>ERZ1035041.678-NODE-678-length-13901-cov-5.305359_pt1 | contig 13901 bp, 11 predicted proteins | sample MGYA00520684_ERZ1035041 | MGnify/ENA primary metagenome ERZ1035041 (study PRJEB33766, sample SAMN09781699) | gut metagenome | biome: gut microbiome | host: Homo sapiens | place: Madagascar | study: EMG produced TPA metagenomics assembly of the PRJNA485056 data set... | reverse complement strand
CCCGCTTGGGGCTACGCCCCAAACCCCATTTTCAAAAATATATAGGTTTTTCGACAGACTGAACGCCCCGCAAAAGCGGGGCGTTTTTATCGTTATTAAGCTGTCATCAAGAATAGTCCACAACGTCAAGCCATGTGAAGAGAAGATCCTTCTCTTCCTTGCTTGTAACACCCTTTGCGAGCGTTGATGCCGCCATAATGGGAAGCCATTCCTGAACATATGCCTTCGCCGTATTTGTCTTCTTGCAGAAGAGGTTGAGATACTTCTCAGCTGTTTCTGTAGATGTAAGTGCGAGCTTCAGATATGTCTTGGCAACATCTGCACTGGCATTACCTGCCGAAGCGCCTATCCAGTCAACTATATAAACCTTGTTGTCGTCTGTTACAACTATGTTCTCGGGACCGAAGTTACCGTGGCACAGCTTAACGTGCTTGGGTGTGCTGTCAAGTCTTGTCAGAAGATCGTATCTCTTGATATGATCGATAACGTCAAGGCCCTCGATTTCTTCTCTCAGTTTATCCTTCAGCTTTGAAATACCTGTAACCTTCTTAGCGTGGATGCTGAGCTGAAGCTCAACCATATCGTCAAGATAGCCGTCGCAGTTCTCAGGCTCTTCCTCCATGATCTGTGCAAGAGTCTTGCCCTTGATAAGCTCTGTGGCTATTGCCCACTTGCCGTCTATAAGTTCAACTTCCTTTATCTTGGGAACGTTAAGTCCGGTTTCTTCAACCTTTGAATCCATAAACGCCTCATAGAAAACTACTGTTGTAGGTGCATCGGGTTTGAATACCTTTACTGCAAGGTCGCCGCTCTCATATACGTCAACGGTTTTACCTTCGGAGATTTTTTTACCTAATTTTATTTCATTCATACTTAAGTCCTTTCCGGGAGCGCTGTGCTTTATGCTGCGGCGTTTCCTTTTAATGTGACTTGATTATAACACTTTTCCGCCCGTTTGTCTATAGTTTGATTGGAAATTTAACAAAAATGCAACAAAATATTTTTCTCAGTTGTGCATTTTGACGAAAAATGTAGTGGAGTAATTTACAGTAATTTTTCACCATTATGATATCACGTTTGGCTTTAATATGCTGTTTGTGATTACATCAGCTCGGCGCTGTCGAGGATAACAGTAAAAGGACCGTCGTTCAGAAGCTCAACCTTCATATCCGCACCGAACCTGCCTGTCTGCACGTCGGCTATGCTTTCGCACTTACGGCATTGCTCGACGATATACTCATACAGCTCGTTTGCCATATCGGGAGAGCCGGCGCTTGTAAAGGAGGGACGGTAGCCCTTGCGGCAATCGGCATATAGCGTGAACTGGGAGATAAGAAGCAGGCTTCCGCCGACATCGGCAGGGGCAAGGTTTGTCTTTCCGTTCTCATCGTCAAAGATGCGAAGCCCTGTCATCTTGCGTATCAGCTTGTCGGCGATTTCCTTTGTATCGGTCTGCGAAACGCCTATAAGCACCATAAAACCCTTGCCGATTTTTCCAATTACCTCGCCGTCAACGGTGACGCTTGCGTGGTTCACACGCTGTATTACAAATTTCATATGCAAATCCTTTCAAAAGCGCATAAATAATGCCGCCGGGAGTACGGCGGCATTATAAACCGATCGCTGTATTTTGGTATAGACCGCTGTTTGCTTAATAAGCTCCGATATATCTCTTGAGATCGTCGGGGTTCTGGCAACGGCTTCTTGCAACTTCTTCCGTAATTTTACCTGTGCGGACAAGTCTTGCAAGATCCTGGTCGAGCGAGAACATACCGAGAGCCTTAGAGGTCTGGATGGAGTTCGGAATCTGGAATATCTTACCTTCACGGATAAGCGAGCTGATAGCGTCTGTACAGCTCATAAGCTCAAGAGCGGCGATACGACCCTTGCCGTCAGCCGTAGGAACGAGCGTCTGTGAAATAACGGCTACGAGGGAGTTTGCAAGCTGCGCTCTGATCTGACCCTGTGAGTGAGGCGGATAAACGTCTATGATACGGTCGATGGTTTCGGCGGCACCTGTCGTATGCAGTGTCGAAAGCACCAAGTGACCTGTTTCTGCGGCGGTTACTGCGGCATTGATAGTTTCAAAGTCACGCATTTCTCCGACGAGTATAACATCAGGGTCCTCACGGAGTGCGGCACGCAGTGAGCCTGCGAAGCTGTCTACATCAGCGCCGATCTCACGCTGGTTTACCATTGACTGCTTATGTGTGTGAAGATACTCGATAGGGTCTTCGACTGTAATAATATGGCAGTTCTTGTTGCGGTTGATATGGTCAATCATAGCCGCAAGCGTCGTTGACTTACCTGAACCTGTAGGACCTGTTACAAGTACAAGACCTCTCGGACGGAGTGCAAATTCGCCCATAAGTCCGGGGAGCATAAGATCCTGCAGTGTAGGGATATCGTTACGCAGAAGTCGCATTGCTATTGCGTGATAGCCCCTCTGTCTGTACACATTTACTCTGTGTCTGTGTCCCGATGCGGATACATACGAGAAGTCGGTGTCAAGACCCTTCTGGATAGAAGCCTTGTGCTTCATTGAGGTTATCTGATTTATGATATTGACTATGATAGGCTCTGTACAGTCGGGGTAACCGCTGAGTTTTTTGATACTGCCGTGCAGACGTACAACGGGAGGAAGTCCCGCAGTAAAATGTAGGTCCGAACAGCCGAGCCTTCTTGCTTCGTCAAGTATTTTGTTAATATCCACCTTTGTATTCTCCTTTTAAAAAGATATATTGCAAACACCGATTCCGCATTAAACGGAGTAGGTGGCTTTTACCAGTTCGTCAAGCGTTGTAGTGCCTGCAAGCACCATATCGGTAACGTTGCTACGCAGAAGTTTTGTGCCGTTCTTTTCTGCCTGTGCGCCTATCTGCTCAGCTGTAGCGCCGCTTGAGATAAGCTCCTTTATATCATTCGAGCTTACGATTATCTCATGGATAGCGGTTCTGCCCTTATAACCTGTATTGTGGCATGAACGGCAACCGCCGTAATGCGCCTTGCATACTTCGACAGGCTCTGTCTTGCCGACAAGTCTTAAGTCTGCGGGATCGGTAAGCATTACCTTCTCCTTGCACTCAGGGCAAAGCAGTTTTACAAGTCGCTGGGCGATAACTCCGACAAGAGATGACGCAACCATGTAAGGTGCAACGCCCATATCAACAAGACGAAGAATCGTACTTGCGGCATCGTTTGTATGGAGGGTCGAAAGAACCAAGTGACCTGTGATAGCGGCACGGATAGCGATATCTGCTGTTTCACCGTCACGAATCTCACCGACCATTACGATATCCGGGTCCTGACGAAGGATAGAACGCAGAGCCGCCGCAAAGGTAAGTCCTGCCTTTGCGTTTATCTGTACCTGATTTACGCCGTCTATCTTCTTTTCGCAGGGGTCCTCAACAGTAACTATGTTAACGTTGGGCTTTGAAAGCTCGCCGAGTGTTGCGTACAGTGTTGTAGATTTACCGGAACCTGTAGGTCCCGTAACCAGCATAACTCCGTGCGGGCAACGTATGATCTGCTTGAACATTTCATAGTTGTACAGCGTCATACCAAGGTCGGTTATCTTTCTTGTCTTTTCATCTGCCGTTGAAAGCAGACGGATAACGCACTTTTCACCGTAAACGGTAGGTATGGTAGATACACGGACGTCAAGGTTTACGCCGTCGATGGTCATACCGAAACGGCCGTCAAGAGGTATTCTCTTTTCGGCGATGTTCATACCGCCGAGTATCTTTATACGGGTTATGAGTGAGTTATGTGCGGCAGGCTTTACCTTCATCTGCTCGATAAGCTCGCCGTCTACTCTGAGTCTTATTCTTGTTCTGTCCTTGAAAGGTTCTATATGGATATCCGATGCATTCATTCTGAACGAGGTTTCTACTATCGTATTAACCAGCTTAACGATAGGTGCGTTATCAACACGCTCGCCTGATTCGGGGTCGTCCTGGATAACAGAATCCGCAGCGTTGTTGTACTCTTTATTGAGGTTATCCATAACGTTGCTTACGGTCTGCTGTGAATATGCTTTATTTATCGTTTCGTTGATAGCTGTACGGGTAGCTATCATTGCGTGTATCTCCATACCGGAGATAACTTTCAGTTCCTCGAATATGTAAAAGTTGATAGGATCGTCTGTAGCAACAGTAAGACGTGAATCGTTCATCTGGAACGCTACACAGCAGTTCTTCTTTGCTATAGCCTCAGGTATCTTCTTGACCGCCTCTATATCGATCTTTGTGGTTGTGAGGTCAATGAACGGCACTTTAAGACGGATAGACAGCGCCTGTGCAAGCTGTGTTTCCGAAACGTAGCCGAGTTCGAGCAACACGTCACCGAGCTTTTTGCCGGGCTCGCTGCGCTGTTTTTCGAGGGCTTCTTCAAGCTGATCCTCTTTCAGAAATCCGTTCTCGACAAGAATCTGTCCTATCGGTATGTTCTTCATTAAACTGTTCCCCCTGTGAGATTAGTGGTATACTTGCCGCCCGTACTTGAAAAAGGCGGCGATATGTGGTAAAATATCCATACGCTGTTTTACAGCGTTCCAAAAAGGAAAGGATGGTTATATATATGACAGGTATACTATGGTATGATACCGTAATTTGCGTGCTTGTGTTTATCTTCGGCTCGGTCATTGGCAGTTTTCTGAATGTGGTAATCTACCGCACTCCCCTGCATATGTCGATCGTAAACGGCCCTTCTCACTGCTTTTCGTGCGGTGAACGGATAAAGCCGTATGACCTTGTGCCGATATTCAGCTGGATATTCTTAGGCGGCAAGTGCCGCAAGTGTAAGGCTCCTATCTCGGCACGTTACACTGTTGTCGAGGCTCTGACGGGAATAATGTTCCTGCTCGCCTACATAAGATTTTCGGCAAGTCTGCCGATGGTGGTCGCAATCGTATTCTTCTCACTGCTGATAGTTCTCAGCTGTATTGACATTGACCATATGGAAATCCCGTACTGGTGTACGATTTCGATTGCAGTACTCGGTATCGCCACATTCTTCACCGAGCCTAATATGCCCTGGTGGGAGCATTTTGCAGGTGCGGCTGTTATCGCAGTGCCTTTCGCAATACTCGCTTTATTCGGCGGTATGGGCGGCGGCGATGTTCAGCTTATGGCGGCATCGGGCTTTGTGCTTGGCTGGAAGATAGTTCCCTCAGCCGTTATAGGTGTTGTGGTGGGCGCTGTCTACGGGCTTATCGTGCTTTGCGTATCGTCACGGTTCACAAAGGAACAATCCGCAAAAATCAGCGAAAAGCTCACAGATTGGTGCGAGGGCAAAGCTGTCGACAGCTCGAAGGATGTTATCATAGGTGAATTTGAACACGGCAAGTGCAAAATCGACCCTGAGCTTTTTGAAGAAAAAGCGTGGAATATTTCGGGCGATGAGCTTAAAGCCGCTACAGAGTCGCTCAGTAGCGAACTGAACGAAGTAATGGGCGGTCTTCCCGACAGCAAGGAATATGTATTCCGTGCAAACGTGGAAAACGGCAAGATAACAAAGATAAAGCTGCGCCGCCGTATCGCTTTCGGTCCTGCACTGAGCGTAGGACTTGCAGTCGGTATGCTATTTGGCGAAACCATTATCAAGGCTTATCTTTCGATGCTTTAAAATAAGCGTTTATATTTCCCCCGCCGATATGGCGGGGGATTTTTTGTTAACCATATACCTTTATTCTGTAAAGAATAACTATATTGAGATTATCCGAATAGTCGTAATTCTCGAGTTCTGCCGCACTTGACGGTGTTATTTTAAGAAGCGACATATTGAGTAATTTGAACGTCTGCACACGTTCACTTACCTTTATCTCGCCGTCCCGGTCGTATGTGTTTACGCCCATACGGCACCATGTTCCTTTGTCGGATGACATTGTTGCGAAAGTGAACTTGTAGCGTGAATCGTTGTAGAACTCATCTTCAAAAACCGCATATTCTGAACTGCTGAGCGCATCGTTCATTTTTGTAAGATAATTGTTAGCGTTTGTTATTTTTCCGAAATCGTACAGTTTATAGCCTTTTGATGTCGCACGGAGCATAATGCAGTACATTGTTTCGCCCGCGTCCATATCTCCCATCATCAGGTTTATACGATTTGTAACGCCGTTGCTGTCGTCGGAATTCTTCTTCAGATTATCCGTTGTGTATCCGGCAATATTATAAGTCGTTGCAGTTTTCAGCTTATCGCTCAGATAGTTGGTAACAGTATCGGTTACATTGTCGGTGACCATATCATTACCTAAAGAACTGATAACACTTTTTACCGGATTGAACAGTGCCATTGCCGCACCTACAAGTATAACCATAATGCTCATTGCGACAATCATCTCAATAAGAGTGAATGCTTTTTTTCTGAGTAGTTTCTTTATTTTTCTCACGGTGTATCCTCCTTTACAGGAGTTCCGGCAATATGATTATAGATACCCGGCATTGCCTTGTCGTCAAAAGTCTTGCTCTTGTCTTCAAGTTCGCTCTTGGGATCCACAAAATATTTTGCAAAGCTCTGATACTCACTCTCAAATGCATCTGAAGTCAGTGTAAACACAATATGCATTGTATATGAAGTATCCTTATTGTCTTTGTTTTTTGCGGAAAATCTTACATTTGTTCCTGACACCATGCTGTAAATCATTTTATCATCGGGAGTTACAACTATGTTTTTTGCCGACGACGGAAGAGCTATTTTGATAGACTTACTTTCAGAACCGTTAAGTACGTTTTTATCGGTAGATATTTTGAAATCAAGCTGTATCTGATAAGTATCTCCTGTAAGAACCGCACTCTTTTCTTCGACGTATATACTGTCAGCATCCTTGGTTCCGTATATGTGGATATCATCGGTAACCATACCGCCGTTGTTTTTATCCTTGTCCTTATCGCCGCCGTTATTTTTTATAGTGGCATCAATCTTGTTTATCTGCAAGGCGCCATCGACACTTTCAGAAGAACCGTTTTCGATCTTCATATCATTTATCGTGATATTATTGGTGCCGCCGGTACCGCTTACAAACTTCATAACAAGGTTTGTGGTCTCCCTTTCGACAAGTGCGTTTTCCTGCACAAGGTCGCTTATCTGAGCGTCCATATCCTTATCAATGCTGTCATTGCTTCTATACTGTGCTATAGCGATAGCAAGTATCTGCATAACGATAGATGCCATAAGAGCGAATATCAGCATTGAGATAAGACATTCTGTAAGCGTAAAACCCTTTTTGCGTTTCAGTCGTTTCAGCAACTTCATACTATCCGCTCCTTTCATCAGTTATAACCGTACTTTCTCCATGACCTTGAGCTTGACGAACCGAGTGTACCGATCTCGCCGCCGGAATTTGATATCAGCTTTTCCATATAGTCAAAGCGTGCGTCTTCTTTTTCGTCATCTGTCAGCGTGCTGTCGACAAATCTGTCATAGTAGTCATAGGGGATAGTAGCCATATATATTCTTGATGTATTCGGCATCTCATAGTCGGATACGATAAGACCGCCGAGCATAGCAAAATGTCCTTCTCCCGATTTACCTGCACCGAATGTCATGTAGGGTGCATACACGAAACCGCAGAATGTATTATATGGCATATCAAAATTGACATCGCTGTTCTTGTTTATCGCAACCATAAACAGATTGTTATGAAGTCCGCCGCTTCCGTTATACTTATCAACGACATTCTGTTTAAATACTGTATGCAGCTTCGCATCCGCATCTGTTGTGCGCATTATTGTCTCTATTGCAGACTGACTGAATGTATCGGTATTTGTAACCTTTCCGTCAGCCGATATTGAATTCGGCAGAATCTCTTTGAGCAGGTTGTAGTGTCCCATGAAAAGACGTTGTTGAGCAAAATATGTAACGCCATCACCTACAATGAATATTACACTGCCTTTACCCTTTGTAAGCACACTGAACCAACCGTCAAAACCGCCTTCCGGCTGATTGTTCCAACGGAAGCAGTTGAACTTGCTCTTGTCGGAATCCTTATTTGAGAATTTATAGCTGTTCTCGCCCGTTTTTTCCATCAGACAGTTTGCAGGGAGATATACATACATATCAATGTCCTTACCGTCAGGCATTGTGGTATCGAATACTATGTTGTATCCGTCCCATGTTCCTGCCGTAATACACATATCGCCCATTATAACGTACTGTCCGAATTTCTTGGCAGATACGACAAGCTGATTTTTATTGCTTCCTGTGCCTGCAAATCTTGCGTCCTGCGCCGCAGGTTCGGTAGCATTGTCGAACTCATAGTTTATCGGATCTTTCGTATATGTACCGTCGTCATTGATAAACTTTTTGGTCATATTCCAGTTTGTATATTCCGGGTTGCCGACCTTTTCGTTTATCTTATCCTTTACGTTCTGGAGCGATTCGCAGATAAGACTGTCAGATGGCCATATATAGGTGTAAGCCGCTGTACCGCCTGCAAGCGAACGTGCCTTATCCATGTTTGCACGCAGTGCATTGTATGCGCTGTCGCTCTCGCCGTTTTTCGCTTCAAAACGTATGGAAGCATCGGTATATTCCTTTATTCTGCTGTCGTCAATGCTGTGCGACTTTATCCATGTCTTCTGTGCGCCGAAATAGCTTGAGCCTGAGCAGAGGTAGACATTACCGCCGATCGTTATTCCGCCGGGGAACTTATCACCTGTGTTTACTTCTTTGTCAATGTAAACATCACCGTTTACATAAACCTTGCCCTTATATGTTTCGTTTCCGAAGAATGCGGCATCGCCGTTTACATAAATCTCGCAGTTGCCGTCATCGCTGGGTCGTCCGCTTATGAAGTCGCCGACAACATAAACATCGGTATCGTTCTTGTAGTTGAACGATGTACCCTGTATCAGGTTTCCGCCGACTCTTATACGTCCGCCGTTCAGGTTCATTGCGCCCTGACCGCCGTTATATGTCATAATAAGATTGTTTCCGGCAGTAATATCAAATGTCTTGTCGCCGTCTGCGTTTATAGGCGCATTGTTAAGAGAAAGCGTACCTGCGCTTATAACCTCAGCCTTGATATTTATTCCGGAGTTTCCGGACTGCGAGGAACCTATCTGGCTGTACTCGTTATCAAGATACATTGTGGAAGTTATCGTCATACCGGACATTACAACGTCATTAGGCGCATATCCCGTTGACGTGAAGAATCTGTCAAATGAGTACGGTTTTGAAACAAGCGTGAACTCACCGACCGATGTAACAGTAGAAGATTCACCGTTAACTATTACTTCGGTTTCGATTTTTACCGTCTGCTTTTCATCGCTGCTGTCACCTGAAATCTTTGTTACCGTCACCTTATAGTCGCCAAGACCCTCGGCAAGCTTTGCAAAGCTGTCTGTGCCTGTTCCCTGTGTAGTAAGAGAACTTCCGGGTGCAAGAGCCAGAATAGCATCGACAAATGCGTCTTCCGTCTTTGTGTTAAGATACTCGGTCACAATATCATTAAGCGATATTGCACTCTGATAGGACTGCTCGTCGCCATATCTTATCTCGACCTGTTTTCTTGCAGAAACAGCCGAATAATATACCGCCGACGCCAGCACTATCATAACCGACATTACTGCGATAATGAAGAATAAAACGCTTCCTCTGCCGCTTTTCAGCCGCAGTAACGCCCTTTTCATCATTAACGCTTTTCTGTTATGTTTATTCATAGCGTTTCATCCTTTCATTCCTTACTTGTAAGCAGCCGTTTATTCAGCTGTGCTGTTGTTAGCAGCAAAGGGATCTGCAACAGGCTGAATGCATAAGAAGCTTACCGAAAGATCCATTTGGAAGTCTTTTGTTGCAGCTGCCGATTCGTCCGTGCTTGCGGTCTTCTCTTCCATCTGATACTCTACCGATGATAAATAGGTTGCCTTTGAGAGTGCTTTTCCGTCTGCGCCTTTGATTTTATCATCGTAAATTCCGTCATAGAGAAGATTAACAAAATCGTGCAGATTCTGGAGCTTGTCGGAGTGCGCTGTAAATGAAACCGTAATCGAACCTACCGTAACAGGATCGGACACAGCAAGAAGTGTTGCTGTTACCTGCTTTGCATACATTACAAGCTCTCTTGTGCTCATTGACGATATATCTTTAGTTACGTCCGGCTGTTCCACAACAGTATTTGCAAAGTCCTTAAGAGGATATGTAACCTCTGTCGGTGTGAATACAGATACTGAGAGTGACTGCGTCGTAAAAGGCGATACATTAAGTCCGTCAACAGTTATATTCTTGCCCTTGGCGATAAACTGACGCATAATCTCATCAGCTTCATATTCCGTAAGATCGCTGTAGAATGTTTCGGCAAGGTTCTTACCGTCTTCATACGCCTGGCTGATCTCGGTGTCGATGGTGCTCTCGTGTTCGAGCTGAGAAAGTACATTCGAGTACTCCTGCTTTGCCGTTGCGAGCTGTTTGTTGTTTGCACTGATCTTGTTGAAATTAGGCAGCACGAAAACAAATACTCCTACACCGATAATTGCCGCAACTAAAAATACTACTATTAGGATACGTTCCTGCTTACTGATCTTCATATTCTTTGTTTCCTTTCCCGTTATTCGGCTGTTGATGAAGTATCGGATGTGTCTGATGTGTCCGAACCGGATGAAGTATCAGAATCATCGCCTGCATTATATGCATTTTCAATTGCGCTGTTCGCAGTATCCTTATTCATCTCATAATCATTACCTGCCTTAAGAAGCATGGTCAGATTGAAAGTGATACTTTCCTTGTTATCATTCTCTGCGGATGCCTTTTCAACTTGATAACCGGTATAGGTTATATTTTCAAAATAGCCCTGAGCGATAAGCGCCCGCACATACTGCGAAGGCTGTGACTGATCGGTACAGCTGAACGACGCTGTTACCGTGTATCCGTTGATGCTGACTGTATTGGTCAGCTTCATACCGTTGAGCTTCTTGCGTATATCATTGCTTGTAACATTTTCAATTCCGTCCTGCTTTGCCGTGAACGGTTCTCTGAGCATCTTATATACATCAGTCGTGCCCTTAGGCATATAATTGTACATCATTTCCGCATTGGCAATGGAATTCTTATAACTCTGGAAGTTTGCAAGTACGCCTTCCTTCTGCTGCAGTGTTGTAAGTCTTGCCTGAAGTTCTGTATCGTTTGTCTGAGCCTGGACCTTTGTTATCTCGGACTTGATGCTGTTGTTGATAACGTCTACTACTACATTGGCACCGATTACCGCAAGCACACTGATAGCGGCGGCGGCTCCCAGACCGATGAAGAATGTGTTCAGTCCCTTACTTTCTCTTGCGGCTGTGGTGGCAAGAAGGTTGATATGCTCAAGCTCCTTGTTTACCTTGTAGAGTGCGCCGATAGCGTTTGCGTATACGGTAAACTCGAAGTCTGCTCTTGACGCAATAGTTGTCGGGGCGCTCAGGATATGACACGGTACATTGAAGCCCGATACGGTGTTCGTGAGCGCTATGAAGTCGCCTATCTCGCCATAGAACATCATTTCCTTGATGGGCTTCATATCCTTCCTTGACTGGAAGAACTGGAACATTCTGAACAGGTTGTCATATATCGCCTGGTTTACATAGTCCTCGGCATTATTATAATCTGCGGGATCTATCTTGAAGTATCTTGAGAACGAAAGAACGTTGTCTTCATAAAGGTTGATATTAAGGAATTCCTTGTCTATCTGAACCAGTAAGAGCGGCATATAGCCCGACATCTTGGGAGTGTTCTGGATAAGACGCGAAATAGCATTGTTTGAAATATTAACGGCCTTAAGCGAAAGTCCCATATGTGTGAACAGCTTTACATAGCCGTCAACAAGACGCTGGGGGCAGGCTGTTGCAAGAACCTTTATAAGGGGATTCTTGTTCTCGTCTACAGTTTCACCTACAATAGTATATGAAATGTTGTAGTCGCCCGATATACCCATATTGCTTCCTATCATAGCCTCGATAGCAGTTGTATTAGAAAGCTTTTTGGGTTTCGGGAGCATAAGCTCCTTGTAGAGTATTGAGCTTGAGCTGATGGATACGATAGTATCCTTTTCCTTGATCGATCTCGTGTTGATCATATCAATTATTTCTGCCGCAACCAGCGGAACATCTGCTATGTAGCCGTTTGAAACAAGACCTTTCTCGATCTCTCTGAAATCAACCTCGTCGATCTTGATCTTAGCACCCTGTGCCGCACCGCGGACGAGTTTGATTTGTCTGTCGGTAATATCAATAGATAACATATCTCCAAAATTCCTTCCTGCTTATTTAAGTTTAGGTTTTCGATTGTGATTATTATGAATTTCCTATGCCGTCCATACCTGAGTAGAGGATCGGGAATACGCCGGCAAGCAGACATCCTACCATGATACCCATAAGTATGATCATAACAGGTTCCATAAGACCTACAAGTCGTGAAATTGCCGAATCGGCTTCGTCATCATAATAATCAGATGACTTAGCAAGGATGGTATCAAGAGTACCTGATTCCTCACCGACATAAACGATAGAAACAAACATACCGTCGAATACATTTATTCTGCCCATTGCAACGGAAAGCGCCTCGCCTCGTTTTACGTTTTCCACAACGTCTTCAAACTGTTTTATAATATATGTATTGCCAAGTGTGCCTACCGACTTTTCTATACAGTCTACCATCTGAAGACCTGAAGAGAAAAGGTTTGACATTGTACGGGCGAAACGTGCGGTATAGATCGTACGGAGAAGCTTTCCGACTGTAGGAACCTTCAGCAACATTTCATCCCATTTCAGCTTTGTTGAGGGAGTCTTGATAATCAAACGCAGTGCGATAACTATTGCGATAGCAACTATAACCAGAATATACCACTGATTTATCATAAAATCACTGATACCGAAAATTGCCTGCGACAGCGGAGGCATCTCCGTGTCACCTGCAAGGTCACGGAACATAGGCATGATGAGCGTAAACATCGCAACCATTATTACAAGCAGAAGAACAAGCAGTACGATAGGATATATCATAGCACCTTTTATCTTGTTCTGGGTCTTGCTGTCCTTTGCATAATGTTCCGATACACGGTTCATGATAACATCAAGATTACCGGAAACTTCACCTGCGCTTACCATACTTACAAACAGTGACGGGAACACACCCGGCTTTGTTGCGATAGCTTCTGAGAAACTACGACCTTTCTGCACCTCTTCGTATATATCAAGGAGTACTTGTTTCTGCTTTTTATTTTCCGACTGAGCCTGCAATATCTGAAGTGATTTTACAAGGCTGACACCGGATGTAAGCATTGCTGAAAGCTGACGGCAGAAAAAAGAAAGGTCCTTTGTATTGAACTTATATTTGACATCTGCCGCCTTGTTCTTTGAGGCATCTTTATAAGATGTACAGAACAAGCCTTTTTGTCGGAGCTTATCAATAAGTTCTACGGAATCCTCCGCCATTTCGGTACCTTTGACCTTCTTACCGTTAACGTCGGTAGCAACGTAAGTAAAAGTTGTCACTGGTTATCCCCCATTCGTCTTAACAGAATTAAACAACCCCCATATCAAATGGAAATTATTATATAACAAAATTATACCATAAGTTTCTGCGAATAGCAAGAAAACTTTGATGGCATATCAAACAATTTTAATAGCGAAAATTTATGAAAAATTGCCGAAAATCAAGCGTTGTTTTCGGCAATTTAAGGCATATTTTCATGTTTTTTAGCGTCCGCCATATACATACTGCCATTCAGGGCATATTCTGCCAATATAGCTTTATACTATTTAAATATAAATACAGAAAACAGCGGTTACACATCAAGCGCAATGGTTATCATATCGGTAAGCGTCTTTTCGCGTTCTTCGGGTGTAATGTCCTCCGTTCCTGTAAGAGGGTTGTTCGTAACAGTGCATATACACAGTGCCTTCTTGCCTGCCGCCGCCGCATTCATATAG
>ERZ1035041.674-NODE-674-length-14016-cov-29.243106_pt1 | contig 14016 bp, 10 predicted proteins | sample MGYA00520684_ERZ1035041 | MGnify/ENA primary metagenome ERZ1035041 (study PRJEB33766, sample SAMN09781699) | gut metagenome | biome: gut microbiome | host: Homo sapiens | place: Madagascar | study: EMG produced TPA metagenomics assembly of the PRJNA485056 data... | reverse complement strand
CAGCTCTTGGAATCTCTACCTTTTTCGGCCGATTCTCGCCTTTTGGGTAGAGATTTACATCCGGCGGCACTGGGATTCTCTACCTTTTTCGGCTGTTTTTCGCTGTTTGGGTAGAGATTCCCGACCGGCAGCTCTTGGAATCTCTACCTTTTTCGGCCGATTCTCGCCTTTTGGGTAGAGATTCCTGGACGGCTGAACTGGGAATCTCTACCCTTTTCGACCGATTTACGCTATTTAGGTAGAGATTTACATCCGGCGGCTACCGGAATCTCTACCCTTTTCGGCTGATTTCCGCTGTTTGGGTAGAGATTTCCGACAGGCTGGTCCGGGATTCTCTACCTTTTCGACCGATTTCCGCTGTTTGGGTAGAGATTTTCAACCGGCGGCTATTGGAATCTCTACCCTTTTCGGCTGTTTTTCGCTGTTTGGGTAGAGATTTCCAACCGGCGGGGCGTGGGTGCACGGGTGTTGCATCCCGCATCCCACGCATTTAATAACAGCAACCCACTCAATGCCTGCACCTGCCCCGTGTTGCATCCCACATCCCACACGCTTTATTGCAATAAAAAAACTTTGGTTACACTTTTTAACTATGCGTAACCAAAGTTTTGTAATTTACTATTATTTTTCAACAAATGTAACAGGACATCCTAATCTGTAGTGACCTTTTATATATTCAGCGATTGTGTGTGAACAGTATACCGTTGTTGCCTCTGTATTGCTGTCCATATCATTGTTACCACACATGATTGCATCCAATTCGTATACCAGATTGGTTCCCGGTGCAAAAGTAATGCTGTCAAGATGGTAGCAACTATAGAAAGTCCTTCTCAAGCCCTGCATCGTTGATGGGAGAATGACTTTTTTAACAATCTGATTGCTTCTGAATGTGTTAAGTGCAGCTACAACCGGTTTGCCATTGATAGTATCAGGTACGATAACCTCCCTGTCCGTTCCGATATACTTCAACAGACAATATCCCTTTGTCTTAATTCTGTTTTTAAAAGTATCGGCTATATCGATTGTCTCTCTTTCGCCTTTTTTGTTGATAGAATCGCTTGTGAGGACATCATCTGACTTACAATATACCCATGTGCCATCAGTTATTACACTGTAATGCTCATCAACATTATAAGTCCAGTCATAATATGACTCGTTGTTGCGGAGGCCTTCTTCAGTGTCTTCTTCTTCATCAAAAAATTCCACATCGGAGAAAGTTTCTCTTACAGGTGTTTCAACCGTTGATGCAAAAGTCTCTTTTGCGGTTTCCGCTTCTGAACTAACATCATCATATTTACCTGCTGATACCGGACCATCTTCTTTTTCAGGCTCTGTAACCTTTTCTACTGCCGGTTCAGCGGTAACATCATCGATTTCTATTTCCTGAACTTCATCCGAAAAATCTTCATCATTTAATACAAAATTATCTCTCACCGGTTCTGCATCAACCGGTTCTGCAATAAATTCCCTGTCAAGTTTCCTATCAGATATATCAACAGGCTCGTCTTTAACTGACTCCCTGCCAACAACCACTGACTCAAATACAAACGTATCATCAGGTTCTGCTTCCGGCTCCTCAGCTACATCCTGCACACCTGCTGCTTCCGGCTCCTCAGCTACATTCTGCGCTTCTGCTGCTTCCGGCTCCTCAGTTACATCCTGCACATCTGCTGTTTCCGGCTCCTCAGCTACATCCTGCACACCTGCTGCTTCCGGCTCCTCGGCTACATCCTGCACATCTGCTGTTTCCGGCTCCTCGGCTACATCCTGCACACCTGCTGCTTCCGGCTCCTCAGCTACATCCTGCACATCTGCTGTTTCCGGCTCCTCAGCTACATCCTGCACATCTGCTGCTTCCGACTCCTCAGCTGCATCCTGCACATCTGCTGTTTCCGGCTCCTCAGCTACATCCTGCACATCTGCTGCTTCCGACTCCTCAGCTACATCCTGTACTTCTGCTGTTTCCGGCTCCTCAGCTGCATCCTGTGCCTCGGCAGGTTTCTCTGCTTCTTCGTGCTTTGGTTTGAAATCCACGATAGGCTTTGCCTTGGATACTGACTGGAATTCCTCATCTTCTTCGTAAGAAATCTCTTCATCGTAAAAAGATGTGGCTTTGTCATTCTGTGGTTCGTTGTCCTCATCCACAAAAATATCGTCCTCGTCTGCTGTGCTTTTCTTAGCGTGGTGGGATTCGTTCTTACTAAAAAGCGGAAGTTTGACAAGTTCATCCTTCAGGAAACTGTTTAAACTCTGCTTTTTCTTCTTGCTCTTGCTGACTGCCACAATTGCTGTTGCAACTGCCGTAACTCCTAATACTATGGCACCGAAAGTACCAAATCCATGCTTGTCATTATCTTTCATGTCTGACCCTCTCCGTTCAAATAGTCTCAAAATTAAGCTACCTCTATTATCGGATTTTTAGGGGGTATTTGTCAACTAAATTGAGTATTAAAATACCCTTTTTTCTTAAATTTTTTCATATAAATTATATAAGTAATAATAAGCGGTACGGCAGCACATACCCATGCAACCGGACCGGCAAAACATACACCGGAAAAACCTATCGCTTTTGGAAGCGTGTATGCGACTACAGACCTTGCTCCAAGCTCAAAAAATCCCGCAAGTAACGGCATTGTTGTCTTACCCATTGCCTGAAGAGCATTTCTGAAAATAAAAATCTGGAACAATGGGATATAGAAAAACATTGAAATATGGAGATAAGTCATTGCATAGGAAAGTATTAATTCATCCCCGCCTTTTATGAAAAGCCGGCTGATTGGTCTGCCGAAAATGAAAATAACACCCATACATAAAACTGCGCTTCCAACCGTAAAAAAACTCCATTTCAATATTCCGTTTTTAATCCTGTCATATCTGCCGGCACCTACATTCTGACCGACAAAATTTGCAACTGTTACGCCACCCGATATGCCAAACTGCATGATAAGCTGTTCCGTTTTACTGGAAGCCGTAAAAGCGGCAATGTAATTCTCGCCAAATACATTTACGGCACCCTGTAGGATGATTGTTCCGATTGCCGTAACCGAAAACTGGAACGCCATCGGAAGTCCTATTGTAAGGTGTGTCTTTATAATTCCCGGATTAATTTTAAAATCTTCTTTCTTTATATGAAGAACAGGGAACTTAACGGAAATATATACGATACACGCAATTCCGGCAACAAGCTGTGCAAGCACTGTAGCAATGGCGGCACCTGCAACGCCCCAATTAAATACGACTATAAAAAGCAAATCCAGACCGATGTTAAGGAGTGCTGAAAAAATCAGGAAATAAAGTGGGGTTTTGCTGTCACCAAGAGCCCTTAGTATACACGAAACGGCATTGTATAGCATAGGTGCAGCTATACCTGCAAAAATAATAACGATATAATTATAGGACATATCAAAAATACCGTCCGGTGTGTTAATAAGCCTTAGAACCGGCTTGGTTATCAGCACCGAAAGTAAAGTGATAAACAATGTGATTCCGGACCATAACATAATGGCATTACATACGGAATTACGCATCTTGTCATAATCTTTTGCCCCAAAGCATTGTGCTATATGGACCGAAAAACCGCTTGTTATTCCTATAACAAACCCATTTACAAGGAAAAACATTGACCCGGTATTACCTACGGCAGCCAATGTACGGTTTCCAAGACATTGTCCGACAATAATTGTGTCGGCAAAATTATATATCTGCTGTACAAGATTGCCAATCAGCACAGGGATTGCATATTTTATCATAAGGCTGATTGGTTTTCCTGTTGTTAAATCTTTTGCTTTTGACATTACATTCTCTCCGGTGCTTCGATACCAAGCAAGTCAACACATGTCTCTAACACATCTTTTGTAAGTTTTATGAGTGCAATATAACCTTTCTTTTTATTTTCATCTTCTTCTGAAAGAATCTTTGTTTCATGATAAAAATGGTTAAAAGCATTGGAAAGATCATATATGAATTTACAAATTTTGTGAGGTGCACTTTCTTCATATGCTGTCTTAATCATATCCTGCATGCCTGTGAGCACAAGCATAAGTGAACGTTCGCTCTCGCTCTCAGGGTTAGCAGTATGGATACCTGACACCATGCCTCCTGCATTTTCATATTTTTTAAGAATGGATTTAATTCGTACAATTGTGTAAAGGATATATGGACCTGTGTCTCCCTCAAAAGAGGTGAAACGATCAATATCAAATACATAATCCTTAGATGCCTGATTGGACAAATCACCATATTTTAATGCGGCAAGTCCTACCATCTTAGCTGTATTTCTGGCTTCACTCTCATCCACGGTACGGTTAGCCATGATTTTTTCGTATACCTTGTCTTCAATTTCTTTTATGAGGTATTCAAGACGCAGTACACCACCCTGTCTTGTCTTGAAAGGTTTGCCGTCACTGCCGTTCATCGTACCGAAACCGATGAACTTAAGTTCTGTATCAGGAGACACGATTCCTGCTTTTCTTGCCACACGGAAAAACTGTGTATAGTGAAGTTCCTGTCTCTTATCGGCAAGGTAAATATATGACTTAGGTGCATATAATTTTTCCCTCTCGATAAGTGTCGCAAGGTCGGAGGTCTCGTAATTGGCTGCTCCGTCCGATTTCTGGATGATACATGGAGGAAGCTCCCTGCTGTCATTTTCCTCGGCTATGTCTACAACAATGGCGCCCTGGCTTTCATGGGCAATCCCCCTGTCTACCATATCCTTAACCATATCAGCAATATATGGCTGGGCATCACTTTCACCCTTCCATAAATCGAAATGGACATTAAGGTTGTCATAATTTTTTTTCAAATCAGCAACCGACACATTGATAATGTGTTTCCAGAGGGCTGTGTATCCTCTGTGACCGTTCTGTAAAAGATATGTGGCATTCTGAGCCGATTTCTTATATTCGGCATCTTCTTTTGATTTGCCGCTGGCACATGGATAAATTTCCTCAAGTTCTGATATTGTAAAAGGCGCTTCCGCCGGATATTCACCTGTGAAATTATCATCAAAATATGGCAAATCCGGTTTACGTTCTTTGAGTTCTGTAATAATAAGTCCCATCTGGAGACCCCAGTCGCCAAGATGGACATCACCTATTGTCTTATAACCTGCAAATTTGCAGATTCTTTTTACACTTTCGCCGATTACTGCCGAACGAAGATGTCCGATATGAAGAGGTTTGGCTACATTGGCTCCGCCGTAATCAACAAATACCGTCTCATCCTTAGGTTCACAGTCGCATCCAAACTTATCTTCCAAAGCCATGGCACGAACATAACCACCTATAAAATCTGCGCTCATTACCATGTTGATAAAGCCCGGTTTGATACATTCAACCTTCTCAAAGGCACTGTTGTCCTGTAAAATTGCAACCACTTCATCGCCAATCATAAATGGTGCTTTCTTATATTCCTTTGCTGCTGCCATTGCTCCGTTGCACTGATATTCACATAAATCAGGTCTGTTGGATATTCCTGTCTTTCCGTATTTATCATCATAGCCGCATTGTTTAAAAGCATTTCCGACTATTTCTGTAATCTGGTCTAAAATTTTTTTCATAAAAATTATTCCTCCGTTAGTTATGTTCCATTATACTTTTCATATTTACGGTTGTAAAGAAATTTTAACGTTAAAACAGCTATGAGAGGATCCCGGTAATCCCAGATAAACTCATAGCTGTCATTAGAAATTCTTAATTATTCCATAACAATTAAATTGTTGCTATATCAATCGGTGTCATTGACTGTGTTGCCTGACATTCAAGACTTGTAAGCAATGCATTGGCTGTATCAAGTGATGTAAGAACGTTTACACCGGTCTCGATTGCATGTCTTCTGATAATGAAACCATCGTGGCTCTTTTCAATACCGTTCTCAGGTATATCGATAACAAGGTCAATCTTGTGGTCAAGAATAAGGTCAAGAAGTGTTGGTGATTCCTGTTCAACCTTATTGATCTTAATTGCCTCAACGCCGTTTTCATTAAAATAACGTGCTGTACCTCTTGTCGCATAAATTGTATATCCAAGAGCTGCAAAACGTTTTGCAACCGAAAGAGCATCTTTCTGCTCATGGTCATTAACTGTCATAATCATCTGTTTATGTTTTGGAAGATTAACGCCTGCACCTACAAAGGCTTTGTATAATGCTTCGTTAAAATCTTTTGCTATACCAAGACATTCACCTGTAGATTTCATTTCCGGTCCAAGGCTGATATCAGCGCCACGAATCTTTTCAAATGAGAATACAGGCATCTTGATAGCAATGTAGTCTGCTTTCTTCTGAAGTCCTGGTGTATAGCCAAGACCTTTGATTGTATTACCGATAATAACCTGTGTAGCAAGTTTTACAATAGGAATACCTGTAACTTTGCTTATATATGGAACAGTTCTTGAAGAACGTGGATTAACCTCTATTACATATACCTGGTCATTGTATACGATAAACTGGATATTAATAAGACCTTTTACATGTAAAGCTCTTGCAAGCTTAATTGTATAATCTTCAAGCATATCCACAATTTTCTGTGAAATACTCTGGGCAGGATATACTGAAATACTGTCTCCTGAATGGATACCGGCTCTTTCAATATGCTCCATAATACCAGGAATTAAAATATCTTCTCCGTCGCAAACGGCATCAACTTCAATTTCCTTACCCATAAGGTATTTATCAACAAGGATTGGATGTTCCTGAACCTGTCTGTTAATGATTTCCATGAATTCAACAATATCTTTGTCGCTTATAGCAATCTGCATACCCTGTCCGCCAAGAACATAGGAAGGTCTTACAAGAACAGGATAGCCTAATTCATTAGCTGCCTCAAGAGCTTCTTCTGTAGTGAAAACTGTCTTTCCTGCTGCTCTTGGAATTCCTGTCTGTTCAAGAATCTCATCAAAAAGTTCTCTGTCTTCTGCCGCATCAACGTCTTCTGCGCTTGTGCCGAGGATTGGAACGCCCATTTCCATCAATGCTTTTGTAAGCTTAATGGCTGTCTGTCCACCGAACTGTACAACAGCTCCGTCCGGATGTTCAAGTTCAACAATGCTTTCAACATCTTCAGGTGTCAATGGTTCAAAATAAAGTTTGTCAGCTATATCAAAGTCGGTACTTACTGTTTCAGGGTTATTATTGATAATGATTGTCTCATATCCTTCAGCCTTGAATGCCCATGTACTGTGAACCGAACAATAGTCAAATTCGATACCCTGTCCGATTCTTATAGGACCTGAACCGAGTACGAGGACTTTTTTCTCAGGCTTAGTCTCAATAACTTCATTTTCTGAGCTGTAGCATGAATAGTAGTAAGGTGTTGAAGCCTCAAATTCGGCAGCACAGGTATCAACCATCTTAAATGCCGCATGAATACCATATTCATCCCTTAAAGCCTTAATTTCTTTTTCTGTCCTGCCTGTAAGTCTTCCGATAACAACGTCAGGGAATTCAATTCTCTTTGCTTCAGCAAGAAGTTCTTTGGTAAGTTTCTCTGCCTTGAGGCGGTTTTCCATTTCAACGATAATGTGGAATTTATCGATAAACCACTTATCAATCATGGTAATATCATGGATTGTATCGTAAGAAATGCCTCTTCTTAAAGCCTCTGCAACAACATACATACGCTTATCATCAATGTTGTGAAGAAGTTCTATAATGTCATCATCAGAATATGATGAGTAATCATCGTTCATAAGCGAATCAACGTGCTGTTCAAGTGAACGGATAGCCTTCATAAGTGCGCCTTCAAAGTTAGTGCAGATACTCATGACCTCACCGGTTGCCTTCATCTGTGTCGTAAGCTTTCTTGAAGCAGTAATAAATTTATCAAAAGGAAGTCTTGGAATCTTAACTACGCAATAGTCAAGAGCAGGCTCAAAACTTGCAAATGTCTTATGTGTAATTGCATTAGGTATCTCATCAAGGTTATAGCCGAGTGCTATCTTAGCCGCAACCTTGGCAATAGGATAACCTGTTGCTTTGGAAGCAAGAGCTGATGAACGGCTTACACGAGGATTAACTTCGATAACGCAATATTCAAAACTTGTTGGATGAAGTGCAAACTGTACATTACATCCGCCTGTTATTTTAAGTTCGTCAATAATATTAAGAGCTGATGAACGAAGCATCTGGTATTCCTTATCAGACAGTGTCTGTGAAGGTGCAACTACAATACTGTCACCTGTGTGTACTCCGACAGGGTCAATATTTTCCATATTACATACTGTAATACAGGTTCCGTTGGCATCACGCATTACTTCGTATTCGATTTCCTTCCATCCTGCGATACATCTTTCAACAAGTACCTGGCCTACACGGCTTAATCTTAAACCATTGGAAAGAATGTCGATAAGTTCTTCTTCATTCTTAGCGATACCGCCGCCGCTTCCACCGAGTGTATATGCAGGGCGGAGAACTACAGGGTAACCAATCTGGTTGGCAAAAGCAATACCGTCTTCAACGTTCTCAACAACAAGAGAAGGTGCACAAGGCTCTCCTATTTTCTCCATTGTTGTCTTAAATTCAAGTCTGTCTTCTGCCTTCCTGATTGTCTCAGCAGTTGTACCGATTAATTTAACATTATGTTCTTCAAGGAAACCTGTCTCGGCAATTTCCATTGCAAGGTTAAGACCTGCCTGTCCACCGAGTGTAGGAAGAATACTGTCCGGTTTCTCCTTGAGAATAATCTGCTCAAGTGAATGAACTGTCAATGGCTCAATGTAGACTTCATCAGCAATATTTTTATCAGTCATGATTGTGGCAGGGTTAGAGTTCACAAGAACAACCTCCATGCCTTCTTCTTTAAGAGAACGACATGCCTGTGTTCCCGCATAGTCAAATTCGGCAGCCTGACCGATTACAATAGGACCTGAACCGATTACTAATACTTTTTTTATGTCTTTATTCTTTGGCATAATTAATCCCTGCCTTTCTTCATCATATTCATGAATCTGTCAAAAAGATAATCCGAATCCTTAGGGCCTGCACAGGCTTCCGGATGGAACTGGACTGTAAAGATGTTCTTGCCTACATATTCAAGGCCTTCATTGGTCTTGTCATTAACATTGATAAATGCAGGTCTTGCAATCTTATCATCAAGTGTATCCATATCAACAACATATCCATGGTTCTGTGATGAGATATATACCTTACCGGTCTGAAGATCCTTAACCGGATGATTAGCTCCTCTGTGTCCGTATTTCATCTTATGTGTATCAGCGCCTGTGGCAAGTGCCATAAGCTGATGTCCGAGACAAATTGCAAAAATAGGAACATCCGAATCATATAATTTCTTGATTTCCTTAATAATGGAAACACATTCCTTAGGGTCTCCCGGGCCGTTAGAAAGCATTATTCCGTCAGGATTAGCTGCAAGGATTTCTTCTGCTGTGGTTAAAGCAGGATAAACAGTTACCTCACAACCTCTCTTATTAAGGGATCTTGCAATATTTCTCTTGGCACCGAAATCCATAAGTGCAACCTTAAATCCATCACCGGGAAGTACATATTTCTCTTCACAGGTTACTTTTTCAACAACCTTGCCTGTGGTATATTCTTTTAATTTAGGGAGAATCTCATCAAGATTATAATTCTCATTAGTGGTAATCATTCCGTTCATAGTACCCTTTTCCCTGAGAATCTTGGTAAGAGCACGGGTATCAATACCTGCAATACCCGGAATGTTATTTTCTTTAAGAAAATTTTGTATAGAATCTTCACTACGGAAGTTACTTGGAACACGTGAAAGTTCTCTGACAATAAAACCGTCAGGCCATGGTCTGCCTGATTCCTCATCAGCATAGCAAATACCATAATTGCCAATTAATGGATATGTCATAACTACTGCCTGTCCGGCATATGATGGATCTGTAAGAACCTCTAAATATCCTGTCATTGAGGTATTAAAAACAATTTCACTGATTACTTCTCTCTCAGCTCCAATGCTTGTACCTTCAAAGACATTTCCGTCACTTAGAATCAAAAATGCTTTCATCTTCACACCTTCAAACCTTTCACATGTATTATTTATTTAGGCAAAAAAAAAACAACTAAACATACTGATAGCGCTTTTTTCTTCAAATTGTAGAAATTTTACCATAAAATCCGGCTGATTTCAAGATGCAAATTGTACTCAACAAATATTTTTTTCATCATATAATATCATGTAAGCATCGACGCTGTCATTTGCGATTAATTTTGCATCGCAGCAATATGAATTATAATATCCGGAAAGGTTAAAATTATGCTTTATAAAAATGATGAAACCGGCTTTTTAAAGGTTAATATCACAAATGAAGAAGGAATTCCCATTGATGCAACCGTCAGCATCTACGAAGGTACGGATGAAGAAAACCCTGTTGACGTTGTAGAAACCAATCCCATAGGTCAGACAGAACAAATCGAACTGCCGGCTCCACCACAGAGCATCAGCGAAGCTCCCGGCATTATCATACCTTACGCCATGTATAATATTGTAGCTTCTGCTCCGGGCTTTGCCCCGGTTTCCATTACCGGTTCAAATATTTTTTCCGGAATATTATCAATACAAAATATTATTCTTACTGGAAATCCCGGCAATTATAACATTGGTCCCAATACACTAATCGGCAACTATCCTCCAAAAATTCCTGAGGCCGAGATAAAACCCATTGAAAACACCGGTGAAATTGTTCTTGACCGTGTTGTGGTACCCGAAACCATTGTTGTCCATGACGGTGTCCCATCCGACTCGACAGCAACGGACTACTACGTTCCATTTGCCGATTATATAAAAAATGTCGCCAGCAGTGAAATATACCCTACATGGCCCAGAGAAACCATCAAAGCCAATGTAATTGCCATTATTTCTTTTACCCTGAACCGTGTATACACCGAATGGTACCGCAATAAAGGTTATTATTTTACCATTACATCTTCTACCGCTTTTGACCATAAGTGGATTAATAAGCGTAATATTTTCGACACCATCTCCAATGTTGTTGATGAATATTTCTCAAATTATGTATCCCGTCCCGATGTCAAACAGCCAATCCTCACCCAATACTGCGACGGCAAAAGGACTACCTGCAGCGGTCTCAGCCAGTGGGGTTCCAAGTCTCTTGGGGATGACGGCAAAACCGCTCTCCAGATTCTTCGTAATTACTACGGCAGCGACATATATATAAACACAGCCGAAATAATCGAGGGCATCCCTGTCTCATATCCCGGATACACCCTTGAAATCGGTTCATACGGTCCTCCTGTCACCACCATTCAGGAACAGCTTTCCCTCATCCGCCGTACCTACAGCAACATACCTCCTCTTGCTGTTGACGGAATCTACGGTAAGGACACAGCAGCTTCCGTCAGCAAATTTCAGGAGACCTTCAACATGCCCGTTACCGGCACCGTCGATTATGCCACATGGTATAAAATATCCCAGCTATATGTGGCACTGGCTAAATTGTCATAGATTCACACAGTTATCTAATCCGTATGTTTTCGGCTGTCAAGATACTCTTCTGCCATATTTACAATAATACCAAATCCGTAAATCAGCGCTGTCCTAAAAAGAATAGCAATCATCTGACATATTATACCTGCAGTTTGCAATGTTCCGTAGTTGTAAATAGATATTGCTGATTCAAAATTTCTATACAGTGAAATATCGTGGCTCACACTGATTGCTATGCAAACTACAAACAATACAAATCCAACCAGGCAATATACGACTGCAATACCTTTGATAAGACTACTTACTCTAAACTTTTTCTTCATAATGCTACCTCCAATTTGTTAAAAAATAATGCGGGACAGAAGCCTGAGGGTTGTATTTTCCAATCCCGTAATAATTATCTCATATTACCTGTCCCAAAAAAAGGACTCATCTTATATATTTTTATATGGCAAAGTGATATTCATATATGATATAATTTATTATCAATTATAATTTTAAAGGAGGACAAAAGATGTTAATTAACTGGCTTATCATGGGTTATTTTCTGATTCTTTTTGGTGAAAGAATCCAGAGTCTCATACGTTCATTTGCAGATAAAAATCTTTCCATGTGGGGAGATGGGTTCAGCCGGTATGTAAACGGCATCTGTATTCTGTCGCTTGCAGCATCCGTTATTTTATTATTTACAATCAACAGGGATTTCCTTAAGGCACTTGTGTCAGGCGGAACGCAGGTTAATGCAAAGATGATATGTATTACAATCGGCGTGATTCTGGTCTCAGGAATGGTGCATACCGAATATACAATTCCGGGAATACAATTTGCATCATACGGATTTCTGATAGCCGCACTTATCATCAGAACGGCTAAAAATAATGCAATGGCAAATGACAGCATATTACTATGGCTTTCACTTGTGTATCTCATATTTTTTTCTATGGCTATTCCGGTTGTATATAAATCACATATTGAATACGCCGGATTATTCCATATAATAGAGGCAGTCGTATCACTTGTGCTTGTCGCTGCTTTTGCATATATGGCATACAGGGTATTCAATAATGATGCAGTTAATCTTTTTATGCTTCTGCCAATTATCATAGCCGTCATAGGCGACGCAATTATTCTTTCATTGAGATGGAAAGAACAGGTTAATACATTTGTTCTTATATTTATTATTGCATCGGCTGTCATGTGGCTGGCAGGATTTATTGCGAGCAGGAGGTAAGGGCAAGATATATTTACTGTCCGTGGGGCACTTCTATAGGAATAACAGTTTTAGGAAGAAAGGGAAAATAACGTAAACGCATAATCTGGATCATTCTGAATAACTTATCATAGAGATCAAGATCAAAGTCATTCTTTATAATGGCAACGAGGCGGTCGGTGCCGCTGCGTAATCGGAATACCCTAATGCGATGTATATGTGTTCAAAACATATAGCATCATTCAACATATGCAAGTACCCCCGGCACTTTCTTGAGAAGAGAGCTTGATTTCTGCTCAGATTCCGGATGCATCAAATCCATAGGACCCGGAATAATTGCGTGTTCTATGACATCGCTTGGAATAGAATCAAGGTAGGCTTTTCTGACTTGTACAAAGCGATAATAGTAATTCGCCTTGGTAATGTTATTTACCTGACATCATTCGTCTACGGACATGCCACTTGGACGATTCCGGTATTTATGAACCATTGTAGCCAATTCACGAATGCGATAGTTGCGTACTGCTTGTGATGTTTGGGATTTCATTGCAACAATCCGGTTTTACTACTATATAAAATTACACTATTCTCAAACATTCTCAACGCGTGCAATCTCTGTACGCGTGTTTTACTACCATATGAAATCACACCACTCTCAAACTGAAAAGCAGATGGAAGATGCAGCGGTCAAGTTTTACTACCATATGAAATTACACTACTCTCAAACGCTTATATGCCCCGGCTCATAATCAAAATAGTTTTACTACCATATGAAATTACACTACTCTCAAACGCTTATATGCCCCGGCTCATAATCAAAATAGTTTTACTACCATATGAAATTACACTACTCTCAAACGGTTGCAATTCTTTGTACGTCATTCTGACAGTTTTACTACCATATGAAATTACACTACTCTCAAACTGTATAATGGAAGAGGTTCACGACCGCTTTGTTTTACTACCATATGAAATTACACTACTCTCAAACTAATTCAATTATGTCTTTGGCTGACAGCGTGTTTTACTACCATATGAAATTACACTACTCTCAAACTTAAGATCCTCATTTGAAATATACAAATATGTTTTACTACCATATGAAATTACACTACTCTCAAACGGAATGATAATGGAATTAAAATTCATAAATGTCTTACTACCATATGAAATTACACTACTCTCAAACCATCTCTAAGAGCTGGAGCCCACGCATTATGTTTTACTACCATATGAAATTACACTACTCTCAAACAATACTCATCCAGCTTGCCGCCGTCATCTCGTTTTACTACCATATGAAATTACACTACTCTCAAACAACTATTGCAATTACTGTTATTAATATTACGTTTTACTACCATATGAAATTACACTA
>ERZ1035041.673-NODE-673-length-14030-cov-17.325367_pt1 | contig 14030 bp, 17 predicted proteins | sample MGYA00520684_ERZ1035041 | MGnify/ENA primary metagenome ERZ1035041 (study PRJEB33766, sample SAMN09781699) | gut metagenome | biome: gut microbiome | host: Homo sapiens | place: Madagascar | study: EMG produced TPA metagenomics assembly of the PRJNA485056 data... | reverse complement strand
CAATTACTAAGATTAGAGTGTTATGTAAGTCTGAAAATGGTTGTTATTTTTGGTCTGATAGCAATAGTGAAGATGGTCATTCTTATTGGTGGTTATTTAAATCAAGAAGTGAAGCAGAGTTATATGCAAAAGAAATTCTTAGAAATAATAAATTTGTAACTTATGGTATTTCTTTTGAACAAGGTTTATATCCTATGAAACTTTGGAAATCGTTTGAAAAATAAAAACCATTTTTTATTTTGTATTGGTGGTGGTTAATATGGGGTTTCCGGTTTTTAAAGAAACTGATTTTTTTGTTATGAATCATACTAAAAATAGTGATAAGAAGAAAAAGAAGTGTGGTAAACCTAGATATTATGTAAGAATTGCTTGTTCTAATGGTAAAATTTGCTGTGCTAAGATAATGTCATATACAACTGAAAAGGTTGAAAATAATCTTAGGTTGCCTTTAAGTGATTTTTGTAATAATAGTCGATTTAATTCTAATTCTTCGATTGATAAGACTTTATTTACTATGGTTGATTCTAATTATATTAATGATGCTAAAACCTATTGTGATGGTCTTTCTTTTACTAATAGAGAGAGTAAAATTATTTTTGATTTTTTAATGGAATCTGATATAAATAAAGATAGGTTTGAAAAATTTTGTATTGATAATAAATGTTCTAAACTTGATTTTAAGATTAAAATGATGTAGAATATTGATAGGTGGAATAATCGCCTTTGGCACTATACCAAAAAATACGGGTAATCGGCTTTATGGATATATAGGTTTCTTTTGTAAAGCTATGAGGTTATGAGATGGTTTTCTAATTATTCTAGTAAGATTCTTAAAGGAAGTCGATTTTGATTTCCTTTTTGTTTTATATGTTTAATATGTGATTGCTTAGTTTCAATCATTTTTTTGTTTTTGGTTTATTTTTTTAATTATTTAATAAAAAAGGATTGGTGATTTTATGAAAAATAAACATTTATTAAAAGTTTTATCTATGGGAGCTTTATCAAGCTTATTGGTAACTCCGTTAGTATTAAATGGTGTAAGTGATAGTGTTCAAGAAGAGGCTGTTACTCAAAATGTTGAGGATAATCACAAAAGTATAAAAAGAAGTGCTGTATCTGATGATGCTTATTCTTTGGAATCTGCTTCTACTTGGGCTAATGCTACGTATGCTAAAGATAATGATGATGGAAAATATTGGCTTAATGGTTCTGCCAGTAATCATAGTGCTGAAGCTGATTCGAGCACTGATTTAATTAGAATTCGTTTTAATGTTAAAAAAAATGTAGGTTATACTTTAAAATTAATTTGGTCTTTTTACAATCCGGATGAAAATTGTGGAATTACTGTTCGTGGTTTTCCAATTGTTGCTGGTGGCTCTTCTACGTATGGTAGTTCTTGTACGTGGAATGGCGCTAAACGTGGCTCTATAGCTAAAGATGGATTTGAAACTTTTTTTACTGGCGATGAAAATGGTACTGAAGAAACATATCATTTTACTTCTTCTAGTGGCGTATATTATTTAATAATTAATGCCGATTTATATGATGGGTTTACTTTTAATTTAATGACAGAATTAATTCAAGACGAAGTTATTGATACACAAGAACCAGTAGTTACGGCTTCTAAGTATGCTATTAGTTTACCGGTTAAGACTTCAACTCGTTTAACTAAAGAGTATTTGTTAAATCAAAAGATATTTGAAGTAACAGATGATACTGACGGAGATATTACTGATAGATTAGTAATTAAATCTGGTAATATTAATTATGATAAAACTGGTACATATCCTTTAGTATTAAGTTGGACGGATAATGCTGGTAATGAATCAACATTAACATTTAATGTTTTAATTGGTGACTTTGAAAAACCTACATATAGCATTAAACAATCAACAATGTATGTTGAATGTCCTAACAAATTAAGTGTAGCTGATTTGCTTAATAATGTTACATTTAGTGATAATTATGATACTAATATTACTAAAACTATTGTAACTAATAATTATAATCAAAACACTAATTGTGGTACATATAGTGTAACTATTAGGGGTACTGATACTAGTGGTAATTATACTGACGCTACATTTAATGTGTGTGTAAGAGATACAATTGCTCCTACAATCACTGGTATTAACTCTAATCAAGTAGTTAAGTCTGCTAATATTAGAGTAAGCGATTCTGGTTCGGGTATTAAATCTGTAACTATTGATGATAAAACTGTTATATTGGCTGACGGAGAATTTGTATTTAATGCTTCTAGTTATGCTGACGGAACACATACTTTAAAGGCTACTGATAATCAAGGAAATGGAACTATGATTAAGTTTATTTCTGATAAGTCAGCTCCTACAATTACTGGTATTGATAGTTCTACAAGATTAAATAAATCTGTAACTATTACACTTGCTGATACGTATTCTAATATTGTTTCATTTAAGTTAAATGGTACTTTAATTGAAGTAAATGCTAAGACAAAGGAAATTACATTGGGTGCTGATAATCTTGTTCAAGGTACTAATAAGATTACAGAATTAAAAGATTCATTAGGAAATGTTGCTAGTGATTTATCATTTATTTATGATACGATTGCTCCAGTAATTACACCTAACGTTTCTGGTGGTGGTTCAATTAAATCCGGTGATTATATTACATCTGATCAAGTTAAAGCTCAATTTACTGCTACTGATGAAGTTGATGGAAGCTGTGCAATAAGTGTTGTATCATCAACGATTGAAGATAGAGTAGGTAAGTATGTTGTTGTTTTAAGGTCTGTTGATAAGACTGGAAATGCTACTGAAATTAGTGTTAATGTTGAGCGTCTTGATGTTACTGCGCCAGTTATTTTTATTAAAAGTTCTGATGATATTACTATTATGAAAGTTGCTTCTGGAACTGAAATTACATATGAGAATTTATTAAATATCTTTATGTATTTATACCAAGATAAAGTAAATGCTCAAGATTGCTCTATTGAGGTATTATCTGACGGATTTGTTGCTAATGGAACTGAATCACAAGTGGTTCGTTATATGGTGACTAATAATGTTACTGGTGATACTACAATGTATAGTCTTGATTATCAATCTTATGTAATGGCTTCTGATGATAAGAAAGATGATAATAAGACTGATGATGATAAAAAAGATGATACTAATAAGGATAATAATAAAGATGATACTAAAACAGAAAATTGGTTTGTAAGAGTCTTTAAGGGTATTGGTAATTTCTTTAAAAAGATTTGGAATTTTGTAACTGGTCTTTTTGGTGGAAATAAAGATACTGATGTTAAGACAACTGATAAGGTTGAATCATCTGTAACAACTCCAGAAGTAACAACTGATCCAGATATTGCAACTGATGATAATAATAATGAGGCAGAATATATTGTTTGGTAATATTTGTTTGTGGTGAGCTTTTTCGCTCACCACTTTTTTCTTAATTTTTTTTAATTATTTAATAAAAAAGGATTGGTGATTTAATGAAAAATAAACTTTTATTAAAAATTTTATCTATGGGAGCTTTATCAAGTTTATTGGTAACCCCTTTGGTATTGAATGGTGTAAGCGATAGTGTTCAAGAAGAAGCTATTGTTCAAAATTTAGATGATAATCAAAGAATTGTAAAAAGACGTGCTGTAACTGATGATACTTATTCTTTGGAATCTGCTTCTACTTGGGCTAATGCTACGTATGCTAAAGAAGATGATGGAAAATATTGGCTTTCTGGTGGTGCTTTCAATCATAGTTTTGAATCTGATTTTAGTGATGATTTGATTAGAATTCGTTTTAATGTTAAAGGCGGTGTTGATTATACTTTAAAATTAGGCTGGGGTATTAACAATGCAGACGAAAATTGTGGTATTACATTGTGTGGTGTTCCTAATATTTATGGTAGTTCTTGCACGTGGTCTCAAGCTAAGCTTGAATCTGAGCAAAATGGGGGATTTCAAACTGAATTTTGTGGCGATTCAACTGATGAAGAAACATATCATTTTACTGGCACTGCTACTGGTGTATATTATTTAGTAATAAATGCTGATTTATATGATGATTTTTCTTTTTTTCTTAAGACTGAATTAATTCAAGAAAATGATTCTGATGATGATAAAGAATATTGGTATGATTGGATATTAAATTTATTAAATAAAATTGTTGAGTTTTTTAAGAAGCTTTTTAGTGGTGGTTCAAGTGGTACTACTGGAACTACAACAACAACTACAACTTCTAAAAAAGGTGTGTGATTTTTATGATTAAAAAATTACTTGGTATATGTACTACATTAGTTCCTTTAGCTTTAATGACTGGTAATGTAGCATTGGCTGATACTGACTCTTATAGATTTACAGATACTTCAAGTATTAGAGATGATATTACACAATTAGGGCTTGATTATCAAGACTATAAGTTGATAAGTGATAAGAATTATGATAAGACAGATGTAATTGCTTTAAGTGAGTCTTATATTGATAGTGGTAATACTAAACAGATAGTTAACTATGTGTATGTTTATAATCCGTATTCTATTAAAGCAGATGTTACGAGTTTTGTTTTAAAATATAATGATTCAAGTGTAACACAAAAAGTAGAATCTTATACTAAAGATTACTTAACTAATATTGTTCGTTATAAAGTTGATTTTAAAATGCCTACATATAGTGATTCAAAAAGAAGATATGAAATTTCATTTTTAACTTTTAGTAATGGAAGTAGTTGTAAAATTGATTTTGGTTGTACTTATAATCAAGACGGAAGTAATGTTAAGTTAGATTATGATTCATATATATTTATAACTGGAAAAGAATTGTTTGATTATATTCCTTTTTATTTTGAAAATACATCTTTAACTAATGGTTATCAATTTAAACATTTAAAGGAATATGATAAATCTGATAGTAATTCAAAGTCTTATTATTCTAATGATAATTCTCAATATTTAATTGCATATAATAAAACAAGTTTTTTTGATATGGATTCAGTATCTGCAATACCAGATTTATTTTATTTGAATTTTGATACTAATAAAAAAATTGATAGTATTAATGAAATTGACTTATCGTATAAGCTATATAAAGGGCTAACATATGATTATGATTCTAATGGTGGTGATTTTAAGAAATGTATTGATGAAATTGAAAATCATCAAGGTAGTGACTTTAAAATGACTTTAGAAGCTGATTATACTGAAAAATATGTTACTTTGAAAAATGAAAATAATACATTTACATTAGGTGCATTATCTCAAAAGAATGATGATGAAAAAGAATGGGTTACTTCAACATGTAATATTCATAATTTTGAAGTTCCGGCTAAAAATAGATTAAATGATTGGTCTAATTCGAAAATTTATTCTAATTTTAAAAATGATGTTTTGAAAAATAGTTCAGATAAATTAACGGCTCGTCAATCTTTTGAAAATAGACAAGTTTCAATATTGGTTGATATATTACCAGTGTATGTTTATGGTAATATTATGTGGGAGTCAATGTGGTCGCATAGGGTTGAAAAATATATGATTGAAGATTTATCTGTAATGAGAATCAATTATACAACAGATATGAAAGTTGTAAATGCTCGTACTAATAGTGGTGCTTTAATATCGTCTGTAAATGTTAATGATAATACACCAAAAGTTAGTTTTTGGGATCGATTAATTGCGTGGTTTAATGACAATTTTCCTTATTCATTATTAATTATAGGTGGAGCTATAATTGGACTTCCTATAATTATTTCCGTTGTAATTTCATTATTCACAAGTGGAAGTTCGGCTTTATTATCTGGTATTGGTAAGGGTATTTCTAAGTTGATTACTTTTTTAGTAAAAGGACTGGCTAAATTATTGATTGGTATTATTTCATTACCATTTAAATTTTTAGGTGCTTTATTTAGTTCTAAGAATAGTAATAGTAATAAGTCTTCTAAAAAGAAGTAGAAAGGTGGTTATTTTATGAATACGTTTGTTGATATATTTAAAAAAATAGGAGCTTTGTTGACGGCTCTTATTTATTTTATTTTGTTTGTTTTTGTGCTTGGTATTGATTTTTGTACGTTTGGTATTTTAAAGATTATTACTTGGTTGATTTGCAATTTATTTAAGCCTTTTTGTAAAATTCAAGAGAATTTATTTAATTTCTTTAATTCGCATACGACTTATAATTTGTGGATTTTAGGTTGGGTGACATCTGCGATTGGGCTATGGTATATGATCGTAAGATTTGTACATTGGCTTAATGATAAGCTAAATAAGCTGTTTAGTTTTTGCTATGATAAGCTTAAGGATTTATCTACTAATATAGGTCAAAAGGGCTTGGAAAAAATTCAGTTTAATACAACAACAGAAAATCATTCAGAAGAATAGGGGTGGTTTAAATGAAAGGAAATTGGTATTGGTGGTTAACTATTTCTTTTTTCCTTGTTGATGTTATTATATGGATTTTTTTCTTTTGGCTTTATCGTAAATATAAACAAGATGATAATTCACTTGATGTTTATCAAGAACGCTATGAAGAATCATTAGATGTGCTTCAAAATTCATTTGGTAATAATATTTCGATTATTGCTCCAATAAGAAAAGGTAAAAATGTATTATTCAATCAATTTATGTATGCTTTAGAATCTGGATTTAAAGATAAAATTGAAAAGGAAATATCTGATTTTGAGACTGATTTTTATTGGATAGATTTAGTTTTTTTAAAGCGTACTATTGATTCTAGATTTCGTGAGATTATAAAGAATACTTATGATGAGGATTTTTATCCAGACGGATATATTTCTGTTAAAGATAGATTAGAGCTGACTGATTATTGTATGCGATTGTGTTGTCAACGTGATGGAATTTTTAATGATTTTATTAATAATATTCCTATTAAGAAAAGATTCTATACATACGTTGATGATATTTATATTCTTAATTATAGAGGATTTAATGTTGTGTCTAGAACAGCTGTATATTCTTGGGTAAATAATCGTTTTAGTAAGATTTTAGATGATAGAACAATCCAGATTAAATGCGTTAATGAAACTCATGTTTTTTATCTTGAACGTTATATGATTGTCTTTGAAGATGAAAAATCCCTTGAACGTGGTATGCAATATTCTTTTAATAACGATCTAAAAGATAAGGGTGTAAAAGAGCTTAAATGTATATTTGGTAATGCTTTTGGTTCAACCTCATATTGGTTTACTTTAAAACAATTGGCAAAAGATGATGTTTCTAACGAAAGAAATTTATCTACTAATAATATTCTTATTAAAGATACTCGAACGATTGGTGTATTGGGTAATTTATTGGTATATTATCGTAAGAAAAAATGTAAGCTTGATAGCGTTTATAGAAAAAAATATGAACGTAAGAAAAAATATGATTTATATGGTAAATTTGAGGAAAAATATGTCACTTATAATGATTGGATAAATGAGCCGTCCTCAGAATATCGTAAAATGAAATATTTTTATAAACGTATTGAAGATTTTATTAATTCTTTAGGATATCTTCAAACTACATTTCTCGATTATACAAACAGAATTGATATGGTAGGTGTAACAGAAAATGAGGCTTTTTGTAAAGAATATATAATAACATTTCCTTTATATGTCTGTTGGGGTGTTCACGATACAAACGAATGGTCATGTGTTGTAGATGAGCTTAATAGTATGTCAAAAACTTGTGCTATGGTTGTGCAAGATAATGGCTTTTACAAAAATAATGAGATAAAAAAATCTCAGCTTAAATTCTTGTATGAGCGTTCAGATGTTAAAAAGGAAGAAAAAGTTTCTGATGAGTCTATAAAAAAGAAAAAAGTTGAAAAGAAGAAAAATGATGATAATGTAATAACGATTGATGATTTAAATGTTCGGTTTTAAAGGGGTGATATGATGATATTAGGCTTTTGGAATGGTGTTGAAAGTGTTTTTAAATGGTGTGCTGCTTTTTGTAAGGAATATGGACTTTTAATAATCGTTGTAGGACTTTTTGTATATGGTACTGGCTTTTTAATAACGCTTGTAAAAGGTGTATATGATAATCATAAGGAGCTTGTTGCATTAATAACGGAACGTGAAAATTCGGCACAGATGTTTCAATCTGCTTGTGTAAATGATTATGATTCTAAACAAAAAATGGAGTCTAAGAGGTCTAATTCTTCTTCAAGTGATGAAAAAGTAAATTTATCTGATGATAAGATGAAAATTGATTCTAGGGGTGATTCTGTTAAAATTGAGGGTAACTCTACGATCAGTATTGATTCTTCATCTCAGAAAGATAGATTGATAGAATAGAGGTGGCTATAATGGGTTTAATAATATTAACGTGTATTATTGTTGCACAACTTACAATATTTTTGTATGTTTTGTTAGACGCTTTATTCTTGTTCTTAGGTTCTTTGTTTGACAAAGATGAAAATTAAAAATAAATTAGATATGCACAAAAAATTAAATTAAAATGTATGTTTTAGGTATTTGCGTTGTGGACGGCTTGCCGTCCGGTGTATATAGTTGTAAATAAGGAAGTGAGGGCTTGTCCCTCACTTCCTTATTTATACTTGTCAATATATATACACAACTTACACACATTTATCTAAAATATGAGAAAGGTACAAAATATGAATCAATTATCAAATGTTGAAATGAATAAATTAATGCACTATTTTTTTATTGGTTTTGAATATAAGTTAAATATTGAAAAGAAAAAACTTTTATTAGATATCTTTAAAAGAAAATCTTATGTAAAAATTAAAGATATGAAAAATTATGTTGAAGTTTCAACATTTGAAAAATCAATATCTCATAGAAAAAAAGATAGTGAGTTTTATGAAGAAATTAAAAAATTAAAAACTGATGAGGTTTATCCTAAAGGTTGGTTTAATGAGCTTTCAAGTGATTGTCAAAGATTTTTAAATTTTGTATTTAGAAAAAAATGGTTTGATGATACAGATGAGCTTGTTAAAAATCATAAAGGAACATTTAATAATACAGAAGTTGAGATTGATGATGATGTAGAAGTTAACAATAATAAATTAAGTAATGATAATTGGTTTAATTTGGTTTCTGAAAGATTTGATAAATTTAGTGATTATGTAAAAGAGAATTTTAAAGAAGATTTGTACTTTGATGAAAATGGTGATTTAAAAGAAGAATTTAAAAATTCGTTAGCTTATGAAAATGAGGCAATTTGTGAATATGATAAAAATTTAGAAATGATTGTATATTGTATTAAAGAGAAAAGATATGATTTGTTAGATATTAAAAATGATGAAATAGTTTTAAAAGATGAAGTTTATGAAAAATATGTAATTAATGGTGAAAATATACCTTTAACAACTCACGATAAAATGAAGATGTCTTTAAAACGAACAATTGATAAATTTAATGAATATGCTTATTGCAATGCTGATTTATTTAAATATTTTATAACTTTGACTTTTGCACAAAATGAAAATAATGAAAATAATATTTTAAATGTTGTAAATGATAGATGTTCAAAAGAAATAAAAATTGATTATATTGAAAATGTTTGTGATTATGAATGTTGTATTGGTGCGTTGAATAAGTTTTTGAAAAGATTAAAAATTGCTTTAAAAAGATATAATGAAAAAAATGGTACGTTGTATGAGCTTATTTATTTAGGTGTTCCAGAATATCAAAAGAATGGAGCTATACACTATCATTTTTTATTTGGTGATTTGCCAGATGAGTTTTTATATAACGTTGCTAATTGGCTTGATTATGATTATGTTAACAAAAAGAAAAAGAATGGTCTTGGTATTAAATATTGGACTTATGGAAAATCTGATGTTGATGAAATTCGTGATAAAGCTAGGGTGACAAGTTATGTATCAAAGTATATGATGAAAAGTTTATATGAGCTTGATGAAACAGAATACTTTGATAGATTAAATAAAAAACGTTATTTTAATTCATTTAATTTAGAGGAAGCTAAGATTGAATATACTTCAAGCTTTAAAGAATCTGACTTAGATATTTATTCATCTTATCAAAAAGAAGTATTAAATACTTTTAATGATTCAATGATTAAGAAGACTATTTATCAAGTAAAGCCCTTAAATGAAAATGATGTATTAAATAACAAAGAAGAATTGATTAATTAGAAAGGTTGGATTTAATAATATGAATGGTTTAAATTTATTTAAAAGTGTTTATATACAGATTTTAAAATGTTGCAAAATTCTGTTAGAAATGAAAGGTGGTAATTTTTAATGGATATGGAAGATTTTTTAAAAAAGTATTATTTTATGTATAAGTATCATAAACAGAAAAATAATTTAGATTGCAATTGCATTTGTTTAGAAATTTATAAATGTGATTGCTTTATTTTTTATAAAAATGATTATGTAAAAGTTTATCAAGGTTCAAAATTGTTATTTCAAGGTGATTATGAAAAGTTTAAACAAGCTTGTTTTGATAATATTTTTGGTTGGTTTGATTTTAAAATTGCTCCAGTACAGAAAATCCCTTATGGTGAATTTGTTCAGAAAAAACTTGGTTCATCTAAGTATTATACTAGAGGTAATTATGATAGAAGCTCTAAAAAATTTGAATTACAAGATTATTATGATATTAATAGGTATGTTTATGTTAAATCTGGTACTTTGCTTTATTATGATTTTGTTTTCTAATTATGAGCTTGAAAGCGTTGATTATATTTATATGAGGTGATTGATATGTCTAATAATAATATTTTAAATTTAAAAATGGAGCTTTTACATTTTTTAGAAAATGAGTTTCCAAAAAGTGAAATTAGTATTGATGATAGAGGCTTTTTATGGTTGAAAAATGAAAAACTTGAAATTTGCTTATGCTTTGATAAAAAAGGAAAATTGTATGTATTTGATAATAAAGTGAAAAAAGGTAGCATTAAAGTATTTGTGGGTTCATTAAATAAGTTTAAACAAATGGTGGTAAAAAATAAATTTGGTTGGAAAGAAGAAAACGTGCAATTAAAAGTTGATAAGAAGCTTATTATTAAAATTGCTATTTGGATTTATAATGAGGGGATTGAAAACTCTACTTGTGGTAATTGGATAATTGGTTTTGATGAGATTGCTGATAAGTTTAATATTTCTTATGATGAAGCTGTTTCAATGTCAGATTTAATTTATGCAGTAGTATATAAATTTAAAGGTGTATGTGATATTGAGATGCCTGAGGAAAATGGTGTTCTTGGTATTGATGTAAATTATTTTACTGATTATTTAAAAAATTATTGTGGTGATGATGATTAATTTTTAAATGGGTGATCTTATGAAAAGGGTTAAAAATTTGCGTGTTTTAAAAGGTACTGACGGAGATGTTTTAAATGGTGTTCCTAAAGGTAAGCTTAATAAAAAACCTAGATTTTATATTGAAGTTTGTTCTTTGAACGGATATGTTATTGTTAGTAAGATAATAAGTAATGGTGATAAAGACAAGATAAAGTTATCTAATAAATATTTTAGAGGCTTTAGAAAAGATTTAGGTGAAGTTTTGGATAATAAATCTAATATTGCTTCTAGGAAATTTATTAATTCATCCGTTGATAAGACTTTATATTATTTGAAAAATGGTGAATATTTAAGTAAAAAAATATTTAAAGATATTGATATATATTTTGATAAAAAAGATAGTGTTGTTATTTTACAATTTTTATTATCTGATGAAGATAATAGAAAACATTTTATTGATTTTATAACTAATAATGGTACTGATGAAGAAATAAAATTTTATATGAATTATTTGAAATGATTTTATTGATTTGTTAATAGTGAAATAGTATAATTTGTTATGGGGATATACCCCCTTGTGTTATATGCAAAATATACGGATTGGTGGCTGAGGGTAAACAAAATATAACTTTGCTCGGTTACGACCATGTAAGAAAATAATTGTCGGTATATAGGCAGATATTTATGCAACTATTTATTTAGTTGCTTTTTTTAATTTTAGGTTTAAAGTTTAATTACTTTAAGCCTTTTTTGTTTTTTAAAAGAAAAGGTGGTTTTATTATGGGTATTGCCGTTAGTGATTATAATAAAAATGGAAAACATTATTTTACAATAAATCAGATAAATAATAAATTGATTCAACAATATAAACTACCAGTTAAGGTTGAATATCTAAAATGGTTTTGTGTAAATCATTGTTATTATCATTCTTTAAAAACTGGTGGTATGGGTAAATTTAAAATGGCAAAATGCTATGAAATATCTGAGGTAATTCAAAATTTAAGATATAAAAATTTTTATATTCCTCGAAGTTGATGTGAGGTGATATTATGAATTTGAAAAAAAGATATTATGAATATGCTAAGAATCATACAGAAGAAGAATTATGGCAATTATTTAATGAAGATTTAAAAAATAATGTTAATAGTGGTTCTGATTATTTTTCTTGTGAAGATTATGCTAATTTAATTAAAAAGGTTTATTGTAAAAATGTTGTTTTATCTGATAGTCAGATGATGAAAATTAGTTTAGATGTTGTTAAATATGCTATTTTTTATCAAGATAAAGTTAATGATAGAAGCTTTTATTTTTCTCATAAACAAAATGTAATAATGACTTATGTATTTTTGGTTCTGTGTAGAAATAGTGGTATTGATAAATTTTTGATGAAAGATAATCAACTTAATAAGCTTGCTAATAATTCAAAATTTCAATTTCTTGCTAGAAAATTTTTTGATTATAGTTTTCCTTTAGATAAGTTAGAAATATATTTTTCTGAGAATGTAAGATGATGATTTTTAATATTTTTTTGAAAAGTCAAACGTATGATATATGTGTGAGTATAATAATATCGAAAAAAGAAGAGAGGTATTATTATGGCAACAAAAAAAATTAGATCTAAGTATACTAAGTCGGAAATGACTTGTATAACAATGTTTTATTTATTAAAAGATAAAGAATTGCGTATATCTACGTTTGTTGATAAGTTTGAATTAAATGATAAACAAAAAATGTATAAGATAATTACTATTATTAAAAATGCTTTGGCTGATTTTCGTGTTGGGTATTATATTAAAAATGATAGAAGTACAGCTACTTATTATTTAGCTTCAATTGATGAGGACGGATAAAAAGACTTTTTTTAATGATAAAATATTATAAAAGTATATAAATAAATTGTAAAATGGTTAATGTCTATAACTAGAATATAATACTAAGTTATGTGATGAATATACAGAATTATTAAGAAATTTATTTAAATCTAGTAATGTGTCAAGCTGTATTGATTTAGTCTATATGACAGGAATACTTCCAATAAGAAGATATTCAACTCAATCAACCTTAAATATGTTTACGGAATATGATATGATTAACCCAAGAGAACTTGATTCCTTTATTGGTTTTACTGAAGATGAAGTTAAGGATTTATGTAAGAAATATAATAGAGATTTTAATAAAATAAGTCAGTGGTATAATGGATATAAATTAGGTAATGTTTCAATCTATAATCCAAAATCTGTAGTTGAGGCTGTCCTAAGTGGAGAATATGGCGACTACTGGACAAAAACGTCAGCTATTGAGGCTGTTACAAATTATATGAATTATGATCATGGAGCACTTAAAGGTATTATTACTAAAATGTTAAGTGGTGATAAGGTAAGTGTTAATGTTTCAAGATTTTCAAACGATTTAACAAAGGTTAATTCAGCGGATTCAGCCTTAACTGTATTAATTCATTTAGGCTATTTAGCCTTTATAAAAGGAGAAGAATTAGGCTGTGGATATTGTTATATTCCAAATTATGAAATAAGACAAGAATTTGTTAATGCTATATTGGAATTAGACTGGAAAGAAATCTATAATCCAATAAGCAATTCAAAGAAATTATATGAAGAAACATTAAAAGGAAATGTAGAATTTATAAATACAACGTTAGATCAAAATCATTTAGAACTTGCAGGACCTTTTAATAAGAATAAAGAAGATATATTAGGAGTTATTGTAGAAATATCATACTATAATGCTAAACAATTCTATAATATTAAAAATTAGATAAGGAAAATCAAGTACTAAATTAATAAATTTTCAATAAATT
>ERZ1035041.665-NODE-665-length-14164-cov-17.180877_pt1 | contig 14164 bp, 16 predicted proteins | sample MGYA00520684_ERZ1035041 | MGnify/ENA primary metagenome ERZ1035041 (study PRJEB33766, sample SAMN09781699) | gut metagenome | biome: gut microbiome | host: Homo sapiens | place: Madagascar | study: EMG produced TPA metagenomics assembly of the PRJNA485056 data... | reverse complement strand
TCTTGCTGGCCGCTGCCCCAACAACTCCTCCCTGTTTCCGCCACTGGCGGCGGTCATCGTCGTTGCGCTCTGCGCATAGATAGCGGAAAAAATATTTTAAATTTCGGGGTTCAGGAAAGTCTGCGGACTTTCCTGAACCCCATTTTCACGGGCGGAGGGCATTCAAAATCGTCCCACACAGTCAAAAGGCCGCTGCACGGTGAGGTGCAGCGGCCCTTGGTTTTCCACATTTTTACTTTGCAGTGTTGATAAAGCTGCGGTTGTCCCACAGGTACTTGATGCCGGAGATGGCGGTCACAGCAGCCACCAGCCAGCACAGGGCGATGGAGACCACCACCACGATGGAAACACTGTCCACCGTACCGCGGTAGCTCAGGGCAGTGCCGAAGAAGTAGAAGATGATGCTCAGCATCTGCAAGACGGTCTTGACCTTGCCCCACATATTGGCGGCAATGACCTTGCCGTCCTTGGCACCAGCGGCTACCATGCGCAGGCCGGACACTGCAAACTCGCGCGCCAGAATGATGCACAGCACCACGGGGCCGCACACGCCGTCCCGCAGCATGTAGATGAAGGCCACCGTGGTCAGCAGCTTGTCGGCCAGCGGGTCGGCAAACTTGCCGAAATCCGTGACCATGTGCCACTTGCGTGCCAGATGGCCGTCCAGATAGTCGGTAAAGCTGGCAGCGGCAAATACGATACCGGCCAGCAGGTAGAAGGTGGGGTTGAAAGTGCCGTCTACAATGCCGTCCAGACCGGTCAGGGACACAAAGATCATGAACACCGGCACCAGAATAATGCGGGTCAGGGTAAGTTTATTGGGCAGATTCATAGGTTTTATCCTCCAATTCGTTATTTTACGACTGTACCATACAGATCGTAAAGGTCGCTGTCCTCTACCAGCACATCATAGAACTGGCCGGGGTACAACGGTTCCTCGCTGGAAACGCAGACGCAGCCGTCCACCTCCGGCGCATCGCCGGTGGTGCGGCAGAGGTACAGGCCGTTTTCCTCGTCGATGCCGTCACACAGAACGTGCACGGTCTGGCCCACCTTTTCGGCCTGCTTCTGCGCCATGATGCCGGTCTGGATCTGCATCACCAGCTCGGCGCGCTTGTCCTTGACTTCCTGCTCGATCTGGCCGTCCATCCGTGCTGCCACGGTGTTCTCCTCAGCAGAGTAGGCAAAGCAGCCCAGACGGTCGAACTGCACCTCCTTGACGAAGTTGCACAGATCCTCGAACTGCTCCTCGGTCTCGCCGGGGAAGCCCGCGATCAGGGTGGTGCGCAGAGTAATGCCGGGGATCTCGCGGCGCAGCTTGCCGATGACCTCCAGCAGCTCCGCGCGGGTGGAGCGGCGGTTCATGTTCTTCAGGATGGTATCGTTGCAGTGCTGGATGGGCAGGTCGAGGTAGGGCACCACCTTCTCGTTGCGCTTCATGGCGGCGATAAATTCATCGGTGATGCGTTCCGGGTAGGCGTACATGATGCGGATCCATTCCAGCCCCGGCACCTTGTTCAGCTTGTCCAGCAGCTCACAGATGCTGCCGGGCTTGCCCCAGTCCTCGCCGTAGGCGGTGGGGTCCTGCGCCACAACGATAAGCTCCTTCACGCCCTCACCGGCCAGCCAACGGGCTTCGGCTACGCAGTCGGCCATATCGCGGCTGTGCAGCGGGCCGCGGATGCCCGGAATGGCGCAGTAGTGGCAGCGGTTATTGCAGCCCTCGGCGATCTTTAAGTACGCATAGTGGGCGGGCGTGCCGATGACACGCTTGCCGCCCAGCGGGAAGTCCTTTTTGGCACCGTAGCTTTCCAGGTGATCCTCGCCGTGGAACAGCCGCTCCACGATGGTATCAATGGCCTTGTTGGAGGCGCAGCCTACAACGGCGTCCACCTCGGGGATCTCTTCCTCGATCTGGCTGCGGTAGCGCTCGGCAAGGCAGCCGGTAACGATGACCTTCAGGTTCGGGTTCTGCTGCTTGTAGGCGCAGGCTTCCAGAATGTTTTCAATGGCCTCGGTCTTGGCGCTCTCGATAAAGCCGCAGGTGTTCACAAGAATGACATCGGCTTCGGCCAGATCAGCCACGGTCTCGTGCCCGGCAGACAGCAGGATGTGCACCATCACATCCAGATCCACCTGATTTTTCGGGCAGCCAAGGGAAATACACGCAATTTTCATAAGGGATGATACTCTCTTTCTCTTTTGAGGGATGCTTTTGAATTTTTACGATTTGATGTTTTTCACGGGAGAGGTTTAGAACGAACTCCCTCAGTCAAAACCTGACGGTTTTGCCAGCTCCCTCGGAGAGGGAGCCTCTGGCGCACTCGGAAAGTTTGCACTTTAGCCGGAAGCTTTGCCGCCATGCCAAAGGCCCCATCCCAGAGGGGGCTGGCATCGAGCAAAGCGAGATGACTGGGGGAGTTTCTCACGGCGCGCGCCCTCTCAGTCAAAGCCTACGGCTTTGCCAGCTCTCCCAAAGGGAGAGCCAAGAGCACTGCCAGAAGCTTTCTCGTTTCTCTTAATACTTTAGCAACGAGGGTGACGGCTTGGCTCTCCCGCTGAGGAAAGACTTCCCCCGCGCCGGGGGAAGATGTCACCGCAGGTGACAAAAGGGGGAGTCTGGCGCGGGAGCGCCTGAGAGGGCGTACTTGGGAGCAGACTGAGAGGGTTTTATTCCTCCTCCACCCTGCGGATGGCTTCTTTGATGACGGGGTAGGCAAAGCCGCGGCACTGCAGCGCGGCCACCACAAGGTCGCGGCGGCCGATGGCCAGCTTTTTGCGGTAGCGGCTGTCCACCAGCGCGGCGGCGGCTTCCAGCTCCGGGTCATCGCCGTCCTCCGGGGCGTAGACCGCTTCCAGCGCACCTGCCACCTCGGCGGGAGCAAGCCCCTTCTGGCGCAGGCTCTGGGCGGCGGCGCGGCGGCTTTTGCGGGCAGCCAGCAGGCTGTGCGCCCGTGCTTCGGCATAGCGGGCATCGTTCACATAGTCCAGCTGCACCATCTCCGCCACAGCGGCGGCAGCGGCGGGCTCGGTATAGCGGCGGCAGAGCCGCTCATACAGCATATTGGCAGAGACTTCCTGCCCGGCCAGCGTTTCCAGCGCACTTGCCCGCGCCTTGGCGGGGTCGGCGCACTTTTCCGCATCCGGGCGGGGTCGGCGGCGGTAGAAGGCCATTTAGTCCTCCACCATGATGTCCAGCTCACTCTCGCTGCTGCGGGTGGGTGCCTTGACTACCGGCTCCTTTGCGGCGGCGGGCTCGGCGGGCTTTTCCACTGCGGCAGCAGCGCGGCCTGCCGGACGGCGGGTGGCGTACAGCTTATCGGCGTTGGCGCGGATCTGCCCCTCGATGTCGTTGGCGATCTCGGGGTTGTCCTTCAGGAACTGCTTGGCGTTGTCGCGGCCCTGACCCAGACGGATATCGCCGTAGTTGAACCATGCGCCGCTCTTCTGCACGATGCCCAGCTTGACGCCCACATCGATGAGCTCACTCATTTTGGAGATGCCCTCGCCGAACATGATATCGAACTCGGCCTCACGGAACGGCGGAGCCACCTTGTTCTTGACGATCTTGGCGCGGGTGTGGTTGCCGATGAACTGACCGGAGGAGTCTTTCAGGCCCTCCACGCGGCGGATGTCGATACGCACCGAGGCGTAGTATTTCAGGGCGCGGCCGCCGGTGGTCACCTCCGGGTTGCCGTACATGACGCCCACCTTCTCGCGCAGCTGGTTGATGAACACGCAGACCGTGTTTGTCTTGCCGATGACGCTGGTCAGCTTGCGCATAGCCTGACTCATCAGACGTGCCTGCAAGCCCACATGGCTGTCGCCCATCTCGCCCTCGATCTCGGCGCGGGGCACCATGGCGGCTACCGAGTCCACTACAATGGCATCGATGGCACCGGAGCGCACCAGTGCCTCGCAGATCTCCATAGCCTGCTCGCCGGTATCCGGCTGGCTGACCAGCAGGTTGTTGATGTCCACGCCCAGCGCCTCGGCATAGGTGGGATCCAGTGCGTGCTCTACGTCGATAAAGGCCACCTCGCCGCCCTTCTTCTGGGCTTCGGCAAGGATGTGCAGGGCCAGTGTGGTCTTACCACTGGATTCCGGGCCATACACCTCGATGATGCGTCCGCGCGGCACACCGCCCACGCCCAGCGCCAGATCCAGCCCCAGACTGCCGGTGGAAATGGCATCCACCTGCATGGAGGCGTTGTCGCCCAGTTTCATAACGGCGCCCTTGCCGAACTGCTTTTCGATCTGCGCCAGCGCCGTAGCCAGCGCGTCCTTCTTGGCTTCCGGCTCGGTCTTTTGGGTGGCCGGTGCAACGTTGTTGTTCTGATTTTTTGCCATAGCCTGCTGCTCCTTTTATCCTTTGGGCCCGCAGAGGGCGGGCTGTGCTTCGCTTTCCTTCTTAGTATAACACAAAATCAAAATATTACAACAAGAAGTTGTTTGTTTTTTCCAATTTATTTTGGGCGGCGGGCAGTCACGCAGCGATCATTGCCGCCAAAGTCCTGAATGCAGCGGATGTCTGCCCAGCCGTTCTCTGCCAGCAGGGCGGTTACAGCTTCCCGCTGCTGCCAGCCGATCTCCAGCACCAGCGCCCCGCCGGGGCACAGCGCATTTTGGTAGTGCTGCGCCAGCGCCCGGTAGAACACAAGGCCATCCTCCCCGGCTTCCAGCGCCATGGCAGGCTCCTGCGCCACCTCGGGCTGCAGCTGCTCCATCTCGGCGGCGGTCAGGTAGGGCGGGTTCGAAACGATCAACTCCAGCTGCCCATCCGGCAGGGTCTCCCAGTAGGTGAACAGGTCGCCCTGCACCGGCTGCACCGCGTAGGCAGGCTTTTGGCTTGCCCGCAGCGCGTTCAGCGCCGGGCCCCAGTCCAAGGCGGGGGCATCCGCCTGCTCAAGCGCAGAGGGCTCCAGCACGTTCTCGGTCTGTCTGCCCTGCCCGGTCAGGGCGCAGCGGGCGTTCTTTTCCAGATAGGCAAAGGCCGCCGGGCTTTTTTCCACGCAGGTCACCTGCGCGGCGGGGCAGAAGCGCTTGACCCCCAGCCCCAGACAGCCTGTGCCGGCGCAGAGATCCAGCACCCGGGGCGCGGCGATGCCCGCAAGGGTCTCGGCGGCGGCCTGTGCCACCACCTCGGTGTCTGCCCGGGGGCAGAGCACCCCGGGGCCCACCGCCAGCTCAAAGTCCAGAAAGCTCCAGCTGCCGCAGAGGTATTGCAGCGGCTCCCGCGCGGCGCGGCGGGTGCAGAGCACTTCCAGCGCCGCCGCCTGCTCTGCGGTCAGCGGACGGTCGGAAAGGCGCACGTCCCGCCCGGTCGCCAGCCGGAACAGCTCCCGCGCGTCAAAATCCGCATCCGGGCAGCCTGCGGCGGTCAGCCGCTGCTCCACCTCCCGCACCGCTGCGCGGGGGAGCATTGCTTCGCTTACCATTTACCCTCCTCCGGGTTTTCAGGCAGCACGGGGGTGATGGCTGCAATAGCCACCTCGATCATGCTGTCGTCCGGTTCAAAGACGGTGAGGTGCTGCACCCAGATGCCCGGCTGCCGGATGATGCGGGTGGCGATGTTATCCGACCGGCCGCACCACTTGAGCAGCTCGTAGCTGATGCCCATAACCAGCGGCAGCAGCAGCAGCTTGCACACCACCCGCAGACCGATGCTGCCCCACGGCAGCACGCTGTACAAGAACACACTGACGATGACCACCAGAATGAGGAAGCTGGTGCCGCAGCGGGGATGGAAGCGGGTGTACTTGCGCACATTCTCCACGGTCAGCGGGTCGCCCGCCTCATAGCAGGCAATGGTCTTATGCTCTGCGCCGTGGTACTCGAACACGCGGTGGATCTCTTTCATTTTAGAGATGCCCACCATATAGGTCAGGAAGATGGCTACCTTCAGCACGGCTTCCAGCACCACCTTGCCCCAGCGCCCCAGCGGCAGCAGACGGTTCACCCCGCCCACAAGGAAGGTGGGCAGCACGGTGAACAGCAAAATCGCCAGCAGACCGCCCAGCACCGCCGCCACGGTCATCAGCGCATTCTCGGCTTTTTCGCCCAGATGCTCTCCCACCCATTTTTCAAAGGCGGTCTCCTCCTCGGCGGGGTCGTAGTCGTCCCCCATGCTCACCTGTGCCGAGTACATCATGTAACGGTAGCCCACGATCATGCTCTCGATCATGGAAATAGCGCCGCGCACCAGCGGGATCTTCGTCCATACCCCGTGGGTGGGGGTGGGGTCGAGCTTGGTTTCAATGGTCCCGTCCGGTTTGCGCACGGCACAGCACATCTGCTTGGGGCCGCGCATCATGATGCCTTCCATCAGGGCCTGCCCGCCTACGCTGGTCTTAAAGCGTTCCTTTTTAGGTTGATTCATTGGTTTCTCCCGATATCCGCCCCTGCCGCTTTGGGCAAAGAGCGGTCTTTTTTGTATTTTATCCGGGGCATATCCCCGAGCAAAGCTCATTTTAGCACACAAATGTGACAAAATCTGTGTTTTGGGTGCTGCTCATGCCTTGTGGTACAGCGGCAGACCCAAGGTGACCACCGTGCCGCGCCCGAGGGTACTCTTGATATCCAGCGTGCCGTCCAGTGCAGTCATGATGGAATCCACCAGCGCCAGACCGATGCCGCTGCCGCGCACCGAGTTGCTGCCCTTGTAGAACTTGGTCTTTACGTTTTCCAGATCCTCCGGCGGGATGCCGCGTCCCTGATCGATGATCTCCACAAAGGCTTTGTACTCCCCTGCCCACAGCTTTACCGTGATGCGTCCGCCGGGGGCAGAGTACTTGATGGCATTGTCCAGAATATTGATGAACACCTGCCGCAGACGGTCGGGGTCGGCGTAGACAGGGATCATCTCCTCCGGCTCGGTGTAGTGGAGCAGCAGCCCCTCCTGCCGGATGCGTGCCTCGCAGAAGAGCACCGCATCGGTCAGCTCTGCCACCAGGTCCAGCGGACGGCACTCCATGCGGATGCGTCCGTTCTGCAGGCGGCTGAAATCCAGCAGCTCCTCCACCATGTTGTTCAGCCGCCCGGTCTCGTTGTTGATGATCTCCAGCCCCTTGCGATAGTTCTCGTCGGTGGGGTCATCCAAGGTCATCAAGGTCTCCACCCAGCCCCGGATGGAGGTAAGCGGGGTGCGCAGTTCGTGGGACACCGAGCTGATGAACTCGTTCTTCATCTTCTCAGTCTCTTCCAGCCCCTCGGCCATCTGGTTGATGGTGCCGCGCAGCCGGTCCACCTCGTCGTGAGGGTCGCCGGTCAGGGGCAGACGCACATCCAGCTCGCCCCGGGCGATGCCGGCGGCGGTGCGCTCCACCTGCCCCAGCGGCACCACGATGCCCCGCACAAAGTACAGGCCGGACATGACCGTAAACAGCAAAATTGCCACTGCAATGAATCCGCTGACGATGACGGCGTTTTTGACCTGCCGCTCCACCAGCGCCAGACTGGTGACCAGCCGCAGCGCAGCCACGTCCTCGGCGTCGTAGGGTACCAGCGAACAGGCCGCCATGACCATCTCGCCGGACTGGGTGCGGTACACCGCCACGCCCAGACCGTCCGGTGCGCCGAGCGCCTGCTCAAAGTCCTTGCTGCTGACGATGCCCTCCGCGTCCGTACCGCTGGAGGAGGCAATGACGCCGCCGTAGCTGTCCAGCAGCATGAACTCGTATTTATCCTTATCGGCAAACTGTTCCACCATACGCCGCAGCGCCAGACTGCGGCTGGCGGCGGCGCTCTGGGCGGTATCGCCGGTATACATTTTCAGCTGGCCGGTCACCGAGGAGAACCGTCGGTACATGATCTGCTGCACGCTGCTGTAATAGCCCCGGGTATAGCTGTACAGGAACATTGTCTCGGCCAGCAGCACCACCAGTACGGTGATAAGCAGATTGCCTCGCAGCCAGCGGCGGGTGATACCGCTTCGCATAACAGTGTCCTCCTTTCGGTGAGATTTAGAACGAACTCCCTCAGTCAAAACCTGACGGTTTTGCCAGCTCCCTCGGAGAGGGAGCCTTTGGCATAGCAGGAAAGTTTCTCATTACTTTTGGTACTTTAACAACCGGGCTAACGGCGTGCGCCCTCTCCGTCATCGCTGCGCGATGCCACCTCTCCCAAAGGGAGAGGCAAGAGCACTGCCGGATGCTTTCTAATTGCACTTAAAACTTCAGCAATGAGCATTAGACCTTGGCTCTCCCTTTGGGAGAGCTGGCGCGGGAGCGCCTGAGAGGGCATCATTCTTCCCACCGGTAGCCATAGCCCCACACGGTCATGATGTGGGTGGGGTGGCTGGGCTCGTCCTCCACCTTCATGCGCAGGCGGCGGATGTTCACATCCACGATCTTTACATCGCCAAAGTAGTTCTCGCCCCAGACCCCTTTCAGGATCTTCTCGCGCACCAGCGCAGTGCCCGGGTTGCGGAAGAACAGCTCCATGATCTGGAACTCCACCTGCGTCAGCTCGATGGGCTGACCGGCTTTCAGCAGCACGCGGCGGTTCTCGTCCAGCACAAAGTCTCCGCTGGTCAGGGTACCCAGCGGGGTGTTCCCGTTGCTGTCCTCCTCCTTGGTGCGGATGACCCGGCGGCACAGCGCCTCCACACGCGCCATCAGCTCGCTGACGCTGAAGGGCTTGGTCATGTAATCGTCTGCACCGATGGACAGGCCGCGGATCTTATCCTGCTCCTGCCCCTTGGCGCTGAGGATGATGATGCCGATCTGCTGGTCGGTGCGGCGGATGGTCTCGCACAGCGAGAACCCGTTCATGCCCGGCAGCATCACGTCCAGAATGGCGGCATCACAGCCGGGCTTCTGCGCCAGCAGCGGCAGGGCGGCTTCGGCACTTTCGGCCTCCACTACCTCCATCCCCGCATGGCGCAGGTTCAGGGCGATCATATCGCGGATATTGGCTTCATCTTCTACAACAAGCACTCGTACCATGCAGCATCCTCCATTCCTTAATTCAGCAGATACAACGCCTTGGAAAGGCGGTAGTTCGTGTCAGAAAGCAAAACGCTCGGGCCCATTTTGGCCTGCACCTGACGGGACGCCACCACGCCCAGCCGGGTCCAGCCGGTGGAGTTGGCCGAGGTCCTTGCCAGCCGTACCGTCAGCACCAGCTGATCCTCGTCTACGGTGCGCAGCTCCACCGCGCCGTCATATTCCTCGCTGTCGGTCAGTTTCAGGTTGCCCTCCCACTCGGCGGGCAGCTCGATATAACAGTTGGTCTCCTCGTCCAGCAGGCCAAAGCTTTTTTCCGGGTGGCTGCTGGTGTAGTCCATCCAGACAATAAAGTCCATGCGGCGGCTCTGGCTCAGGTTCAGCAGACCCGCCTCGTCCGGCTGGGTGGGGATCTCCACGATGCCGTCCCCATCCAAGTCCCGGCTGACCAGCGTGGGCACGTTGCGCAGAGAAGCATTATACAGCCGCTGGCTGCTGATCCTTGTGGCGGGCACCATCTGCTGGCTGTTCTCATCGTAGCACAGCAGCACCGAGGCCAGATTGTTGCCGGAAATGCCAGTCCAGCCGTCCAGCACCAGATAGTGCCGCCCGTCCGCGCCTGCGCCCGCCGCCACCGAAGCGCAGCCGGAGAACTTATCCGCAGAAAGGCCGTTAACTGCCACCTGCCGGAAGCTGCCCTCCCGGTCTGCGGTCAGCAGCTCGATCTGCACGCTGCCGTCCTCCTGTGTGGACATCAGGATCAGATCCTGACTGCTGCCGCCGGTGATATTTTCCACCAGATACTGCTCGTACTGCTGTTCCAGAATGGTAGACAGGGTGCCGTCCTGATAGGAGTACACCGCCAGATAGTGGTCATTCTGGGCGGCGGTATAGCCCACCACCAGCTGGCAGCTGTCTGTATCCTGCAATTGGGCAAGGCTGACGTTCTCCACCGTTTCGGCAAGGCCTTCCACGCTCTGACGCACCTGCCAGCTTCCGGCGTCGTCCCGCTGCAAGATAGCCATGCAGACGTTGGCGGTCTGGGCGGTGGTATACAGCACCGCCGCATCCTGCTGACCATCGCCGTCCAAATCTTGCAGCACAAAGGGAGAAAGCAGTTCACCCTGAATGGGATACTTCAGCTGGGCGCTCTCCCCCAGCCAGTCGTTCAGGGCAGTTTGCAGCGCGCCGTAATCGCCGGAAAGTTTCGGGGCACGCAGCAGCTCCTCTACCTGTGCCTTTTCGTTGGCCGGCAGCAGCGTTTGGCAGCTGCACAGCACAAAGCACAGCAGCGTGCACAGCACCAGCCGCAGCCTGCGGGTTCTGTTCATACCGGTCAACCTCCTTCCGGGCATAAAAAATGCTATTTTCAGTATACCACACTTTGCGGATACAAAAAAGGGGGGTGAGGCATATCCGGCAAGCTTGCGCGTGGGACGATTTTGAATGCGCGCCGCGACTAAGGGGGTAAACCACAAAAAAAGAAACCACTGCACAAAAGCTGTGCAATGGTTTCTTTGGTTACTGTATCAAACAGTCAGAGCAGGATCAGACGAGCTCCAGAACTGCCATCTCAGCTGCGTCGCCGCGGCGAGCGCCGATCTTGATGATGCGGGTGTAGCCGCCGTTGCGGTCAGCGTACTTGGGGCTGATCTCGTCAAACAGCTTCTTTGCAACATCTTCCTTGGTGATGTAGGCGTAGACCTGACGCTTGGTGTGCAGGTCGCTGGCCTTGCCAAGGGTGATCATCTTCTCGGCCATGGAACGAACGTCCTTAGCGCGAGTGACAGTGGTCTCAATCTTGCCATTCTCTAACAGGTAGGTAACCATAGCGCGCATCATAGCGTTGCGGCTGTCGCTGGTTCTACCGAGCTTTCTGGTACCGGGCATCCCGTTTCACTCCTTAAATTATTTTAGTTATTCGTCATCCGTGTTCAGCTTGAAGCCGAGGGAGTCCAGCTTAGCCATGACTTCCTCCAGGCTCTTGCGACCGAGGTTACGGACCTTCATCATCTCGTCCTCGCTCTTGCTGACCAGATCTTCCACCGTGTTGATGCCTGCGCGCTTCAGGCAGTTGAAGGAACGCACGCTCAGATCCAGCTCTTCGATGGTCATCTCCAGAGCCTTCTCCTTGTCGTCGTTGGTCTTTTCTACCATGATCTCAGCGCCGGCGGCCTCGTCCGACAGGTTGACGAACAGGTTCAGGTGCTCGGTCAGCACACGGGCAGCCAGAGAAACAGCTTCCTGTGCGTTGATCGTGCCATCGGTCCAAACCTCAATGGTCAGCTTGTCGTAATCAATGGCCTGTCCAACACGGGTGCTCTCGACGTTATAATTCACCTTGAGCACAGGGGTGTAAATGCTGTCAACGGGAAGGGTGTTGATATCGTTCTTCTCGATGATAGCCTGTTTGTTGCGCTCTGCGGGCACATAGCCGCGACCCTTGTCGAAAGTCAGCTCCATAACGAGCTTGGCACCCTCGCCCAGAGTTGCAATGTGCCACTCAGGGTTCAGAATTTCGATGTCGTCGCCCTGCTTGATGTTGTCAGCAGTGACCTCACAGGGACCAACTGCCTCAACACGCACTGTCTTCGGACCCTCGGTGTACAGCTTTGCAGCGATACCCTTCAGGTTCAGGACAATTTCGGTAACGTCTTCCTTGACGCCCTCAATGGTGGAGAACTCGTGGACCACACCGTCAATCTTGACGCTGGTCACGGCGACACCGGGCAGAGAGGAAAGAAGCACACGACGCAGGCTATTGCCCAGTGTGATGCCAAAGCCACGCTCCAGAGGTTCTGCCACGAATTTACCGTAGCGGCCGTCTGGGGACAGGCTTGCCGTTTCGATCTTGGGACGTTCAATCTCCATCATATCTATGCCCTCCTTGTCAAACCGGTGTTTCCACCGGCCCATTATTGAATTCTTTCAAAAAAGAATGCGAAAGCGTACCATCCAAAAGGAAGGCACCGCCTTCTTAATGGATTACTTGGAGTACAGCTCGACGATGAGGTGCTCTGCGACTTCGTAGTCGATATCGCTGCGCTCGGGCAGCTTAGCGACAACGCCCTTCAGAGAACCGGTCTCGCGGTTCAGCCATGCGGGCAGAGCCACGACGGGAGCCTCGGCACCGGTCAGCTTTGCAAACTTTGCAGAGCTGCGGCTGGACTCGCGCACTTCGATCACATCGCCAGCCTTCACCTGGTAAGAGGGGATGTTGACCTTCTTGCCGTTGACGGTGAAGTGCGCGTGAGACACCAGCTGACGAGCGTCGCGGCGGGTCTGAGCAAAGCCCAGACGGAACACGACGTTGTCCAGACGGCACTCCATGATCTGGAGCAGGTTCTCACCAGTCTTGCCGGGGCGAGACTCTGCCTTCAGGTAAGCGTTGTGGAACTGCTTCTCCAGAACGCCGTAAATGAACTTGACCTTCTGCTTCTCCTTCAGCTGAGATGCGTACTCAGACTGCTTCTTGCGGACGTTGCCGTTGGAGTTGCGGGTGGTATTCTTCTTTGCATAGCCCATGACCGCAGGAGAAATGCCCAGGGCCTTGCAACGCTTTGCGATAGGCTGCGTATTCTTTGCCATAATTCAATTTCCTCCTTCGATCAGACACGACGGCGCTTCGGGGGACGGCAGCCGTTGTGGGGGATGGGAGTCACGTCCTTGATCAGGGTGACTTCCAGACCGGTAGCCTGCAGCGCACGGATAGCGGACTCGCGGCCAGCGCCGGGGCCCTTGACGTAAACTTCAACAGTCTTCATGCCGTGCTCGATCGCAGTCTTAGCTGCGGTCTCGGCAGCGGACTGAGCTGCGAACGGGGTGCTCTTGCGGCTGCCACGGAAGTTCAGGGAGCCGGAGGAGCACCAGGACACTGCATTACCCTGCAGGTCGGTGATGGTAACGACAGTATTGTTGAAGGTAGACTGGATGTGAGCCTGACCAGCAGCAATGTTCTTGCGCTCTTTCCGCTTCATGCGGACATTTGCGCCCTTCTTGGCGTTATTTGCACTTGCCATTTCTCAAATCCTCCTTACTTCTTCTTGTTTGCGACAGTGCGCTTGGGACCCTTGCAGGTACGAGCATTGGTCTTGGTGCGCTGGCCGCGGCAGGGCAGATTCTTGCGATGGCGGGTGCCACGGAAGGACTGGATCTCGACCAGACGCTTGATGTCCAGAGCCACGTTGCGGCGCAGGTCGCCTTCAACGAGGATGTTTGCCTGATCGATGTAGTCACGGATCTTAGCCTCTTCGTCCAGAGTCAGATCCTTGACGCGGGTATCGGGGTTGATGCCAGTTGCTTCCAGGATCTTGTTAGCAGTGGTCTGGCCGATACCATAAACGTAGGTGAGACCCACCTGAACGCGCTTCTCGCGGGGCAGGTCAACGCCGGCAATACGTGCCATAGTAGTTTCCTCCAAAAATCATCCCATGTCAGTGTCGGGGTCTGCGCCGGGACTCTACGCACTTGACCCCCAGGCGCCCGAATTAGCCCTGGCGCTGCTTGTGCTTGGGGTTCTGGCAGATGACCATCACGCGGCCTTTGCGGCGGATGACCTTGCACTTTTCGCAGATGGGTTTCACGGAAGGCTTGACCTTCATGATGTTGAACCTCCTTTTGGTTGATGCCCTGACGCTTATTTGGAGCGCCAGGTGATGCGGCCCTTAGAAAGATCATAGGGCGACATTTCCACGGTTACCTTGTCCCCGGGCAGGATACGGATGAAATTGGTCCGCAGCTTGCCGGAGATGTGCGCTAAGAGGATGTGACCGCTGGGAGTGAGCTTCCCGGTGTTCTTATCCTCGCTCAACATTTCCACCTTAAAGATGGCGTTGGGCATGGCTTCACGCACAATGCCTTCGATCTCGATGACGTCTTCTTTAGACAAGCTATTTGCCTCCTCATTGGATCTGCTCAGTTTGTCATAATTGAGCACCGGTGCTCCCGCTCTAAAAAACAGAAAGCACTGCATTCTTCCGTGCCTGCGCCCGTTTTTGTGCAGTTTGCCGCTTCTCTTTTCAAGAGCTTTCACGCCGGTCCTCAGACGGACAGGTGGCGATGAGCGCCACATACTTCATCTCCTGCGGCACAAAATCCGCAAAACGGGCAGACTGAGCCTGTCCGTCGAGGAAGTATCTGGCTTCCACAGCCATTTATAGATTATACACCTTTTGTTGTCAATTTGCAAGAGGTTTTTTCCGTATTTCCGATAAAAAATT
>ERZ1035041.663-NODE-663-length-14199-cov-14.506858_pt1 | contig 14199 bp, 12 predicted proteins | sample MGYA00520684_ERZ1035041 | MGnify/ENA primary metagenome ERZ1035041 (study PRJEB33766, sample SAMN09781699) | gut metagenome | biome: gut microbiome | host: Homo sapiens | place: Madagascar | study: EMG produced TPA metagenomics assembly of the PRJNA485056 data... | reverse complement strand
ATTTTTTTGCTGAAAGTCTATTTTTCTTTCTATTTATAATGAAATAAGGAACAATTAGGGAACATAAATGATTAAATAAGGAACAAATAAGGAACGAAAATATTGCTTTTATGTTCCTTATTTTGATATAATATAGGTGGGTTGATATAATGAAATTGGAATTTAAATATACTAATGAATTAGTAAATAGTCTTTTAAAAATTGAAAAATATAAAACAGCATTAGATTATTTGTTGCTACCTACAAGAGAGAAGCAAAAGTTAATGTATGAAGCAAAATTAAAGAAAACTCATTTTTCTACAAGTATAGAAGGAAATGTTTTGTCATATAATCAAGTTGAAAGAGTTATTGCAAATAAAAAGGATAATAGAATAACCGCTGAACAAGAGGTTCAAAATTATTGGGATGCACTAACTTATCTTGAAGAAGAAAAAAAGAAAAATACAAAAATTGATAGGGAATTCATATTAAAACTTCATGATATTATTCAAAAAAAAGGTAAATTATCAAGAATACCTTTTAGAGGACAAACTCCTCCAGGAGTATTATTTGCAGTATATGATTCTATATCAAAGCAAGCTGAATATATTCCACCTGAATGGATAGATATTGAACCACTTATTAATGAATTGGTTAACTGGTATGATAATAATCAAGATTTACCAGTACCAATTTTATCTGCAATCATGCATTATGCAGTAGTTACAATTCATCCATTTACAGATGGAAACGGTAGAACATCAAGGGCTTTATCAACATATGTACTTATGCAGCATGATTATGATTTTAAAGGTTTTAATTCATTTGAAGAATATTATATGTCTGATTTAAATGGTTATTATGAATCTATTCAGATGGGACTTCCAGCATTATTTTATTCTAGTAGAGAAAATCCGCCTCACTTAGAAATATGGATTGAGTATTTCTGTAAAATTATGGCGCTTAATGCTGAAAAGATATATGAGCAGGCATTAGAAGCATCACAAAGTGGGTTAAATGAATTTTTAAAATGCCTAAATAAAAAAGATTTAACATTACTTAGATATTGTATAGAAAATAATTTAAAAATTGTAAAAAACAAAGAGATTGCAATTTTATTTGGTGTAACACCCCGTGCAATATCTAAATGGATGAATGAATGGGTTGAAAAAGGAATATTAATTCCAAATTCTGGAACAACAAGAATCACAAGTTATAGTTTATCATATAAATATTCAGGATTAAAAGCATCAGATATTGGTTTTACAAAGTGAGTTGCTAATTTTAAATAGAATATTCTACGACAAAGAGCTAAATTAGGTTATATGATAATAACTAATAAGTATTTATTTATTAATTGATAGTATTATTTCAATTTGTGGTTTGTGATATACTGTTGAGACGGTCGCCCTATTATCTTTGTCAAATCCTAGGCCAGCGAGCAAATAAATTTAATTTTCTATTATTACATAGTAATAATGGAAAAAACGTAACATAACAAAAAATCCCTTTATGATATATGAAATTCTAGAGGGATTTTTCTTTTTACAATTTCATGAGGTTGATAAAAATAAATAAATATGGTAAACTATCTTTGCGCAATGAGAATAAATCAGGGTGTATTTCCTTCGTTGCGCAGAACTATAGGTATACGCCCGCTATATTGAATTTTCGATTTGTAAATAGAACCTTTACAAATCTTTTTTATTTGCTAAAATATATATGCGCAACGAAGGAAGCAGCGTTTCTGCTCCACCCAAAAAGGTTCGATAATTATTTTTTGAATCTGAGTAGGATTATGTATACCTATAGTACGTCGAACGTACTAAAAGAATGATGATTTATTTTCATAGGATTATTGTATCTTTTTAGTCTCGTTCCTATCATTTTCATTTTGATTAGGAGGATTAAAAAAATGGTAAAATTCAGTTTAAATGATTCAATTGATTCAGTCTATTCGGTGGTTGATAAAAAGGTTTTAGGGATTAAAGCATCTGTTATTAATTTGTGTTCGGATATTGATAGGTATTTTAGATTAGTCTTAAGTATTGATATTTGTGACTATTTAGATGAGGAACAATACGATAGGGTTATAGGTTTATTTCCATCGTTATCATGTATGTCTATTGAACAATTTAATAGATTCATCAATATGATTAAAAATATTAGAACGATAAATGCACATCTCCACTTAAGAAAACCTATTTTTATAGATGATGACTTGGAGTATGTATTATCATCATTAGTTAAACCTCAGTATAAAGTAAGAGTAAATAATAAATTAACTATGTATGGACAAATGTATGTACTTATATTCATTTCGCAAAAATATAATTTATGGCCATTCATTACTTCTTATTATAGAAAGGCCTATTTTGATGAAATCGAAAGAGGTATACAGCAAAATAATAAGCAAGTTGAAATACAGCATTTGTTTCAAAATTTTTGTGGAATTGGGAAGCCTATAGTTAATGACAAAGCAAATAGTAGAGAAGAACAATATATGAATGAACAGTTCAAATATTATTTATCTAGATTTATCTTTAGTTTTGAAAGAACATGTTTTAAAACTAGAAAAACATTTAGTAAAGTAAGAAGCTTGAAGAGTGGATTATTTGATTGCTATGAATTTGATAATGATGAAGAAGCATCAAAACTATTAGTTTTATTTAGAAATTGTTGGTTTCATGGGAATAATCTTAATGATACAGTTGAATATGATGGTGAAATAATAAAATTAGATTATGAGTTTATCTTTAATGCAATGATAAAAATAAAAAAATGCCTTTTGCATGATCATATTGAAAATCATAGAATGATAACCGAATTAAATAATTTTGCATTGGAATGTTTTAATTTTTATGCATTAAGAATAATAGAATTGTCTTATAAAGTATTAGATTCAAGATTATTATCAAGTGATAAGATTGACTCTAGAATTGAGAATTTACAAAACGCCTTTGATAGATTTAATAAGGTTAATCCAAAGTTCTTTGAATTAATTAGTAATCTTGTTGAACCAGATGATTTAGTGTTTTATGTTACAGCATCAAAGTTTGCTGATAATTTGGCAAGAATAACAAGTTGTTCTAATTTAAAAATTTATAAGATTCATAGTGATAGTGGAATAAGAATTGGAGATTATTACTCACCAAAAAAGGATTTGTATATAGCAAATATTGATTTAGATAATGTCTTTGTTAATAAGATTAATGGTTTTGAATTGAATGAATTAGTATTTTGTAATGAAATTAAAATAGGAAAGAAAATATCAATTTATGATGTTGAAATAGTTTTTAAGTAGACTCATATAATTTATGGAAGGATTGAAATTAACAAGTAGGAGGATATAACATGAAATTAAAATTAAGCGCATTTGATAATATAGATCAAGATATTTTACAAAGCCTAAGAGATGGTAGAATGCATAACGTTATCATTTCTACTACTAAGAAAAAAATGGTTCCGGATAGAAAGGATCCTAGATATATTAATTCCTTAGATAATGTTAAATTAGTTCTTGAAAAACAAAGTGGCGGTGTAATTATATTAATTGGTAATTTGCAATATGATTTTAGACCTCCAATTGGTGGTTCATTCTTTTTAAAAAGGATTGTTAATGAAATAACTGATTTTGATGATATTAGAGGAGTAAGAGCTAATGTTCAATTTATTTCAATTGGAGAACCAACATCAGTTAATGATATGCAAGTAATCTTATATAATTTATCAATTCATCCTGATTTTGAATTTAATATTGGTCAATTTGATGAATTTATGAAAATATTTGAATTTTATAAAAAACTATCTGATGAATTAAATAATAATATTTCGTACAAAATTAATTATATTTCCAAACCTTATTTCTTTGTTTCACTAGATGTAAAAGAATTTGACTCCGAATTTAAAGAAGAAGTTAAAGATCAAAATGGTGTTTTAAAAGGATATAAATTTGAAGAGAGTGATTATATATTCTTGAAAAATGAAGTTAAGAATCAAGTTAGGACATTAGTTGATATTTCTATTTCTGGGGGAGCTGAAGAACTTGCCAAAATTAGAAGAGTTGGCAGTGAAAATATTTATTTAAGTAATGTTTATAATGTAAGCGAAAAAGATGTTAAATCTTTAAAACAATTTACTTTATTAAATATAAAAATTGTGAAGGATGAAGTAGTATTATCTGGAGAATTAAAGAACTTAGCTGATTATGGCGAAATATTTGAATATTTAAATATATATGACATGGGTCAAAAGATAAAAGTTGAATCTATAGATAATTCACTAAGACTTATCAATCAAGGAGCGACTGGTGCCGCATCGGAATTGCTTCAATATTTAATTGGAGATTCTAGAATGCCTGATAATCCAAATAGAAGAATTGGTATTCGTGAAAGACATCAGTTGGCAGAATATATGGAAGGTTTAAATGAATCTCAAATTAAAGCCTTCTTAATGGCGATTGATGGTAGTCCGGTTTCACTTATAAAGGGGCCACCAGGAACTGGAAAGACTCACGTTATCAATGCTATTGTCCAATATATTACAAAAGAATTAAATGAAAAAGTAATTATATCTTCACAAACACACATTGCTATTGATAATGTTTTGGATAAGTTAGTTGAAAATTATGATTTGGTTATTCCTAATAGAATTACTAATAGAAGAAATAAGTATAGTGGTGAATATATTGACGATACTTTGTATCAAACTTGGGGAAGTAAATTTCTTAAACATAATGAGCGCTCTACAAATGATAGATTGAAAGAATTGATGGCTTCATTAGTAATAAATTTTAAAGGTGAACATAGATTTAAGTATTCTGAAAGAACTGGTAGTAGTGATTACTCAGTAATTGGTGCAACAACTACGACTAGTGCTATAGCCGGAAAGAAAGGTCTAGAAGTATTAAATGGCTATGATTGGTTAATTATTGATGAGGTTTCAAAATGTCCAATAACAGAAGTTCTTCGTTATCTTCCATATGTTAGCAAAATAATAATGGTTGGGGATGATTTCCAATTAGCTCCATTACTAGAATTTACTAAGGAAGATGTTAAGGAATTACCTTCTTATGATGAAGATTTATTTGAACAATTACAAGCAATTTATGAACAATCAGTATTTGCTAAGGTATTAGAAAAAGCTAAACAATCAAATAGATTAGTGCAACTAAATGAAAACTATCGTTCGCTACATCAAGTGTTGGAGACATATAATGTTTTCTATGATGGACAACTTATCGGTAAGAGAGAATCAATTAGGCCTAACAAGGTTCATTTCAATACAATACTAGATGAAATTGATTATGAAGAAAAAGACGTAATGTTCGTTGAAGTAGTTGGCGGACAGGAAGCAAGAGAAGGAACTTCAAGATTTAATATTGAAGAATTAAATGCGACTGAATTTATTTTAAAGGATTTGATGAAAAAGGTTAAAAATCCAGAGCAAGTTACTGTTTCTGCTATATTCCCTTATGCTGCACAAATTAGTCATTTTCAAAAAAATAATATTAAATTAATTAATGAGGCTAAAAAACTATTTAAATCTTTTGAAATTGATACTGTTGATGCTTTCCAAGGTAAAGAAACTGATATTGTTTTAGTAAATACTGTTGTAACAGATTTATCACAAAGAAATTTCTTAAATGATTTTAGAAGAATTAATGTTTCAATGTCTAGAGCAAGAGATAAATTAATTCTATTTGGAAATCCTTATGCATTACGAAGAATTAATATGAAAATTGCAGGTGGACAAGAAAGACAGTACTTTGGTGAAATTATTAATTATATTTCATCAGAAGGAAAATATATTAAATATGAAGGAGGTAAAATAGAACATGGAAATAAGAGCAAGAGTACCGTTGAGCTTGCCTAATATATATTATAAAGTAACATTGAAATATGATACTTTTCAAAAGGCAACATACGATTCATATTTGATGGCATGTTTAGTTGCAAATTCTAAAAATGCTAGAGAAGCTAATAATTATATTGATGAAATTACAGGTAAAGGTTCTTTAAATCAATATTTTAAAGATTTGTATGAAGAAATATCTCAATTTACTGAAGAACAAATTCAGGGTATAGTAAATAATTCTCTTTATCCAATAACTGTAATTGATCAAAAACATCATTTTAAATATTATCCTATGTTTAACGCAACTAGAATGGATAATAAGGTTTATCCTGGAAATAATCGGGACAATGATGAGCTCATTAAGTCATTAATTATGCCTAGAAGAGATGATGTAAAATTCTTAAGTATAGACTATTATGAAGAAAATGGAAAACTTCAAACCGATAATTATAATGCTATATTTAATGATGAAGAAATAAAAGTTGATTTAGATAATGGACAATATTATCCTATCAGTAAAGAAGATTTTAACGCTGTATATAAAAATGACGTTGAAAATTTAAACGGATATTTAGGCGACATTGGTGATAAAATAACCAATGGAAATTGGAATGTTTTATCCAAATCCATAGTAGATACTTTTTCTAGAAGCCAATATAGATATAGAGATTCAAATAATATTCATTCAGTATTATTTCCAGACTTTATTAAAACAATTGAAGTAATAAATGTTTTTGGATTATATTTTTATAAAGAAACTAAATATAATTTTTCAAAGAATAATTTTAAATTATGTGAAGATGCGGTTGATTATTTAATGAATTCTAAGAATATAAATGAGTTTAAGATTAAATCATTACTTAACTTATTAAATTTTGTTGATGAAAAGAAAGCTCAAAATGTAATTCAATATATTTTGGGAAGAAAAGATTCTAAGGAAATAAGTGAACTTGGATTGAAGTTGATTAAATCGGGTCTTGAAAAAGGTTGGGAACATGATATTCTACTATCTATTAAAAAGCAAATCCAATCAGTTGATTATAAGTATCTTTATAGATTGGATTCTAATTTGAATTTTGATGTTGAAGATTTATTAACTATCGATAACATTGAACTGACAAATGATGATAGAATTAGAAAGGAAGAATATATTGCTCAAAAAGAGAATTTATTAAAAGAAATAAATCAAATGATTGGCGGAATGACAAATTCAGGTGTTCGTGAAAAAATAAAAAAAATACCTAAGTCTGATTTGAAAGATAAAGTTAAGAAGTTCTTAGATAAGCGAATTGGGCATAGTAAAAAAGATTATTCTAGTATGAATGTGGAACAAGTTACAAAAGAATATAATGACATTAAATTAATGTATGAAAATGAATATCGCAAAATATTAAAAGAGATTGATTATTTAGAAAAAAGTAAATAATCATTGCTAACGAGGGTAATTATTGATTTATTTTGAAAAATTCTTTAAAAGAAAGATACATCTAGATGGGGAAAATAGCATTAACATATCCTTCGTTCAATAGGTAAAATAAGCAGAGGTGTTAAAAAGAATAATCCTAATTTTGAAGAATTACATAAACCATTACCAAATAATCTTGATTTAGCTTTACTAGTTGATGCAATTATTAAATTTGTATATTCAGATATTTTGCTTGATACAGTAAAACAATTGACTGAAGAAAAGAAAAAATATGAATCAGATAAAGTATTTGTTGAGAAGATTGCAAAACATTACGAATTAATCAATTATATAGATTTTGATAAAGATGATTCCAAAATTCATCACGATTATAATTATGAAGAATCAAAAGGTGAAAATAGAAATCCTCATAAATACATTGCTACAGCATTAGATGCAATGATTGGTGCTATTTATAAAGAAACTAATGAATTATAATCTATTCATGAATTGCTAATGTCATGGATACAATTAGCTAATGTCTAATTTAATAAAAAGTATTTTACATAAAAGGCAGATTGTCGAGTTTACCCGATTTAGTCAGCCTTTTTTTGTTTTAAGTACTGTTAAGCTGTAAGCGCTAAAAAGGTTCTTTCCACGATTAGATGACAAATTTAGCATTTTAATATATTATATATTAAGGTGGTGTATTTTTAATGGTTAGTAAAATAGTTGGGTTAAATCCTCGTCTTATAACAGATAATATTGAGCTTGTTGATGGTATTTATTTAGTCGCATGTCATTTATGAAAAACTACAGTATTTTGTCCTAACTGTGACAAAAAGACAAGTAGTATTCATTCTATTTATTATTCTAAATTTTACGATTTGCCTATATAAGAAATACCTGTACTTATCAAACTAGAAAGAAAAAAATACATTTGTAGAAATAAAAAATGCTCAACAAAAACTTTTATAGAAAATGTTGATTTTATATTCCCTAAGGGTCGTAAAACAAAAAGATTAATTAAAACTATAGTTAACTTGAACAAGGATATGAGTAGCATACAAGCCTCAAAAGATTTGTATGATATTGGTATTATAGCTAAAAAAGCTCAATATGTAATTACTTAAAAAAAAACAAAATAATAGTAACCAATAGTAATGACGTTACTTCCATTGCTATAGATGATTTTGCTACTAAACGAAGATATAAATATGGTAGTCTTGCAGGTGCTAGGTTTTATGTTTTAAATGAGTCAGATAAAACCTCAAATTTAATATTAGATAAGCTTGATGAGGCTAATATTAATTATTGCTTTATGGATTCTTTTGCACAAGGAGAGGTTCAGGATTTTAAGAATAATGTATTACTTCGCAATTTACAATCAAAACTCAATGATTTTAATCAAACAAAGAACTTTGTAACTTTAAATCCTAAAGAATTAGTTGATATTATATTTCAAGAATGTCATATTCAAGGTTCACCATATCAATTAGAAGCTGAAAAGAAAGTATTCTATGATAAATATATCAAAAAAGGCTTTAAGGTGTCTATTGTAGGTGAAGGCGATGAGCAAAGATTTATGATGGAACTTGCTTCAGTTAAATAAACACTAGAAATGGTTTTAAAGAAATGAAATAGATTTCAAATTTTTGCTAAAATTGACATATTTTCGAAGTATAATTCGAATTTATTGATATTTCTTGTTTCTTATGGTAAAATAGAAATAAGAATAGGAGGTAAATTATGAATTATATTGATAGAAAAGAATATTTAAATTTTTTGGTAAAGCATAAAGATAAACAAATAATTAAGGTTGTAAGCGGAATTAGAAGATGTGGAAAATCAACATTGTTTGATATATATAAGGACTATCTTATAAAAACTGGTATATCAAAAGAACAACTTATTTCTATTAATTTAGAAGACATTAGTTATCAAGATAAAAATTATAAAGAATTGTACTTTTATATTAAAAACAAATTAATTGAAGGTAAAATGACTTATATCTTTTTGGATGAAATCCAAAATTGTAAGAATTTTGAAAAAATGGTAGATAGTTTATTTATTCAACCAAATGTTGATATTTATATTACAGGATCTAATGCTTATTTTATGTCTGGAGAACTTGCAACACTATTATCAGGTAGGTATGTTGAACTTAAAATGCTTCCTTTGTCATTTAAAGAATATGTAAGCGGTGTAAATAATTCAAAATCTATTGTTGCTAAGTATAATGATTATATTACCTTTTCTTCATTTCCTTATACTATTTGGTATAAAGATGATTTAAAAGCTGCACAGGATTATTTAAGAGGTATTTATTCAACTATTCTTTTAAAAGATGTCGTTCAAAGATATAAAATTACAGATGTTATGATGCTTGAAAGCGTCGCTTCATTTATATTTGATAATATAGGTAATCGCTTAAGTGTTAATAATATTGCCAATATATTAACAGCAAATGGTAGAACAACAAATGATAAGACGATTGAAAAGTACCTACAAGCATTAATAAATTCTCTTATTATTTACCAAGTAAAAAGATATAATATAAAAGGCAGACAACTTTTAAAAACCCAAGCTAAATATTATATAGCAGATCTTGGACTTAGATATTTGATTTGTGGTATTAAAGGAAAAGATGAAGGTCACATCCTTGAGAACGTTATTTACTTAGAACTTTTAAGAAGAGGATATAATGTATATATCGGTCAAAACGAAGAAAATGAAATAGATTTTGTTGCTTCAACTCATGAAGATACTATATTTATACAGGTTTCATTATCTCTTAGGGATTCAAATACTTATGAAAGAGAAATAGCACCACTTAAAGCACTTAATAATAGCTATTCTAAAATAATTTTAACAATGGATGAAGCACCAGTTAAAGATGATAATGGAATTAAAATTATTTATGCACTTGATTGGCTTTTAGATTAATAAAAATAATACTAGAATCTATGAAGAAGTATTCTATTCAAAAATAATAGCACTATACTTAAAATACTTTATGTAAAAACTTACTCACATTGTAGAAATACATTGTGAGTATTTTTAATTACAAATTAGCTTTAGATTCTGAAATATGGATAGAAGTAAGTATCGAAGATATGTTTGAAGCCAAAAGTTCGGTCATCTGCTTGTAGTTGAATTTCTATATACATATTAGTAGTTAATACTATTTTTAATACTATATATTGTAGCATCTTCATATTGTAGTAGTTTCCTCCCCTCAATTGAAAAAATAAGGCTAGTATGCTACAATTAAATCATAGGTTAATGATAAGAAAGGTGATGTGTAATGATGGGCAGGAACGATCATCCATTTGATATTGATACGAAAAAAGTTAAATGTAATCATTGTGGGAAATTTTACATTCAATATTTAGAAAACCAAGTTATAGGTAATAGATCAAAAGATGAAGATATTTGTCCATATTGTAATCATGTAAATGGTTGTAGTATGGATTATGAATTCCAGAATTATAAAATAGAATGATTTTTGAAATAAAGTACTAAGGTAGTGTAACATTTGTCAAAGTAATTAGATGGTACTATCTAAATAATTAATAATAAAATTGATAAAAACGAAAAAAATATCCAATTGAAAAAGCTAAGGGTGTTTCGACAAAATATAATAAACTATAAAAGTATTTTGTATGATTTTATGTAAGGGGATGAAATAATGATTCCAGCATATATAAATGATTGGTTAACAATCATTGAACAAATGAATAATGATAATACATATAAGCTTGCTTGGGGAAGAGCTGTTATAGAATGTATTTGCTTAGACCATTGTTATGAAGAAAATGGTGAATTTGTAATAGTTGAATTTGATGAAATTGCCAAATGTATGATTAGATATTATTGGAATCAATTATTTTTCTTTAAGTTAAAACAATCACCATATAAGGATAAAGAACCAATTATATGCTCAGATGTTAATAAATTGATTGAAGAGTGGAAGAAAAATAAAAATAGTGCAATTCCAACATGGTATAGTGAAGAAGAAGTAAGTAAAAGCAATAAAGAATTATTTAATAAGGTTTTAAAACATATTTCTAAAACTCTTCATGAAAATGTAAGCTGGAGATTTAAAAACATTCCTGGTAAAACTTTAGATATATATAATTATGATAAAGCTAATTCTAGATTGATTTTCGATTATGATTGTGCATTACTTATTAAGGATGATTATGGAATAGTATTATCTAAACTTCTAAATTATAAATGGACGCAATTACTAGAAAAATTTAATTATCAGCCAAAGATTTCATTAAAGGTGACAGGAATATCTGATAATAAAATCAGACGAAATAACTTAGCAAAATATAAGGAAGAATTACTTAAAGAATATAATGGTAAAGCAATTGATTTTTATACAGGAAAAGAACTAGCTTCAGATGATATTTCAATCGATCATGTTATACCATGGAGCTTTATGTATTCTGATGATATTTGGAATTTAGTAATTACATCGAAAGTTCAAAATTCGCAAAAGAATAATTCAATACCAAGTGAAAAAATTATAAAAAAGTTGAAGGAAAGAAATAATAAAATAAAAGATATTGTAAGTGATTCTTTTAAAATGGATATAGAAGAGGCTATGAAAAACAACTATCTTGATAAGTTTTATTATGAATGCAGGTTATAAAATGAGTAACTATTATAATGAAAATTCAAAAGCATTTATTGATGATACATTCACATGTGATATGTCTAGTCAATATAATTTTTTCGAACAATATTTGAGTAACGCAAAAACAATATTAGATTTGGGCTTCGGAAGCGGAAGAGATTCTCTATATTTCCAAAACAAAGGTTATGAAGTATATTCCATAGATCCAACGTTGGAATTCTGTAATAATGCGAAGAAAATTGGACTTAAGCATGTATATCAAATGACTGCTCAAAAAATGAATTTTAAAGATTTATTTGATGGTATATGGGCTTGTGCATCATTGCTTCATGTTTCGTCAAATGAATTAAATGATACATTTAAGAAGTGTAGTAATGCTTTAAAAGAAAATGGAATTATGTATGCATCATTCAAATATGGTATTTTTGAAGGAGAAAGACATGGTAGATATTTTTTGGATTTAAATGAGGAATCCATTAAAAAATATTTAAAAGGTACTAATCTTTCAATTATTGATATGCTTGTTACTGAGGATGTAAGAAAAGATAAGGAGACTAAGTGGTTAAATATTATTTTCAAAAAGGTAAAAATTTAATGGCTGATATTAAATTAGGGTTAATAATTTTTAGAAAGTTTTATTGATATTATTTAGTTGTAGAACTAATATAAGGATGAATTGGCTGTACTTTTATTATACAAATATTGATTGAAAAAAAAGTGTAATATGTTATAATAATCGTAGGTTAATTTTGTAAGCGAGATGGTAATTATGTCAAAAATGAATAAAATAACGCTTGGACAATTTTTTACAAAAGAAACATCATGGGCACAGCCACAAATTATCAACTTTATTCATAAGTGTTTGAATGAATATGATGTAAAGTATTGTTTTGACCCTTTTGCTGGAAATGGTGATTTGATTAATTTTGTAAAAGATAATTTCTCTTTTTTAAAAATATATGGTAACGATATTGACCCGTCGTTAAATTGGCCAGTGAATGATAGCTTAATTTCAATAAAAAAACATAAAAAATGCATGATTGTGACTAACCCACCATATCTGGCAAAATATAGTGCAAAGAGAAAAGGTGGAGAAGTATATGGTAGAGTGGCTAAGTACTTTATGAATACTGCATGTGAAGATTTATATCAAGTTGCTTTAGAAAAAATGTTGAATGAATATGATAATATAGTTGCTATTATCCCAGAAACTTTTATTAACAGTACATTTGCTAAAGATAGATTGAACTCAGTTACTATTATAGAAAAGGTTCCTTTTGTTGATACTGATTGTCCAGTTTGTGTATGTTGTTTTGAAAAAAAAATTCATCATGATTCAGAAATAAAATTTTATAAAGATTCAAAATATATTTGTACTTATGAAGAGTTACTTAATTATAGAAAAGTTCCTACTAATATTTTAGATGTTAAATTTAACTCGTCTTGTGGGCAAATTGCTTTAAGAGCAGTTGATAATTCAATTGGTGATAATGATATTAGATTTTTAAACATAAATGAATTAGATTATGATTTAAAAAATATAAAAACTTCTTCAAGATTGATTACAGTTATAGATGTTCCTAAAGTGACAAATGTTAATGAGTTTATTGAGATATGTAACGAGATATTATTGGAATATCGAAAGCAAGTATCGGATATATTATTATCTCCATTTAAAGGTAATAAGAAAAATGGTCCTAGGAGAAGAAGATTGGATTATAAAACAGCAAGAGCAATTATTGAAGAAGCCTATACTAAATCTATTGATAGAAAGGTATGTTAATATGGATACTAATTTAGAATATTTTACATATTCGCTTAATCATAAAGAATCATTATTGGATAAAAATTATTTTTTTCTTGATGAAAGCATTATTGATAAAGAAAAAAATCCACTTGTCTTAAGTGAAAAGAAACTTAATGATACAATTATAGAATATTCTGAAAAGAAAGAAGAATATAATTTAAAACATGAAGATATGCCAGAAGATGAACGTGATGAATATATAAAGAAAATTGCATCTTTATTGGAATTAGAATCAATGAATTTGACATCATTTGCTCAATCATTTGCAATTTTTGATGCGAGTTTTTCTCTATATGATGGTTTATCAAAAAAAGAAAAAATATACTTTTTAAGTGAGATTTTAGATTCATTTGTATCAAGTAGATTATCTTTATATAAAGAGATTGGTAGTGGATACTTACAAATCCTCTATGATAGCCATTCTCATAAAAGAATGGGATCACTTGGCGCAAAGAAAATTTCAAATCAGTTAAATAATAATCATTTTTTACAAATATATAATAT
>ERZ1035041.656-NODE-656-length-14361-cov-4.177338_pt1 | contig 14361 bp, 9 predicted proteins | sample MGYA00520684_ERZ1035041 | MGnify/ENA primary metagenome ERZ1035041 (study PRJEB33766, sample SAMN09781699) | gut metagenome | biome: gut microbiome | host: Homo sapiens | place: Madagascar | study: EMG produced TPA metagenomics assembly of the PRJNA485056 data set... | reverse complement strand
ACCACTCTCTTCCTTTCTTATTATTGTAAGTAAAAAGAAATGCAATAGTCAAATGTGATTTAAGATGCAAATCACGAAATTGGTTCATTCTGTAAATAAATCTTCTTCATTAAAAACTGAACGATCGCGCCATTTTATATAGCAGTTAATGTAAAGAAGCCTTAGCCTCCCCGCCAGATAAAGGGTAAGGATTCTAAGACTTTTTCACCTGTCAGCATTGTAGAAAAAGATAACAGGAAAGTCAAATTTCTAAGCTTCCTATGCGGCAGTTAACGAAAATCTTGAAATTACGATCAATAAGCAGTGTTTCTAAGCTGCCTATGCGGCAGTTAACAGGACTTGCCGCAGATCAATTGTCGGATATCGTTTCTAAGCTGCCTATGCGGCAGTTAACGTAAACATGTCTGTAAAACCGTCAGCCATTGATTTCTAAGCTGCCTATGCGGCAGTTAACGGTACACCGTGGAAGACCGGGGCGGCATGGAATTTCTAAGCTGCCTATGCGGCAGTTAACTTCATGCGGTTCTATCGGCTTTTTCAGCTGCGTTTCTAAGCTGCCTATGCGGCAGTTAACCGATCAGGTAGGTGTCGCCGACAATTGCCTGTTTTCTAAGCTGCCTATGCGGCAGTTAACTAACCTACACCTACACTGTAGCGGTCATTTTATTTCTAAGCTGCCTATGCGGCAGTTAACTTTGTTTTCCCGCAATAGAGACATCCTGGCATTTTCTAAGCTGCCTATGCGGCAGTTAACTAAAACTGTATCTGCGGAGCTTAAAAAATAATTTTCTAAGCTGCCTATGCGGCAGTTAACTGAAAAACCTCTGAATAACTTGTATAAGATTTTTTCTAAGCTGCCTATGCGGCAGTTAACGGGAAGAAATTGCACAAGATAGAGTGCTACAATTTCTAAGCTGCCTATGCGGCAGTTAACTGTGGCATCTCACGTATTGTTCGAAATTACACTTTCTAAGCTGCCTATGCGGCAGTTAACCCTATATGGACATGGGGAAATGGAACACAAGATTTCTAAGCTGCCTATGCGGCAGTTAACGATGCCGGAGCGGAAAAAGAATCCGACAGCACGTGCGCTTATACATCTTTTTTCCACTTTGACCCAAATTTATTCCTGCTTTGAAATATATTGATTTAATCGCATTTTTCAAACGCCGTAAAAATTTGGGTTAAAATTCCGGAACGGTTCTGTTATTACTTAAACCATAGGTTCCGCATTCTGTCAAGGCAGATTCTTCTTTTACCCGCTTTTTTATAAAAAGGCTAAATGTTCCTCCGCGGGAAAGGCTTTTCATCTGTATGTACGGCAGTCTGACAGATTTTCTCTTTCCTTGCAGAAGCCGGGCAGCCTCTTCAATCGTTACTCCCGGATGTCTTTTTGCATAGCGTTTCGCTTTTACCCGGATTGAGCCCTCAGGCTGGTACCTGCTATATACGGCATAAGTTTTTCTTTCCTGTATTTTTCTTTCCGGCACTTTCCTTATGCTTGTACAGTGCACATAATCAAGGAGGCGTCCCAGTACTTTGGACAGGTTGAGTCTTTCCAATTCTTGTGCTTCCGCAAAGACACGGATTTTTTCTCCCAGACCTGTTTCCCTGTATTCGGGAAATGAAACGGCATAGGGGTTATGTCCGCTTTTATTTTTTTCATCTGCAAAAGCAATATGGAGCTGGGTAAACACTTTGGTCCAAAGAAAGGCAAGCGATACTTCCGCACATGGGAGCAAGGTGATTTCCTGATAGTATTCCATGGCTTATTCCTTTTCGCTCTGACCAAAAACACCGCCGCGGACGAGAACAGCCATGACATAGTTTTTGTCATTTTCATCGTCCGGTTCACTGCCGGTTGACCACTGATCAAACAGGGTATAAAAATCTTTTTTCTCTTTTGGGGTACGGTAGGCTTTCCCAAGAGTGGTGACCGCACCATAGGGTTCAATGGCAATCGGTATCCGTCTGCCCTCTTCCTTGGGATACCATGTGTCGACGGTTCTGATGGCATTGCTGAGTTTCTGCGAGTGCATAGCGGCCGTACCGTCTACCTGGTAAAGAACCTTGCTCTTCTTGCCTTTTCCTTTATCAAGAATCAGTTCTTCGCTGGGATAAATTTCCTGTCCTTTCCCCATAAGTGCGAAGGCTTCCACTTCGATCAGAAGGGATGACCTCTTTCCACAGAGAGTTTCGGCAATAAAAGATGCCAATTCTTCCACTTTTTCACGATTCTTATCAAAATCCTTCAAGCTGAAATCATAAATATTAAATATCCATTTTTTATTTTCTTCTTTTATGGATACAATGACCTCCGCTTTTTCTGCCCCTACACGATTTCTCCAAAGGAAGCGGCCATTGGCTATATTCATCGCATAGCGGGCTGACAGCTCTTTAAATCCGTTCTGCTCAATAAATTTCTTTCCTATTTCTTCTATCTTTTTATGATGGGTTTCGTTATTGCATGCAGAAGGATGCTCTACACCGGAAAGGACTTTGATTGTAAAGGATAATTTCAATGTGTCATCGTTTAAAGAAATAGAAGCACTGTCTACGGTCTGCAGATTTGCTTTTTCCACCTTGGCATTCAGTTTCATCGGGTCATTCAAGGTCACTTTATCTAAACGGTTAGAAATGGTTCCTCTCACAGATTTCTCTATCAGTGAAATGGGACGGGCTGTTTCATTTCTTTTTTCCCAGGTTGTTCCATACATATAGCCATCCGATAAAACAAGTTTCTTTTCAAAAGAAAGTACAGATGCCAGATTTGATTCTTTTTTCGCCATTTTCATTTCCTCCTGATCATTCCTTATTTTTACAAAGATATAATTGATTGGTTTCTTCATAGGCATAGTGCCACATCATTTCATCTATGTCACGGAACCGATGAGCCATCTTAAATTCACCAAGGGTGACTATGCTTTCTGCAAATCGATGGGGCGTATCCGGATCCCGCTGATTTTTCACTTTCCCCAGCGGAGACAATCCTTTAAATCCTACAGCAAGCGGCGCAATCCATCCGGCCGCCGCCTTTTCATATTTCCAGTCTGTTACCTTACCGGATTCATCTTTTTCTGCTGTCTGATGTACTTTCAGATAGTGAAGCAGCCTGTCCAGACTGTCTTTTCCTTCCAGCTCTTTCGCTTCCATGAGATCCCTGCGCTCAATAGGTATATAACCGGGCATAAGGATGGAAATTACTTTTCTAACTGATATAGGATTGTCTTCATCGATACGCATGACTTTGATTTTCTCTACATCCAGTACGTCTCCCCCCGCCATTTTCATCCGGGGCAATATTTCCTTTACTGCCTGTTCCAATAATTCCATGTTATTCCCATCTACCCTTTCGGCCTCTATCAGAAGGGATACGGAAAGATGGATTCTCGCATCTTCAATAAATGACGGTCTTTCCTCTTTTTCATTAAGTGGATTTGCCGTTCCTACAAGAGAATTTACATAGTCTCCGGGGCCCTTATAAATCTGCAGATTCGTCTTGTGATATGATACCGCTGTTTTTACAAGTCGTATCCCCTCCAGAGCCGGCTCCCTCCTTTCTCCCAACTTTCGTTCCAGTGCATGGACTGCACCGAGCCATGCTGTCATAGCAGGTACTCCGATGGTTAAGGTACTGCTCATGGCATTGGCATTATGAATACGCAGATGGGATATAAGCAGATATGCTTTCATGACAAACTTCTCACCTCCTCCATAAGCACTTTTATCATTGCGTGCCGGATATGTTTCATTTCCTCCTCGCCCAATGATACACGCTGTTCTTTTTTAATCCTTCTATATTTGTAAATAAACCATTTTGCAAAATACTTCCCTGTTTCCTTTGCCCATTCATCTGTCCGTTCCTCTCTATATTGTTCATCAAGCCATATTTTCTGGATCTGCGGCAGATTAAGGAACTCCTCGCCATTGCTCCAGCCGGCAGGCTCTTCCCGTAAACGATAACAGGACTGCAGTATGACATCAATCAGATCACAGACCAGTGCTTCCCTCTTATTCCGAATTTCCACATTATTCCGTTCCATGAGAAACAACTCATGCAGATTTCGGAACAGGAAGAAATAGTCTCGGTATGGCACTGTTTCCTCAAGGAAATTACGGTGGGGGCGACGTATTTTTTTCTCTTCCAACAGAGCCGGCATAGACATGAGCAGATCCGCTTTTCCCGCTACCCGTGCATTAAAGGCGCTGATATTCTGCGCTTTCGTTCCCCCAAAGCCAATGACTGTCCGCTCCATGATTTCATCACATGCATTCCCATAAAACTCGCTTTTCTCATTACGGCAGTCAAACCTGTGCTGCCTCATATTCCTGCTTCTGCCGTTCAGCACTTGCAGGAGGCTTGAGGACGGCAATACAGTCAACAGATGATACACTCCTTCTCCGACAGGAAAGTAAATCTGCCGCAGCCTTCCGTCCGTTGCTGCCGGATCGGCAGTCGCCATCATGCGTTCCACTTCCTGTCTCATTGTATCAAAGGATACGCCCAAAGATTCTACTTCTCTCCTGACGTTTTCATCATTTTCATAGATATGCTTCCATAATGGTCTTCCGTCATCCAATGCATAAAGCAGCAATTTCGCTGCGCCCATGTAAGCGGCAGAAGAATATACGATGTCCGTTTCACAGTCCACATTTTCCGTCAGTACATAGGCATTTTGTCCCGCTTTATTTTTTCTCTGCAAATACACTTTCACATCGGGATGGGTAAATTTCCCGACATGTGTCGCCATATCGCATTTGGAAAGCAAAGAAACCGTATCCGCCAGCCACTTCTGTGGCGTTTTCTTTTTCCCTGCAGCCGCTTCCGATATGTACGCTGTCAACCCGCTCAAAATCATCCCTCCTGTCTATTTTCTTCCGTTAACTTGAACATACCTAACTGATCTGAATATTTCCATTCATCCACTGTACTGGATCTCCCGTAGGGTATAGTGATTTCTCCATATCTGCAGGAAACCTCATTCATCTGCACATCCTGCGGCACATCACTTGTATCTGATACGTACCGCCTCAAGGCAGCTTCATAATCACGAATAATCCATAACCGTCCCTCCATTTCCTCTGTCATACCACTGTAGTCGGTAATTCCTACACTATCTGAAAGCAAAGTCTTCTCCTTTCCCTCATACACAAGAAATTTTCGTTCCCCCTCCTCATACACCGCGCAGGCCTTGATTTCTTCCCCATAGCTTTCACGAAAGCGGCTGCAGCCTTGCGGAAGTGCCGTCATCCACCAGTATTCTTCCATCCATCCGTGCATACACTGCGGCCCGCAATCTTCCTTGCAGTTAAAATCCATCATGCTCGCATGTTCCAGATCAGAGAGTTTTGAGAAATATCTTTTATCATCCGGACAGAATTGCTCCTTATCCAGCATTTCCGGTTTTAAAATTCTCGGTACCGCATCAATCCTTCTGCCCAGCTCTTCTTCATCCACAAGATCATGCATGTCATAACTGTTCAATTTCCGCTTTTCGGTTTCATACCCAGGTTTGCTGTAAGCCGGCTCTTTTCCCTGCCAGGCTTTCAGATTATATGCCATGATTGCCATATTCTTTTTTTCAAGCGTCCCTGAAACCGGCTGACGATGACGAAGGACACGGCCGGCAAGCTGTATGATGGATCGGTACGACGACGGCTCCACCACTGCCCAATCGAAGTCATGATCACGGCCGACTTCCTCCACCGGTGTTGCTACAAGAATAAATATGATATTCTCCTCCGGTGTGCTGTCCAGATGCTTCCGCACAGTTTCATCCTGAAAATCCACTGTGGCAGACTGCGTCTTTCTTGTGAACACCTTGTCCAGATACCGCTCCTGCTCATGACGGAGAAGAAGGATCTGCCTGCTGTGGTAAGTCATCACTCGGACAGCTGTCCCCTCGCTCCATCCGCATTTCATGAGGTACAGGCTGACTTTCACACAGGGAGTGATATTTGCCACACGAACCACACCGAAAGAAATCCGCTTCTTTGTTCTTTTATCAATGACATGGTGATTTTCATGCAGCTTTTCTATGGCTTCTCTTATATTTTCAAAATAGGAAGTCTCTTTCGCAGCGTCAGTGTCATTATCTTCCGCTCCGCAGAACTGTATATATCCCCTACGCTTTACCGGCTCTTTCCCCAGATTTTCCACTCGTTTACGGATAAATCGATCGTGAATCTTTCGATAAGCCGAATCATCCCCGCTGTCCATCGGTTCCACATCTGTCCTGAACTCATCACAAAGCACAAGAGCACACTGTTTTTTCCCCGTAAAGAAGGAATTGTAACTTTTCAGTCCTGCCTGATATGATCTGTACAGCCCTTCCGCCAGATCAGGCGGTATCGTCGCTGAAGAGATCGCCACATTTCTTCCGCACAATCCCGCCAGATGAACAAGCCTTGCTATGGCGATGAGATCCTTGGAATTGAAATCATCAATTTCATCAATCACCAGATCCGATGACATCAGCCGCAATGAAGGCAAAATATACCTTCCTCCCCGTGTCGTCTCCACAGCCCCCATCATATGATCGATAGTCGCCGCAAGAACAGGCTTGTATAGAAAGGCTTTATTCTTTTTTGATGTCTTTTCATTTACCGTCATTCCTTTTTTATCTGTCTTATTGAAAAAGATATCCAGAAACCGGGACTGCTCCTCGCTTTCCGTATCCACATACTCCAATTCTTCCGGCAGCAGCGGCTCTTCCGATAAATACCCCTTTCTATTCCCCTTTTTCTCTTCCGCTTTCTCTTTATCTGCTTCCTTATTTTCCTCATGCAATTTGGTTACGGCACTGGAACCGATAAGGACGGCCAGATCATTTCTGTCCAAATGTATCCGTTCCCTGTATTCATCACCGGTCTGCAGCGTCAACGTGCGAAGACCGATGGCAAGGATATACCGGAGCGATTTTCCGTCCGTCGATACAGCCTGCATGATCTTTGCATTGGCAAACGTTTTGCCGCAGCCGGTGCTTGCCATATTGACTATAAAATACCTGGCATCATCCCCATTCTTCTCCCGGAATGCTCTGATTTTCTCGACAACTGTATCCTGCCATCTGAAAACTGCCGGGCTTTTCTTTGTCAACGCCTTTACATCATAAACGCTCTCCATTTGATCACTGAAATAAGGAAGTCTGTGGGCAATATGGGTTGCCTGTTCACAGCCCCTGACCAAATGTTCCTCCAGAAACTGCTTTTTCTTTCCGGTTTTACCGTCTGTATTCGCCCATAAATCATTTTTTGCCCATCGGCCCTTATCTGTTTCCTCAGGCAGGGAAGAAACATAATGATCCGCCAGCATAAGAGACAATCTCGTATAGTGGGCGATAGCCCTGAATGATGATTTGTATGTCTCCCCTCCCATAATATCCATCAGTCTGTCGTAATCATTTAATAACCGGCCGCACCATTTTTTTATGGCCTTCCGCCAAGCTGCCGCATTCTCCACAAGGAGTCCCTCCGGAAATACAAAGCAGCTCCTGCGGCACATAATAGTCTCCTCCGCTTCACTCTCATATCCCCAGGACGCATTCAGACTGGAGAATATACTGTGGAAACTTTTTTTCTCCACATTCACCCAGCCATCCTTATCCATAGACGGCAGCCTGTGATGAGACAGGATCAACCACATCAGAAATTTTGCAATCGGCGGCAAATGTGCTGCATCCAGCTTTTTCATATCTGCCTGCCCGTTTCCTTTCTCGTCAATTTGCAGATTCTTTTCTATATCCTCTGTCTTTATCGTTCTTTCGGCCAGTACTTTCAGCCATTTTCTGTCATCTTTCTCCGCACCTGCGGCAAAAATAAGCGCTTCAAGAAGCTTGCAGGATACCCATTCATGACGGAAGGGATCCATTTTCAATGTCCCTTTATCCAGTTTTTCCTGAAATAACGCTGATGCCTTTCCCCAGTCATGGAAGAGTGCCGCCACCGCTGCCAGCGCTTTTATCAACGGCAGATACTGCCAATCGTTTTCCCACTCATGGTGAAGGATTTCCTTTTGTGTGGAGTGGACAGGCACGATGCCTTCCTCATTAAACATGTCCCGCTTCCCTACAATCCAGACCAGCTCGCTATGGCTCCGTGACCGGATCCAATGACACGCCACTGCTGTACTTTTGGTAGCAGTCCGTCGCAAAAGCGCCTGCACCGTCAGCAATCCCTCTTGCGTAATGACCGTTTTCCACGTATCATTCCCAATTCTGTCTGCAAAACTATCCAGAATCCTCCGCACCGTATAAATAGCCTTCTTCTCGCTCCTGCTCGTAAATATGACCATCATGACCGTTCACCGCCCGCATATAGTCTGCTGCACCGTTTCACTTCATCAAACATAAAATCCAGCGCCTTATGTTCGGTAAACTTCTGTAAGCAGATCTGCCTGAATTCTCTGTCTCTCTGCCCTCTCATGGCACAGATAAAGCTCCATGGCAGGACGATGGCATCCTTGATCAAATCCGCTACATCAAAAACAAGAGCGCCTCGTCTTGTCTTACCATGCATCACCGCGAAGCCGTGAGGAATACCAAGTACCCAGAGAGTCGTTGCCGCCAGTCCGTACGCCAGATAATTCCCATGGTCAAGCAGCCTGTTCGCAGGCTGGTCAGAATTACGCTCCCTCGTGAAATCGACTGTTTCCGTATTCTGTGCCGCGTACCTGTAGAGCTTTTTTGTGAATTCCGCCTCCGCCGCCAATACATGGGTCACATCCCCCGCTATTTCCATGCGGCTCTTAAAAACGGAAATCGCTTCTTCTGTCAAAGCATCATCGGTAAAAAAACCTTCATCGGCCAATTCATTGTCTTTATCCCAGACTGTCTGCAGAAAACGGATACGCTTTTTCTGGAACTCCTTTGCCACAGCAAGACGTTTCTTTTCATCAAACCAAAAAGACAGCCACCCCTGCACATATTCTGTCGGCCTGTACTCGCTTTGCGGATTCAGCCACTCCACCTCCGTACCGGCAAATAATGGTGTAGCCCCACCACCGCAGAAACCGACAAGTACACCGGCGCCGCTGAGCAGCCGCATTGCCGCCTGTGTCACAGAAGTACCGCTGCCCAAAAGAATCACTGTTGTGTTGGCAATCGGAATATTCCAAAACAAGTTCTCTTTTTTCGTCTCCGTCAAATAAACAATACGTCCATCCTTCTGCATGATCCTGCACTTTTCAAGATAATATAAATTCGCCCGTTTAGAATGAAGAATCGTTTTTAAGTCCGACTTGACAATATCCTCTATCATAGCCCTCACCACATTCTTTCCTGCAGAATTTTTACTGCAATACAGATACGTTCTCTTTTGCAATATTCATCAATACCTTACAGTAATAAAGATAATTTAACACCATCCATTTCTGATCGACAGCAATCTACTAATTTCTTTGTTATTGCTTTTCTCATTTTACCCCTTAAGTAAAACCATGTCAAATATAATTATTTACTAAGTGGAATTTATTTGACACGGAAATAATCTTTTATGAAATTCAAACTGCCTATGCGGCAGATAATTATAATCATTCATTAAGTTTTCTAAGCTGCTTATTCAGCGGTTGTCTACATTGTACACCATGATAAAAATAAACAGCAACCACAAAATGTTCTTAGTATGGATACATTTGCCGTACTGATTTTTCTATAGCTCAGCTTCATGAATATTTTGATCATCCTTACTTTTCATTATCCAAAACCTTCAACTTTTTCATTCCTTCAGTATTCAAATTCTCCAAAGAAAATAATTAGGTTCTTGTCAATTTTCTAAGCACGACCATTCGCTCTTTCCAATCAATCTTTTTACCAATTAAAACTGCATTATAGCTTTCCATATTCGCAAAGACCAATAGCTCATTTAGATTTGCACAAGCCCTCATTTTTCTTTCAGATCCGGATTTTCCTCACGCCACTATTTTGCACGTTTATTAAACAACACAACATTTAGCACATCCGCTTCACTTACATATTTGCAGGACAATTGTTCACTTGTTAAATCAGGCCAAAGATATCCGTTGACAGCATCTGTGTAAATTTTATAGTTAATCTTTAGGATTTCTCTATTTAGATTCCAAAGCCCTGAATACCCATTATCGGGTTATCGGGGCAAATCCACTCATAGCTTATCCGATCTGCCATTTTCTATTAAGATCGTTGAGTCTGTCATTATCAAGCTGCGCCTCATTTTCATTGCATTTCCAAAAACACTCCACAATCCTTTACTCAAAAACGGCACTGTTTTTCTTTCAGTGCCGTTTTCTGTTTCAGAAGTCAAGGCGGAAGGAAATGCGCCCTTCTTTCCATGATACGTCTATGGTTCCGTCAAGGATCTGCACGATGTCGGCAGCCATGGAGAGGCCTACGCCGTAGCCTTTGATCTGGCTGCTGTGGGAGATGTCGTGGCGGTAGAAGCGTTCGAAGAATTTCGTGTAGTCTATATCTTTTCCTTCTGCAAAGTCGTTGGAAATTATTATCGCAAAACCTTTTTCTTTTTTCTCTGTCGTGACTTCCACTTGCACGCGTCCTTTTTCGTCGCAGTATTTCACGGCGTTATCCAGAAGGATGCCGAGGATCTGTCCGAAGAGTTTTTCTTCTGACTGGACGTGGACGCAGGGCGGTATATGGGTTTCGAGCGTCTTCCCCCGTTCAGCCGCCACCTGTCGGAAGTCACCTGCGATGGTTTCCGTGACTTGGGAAATATCCACATCTTCCAGTTTCAGGTTTTCTTTTTCTATTTCCCCGACCCGGGCGAGGGCAACAAGGTCGTTGATAAGGTTCGTCAGGCGTTTCGTCTGTTTGATAATATTCCCTGTCCATTCGCTCTTTCCGCTGACGAGTTCGAGCGCTTCCGTATTCGCCGAAATGATCGCCACCGGTGTTTTCAGCTCGTGGCTGGCGTTTGTGATGAACCGTTTCTGGTTTTCCATATTTCTCACGAAGGGCTTGATGGCCTTGCTGGAGAGGAAGGTGATGATGAGGAAGAAGAGGATGATGCAGAAGAGACCGAGCGCCACGGAGTAGCTGAATATGGAAGAGATGGCGAGGATGTCCCGGGTACAGTCGAAAAAGACGACGAGGGTGTCACCGCTGGCGGTCTGTGTGATTTTATAGTTGTAATAGGCCCTGTCTTTAAGGAAGAAATCTTCCGATTTCCCTGTCTGGAGAACCCGTACAGCGAGGTTGAAGGCTTCTTTGGCGTTGAATGCGGCGATGTGGTTGACGTTAATGACCTTCGCTTCCTTTTTGTTCGCGTCAAAGAGAATGGAGAAATATCTCGCCTGATAGGAGAATTCAGGTGTTTCTTCCGCCCAGTTCCCGAATTCGAAGAGTCCTTTCTCCTGCGGCGCGAGGTCGGATGGGATAGTGCCGCCGTTCTGTGAAATGATGTCGGTGATGGACGATATTTCATGGTGCACCCTGACGTAGAGGGAGCCATTGATCAGTCCGACGGCAAGGACGATGATAGCCACGACGGATGCGGTGGCCATCCATATAAATTTGCGGTGGAGCCTGCGTATCATATCCATAGGAGTACCTTCTGTTTCTGTATGTCAATCAGCGGGAGATGATCTGGAGGCGGAAGTCGCCGTTTTTCTCTCCTGCTATCCGTATATTTCCATGAACGGCCTCGATTTTTTCTCTGAGGTAGGAAATATACATCCAGACGATGCCGATATCCATGTCCGTTTCATCACTCCAGACATAGCGGAAAAGCTCATCGGTAGAAATAGTTTTCCCTTCGTTCATCATAAGGTAGGAAAGGAGCTTCGTTTCCTTGCTCGACAGGCGGACGGAACTGGTGCAGGAAAGTTCTTGCTCCGCCACATCCAGCTCGACATCGCCTTTTTTCAGCTTAGTCGGCGTGAATTCGCCCATGCGCCTTGTCATGGAACGGATGCGGGCGAGCAGTTCCCCCATGGCGAACGGTTTAGCGAGGTAGTCGTCCGCGCCTGCGTCAAGGCCCATGATGCGGTCTTCTACCTCCGATTTGGCGGTCAGCATGATGACCGGCGTCATATCACCGCTGTCACGGATGCGTTTCAGCGCTTCAATACCGTCTATTTTCGGCATCATGATATCGAGAATCATACAACTGTAGGAGTTCTCCCTCGCCTTTTCCGTAGCGGCGAGCCCGTCATAGACGGCGTCCACCTCGTAGCCGAAATGTTTCAGCACCGCCGCAAGGGCGTCTGACATAGCCTTTTCGTCTTCTGCTATCAATATTTTCATTCTGTTCCACCTTCTTCACGGATAAGTTTACGAATCGTCTGCATGGAAATATCGCAGGACGCCAGTTCATCAGCACAGCGTTTCAGCTCCTGCTCAATGAGCGGCGCATTCCTGATATGGTGCTTATATTTCATTTCATGCTCCAGACTCGCCCACGAATCCATAGCGATGGTGCGGAGCTGTATTTCCACAAAAAAATGACCCGGATTATCTCCGCGAACGTCCTCATACGGCGCCTCAACCGACAGGATCATATGGTAGCTGCGGTACCCATTTGATTTCACATCCAGTATATAATCCTTTTCTTTCACCACGGTGATTCCCGGCAAGTCTTTAATTCGTGAAATATTTTTGTAAATATCGTCGATAAAGCGGCAAACAACACGGAACCCGATGGCATCCCGCACCTCGCAGAGCGCCGAATAAGGGGTAAGCGGCAATCCCCGCGCCTCCAGCTTCGCCTGCATGCTCTTCTCCGATTTCAGCCGGTAACGCAGATGCTCATAAATCAACTCCCCCGAATCATCCTTATGTGCCTTCGCATACCGCTCCATGGAAGCTGCCATCATCCGCATGACCGCCTCTAAAGAATCCTTGTACTGTCCATATATATCCATATGATAAACCTCTTTTACATAAGTATGCCTAAATTATAGCACAGGAAAAACGGCCCCTGACAAAAAAGCCCCCTCCACTTCGCCACATACGCCCTGCAACATCAGCCGCGCAACACAAAAAGCTAACCCCCATCAGACGTCAGCCATAAAAAAAGAACTATGAAATATATAACCTGCCTATACGGCAGATAACGCTTGTCTATCTCATATTCAGCGGCACCACAGTTTCTAAACTGCCTATACGGCAGATAACTTATTTACTATTCAGAATTTTAACAAGAAAGATTTCTAAGCTGCCTATACGGCAGATAACCGGATTAATAGTACACAAATTGATCTGGTAGATTTCTAAGCTGCCTATACGGCAGATAACAGGACTACATCAGGCGGAAGATGAAAATGCTTTTTCTAAGCTGCCTATACGGCAGATAACCGGATCTATCCGATAAAATCCTTGACGAAACATTTCTAAGCTGCCTATACGGCAGATAACGAAGATGTCAATCGTTTATTGGGGGGCAGCATTTCTAAGCTGCCTATACGGCAGATAACTTCTTATGATTGCTCTCTTTATGTGTCTTTACTTTCTAAGCTGCCTATACGGCAGATAACCACAAAATGGTTGACTACATCAGAGAGGTGATTTTCTAAGCTGCCTATACGGCAGATAACCAAGGGGGTGTTGGTGCAGTGGCTGTCTGACTTTTCTAAGCTGCCTATACGGCAGATAACGTTGCTGCTGTTACGCCGTCGCCGTTAATGGCGGATTTCTAAGCTGCCTATACGGCAGATAACAGCGTTCTTACTTGTATTTTCCCATCAATTATTTTCTAAGCTGCCTATACGGCAGATAACATCCCCACGCTTTCATAACTTCTAATCCCAATTTTCTAAGCTGCCTATACGGCAGATAACTGTAAAAAATAAAAAGATATTGCGATACTGTCTGGCCGTATCCTTTTTTCTTTATTTTATCCCAAATTTATCTTCTTTTGCAAACATATAGGTTTTATCGCATTTCCCAGTATCCATAAAAATTTGAGTTAAAATTTACTATTCAATACTTCCTCTATCCTCCGTCATACCTTACCGCTCCTTTCGTCCAGGTATGGCGTTTCAGACGCTTTTATAGTGTCGCTTCGCTCTCTTAATAATGGTTCACTTCCTTTCTTCTGAATAAAAGGGCTCACCCAAACCCTATTCTTACCGGCAGAATTTCTTTTATAAAACCGGTTCGCAATAAATACCTTATGAAGCAAAAGGTAATCAGAAAGCCTCCTTCGCTCCTGCTCTGAATGACATTTTACCGATTCCCTCATCACGGCAGCAGATTCTTCGCTGGCGCACCGGATGACGATTAACGTCCCCCCTAATTATGATGACTTCCATGCCGCGGTCATTCTGAACAGAAGTAAGAATGCCTTGTGGAAAAGACGGGAAGCGGCAACATGACACGGAGTGAAGAATCTATGACTCGGATGACATCTCTCACGGATTCTTCCGGACACCTT
>ERZ1035041.650-NODE-650-length-14459-cov-5.955984_pt1 | contig 14459 bp, 8 predicted proteins | sample MGYA00520684_ERZ1035041 | MGnify/ENA primary metagenome ERZ1035041 (study PRJEB33766, sample SAMN09781699) | gut metagenome | biome: gut microbiome | host: Homo sapiens | place: Madagascar | study: EMG produced TPA metagenomics assembly of the PRJNA485056 data set... | reverse complement strand
TAATAAAAACAAGTGTAATGTAAGAATTTTTTAAAAAGCAGAAAAATGTATTGACTTAGAGCATTTTTAAGTATATTTTATTTATGAAAGCGCTTACATGCACTTATTTACATACCATTTACTGGTTAATAATTAGGGACCGTTATCGTAAAACGGATTATTCCCAATGAAAAAAGGAGATTTAAGATGCAGAGATTAAACAAGAGTATTACACATGCAGTTGACAGACCTGTTAAGGTTATGCAGTTCGGTGAGGGTAACTTCCTTAGAGCATTCGTTGATTATATCTTCGATGTAACTAATGAGAAGACAGATTTCAACGGTGGTGTTGTTATCGTTAAGCCTATCGAGTTCGGTACACTTGAGAGATTCCATGATCAGGAATGCCAGTACACACTTCAGTTAAGAGGTTTTGTTGATGGAGAGCCTAAGGAGATCACACGTCAGATTACATCAGTAGTAGATGCAGTTGCAGCTATTGAGGACTATGACAAGTACGTAGAGTATGGTACAAGCGAGACTCTTAGATTCATCGTTTCTAATACAACAGAGGCTGGTATCGTATTTGACGAGACAGACAACGATCCTAATGCACGTCCTCCTAAGACATACCCAGGAAAGCTTACACAGCTCCTTTATAAGAGATATCAGAAGTTCAACGGAGCAGCAGATAAGGGACTTATCTTACTTCCATGTGAGCTTATCGCTGATAATGGTATAGAATTAAAGAAGTGCATTATGAAGTTTATCGAGCTTTGGGGACTTGAAGATGGATTCAAGGATTGGGTTAACAATTACTGCTCATTCTGTCCAACACTTGTAGATAGAATTGTTCCAGGATATCCAAGAGAAGACGCAGCTAAGCTTTGCGAGGAATGGGGATATGAGGATCAGCTTATCGACAGAGCTGAAGTATTCGGTCTCTGGGTTGTAGAAAGTGATTCTAACCTTCCACTTGAGCAGCTTGAGAAGGAACTTCCATTCAAGGAAGCTGGACTTAATGTAGTATTTACTAAGGATCATCATCCATACAAGGAAAGAAAGGTTAGAATCCTTAACGGATCTCATACATCATTTGTATTAGCTTCATTCCTTGCCGGTAACGACAATGTAGAGAATTCTATGAAGGATCCTGTAATCAGAAAGTACATGGAAGAGACACTTTACAATGAAGTTATTCCTACACTTTCACTTTCTAAGGAAGATTGCGAAGAGTTCGCTAAGGCTGTTATTGACAGATTCCTTAACCCATTCGTAGATCATAGATTATTAAGCATTTCACTTAACTCAGTATCTAAGTGGGAAGCAAGATGTTTACCTTCATTCTTAGGATATGTTAACAAGTTTAACAAGCTTCCTAAGTACCTTACATTCTCTATCGCAGCACTCATGAGCTTCTATACATCACAGACAGAAGCTGAGTTCAACGGCGGTATTGTATTAAAGGGTAACAGAAACGGTGAAGAGTACAACATCACAGATGACAAGGCTGTTCTTGATTTCTTCAGAGATAATTCAGGAAAGTCTGCTAAGGAATTCACACATGCTTACTTAAGCAATACTAAGTTCTTCGGTGGCGAGGATCTTTCTAAGGTTCTTAACCTTGAAGAAGTTATTACTGAGTACATCACAGATATCAGAGAAAGAGGTATGAGAGCAGTAGTTAATGATTTAGCTGACTAATTAATAGCTCTTTGAATGATTATAGAGCGGATGTTTTTATATTCATCCGCTCTTATTTAATATAATAATCAAATTGAATTGGAGGATATATGCAGGATTTTATCAAGATTAATAAAGATGATAATGTTGCTGTAGCATTAAAGCCTATTGCTAAAGGCACAACTCTTAATGTTGCAGGAATTGATGTGACAACTGTAGAAGATATTCCACAGGGACACAAGTTTGTAATTAAGGCTATCAAGAATGGTGATCCGGTTATCAAATATGGTTTCAGAATCGGATTTGCACAGGCTGATATTCCAGTTGGAGCATGGGTTCATACTCATAACTTAAAGACTGGTCTCGGTGAATTACTTGAATATACATATGAACCAGAGGGACATAAGGATGTTGAGCCTACAGAGCCAGCTTATTTCGATGGATATATGAGAGAGAACGGCAAGGTTGGTGTCCGTAACGAAGTATGGATTGTTCCTACAGTTGGATGTGTTAACTCAATTGCAAGAGCAATTGAAGCAACAGCAAGAGCTAACAAACCAGAAGGAGTAGATGAAGTAGTTGCATTTACTCATCCATATGGATGTTCACAGACAACAGAGGATCAGGAGAATACAAGAAAGATTCTTGCTGATTTAATTAATCATCCTAATGCAGGTGCAGTTCTTGTTCTTGGTCTTGGATGTGAGAACAGCCGTATAGAAGTTCTTAAGGACTATATCGGTGAGGTTAATTCAGACAGAGTTAAGTTCCTTCAGGTTCAGGATGTTGAGAATGAGCAGGAAGAAGCTGAGAAGCTTATGAATGAGCTTATGGCTTATGCTGCAACATTTAAGCGTGAAAAGGTTAATGCCAAGGAACTTATCATTGGTATGAAGTGTGGCGGTTCTGATGGATTATCAGGTATTACAGCTAACCCAACAGTTGGTCTTTTCTCAGATATGCTTGTATCTAAGGGTGGTACAACTATCCTTACAGAAGTTCCAGAGATGTTTGGTGCAGAGACAATTCTTATGAACAGATGTGCTAATAAGGAACTTTTCGAGAAGACAGTTCACCTTATCAATGACTTTAAGGAATACTTCATTAAGAATGGTCAGGAGATTTACGAGAATCCATCTCCAGGAAACAAGGATGGCGGTATCACAACTCTTGAGGACAAGTCTTTAGGATGTACACAGAAGTCAGGAAGCTCATTAGTAAAGGGTGTTCTTGCATATGCAGAGCCTGTTAATACTAAGGGACTTAATCTTCTCAGCGCACCTGGTAACGACCTTGTTGCTGCAACAGCTTGTGCAGCTTCAGGTGCACAGATGGTACTTTTCACAACTGGACGTGGAACACCATTTGCATCACCGGTTCCTACAGTTAAGATTGCAACTAACTCAAGACTTGCAGGAAATAAGGGTAACTGGATTGACTTTAATGCAGGAAGAATTGTTACAGATGATCTTCCACTTGAAGATGCAGCTAAGGAGCTCTTCCAGCTCGTATTAGATGTTGCTTCTGGTAAGAAGGTTAAGGCTGAGATAGCTGGATTCCATGATCTTGCAATCTTTAAGCAGGGTGTAACATTATAATTATTATATTTGATATTAAAATACGGGGACTGCGAATACTGCAGTCCCCGTTATTTGTATGGTAAGATTCATCATAATGTATCATATACATGCCTGAAAGTAGAATATCCCGTCTTTAGTAAAAAATGCGTATACGCCATTGTACTTCTCAACTACAGATATAATGCTTCGTATTCCGATGCCATGACCTAATTGTGATGATACAGGAATCTGGTTAACAAATTGTGGTTCATCAGAATAGGTGTTGGATATGTTAATGCATATTTTATTGTTTTTTTCAAACATTCTGATTGTAATCAGGCGTCTGTTATTTTTTTCTGAATCAGCGAGAGAATTATTAGTAGTACTGTTCTGGCTGGTGCAGGCATTTATTGCGTTTTCTATAGCATTGGCAAGAAGGCTGCACAGGTCGGTAATCTTATATCCACTGAAGTCAGATGCAGTTACTGATAGCTGTGTGGTAATTCCAGCTTTGTCAGCTTTGTTTAAATATGATGATAATATAAGGTTAATAGCTTCGTTATTGCAGTAGCGTGTAATCCGTGTATTATCAAGACTGGTGTTGATTTCATTGATATAGTCCAGAGCCTGTTCAGTATGGTTATTGATAAGGCAGTTCTGTATGAAGGTCATATGATGTCTTAAATCATGTCTGTAGATGGCTGCCTGTTTCTGATAATCAGTAAGCTGAGAAATCTCTTTTTCTGCCTGTACTGCGGCTGCAGAGAGAATGATATTCTCACGTTCAGCGGTATTCTTTTTATTGGACAGATGGAGTGTAACTATTGATAAAGTAAAATACAATATTACAATGAAGCTGTCCATGAATTCGATTATTACAGCTTTACCGGTATAGAGAAGGTCTGTATACACAGTGAAAGCATATTCAAGAATATAATAGGTTAAAGGAAGAAGGAAAAACAGAGATATAATTGTTCTGGATTCATCCTTCAGCCTGATTATGTATGGCGAAATGTATTTAATAACAATAAGCAGAAGTGGAATGGTGACTGCTATTGTTGTGATATCTGAAATCATAGAAACATGAGGAAATACATACATAGCAAGTGTACCAAACCATTTTCTTGGAGTACACATAAGATATGCAGACATAACTGCAATGGAGGATATGTATATATTCTGATGACATATATATTTGATTATCAGAATCAGAGGAATATGTATGAATATTGGGTAGCATTTATAAAGAATATCTTCACCAAACGTGATGTATGATACAGTCTGAAATACGGCAAATGCTATAATCGTAAGGATATATAGGCGTTTATTATCTTCCCAGAATATTCCTGCAAAATAAAATGATACTATGATTCCGAATATCAGAACAAAACCATAGTTTATAAGGCTTAATATTGCGGCAGCACTCATGGCTATTCTCCTTTTTTGATGTATATATACGTTATTCTTCCATCTGGAATTCAAGGTACTGTTTCTTGATGTCTGACACACGCCTCTGCGCAACAGGTATAGTCTTGTCATTGTTAAGAAGAATCTTTTCAGTATCAATAGTTCTGATGTAATTCATGTTAACGATAAAAGAACGATGTGGCAGAGTGAATTCCTTATGTGCCGTCAGTGTATCACATACAGACGAGAATACATCTGTAGATACCACTTGTTCATTGTTCTTAAGATGCAGTATAACTTTTCTGTTAAGAGCTTCCGCATAGACGATGTCTGACAGATATATCTTATGTATACCGAAATTGTTCTTAATGATAAATGTGTCATGCTGTTCATTATGAAATGTCTCGATAATATCATCAATTGTATTGTACAAATGTATCTTATCAACGGGTTTTAACAGATAGTTAAATGCCTTAACGGTGTAACTTTCTACTGCAAATTCCGGTGAAGATGTAAGAAATATTACAGGTGATGATTTGTCAAATGTGCGGATTTCCCTCGCAAGACTTATACCATCCATCACAGGCATAATAATATCAAGAATATATATGTCGTATTTCTCAAATCCGGCAGTTGAAGCAAGTTCAACACTACTGGAAAAGCATTTTATAATGAAATTCTGATTGTTGCAGAAAGCATAGGTATCTAATAATTCTTTAATTCTTGTTAATTCATTTTCGTCGTCATCACATACAGCAATCTTCATGGCAATCTCCCTCATATTAATAAATAATATATTAAATAACTGTTAATTAATTATATATGGCATTCGACCAAATTGCCATATGTAAATCTAATCGTTCATGTCAAAATATTTGTAATTCACGCAAGTCACCTCACAAAACCACATAATTCAGGTATTATTAATACAACATATAGAAGACGGAAAACTGAATATTAGAATATGTGGTTATAACATAAAGGAGGCGTTAAGATGAAAAGATTTCTGAGTATACTTTTATGTTCTGCAATGCTTGTTGTGTCAGTACCGGGGATGTACTACGCACAGGGATTTGAAAGTCAGTCTGCTTATGATGAGAGCAATCAGCTAAAGGAGATTGATTATCAGCTTAATGGGGGCTATTACGTCAGTGGGTATGAAGCACCTACTGAATATCCAGTTGCAGAACTGCCGGGTAAAGATGATGTTGTCAATCAGGGCTATGAGTTTGGCGGCTGGTATGATAATGAGGAATTTACAGGTGAGCCTGTGAAGTCAATTGCGGATGACAAGTACGAAGGTGTAGTTGTTCTTTATGCCAGATGGATTGAGAGATATTATTATATTGACATACCAGCAAGCGTTGATGCAGATAAGGATAATCTTGTAATATCAGGACATGCAGGTGGTTTATATGAGAAAGATAAAGTAAGTGTTTCTGTTTATTCTAATAATGAATGGAATCTTAAGAATGGAGATATCAGATTAGGATATGAGTTATATAATGACGATATTAAGATGTCTCTTGTTAACAATTCAGTAATAGCAGAGCTTACAGCTACTGGCAGTGATAACACAAGAAAATATATGACAAGGCTGTTAGAAGTTCCTAAATATGCAGGAACTTATACGGATAACCTTACATTTGATGTTACATTTGAAACAACAAGATACAATATTAAATACGAAACTAACGGAGGAACACTTTATTCTGGAGAGAAAGACGAGCAGGACAGAGAGATTGAACTAGAAAAATCTGTTTTTGAGGCCGGCACAAAGTTGTCAGACCTTCCGGTTCCGGGAAAAGCAGGTTCTACATTCTTAGGCTGGTGTTATGATTCGGCGTGTACGAATTATGTTAAACGCAGTGACAGACTTTTAAGTGATATAGTTCTTTATGCATCATGGGCAGATGAACAGGAACTTAAGACTGTAAGTATTGATACATATGCAAGAAGTTATGATGTTGATGCTAATGAATTTACAATTACATTAACAGATAAGACAGGTAAGTTGACAAAGGAAGATGTGAAGAATTATCTAACAATTAAGAATGTAAGTGATTCTTCTGAAGAAACTTCAATTGATGTTGCTGTGGGAAATGTATTAGATGACGGAGCGTATACATTTATAATAAAATGCAATGGCTCATGGCAGGAAGGCTCTGGATACCGTCTTGAGCTTTCAGACGACAGACTTTTCTTCACAGGTTATGATTCGACAATAAGAGAGTACGATTTCACAGTATACAAGCCAGATGTAAAGAATGTTAATCTTGGTAATGATATTAAATATATCAGTTCAGAAAGTTTAAGTAATCTTTTTGTTAATGGAGAGAGAACTGATAAGATTTCTGTAACAGTGATGACAGTTGGTTCTGATGGTACAGTTAGTCAGGAGGCAACTAAGACAACTGGTAGCTTTACATATTCAGGCAGTGAACTTTTCGTGGGTGATAAGATTGCAGTCTATGATGGAGATGTAGTTCCACAATTAGATGGCAATGTAATTTCAGAAGATGATGTTTCGTTCTTTGAGATTACATCAGTTAATGGCAATGAATATTCATATAGAGGAATGGCAGCAGAAGAGATTCTTTTTGTTCCAGATGTACTTCCTGTGAATATTGCCGATGATAAAGATAATGACTATGATAATGACAGCATTACAGTATTACAGAGCAAGATGACTTATGGAGCTGACAGCCCATATGCAGGTCTTGGTTTAGATGAAGATACAACTGTTGATGCAGGAGATTATCTTGCAATTTATGAAGCTGGTGATAATCAGATTCAGTATGCTCTTATAACCAGTGTTTCATCAGATAATGCAGATTATGTAATTGCCTATACAAAGGTAACATGGGATGAAGTACAGGCTGCAATGGATGTATATCAGACCGATAATATCAAGGGCGAAAGCATATTAGAGAATCAGGATGTAAATAGTATTGAACAGAGTGTTGAGCAGCAGGCTGTTGACAGTGGATTTGCACAGAGCGTTGTTGATGAAGTTGCACAGGCTGTTGAAAGAACAGATTCTTATCAGGAACTTCAGGACTATCTGTCACAGACTATGAATGCAGATATCAGTATTGTACCTGTTGATGGATTTTATAAAGCTGATAGTGGAAATAGTGAGATAGCTGTATATGGAAGTAACAAACCAACAATAAAGCTTGATCATGTAAGAGCAGAACTTTCAACTGGTTTAAAGCATTTTGATAATGTAAGCGGATTAAGACTGGCACTTGATATCGGAGTTGAGATTTCTTTCTCTAACATGAAGGTAGTTGTTTCTGCTACATTTGAACAGGAAGTTAAGATTAATATTAATGTAAGTGGTAAAGCAATTTGGAAGGTATGGGGAATATTCCCATATATTGATGATTACCGTGTTGCTGTTTCACTTGACCTGTATGATTACACAGGAATTAACTTTAATGTTAATGTAAGAACTGCTGAGGATGATAATGAAGAAAGCTCATCAAAGCTTGATGAAGTAATCAATGGAATTGCTGAAGAATTAAAGAGCATGATGGAGCTGGGAACTACATATATATCTGATAATTCTGATATGTCAACGCGACTTGAGGAACTTGGAGATGGCGGTGAGAATAAAGAGATATCAGTAGCAAAGAGTCTTGCAGAGAGATATTCAGACATGCTTGATGATGAGGCTGACTGGGTTGACCTCTATACTAAGTCTTTAACTGAGTCTCATGTCCGTGTAATCGGAATTATTGATATTGAGTTTAAGATTGAATTCGTTGTTTCTGCTAATGTCAACATATCCATGGGTATGACATACTGGTATAAGAATGCTAAAAGATATGTCTACAGCATTATGGTGTTTGACAGAAAAGTAACAAGTGATAGTATAGACTTATGCGAAGAACAGTATGAATTTTCAGTGTATGCTATTGGAACAATAGGAATCCGTGCCGGTATAAGGCTAAGTGTTTCTATCGGTTTGATATCAACAAAGCTTGCCAGCGTAGGCTTCACGGCAGAGGTCGGAGGTTATGCACAGGTATGGGGATATCTGTACTATCAGCTTAAATATGCTGCATCACAGGGCAGAACATCAAGTTCAATGGGTGCGATATACATGGAGATTGGTATGTATATGGAAGTTAAATTCCTGGCACAGGCACTGGCAGGAACTTTTAGTTACAATCCTACTCTCTTTGAAAAGCAGTGGCCGCTGTACAGCGTTGGTGTAGTTGAAAATGTATGTGATTTTGCATACAATCAGGATTCTGTAAAAGATGTCAGGATGAAAAGAGATGTCAAGACCGTAAGACTTCCAGATACATATTTTGAAATGCAGTATCTGGATATGAAGGAAGGTCTTGACAAGAATGACGAGTATTTCAGAAAAGTATATGATGACAGTGACAGATACTATGTAATAACAATGACTAATCCGGCATTCTCATATGATCCGGCTACTAACATAATTGCAGTTGATCCGGGTAGTGAACCACAGCAGGATGGTGAGATGATAATCACATGGAAGAACCAGAAGGGATCATTTAACACCAAGCCAATTACAAGAAAGATATCTCTTCACTGGGATAATTTAAGAGATGGTTACTATATTGCATTCCAGACTAACGGAGGTTCTGTAGTAGATGCAATTGTAGCTAAATATGGCAGACAGATTACCAAGCCGGCAGATCCTGTTAAACAGGGATATACATTTGCAGGCTGGTACACAGATGAAGCATTGACAAAGAAATATAATGTTCCTGATGTAATGCCTAATGAAGACAGAATTGTATATGCCAAGTGGGAAGCAGCAGATACAACTTATAATGTTGTTGATTATGTTGAAGGAACAGATGGCGTATATAGTGTATCGTCAACAAGACAGGAAACTGCTAAGACAGACGAAAAGGTTTCACCAAAGCCTAACGTAAGAAATGGATTTGCGACTCCGGCAGTATTATCACAGATTGTTAATGCTGATGGAAGTACAACTGTTAATTATTATTATGCAAGAAATAAATATAACATCAAATTCATCTCAGAAGGAGAGGTTGTTACTGAAGGGCAGTATACATACGGAACGCTCATGCCAACACCTAATGTATACAGACCAGGTTATGAATTTGTCGGATGGGAGCCTGCTGTTACACAGACAGTTCCTGCAAAGGATACAACTTATACAGCAGTATGGAAAGAATCTGATGATGTTGTATACACAACGAAATATTACCTCGAAGATGAGAATGGTAATTACAAGCTTGATAAAGCCAAGATAAGCAAAGGAACAACCGGACAGACTGTAACTGCTGACAGAGAATGGTATGACAACAGCCTCTATCATCTTTCAGGGGAACTTCCATCAGGTGTGGTTGCAGCAGACGGAAGTCTTACATTTAAAGTACATTATGACAGAAACACATTTAACATAGAGTTTAATCCTATGGGTGGAACTGTGAACAGAGAGGACATTACTGCAAGATGGGGCGCAGGTGTTATTACACCAGTTCCGGTACGAGCAGGATATGCATTTGCAGGATGGTATACTGACAAAGAGTGTACAGAAGAGTTTGACGGAATAATGCCGGCAGATAATATCATATTATATGCAAAATGGGAGGTTGGCAAAGTTAATTACACTGTAGAACATCTCATTGAAAAGCTTGATGGCAATGGATATGAATTATATGACAGAAATGTATATACAGCAGATACTGACAGTGAAGTTACACCAGAAGTTAAGTATATGGAAGGTTTTACTCTGCCAGAAGTACAGACAGCTATTGTTAATGGAGAAGGTACAACTGTTGTAAGATATTTCTATAAGCGTAATGTACACAGACTGACTCTTGTACTTGATAACGGACAGGATGATGTTGTATACGATTACATGTATGGAACTAAGATTGATGTTATTAATCCGGAAAGAACAGGATATACATTCACAGGCTGGAATGCGGATATCGTAAGTGAGATGCCTGACAGGGATATTACTTACGTTGCTACATGGAGTATTAACCAGTACACAATCAGCTTTAATACTGATGGTGGTAGTGATATTGCACCTGTAACACAGGATTACAATACTGAGGTTACTGTAAATGAGATTCCGGTTAAGAAGGGATATACATTTATCGGATGGGACAAACCTGTTCCTGAGTATATGCCTGCCGGCAATATGGTATTAACTGCAAAGTGGAGCAAAGATGTATATAATATAACTTATAATCTTGATGGTGGTACAGCGGGTAATCCGGATACATATGAGGTTGACAGTCCTGTTATTACACTTGAAAGACCTAAGCGTTCAGGTTATACATTCCTTGGCTGGAGTGGAACAGGTATTGATGGAACACAGATGGATCCGGTAATAACAACAGGTTCTACAGGAGATAAAGAATTTACAGCTAACTGGAAAGAAAACAGCTATACTATCCAGTTCATTCCATATGGAGACGGAACAACAGGCTCTATGGATGACATGAACCTGAAATATACCGACAGAGTATCTATCAGTGCTAATAAGTTCAAGAGAACAGGATATACATTTGCAGGCTGGTCATTAAAGGCTGGCGCAGATAAGGTATACAATGACAGTGAAGTTATAAGCGGACTTGCAGAAGGTGATAATGAAAGACTTACTTTATATCCTGTATGGACAGCTAATAATTATACAGTACATTTTGATACCAAGAATGGCGATGCAATTGCAGACCGTACATTCACATATGATAAGAAATATCAGCTTCCTACAGCAACAAGATATGGATACACATTCCTTGGATGGTGTGTTGAAGATGGAGGAACCGTCACATACGCACCGGGTACATCTGCTGATAATCTTATAGGTGAAGGAACAGTTACATTGTATGCAGGCTGGAGTCTTAATAAGACATTCACTTACAATCATCCATATTCTTACCGTGTAACAGATAATTCAAAGGAAGAACCTGTAAAGTTACATTTCTTCATAGATGGAGCATCAGGAACTTCAACAAGTGGATATACACGAACCAATTCTATCTTCATGGATGGTATATCTTTAAATGAGATAAAGAAGCATTGCAGTACAATGACTATTACAATCAGCTATAACATCAGGATGGTAGATGATGGATATGCGGATGTAGATACCACATATAGAAAGAATTCTAATAAGGCATGGACCGGATGGCATGAAGAAGATGTGGATCTTAAGAAGAATAACAATAAAACAAAGACCCATACATACACTATAAGTCTTAATGATATTGATGCTGTATGCTACAGATTTGATGCGCATGGCACTGGTTCTGACAAGTATGATTTAAGCAATATCAGAGTTAGTGTAAGATTTGACTAATTAATAGTTCATGCAGACTGGTCATGTGACCGGTCTGTATGAATTCCTAGGAGGGATTCAGATGAAGATATCAAAGAATAAAATGATGATAGTGGTAATAATAGTGCTGTGTGCGATTGTTGCAATATTAGTTTCAGTATTGTTTCTTAATAAGAACAGGAATAATGATGATAAATTTACTCCTACTCTTGATTCTGACGCAGGAGATATACAGGATAATAACAATTCAGGAGGGCAGCAGGGACAGGCTATAAGAATTCCTGGATATCCTTCAATTACTGTTGCTGCAGATAAAGAAAATGTAACAATGAATCTTTATAATCCAGAGGGGAATCCATGTTACTTTACATTTGAGATAGTTTTATCAGATACCAATGAAACAATATATAAGTCAGATATGGTTGAACCAGGTAAGGCTATAACAAATGTGAAGCTTAAATATGGGCTTGCAGCAGGAGAGCATAATGCAGTTATTAAGATTAGTACAGCATCACTTACAGATGGTACGGCAATGAATGGTGCTAATGTTGAGACTGTTCTTGTTGCAAAATAAAATCATTAATTAATGAAGAACGGAGGCTATTATGAGAAAATTTACAGCGGTTTTACTTAGTACAATGTTCGTATTAGGAAGCTTTACATCTGTTATGGCACAGGATTCGGGTACAAAACAGACAACAATAAGCGTATCTGTAGATCCGACATACATGGTTACAATTCCTGCCAATACGACAATAAAAAGTGGAGAGCAGTCATCCAGCCTTGGAAAAATCACAATCGAGAATGTAAGACTTGAGCCGGATAAGAATGTAAATGTGTCTGTCGATGCAAGTGGCAAACTTAAGAATACTAAGGATACATCAAAGACAATCCCTTATAAGCTTATGAATGGAGATAAAGAGTTCAAATCAGCATCTTATACAGAGAATTCTGATAATACAATGCTTACATTACTTATTGATAAATCAGACTGGGATAAAGCGTATGCTGGTACATACACAGATACACTTGTATTTACTATTTCGTACAGATAGTGAATATATGTAACATACAATTAAATATTATAAGCAATATAAAAAGAGTTGCCCGGTAAACCGGACAACTCTTTATTTCGTTAGAATCCAAATTATGAATTAAATAGATTATCTCTGAACTCTTGCGCCAGCACCACCAACGATACCTTCAACTTCCTTAAGAGAAGCCATTGTTGTATCACCAGGTGTTGTCATAGCTAATGCACCGTGAGCTGCACCGTAGTTAACAGCCTTCTCAGCATCTTCGAATGTCATAAGACCATATACAAGACCTGAAGCGAATGAATCACCGCCACCAACTCTATCCATGATCTCAAGTCCATCATACTGAGCAGCCTTGTAGATTTCTCCATCAGCCCAGCAGATTGCTGACCAGTCATTAACTGTAGCTGTCTTAACCTGACGAAGTGTTGTAGCAACAGCCTTGAAGTTAGGATATGTAGCAGCAGCTTCGTTGATCATCTTCTTGTAACCATCAAGGTTAAGAGTCTTAAGGTTCTCATCGTTACCTTCGATTTCGAAACCAAGGCAAGCTGTGAAGTCTTCTTCGTTACCGATCATAACGTCAACATACTTAGCAACTTCCTTATTAACAGCCTGAGCCTTCTCTAATCCGCCGATAGCTTCCCACATAGATGGTCTGTAGTTAAGATCGTAAGATACGATTGTACCGTACTTCTTAGCTGCCTTACAAGCTGCAATAACAGTATCGCAAGCCTGCTCAGAAAGAGCAGCGTAGATACCACCTGTATGTAACCAACGAACACCTAAACCACCATCGCTCTTGTTCTTGAAGATGTAATCGAAATCGAAATCTTCTGGAGTAGCCTGAGAAATAGCTGTGTTAGCTCTATCAGAGCAACCCTTAGCACCACGGATACCAAATCCTCTTTCTGTGAAGTTGAGACCGTTTCTGCAAAGACGTCCGATACCATCTGTCTTCTTCCAGCAGATAAGTGATGTATCAACGCCACCCTGCTCGATGAAGTCCTTCATAAGAAGACCTACTTCGTTATCAGCGAATGATGTGATAACAGCAGTTCTCATACCGAAGCACTTGTGAAGACCACGGATAACGTTATATTCTCCGCCACCTTCCCATGCTCTAAAGCTTCTTGCTGTACGGATTCTGCCTTCACCTGGATCAAGACGAAGCATAACTTCACCTAATGATACAGCGTCAAAAGTACACTCTTCAGCTGGTCTTAAATTTAATTTCATTGTTTAGATACCTCCAAAATATTTTATTGCTATAACATTTTACCATATTAATCTGATTAATTCCATCATTTTCGCCTAATCTTTTCTATGTTTTAAAAGAAATTACACATAATCTAAAAAAGCAATAAAAAAGGAGATGCGGTCAACATCTCCTTTTTAAAAATATGAGGGGGAGATAGAAAGAATTCTCTTTGCTATCTGTTAAGTAATATACATGATAAATGTGAGCAAAATGTGTATAAT
>ERZ1035041.640-NODE-640-length-14690-cov-3.822070_pt1 | contig 14690 bp, 8 predicted proteins | sample MGYA00520684_ERZ1035041 | MGnify/ENA primary metagenome ERZ1035041 (study PRJEB33766, sample SAMN09781699) | gut metagenome | biome: gut microbiome | host: Homo sapiens | place: Madagascar | study: EMG produced TPA metagenomics assembly of the PRJNA485056 data set... | reverse complement strand
GGTGTGTCAGTCCAGAACGTATCCGGTACGTTTGGTACTGCTCCTAAAATTCGTGTACGTGGTGCTACCTCCATTTATGGTAGCTCCAAACCATTATGGGTGGTGGATGGAGTTATTATGGAAGATGCTATTGATGTGGGACCTGATGATTTATCTTCTGGTGATGCTGAAACTCTGATTAGTTCGGCTATTGCCGGTCTGAACGCAGATGATATTGAAAGCTTTCAGATTTTGAAAGACGGCTCAGCAACCTCAATCTATGGTGCACGTGCAATGGCAGGTGTAATCGTTGTTACTACAAAGAAAGGTAAAGCCGGAGTCAGCAAAATTAATTATACGGGTGAGTTTACTACGCGTATGGTGCCCTCATACAAAGAGTTCAATATTATGAATTCTCAGGAGCAAATGGGAATATATAAAGAATTGGAGCAAAAAGGTTGGTTGAATAGTGCTGATTTATTTCGTGCAAAGAATTCAGGTGTGTACGGACGTATGTATAAACTGATCGACCAGTTTAATGAAACGAATGGTCAATTTGGGCTGATGAATACTTTAGAAGCACGTAATGCTTATTTGACCGAAGCCGAAATGCGTAATACCGACTGGTTTGATGTATTATTCTCAAATAATATTTCACAGAATCACTCTGTAAGTATTACTTCAGGTTCTGATAAATCATCTTTTTATGCGTCATTGAGTGCCATGCTTGATCCGGGATGGTATAAGCAGAGTGAAGTGAAACGTTATACAGCCAATTTGAATACGACTTATAATATCTTAAAGAACCTAAGCATAAATTTGATATCAAGTGCTTCTTACCGTAAACAGAATGCACCAGGTACCATGAACTCATCATTGGACGTTGCGGCAGGTCAGGTTACACGTGATTTTGATATCAACCCCTATTCATACGCACTGAATACTTCGCGTACATTAGACCCTAATACAGATTATGTGGCTAATTATGCTCCATTTAATATTCTCCGTGAATTGGACAATAATTTTATTGAGTTGAATGTTGTTGATGTAAAGTTCCAGGGGGAGTTGAAATGGAAGGTGTTGCAGGGCCTGGAAGTCAGTGCGCTGGGTGCTGTGCGTTATCAATCATCATCACAAGAACATAATATAATGGATGATTCTAATCAAGCAATTGCTTATCGTACGGGATTGGACGATGCTACTATTCGTGATGAAAACGACTGGTTGTATAAGAATCCAGATAACCCATATGCATTACCTATTTCGATTCTTCCTGAAGGAGGTATTTATCAGCGTCAAGATCGTAAGATGTTGGGACTGGATTTCCGTGGTACTGTATCCTGGAATCATCTATTTGCAGAAAAGCATATAACTAATCTTTTTGCAGGAATGGAAGTAAATGATCTTCAACGCTCTAACTCTTCATTCCAAGGATGGGGTATGCAATATTCTATGGGTGAGATTCCATCATATGTTTATCAGTATTTTAAGAAAGGTATTGAGACTGGAGAAAAGTATTATTCTATGGGGCATACTAGATATCGGAGTGTAGCTACATTTGCAAATGCTACTTATTCGTATGACGGACGTTATACGCTGAATGGTACTTTCCGCTATGAAGGAACTAATAGAATGGGGCGTAGCCGTTCTGCTCGTTGGCTGCCAACGTGGAATCTTTCTGCAGCGTGGAATGTTCATGAAGAGAAATTCTTCCAATCACTTCAACCAACGCTTTCAAATTTGACATTTAAGGCATCTTACTCATTGACAGCTGATCGTGGTCCGGCTGATGTAACAAATTCACAAGCTATTATTAAGAGTTATTCACCTTATCGTCCTTTCACTGATATTCAAGAAACGGGTCTTCATATAGTGGATTTGGAAAATAGTGAATTAACGTATGAAAAGAAGCATGAATTGAATATAGGAGTGGATGTAGGTTTTATTAATAATCGCATTAATCTTTCAGCTGACTGGTACACGCGCAATAACTATGACCTGATTGGGTTGATTCCAACACAAGGAGTGGGAGGTACTATTTATAAATATGCCAATGTAGCTACAATGAAGTCACATGGTATTGAATTTACCCTTTCAACCAGCAATATTAAAACGAAAGACTTCTCATGGAATTCTGATTTTATTTTTTCTCATGCTAAGAATGAAGTTACTGATTTGCGAGGACGTACTCGTATGATGGAACTTGTTTCGGGAAATGGATTTGCACGTGAAGGATATCCTGTGCGCGGGCTTTTCTCCATTCCTTTTGCAGGTTTGGATGAAAAAGGTATTCCTATGTTCGATATCAATGGAAATATAACATCGACTGATATTAATTTCCAGGAACGTGAGAAGTTAGATTATTTGAAATATGAAGGTCCGACAGATCCTACAATAACTGGTAGTTTCGGTAACGTTTTTGCATATAAAGGGTTTAAACTCAATGTATTCATGACTTATTCATTTGGTAATGTTGTTCGTTTGAATCCATATTTTAATTATAAATATTCCGATTTGAGTGCTATGCCTCGTGAATTCAAGAATCGTTGGACGCTTTCTGGGGATGAGGCAAAGACTAATATTCCTGCAATCTTGAGTAATCCGCAATATGAAGCAAACCGAACATTGTATAAAGCTTACAATGCTTACAATTATTCTACAGAGCGAATTGCAAAAGGTGATTTTATCCGTATGAAAGAAATCTCACTTTCTTATGAGTTTCCTAAGAGCTGGATTTCTGCTGCGAAGATTTCCAATCTTTCTTTGAAGTTACAGGCAACTAATTTATTCCTTATTTATGCAGATAAGAAATTGAATGGTCAAGATCCTGAATTCTTTAATACTGGTGGTGTAGCTTCACCGGTGCCACGTCAGTTTACATTAACTCTGCGTTTAGGATTGTAAGAGAATGATTTTAATAATAAAAAAAAAGATTAAAGATGAGACGAAATCAATTATATATTCCATTGTTCATCGCAACGCTTGCTATTGTCGGTAGCTCTTGTAATGATTTTCTTGACGAATTACCAGATAACCGGACGGAGCTGAATTCTGAGCAAAAAATAGCTAAAATGCTTGTTTCTGCTTATCCGGAAGGATCTGCGAATGAACTGTTTGAACTTTATAGTGATAATACCGACGATAACAGTGCCAGATATTCTTATTATAAGTTATCTGAGGAAGAGTGCTATAACTGGAAAGATACCCAGGAAGAATATCAGGATACGCCTACAAATCTTTGGGAAACCCATTATATAGCTATTGCTTCTGCTAACATGGCTTTGGAAGAGATTGAGAAACGGGGAAATCCGGAATCGTTGATGCCGCAGCGAGGAGAGGCTCTTGTTTGTCGGGCGTACAATCATTTTGTATTAGCAAATATTTTTTGTAATGCTTATAATACTCATGCATCACAGGAATTAGGTATTCCTTATATGACTAAAGTTGAAACAACTGTGCAACCACAATACGGGCGGGGTACTTTGCAGGAGACTTATGAGAAGATTGAGAAGGACTTATTAGATGGTATGGCTCTTATTTCCGATGATAGTTATTCTGTGCCGAAATATCATTTCACAAGGAAAGCTGCATATGCTTTTGCTGCACGTTTCTATCTTTATTATATGAAGCCTGACTTTTCTAATTGTGATGAGGTGATAAAATATGCAGATCGTGTGTTGGGAAGTGATCCTGCTGCCGAATTACGGGATTGGGAAGCGTTGGGAAAACTCTCTGCTAATGATAATGTACAGCCCGACGCATATATTGCTTCTACAAGTAAGGCTAACTTGTTGATAGGTAGTACCGTATCTAACTGGGGTATTATTCTGAGTAATTACATGACAGGAAAACGTTATCTACATAATAAGTTAATTGCTTCTTACGAAACATCACGTTCTTCCGGATTATGGGGTATCCCTGACCGCATGTATATGCAGCCTTTTACAACATCGGGCTATGAATGCAGTATGTTGAGAAAGGGCGGTTATTATGCTGGTGACTACCTGTATTATATGCCTGTGATTTTCTCTACAGACGAGACTTTGCTTTGCAGGGCTGAGGCTTATACGCTGAAAAAGAACTATCCAATGGCTGCTGCAGATCTTACTACATGGGAGAAAGCATATACTTCTAATAAGCAAACTTTAACTCCGGGGATGATAAATGAGTATTATGATAAGATGGATTATTACAATCCGACACAAAATCCGACTCCCAAGAAAAAGCTTCAGCCTGATTTTACTATTGAATCAGGTATACAGGAGAACTTTATTCACTGCATTCTGCATATGAGACGTATTGCTACTTTGCACGAAGGTCTGCGCTGGCCGGATATTAAACGTTATGGAATTGTTATCTATCGCCGTTCTATTGCTAATAACAATATAGTCGTAACAGATGAAATGCCGGTAAATGACGCAAGACGTGCTATGCAAATTCCTAAGAGTGTAGTTCTGGCAGGAATGCAACCCAATCCACGTACTGAAAATTAAAAGGAGGAAATAATATGAAGAAATATTATATTTATATACTAACGGCTGTTTTGCCCATTCTTTGGGGAGCCTGTAATAATGGCGATGATATTGACACCAAGCATAGTATTTTTTCAACAGAGCCAATGGAACATAATGGTTTTGATGAATGGTTGCTTGCTAATTATACATATCCGTATAACGTTGATTTCAAGTATCGTATGCAAGATATTGAAAGTGATCACAAATATAATCTGGTACCGGCGGATTACGATAAATCGGTTGCTTTGGCCAAGATTATCAAGCATGTATGGATGGAGGCATATACTGAACTTGCCGGACCGGCTTTTCTTCGGTCTTATGTGCCAAAAACTTTTCACTTGATAGGTTCTCCGGCTTATGATAGCAGTGGTACGAAGGTGTTGGGTACTGCCGAGGGAGGAAAGAAGATAACATTGTACGAAGTGAACAGTCTGGACTTTGAGAATGTCGATATCGAAGTTTTGAATGAGTATTACTTTAAGACGATGCACCATGAATTTGCACATATCCTGCATCAGAAGCGTAATTATGACCCATCGTTTGATCGCATTACCGAAGGAAAATATGTTGGTTCCGACTGGTATTTCTATGTTGCTGAAAATGGAAATTCATATTTGCGAGAGGATGCGGATGCATGGCCGGAAGGATTTGTGACGGCATATGCGATGAGTGAGGCAAGAGAAGATTTTGTAGAGAATATCGCCATGTATGTTACTCACGATCAGGCTTACTGGGATAATATGCTGAAGGTTGCCGGAACTGCCGGAGCGGCTATTATTAATCAGAAGTTTACTATTGTATACAATTATATGCTTGAAACTTGGGGTATTAATTTAGATGATTTGCGTGAGATTGTGTTAAGGCGTCAGCAAGAAATTCCGGAGCTGGATTTAAGTACTATTGAATAAAACAGGAAGATTATGAAAAAGAATATAATGATTTATTTGTTGATGGCTCTTGTATGCTTTGGTTTGCAATCCTGTCTTTTCCAGGAAGAGGATTATTTTGATGATTCTTCAGCGAACCGTGCAACAGAGGAAGTGAAGCAATATAGTGAGCTATTAGAATCGGCATCTAATGGTTGGAGAATGGAATATTACATAGGTCAGGACTATGCTTTGGGAGGCATAACTCTTCTGTGCAAGTTTGATGGTCAGCGAGTTACAATGGCATCTCAAGGATACGAAGGCGATGAGACTATTTCCTCTCTTTATAAGGTTGTATCGGAGGAAGCTACTATGCTTACATTCGACACTTATAATGCTTTTATTCATGCATATGCCAAGCCACAAGGCGGAGGTTCCAACCCAAATGCCAACCTGCAAGGAGATTATGAGTTTATTATAAAAGAAGCTTCAGCCGAGAAAATTGTAATGCAGGGCAAAAAGTATGGAAATACGATAGTAATGTATGCGCTTCCGGATGATTTGAACTGGGAGGCATATATAAACTCTGTGAATGACGTAGAAGAGAATGCTTTCTTTATACAATATCAGTTGTTGGTTGATGGAAATTTAGTTGGTATGACGCAGCGAAGTAATTATACTTTTGTTATAGCCTATAATGATGGTGGTAACATTGTACAAGAGCAATCTCCTTTCCTTTTTACAACCGATGGCTTTCGTTTCCGGGAACCAGTTTCACTGGCAGGAGTAACTGTGCAAAATTTTGTGTGGGACCCTTCCTCCGAGCTTTTTACTTGTACTGACGAGGGGGCAACTAACGTTAAAATGAAAGGAATTTATCCGGAGGGATATATTAAATATAATGATTATCTAGGTAATTATACTCTTACCTGCAAGATGTATAAAGATAATAATTTGACAGACGAAGAATTACCAATATCTATTATAGAGGATGTAGAAAATAAGAGTTATATTCTCAAGGGACTAATTGGTGATATAGTGCTCGATTATGATAGAGGTGAAGGAATTATGTCCTTTAAGACTCAAAAGGTAGGTTATATATCAGGATATTATTTGGGATGTACTACATATTGTTATGCCATGGGATTTTATCCTACATATATTAGTTATCAGGCAGGTCTGATGTTTGGTTTTGTGGCAAATGTACAACAGTCTCCGTTTGGATTTACATTTGAGGATGATGGGGTATTCGAAGCAGTAGGTGGTGCAAAAGCTGATTATATGGCCTTCGACCGCTATTCGGTACCTGATTATAGTCAAAGTTCATATGTTCAAGGGGTGGCACGTATGTATGGAGAGATGGTCTTTATGAAAGTTGAGGAATAAATAAAAAACTAGATTATGAAAAATATACTGAATTTATACTTAATAATATTCTGCTTATTTTTTGTTGCAGGATGTTCTTCAGATGACGATGCTGCCACTGTAAAATTGACAATTATAAAATCAGATTTGGATATGAAAGCTAGTGGTGGCACTGGAACTGTCGAATTTGCAGCAACTGGAACTGTCACGGCTACGGTGAATGCCGATTGGTGTCAGGTAATCGAAGTTGCAGATCATAAAGTTTCCATTTCTGTAGATGCTAATACGGGTTATCCGGGGCGTAGCGCACAAATCGTTTTAACTGATGGTGTGAGTACGCAGCAAGCAACCATACTGCAGGAAGGAGCTATTTGGAAATATAATAGAGATGCTACCTATTTCACATTGACAGATGCTGCAGAGGAGGTCCCTGTTGAAATGTCGAGTAATTTGCCTATTCAGGTATCTATTCCAGCAGATGCTTCTCAATGGTTATCCTATGAAATGACGAGTGATGGATTTAAGTTTATTGCAACAGAGAATCTCACTGGTAAAATTCGTTCGGCCATTGTAAAAGTGACTACTGGCATTCGTGAAATTGAATATGCTTTATTGCAGTACGATATTGATGACTTATTGGGACAATGGACAGGTGTTGTGAAAGTCGTTGCTGCAGCATTTGGTATTAATCAAGTTCTTTCATTAGAGGAAAATACTCAAATTGTTAAAAATCCGGGTGGTAATGGCTATATATTCCAGCTACCAATGACAAGGCTGTTGGGAGCAACGATTGTTTTAGCGGTCACCTATCAAGATGGAGCTTTAGCTATAACCACTCCACAGCAGCAAAATTATGCTTTGTCTGATGGGCAAGGAGGAGTGATGTACGGCTCAATAATAACTAAAACTGATGATGGTTTGTATTTACAGGGAAAAATTATTCTTTCTCCTGTATTAATGAATGATGGGCAGGTTGCGTTAGCTTATATTACAGATGCATATATGTCAATGGGATTATTTAAGGGAAGAGTTCCGTCTACTGCAAATTATGCAGGACTTTCTATTGATTTTCCTGCTATTTTGATGCAATATGCTGAATAATATTTTGCATGAAATACTATTTTTATATAGTGGTTTAACTGTTTGTTATGAGAAGAACTTGCATTAATTGATCCTAAGAGCTATTATCGTAAGGTAGTAGCTCTTAATATTTAAATATTTATTTAATAATCTTTATATTACGCATCAATCCACTATACTTAGCCCTTTTCACTGCGCTACCTTTGAAAATGGTTTTATATTGCTCTTCACTCAGCGAATGCCAATCATCCTTCTTCATACTTAGCAAAGAAGGAGACGGTTGAAATTCGGCTGTCCGGCAAGGAGTGGCAAAGCGATTCCAAGGGCAAGCTTTCAGACATTCGTCACAGCCATATATTTTATTACCCATTTTTTTTCCTGTATTGAGCGAAAGTTCCCCACGATACTCAATGGTAAGATAAGAAAGACATCTCTCGGAATTGAGCCTGAAAGGAGCATCCAGCGCTTTTGTCGGGCAGGTATCCAGGCAACGTGTACACGAACCGCATTGATTTCGTTGTGGAGAGTCATAATTGTCAGCTTCCCTATCAAGAATAATTTCCCCTAAGAAGAAGCAGGAGCCGGCGTGAGGAATGATGAGTTGTGTATTCTTTCCTATCCATCCCAAGCCGGTACGCCATGCCCAATAACGTTCGAGTATGGGAGCGGTATCACAGAATATGCGGCCTTGAAGTGGAGAAGCGGAGGTTTGGGATACTGGGACTTGGGGGGCTGAGGCGTAGTTTTCAGTATATGTGCTGATATTGTTTGTCGAGGCGATAGTACTGTCTGTTTCTTTGGAGAATGAAACTTCTTTCTCTATAAACTCAAAAAGTTCCTTCAATTTCTCCTTCATCACATCGTGATAATCTTTCCCGTAGGCATACCATGCAATCTGATACTCACCTTCGGGAAGTTTTTTCGCCGGATAATAGTTTAGGGCCACGCTGATAACCGTACGTGCCCCTTCCACCAACAAGCGTGGATCGAGCCGTTTATCCTCATAATTCTGCATATACGCCATCTCTGCCTGGCAACCGTCCGCCAGCCATTGACGGAAGGCGGTAGCCACAGTTTCATCTACAGCTTCGGCAGGCGCCAGTCCGCAGGCGGAAAAGCCGAGGCGTAGTGCTTCGGCTTTGATTCGGTCTGAGGAGAGGAGCTTTTTCATAATGGATATGGATGAAAACCTTATCGGTAATTAGAAAACTTGCTGTCGGCAGGTAAAATGTTTCTTTGCCGGCAGCTAGAATACCTTGAACACATAGCCTTCCGCTTTCAGAAACTCGATGGCACGGGGGAGAGCATATTGCAGATTCCCGTTGTTCCACGATTTCAGAGAGTCGTGGAAGGTGATGATGGAACCGTTGCGTACGTAGCGTTTTACGTTGTTCAGTACCTGTTCCGGGCGCATTCGCTTACTGTAATCGCGGGTTACGAGATCCCACATGATGATACGGTAATGGTGGCGAAGGGTGTAATATTGCCGGAATCCCATGTGCCCATGTGGCGGGCGGAACAAGTCCGAGTGGATAATTTCGTCTACCCGTCTGGTGTTGGCCAGATAATCCGGATTGGAATATTCAAAGCCGCGGATGTGGTTGAAAGTATGGTTGCCGATGCGGTGTCCGTGTTCTACCACCATCCGGTATTCGTCCGGGTGTTTGCGGATATTGTCGCCTACCATGAAGAAGGTAGCTTTAATATCGTGTTTCTTCAGTAGCTCCAGTACCCAAGGGGTAACTTCCGGGATAGGGCCGTCGTCAAAAGTCAGGTAGACTGCCCGTTCGTTTGGGTCCATCCGGAAGATGGCTTGTGGATACAGCGCTCGGAAGAACCAAGGTGGTTGTTCTATAAACATAAGAGTCTTTATTAATAAGTATTAGGTATTAAGTATTAAGTATTAAACTGCGCAATGAGCCGCATGGTTAATACTTAATACTTATTACTTAATACCTAATTTTTATTTCCCTTTCATTCTCGCAACGTACTCATTGTATAGCTGGTCGAGTTGTTCCGAGTAATGTTTAGCCAATTCTTCTGATTTGTATTTCTCCATCAGGCGTACTTCTGCGTCAAGCAATCCTGCGTTGTACATGAAGTTTTCGCTGGCGATGGAAAGTTGGTAATCAGTCAGGCTGAGGTACCAGATCATGTATTCGAGAGACTTGTTGGCAAGTTCGTCGATGATCTTGTTCGCTTTTTCGTTTTGTCCCAGCTGGTAGTAGGCTTCCGCCATTTGGAAGCCGCCGTTTGCCCAGTCATACGGTACGTTGTATGACGGGATCATCTTCTCGGCGTAGTCGAGTGCGGCGAGTGCCTTGTCTTTTTTGCCTTCCTTGATGAGCTGTCCTACGAGCTGTGTGAAGATGCGCCGGTGTGTGTAGCACATACGCATTACGTTTTCGTCGATGTAGATGCCCGGTTTCTCGATGCCGCCGAACTTGAACTTGTTCATCAGGTTGTCGTACATCTTTTCGCTGTCGATCTTGCTGTTCAGCTTGTCTGTATCGAACGGAGTGAAGCGGTATGCCAGACCTTCCTGCGTGAAGTGGTTGTCCATGCCGAGGTGGTTTTCACTGCCTACGGTGATAGCCATGTAGATGGGACGTTCCCAGTTGGCGTTGGCAAGCATTTCGAGCATCATCAGTTCGCTCTTGTAGAGGGCGCGTTTCGGGTTGCCGTTGGCGTCTCTCAGCAAGATGGTCATGTATTCGGGGATGGAGTCGCCCAGCGCTTCCGGTATCTTCATGCCGGAACGGCGGACAGCTTCCTTGTCGATCTTCATTACGATGCTGTCGGTAGGGATGACGCGCAGCCCTTCCTTATCCGAACGAACCCAGTATTTGAGGATATTCTTCAGTTCATACGGGTTTTCTCCGAACTGTTCTTTCAGTTCGTTCATCGCTTCCGGATTTCCGTTTTCGAGCGCGCTGTCTGCTTGTGCATACATCTGGTCGATATTCTTCTTTACTTCCGGACGGATGGGGATGTATTCGTTCTGGCCTTCGACGTATTCCACACGATCCCAAGTGATCGGGAGTGACGGAGAGTCGTAGGCGGGACGTTTCATCTGGTCGATGTACCAGTCGGTTTGCAGGTAGCTGAGGTTACAGGTACGTGCATCGGTACGGAAACCTTCTGTCTCCTGATTGTACCACAACGGGAAAGTATCGTTATCACCATTGGTGAAGATGATCGGATTTCCTTCTTCCTGCAAGGTCATCAGATAGTTCTGACCGAAGTCACGGGCAACAAAGCGTCCGCTACGGTCGTGGTCGTCCCATGTCTGTCCGGCCATTTGGATGGGGACAAGTAGACAGAGTACTGATGCGAGAGCGGCAGCCGGAACTTCTTTCATCTTGCAGTAATCGCGTAACATACGGATGATACCTGCGACTCCCATACCCACCCAGATGGCAAAGGCATAGAACGAACCGGCATACGCATAGTCACGTTCACGCGGCTGCGCAGGTGTCTGGTTGAGGTAGAGTACGATGGCGATACCTGTCATAAAGAACAGGAAGAACACTACCCAAAATTGCTGGATACCCCGCTGGCTGTGGTATGCTTGCCAGAAGAGTCCGATCAGGCCGAGCAGCAGTGGCAGGCAGTAGAATACGTTATGTCCTTTGTTGTTTTTGAGGTCCTGCGGAAGCAATTCCTGGTTGCCCACCAGCAGATTGTCGATAAACGGGATTCCGGTGATCCAGTTACCGTGTTCTATTTCTCCGCTGCTCTGAATGTCGTTCTGCCGTCCGGCAAAGTTCCACATAAAGTAGCGCCAGTACATGAAGTTGAGCTGATAGGAGAAGAAGAACTTGATGTTTTCCCATTGGTTCGGTACGTTGACCATCACCATTTCGCCGCATTGGTCGTATGGGACGTCATGCCCCTTGATGTCTACCCACTGCTTGTAGAGTGAGGAGTGCGCGGAGCTGTACATACGGGGGAAAAGCATATTTTGCGCGTATTCGTATTCGATACGTCCCGGCAGTTCGATGTATGAGTCCTTTTCGTCCGGTGAAGTCTTTTCTTTGCGGACGTATTTGCTTCCCGTCTGTGACTGGCGGGGGACGCAGTATCCGTCTTTCACGTCGAGTGCCACTTTCGAGGAGAAAGCAGGACCGTAGAAGAGAGGACGGGTTCCGTATTGTTCACGGCCGAGGTATTCGCCCAGCGTGAAGATATCTTCCGGAGAGTTCTGGTCCATCGGTGTGTTGGCGGTAGAACGGATCACGATCAGTGCATAAGAGGAATAACCGATCACGATCATCATGGTGCACAGCAATGCCGTATTCATGGTACGGGCGGAGATGCGCCATTTCTCTTTGATCTTTTCCTGTACTTGCGGAGCAAGGTAGATGCCAAGAATTGCGATCACTACGACACCGATAAGGATGCTGCTTACGCCGTGTCCGTAGAATGGAATACCCAGCAGGGCGATGGTCAGAATGAATGAGATGGCCATGCGGAGTCTGCTCTTTTCGGTGTAGCTTTCGTACACACCCCAGATAAGGGCGGCAGCAAGCAGAATGATATAGACTACGACGCCGGAGTTGAACGACATGCCGAGTCCGTTGACAAACAGCAGTTCGAACCAGCCGCCGACTTTAACGATACCGGGCACGATGCCATAAAGCACGGCTGCTACGAGTACGCCCGATCCGAGCAGGGCGAGCAATGAGCCTTTGGCAGTGGCGTTCGGAGTTTTCTTGTAGTAGTACACCAATACGATTGCCGGCAGACAGAGGAGGTTCAGCAAGTGAACACCGATACTCAGTCCGGTCAGATAAGCGATCAGAATCAGCCAGCGGTCGCTGTGAGGCTGGTTGGCCACATCTTCCCATTTCAGAATCAGCCAGAATACAACGGCTGTAAAGAGGGAGGAGAAAGCATATACTTCGCCTTCTACGGCGGAGAACCAGAAGGTGTCGCTGAAGGTGTAGACCAGTGCGCCGACCAGTCCGCTACCCATGACAGTGATAAGTTGTCCTTTCGTGATGTTGTTCTCGTCGGTGATTACCAGTTTGCGTACCAGATGGGTGATGCTCCAGAAAAGGAACAGGATACAGGCACCGCTCATCAGTGCGCTCATGTAGTTTACCATCTTCGCTACGGTAGTTACATCGGAGGCAAATTGAGAGAACAGGTTCGCTACCAGCATGAAGAAAGGTGCGCCGGGCGGGTGTCCTACTTCCAGTTTATAACCGGTAGTTATAAACTCGGGACAGTCCCAAAAACTTGCGGTCGGTTCTATTGTCAGGCAGTAGACCGTTGCCGCAATGATGAATGTAAGCCAACCCACGAGGTTGTTTATAGTTCTGTACTGTTTCATTAGCACTATCTAGATTTTTCGTTAAAAAACAGATTACGTGGGCGCAAAGATAGTGATTTGTAAGGATAATGAGGCAGAAAGTAAGAAATATTAAGTAACAGAAAGGTGATTTACTTTATCTTATGTCCTTTTAGGGAAACAGTGGAATCACTAAACAGTATAAACAACGGTAGGTATGAAGATACCAATTTTGTGTCTTTTATACCAAGCAATGAATCATTTGTTGGTCAATAATACTTGCGTTGTCAGACATTAATAGCTGACTTCTCAACTGTTAATACCTGACATGTCAACTATTAACATCTGACATCTCAATCATTAACAGTTGAGAAGTCAGTTGTTGCTGCTTGATGTGACCGTTGTAAATGACTGATATGCAGTGCGGCCGTTCTTTGATGTAGCACCAGCAAATGAATGTTTAGTGATGATGATGATGTTCACCGAGAACGCGGTGTGGCAACGTGCCGTGTCCCAGCAGTTCGATAGGGCAGTTGAAATTTCTTTCCAGCCATTCTGTGGAAACGCCCGTGTCAGGGTGGTAATCCAGTGTCTCGTTGACGCAGGCGATGGATTTCACTTGTTGCAGTACAGTGCCAATGTCGTGACTGACAAGGATGATGGCGCATTCTTTGTTAATCTCCGCCAGCAGTTCGTAGAGTCGGGCTTCAAAACGTTTGTCGATATACGTGCTGGGTTCGTCAAGAATCAGTACCGAAGGGTCGGAGATGATGGCACGTCCCAGCAGTGCGCGTTGCAGTTGTCCGCCGCTAAGCTGCCCGATGGAACGGTGTTCGAGTCCTTCGAGTCCCATACGGGCGATGATATGCTTGCCTTTTTCTCTTTGCTCGGGAGTGAAGCGGGAGGTAAGGGATTTCTGGATACTTAGTCCGGAGAGTATCACTTCCTCTACCGAAATCGGGAATTTCCGGTCGATGGTGCTATATTGCGGCAGATAGCCGAGGGAAAGTGAAGAATTGGAAGTGGAAAGTTGAGAGTGGGAGGATACTTCTGTAGGGGCATGGAAGTTGATTTCTCCGGCTGTCGGTTTCAGCAGACCGAGGATGCACTTGATGAGTGTTGTCTTACCGCCTCCGTTCGGACCGATGATGCCCAGAAAGTCCCGTTCGTAAACGTTCAGGTTGACGTCGTGGAGTACGGTACGGCCGTCGTATCCGGCAGCAAGGTTCTTTATTTCGATAATCGGTTTCATATTTGGAGAATTACTTCGTTTATGTATCATTCGGTCATTAACGCTATGGAGGCCCGTTGTTATTCGGGGTCCATAGGGGTGAGAGCTTTGGCTACGTTCAGCATTTCCGTTTCCCAGTCGTAGCTTAACGGGTTGATGGGGACTACCTTTGTGCCGGTTTGCTGTGCGATGGTTTCCGCGTTGCGCTTGTCGAACTCCGGTTGGACGAAGATGACGTTTACTTTCTCCGATTTGCACAGGTCTATCAGTTCTTTCAGATGGGCGGGCGAAGGTTCCTTGCCCCCTTCTTCGATTGAAATCTGATGCAGGCCGTAGTCACGGGCAAAGTAAGAGAGAGC
>ERZ1035041.637-NODE-637-length-14730-cov-4.936286_pt1 | contig 14730 bp, 13 predicted proteins | sample MGYA00520684_ERZ1035041 | MGnify/ENA primary metagenome ERZ1035041 (study PRJEB33766, sample SAMN09781699) | gut metagenome | biome: gut microbiome | host: Homo sapiens | place: Madagascar | study: EMG produced TPA metagenomics assembly of the PRJNA485056 data set... | reverse complement strand
TTGAAAACGCAAAACTTATATATATGATAATATCATTACCTGTTATAATAGCAGGTGGAATATTGACAACCTGTATCACAAATTCCAAATATAAAAAAGCAGTGAAGCAATATAATAATCTTGTATGCAACGATAACGCCCGTGTAAATTATGAGAATTTTCAAAAGCAACAATTACAGCTACAGAAGGAAGATATACAGAAAAAAATCGGCGAAATATCCGAAACGTTGGAGCATTTTTATTCATTAGATATAATTCACCCTAAATATAGAAATATGATAACCGTTATCCGACTGCTCGAGTACTTTGACAGCGGGCGCTGTACTGCGCTCACAGGAGCAGGCGGTGCATATAACAAATATGAAGAAGAGATAAGACAGGATGCTATTATTTCAAAGCTCGACACAGCCATCAACTGTCTGTATCAGATAAGGGATACTCAGTATATGCTTTATGAATCGTTAGAGGATTGCCTTGATGAATTAGGTGCAATCACTACACAAAACGATAAACTGATAAGCACAAATCAGGATATATCACAGAACAGTGCTATCGCCGCCTACAATTCAAAAATAGCGGCTTCAAATTCAGATGCGCTTGTATTTATTGAAGCATATAAAGGAGCAAACGGACTATAAAATTAACCCGACAGGTATGATTCAATAAACGTATCTGTCGGGTTTTATATTTTCTTATAATAAATCGGGTTATCGGTAAGCCCGAGGATATAATTCACATTCGTCCTGTAATATCTACCGGTTTGACGAGCATTGCCAATTTCAGCCGTCCTTTCTCCCGGGCACTGCTTCCATATCAAACATAGCAAGCGCTGTATTTACCTTATCCATACGCACGGTTTCTTTTCCCTGTTCAAGTTCACGGACAAAGCGCAGACCAAGCCCCGAACGCATTGCAAATTCTTCCTGAGTGAGCCCGGCTTCTTTTCGCTTTGTTTTTATGAACTGAGCTATTTTGTTCAAGTATATCATCTCCGCTGTTGTAATATGAATACATTTTACACCCTTTAGGGTATAATGTCAAGGTGATTTATAGGTTATTATACCCTAAAGGGTGCAGTTTATGCAATCAATATCAGAATTATACCCTATAGGGTGTAATTTTGATTTGCGGTGACTATTTTATACCTTTTAGGGTATAAAAATACGGACGGGAAAACCGTCCGTATTATCTGTACTTATAATGAAATTATTTACATCTCTGTCAGCTGTCCGTCTACCGATACGATAGCAACGTGCCACGGAATGAACTTACCACTGTTCTGTAAAGCTGTCTTAACGGCATTTTCAATGCCTGTGCAGCACGGAACCTCCATTCTTACGACCGTCACACTCTTTATATCGTTGTTTCTGATTATTTCTGTCAGCTTTTCGGTATAATCAATGCTGTCAAGCTTGGGACAACCGATAAGTGTAATTCTGTTCTTTATAAACTTGTTGTGGAAATCGCCGTAGGCATAAGCAGTGCAGTCGGCGGCTACCAACAGATTTGCTCCGTCAAACCACGGCGCAGAGGTCGGAACAAGCTTTATTTGCACCGGCCACTGTGAAAGCTCGCTGCGGATCCCGGTATGACCGCTTTCCTGCTCGTGACATGAGCAATCTTCATTGTGATGATCTGTTCTGAGCGCTCTTGCTTGAGTTCCGGGACAACCGCAGGGCAGGGGCTTTTCCGCAATGGCTTTTGCCTGCTTTGCTTTTAATACCGCTTGCTCGTCATAAGCAGGCGCTTCACGCTCCTCAAAGCTTATAGCACCTGTCGGACAGGCAGGTAAGCAGTCGCCCAGACCGTCGCAGTAATGCTCTCTCATAAGCTTTGCCTTACCGTCAACTATATCAATTGCACCCTCGTGACAGGCTGTGGCGCAAAGTCCGCAACCGTTGCACTTCTCTTCGTCTATTTTTATTATTTTTCTTATCATACTTTTTCCTTTCTCGTCATAGAGTTTTAACCTGTGACTGTATTGTAACACAGAAAGTCAATAATGTATGTTGTTTTTACAACAAAATTCGCATTGGTTTAACAGATTTCAAAATGTAACGTCTGAGTAAAAAGCACCACATATTGTACAGGACGGACAAGAAAATACACTTTATATAAAAACACCGTTGAAAATGACTTGCGGTTGTGCAATTCAATGAAATTTCGACTTGATACGACATTTTGTAAATTTTATCTTGAAAAAGTGCAAAATCAGCATTATAATTAAGAAAGTAAATGACCAACGATCGGTTTTAATATATAATTGCGGTAACATTTACGCCGCATACAGAATAAGGGATTTTAATGTACTATAATAAATTTGGCTCCGTTTCGCCTACGAAATGGTTTTTGCTGTTGTGCCTGCCGCTGACTGCGGCTATAATCTGCACAGCCTGCAATAACGCTTATGCCGCTGCGGCTTCGGATAACGGTATAAGCTATGACAACACTGTTTCTGAAGAAGAAATCTCGTCTTCTGCTGAAGCGGAAACAACGACGACAACAACGACAATAAAAGAAGAACCCAAGCCTCAGCCTGAACCGGATTATACTATTACAAAGGCTATGTATAAATACTTCGACCAGTTTGCACTGGTTGGCGACAGCGTTTGCTCGGGATTTGCAAGCGCAGGATATTTCAAGCAGGAAAACAATCTTGCAAGACCCAGTATAGCTGCATGGAATATTCACCAGTTTCTTATAACCTCAAACGATCTAAGTACGGATGTGTTGGTTCATCTTTATAACAAACAGCCCAAATATGTACTGTTCTCTATGGGGCTGAATGATGTGAATCTTACCACTAAAGAACAGTTTGTTGAAAATTATATGCAGCTTTTGTATCAATGCAAGCAGGCGAGTCCCAACAGTGAGTTTATCATTATGGCGATAACGCCTGTACGCAGTAAATTCTGCAAGAACGAAAAAATCGATGAATATAACACGGCGCTTGCAAATGCCGTAAAATACAGCTATTGTAAGCATTATCATTTTGTCGACCCGACCGATCTGCTTAAGGGCAACGATAACAAGCTCAGGGAGAAGTATGCCTTTGAAGACGGCACTCACCTTGAAATGAGCGGCATGAAAGTCTGCCTGTGGTATATGTATAATCAGAATATAAGATATGATTTTACAGAAGATGAATTAAAAGAACCTCGTTGTCCCGATATTTCACAGTATGAGTATCTTTATTGATAATCTTAATTGTATAATGGCACAAAAACGGCGGAAATTTGCTGGAATCCTGCAAATTTCCGCCGTTTTATTCATTTTGCCTATTTACTTTTTTGTATTTGTGTGTTACTATATTGAAGTAATTTTTTAAGGCGTATAAAACGCTCAGAAAGGAAATAAAAATGAAAAAATTAAATTTTAAGGCTATTGCTGTTGCTCTGACAGCAGCTCTTACGCTCGGTCTTGCAGGCTGTAGTTCAAGCGGTAATTCTTCAACCGCAGACAGCAGTGCAACAGCAGGCGACAGCACATCTGTAGCAGAAAGCTCCGCAGAGGGTGATCAGTCACTCCAGAAGGTAAAGGACGCAGGTCAGTTTATATTAGGACTTGACGCTACATTCAAGCCCATGGGCTACACAGATGAAAACGGCGAGATCGTAGGCTTTGATATCGATGTTGCTGAAGAAGTATGCAACAGACTTGGCGTTAAACTTGTAAAACAGCCTATCAACTGGGATACACTCACAACCGACCTTAATGTAGGCAAGTGCGACTGCGTATGGAACGGTCTTAGCATAAACGAAGAGCGTCAGGAAAAGATGAATCTTTCAGAGCCTTATATGAAGAACGCTATGGTATTCGTTGTAAAGGGCGATTCGACAGTTGCAAAGATGGACGACCTCAAGGGCAAGAAGGTATCTGTTCAGAACGGTTCTTCAGCTCAGACAATTCTTGAGAACAGTGCGATCAAGGACGATATAACAATCAGCCCCATTGCTACAAACGTAGAAGCTTTACAGCAGCTTGAGCTTGGCGTTGTTGACGCTGTATTCCTTGATGAAGTTGTTGCCGACTATGAGATCAAGAACTCCGGCAAGGACTACAAGAAGTTGGCAGAGGGTCTTGAAGAAGAGCAGTACGCTATCGCATTCAGAAAGAACGATCAGGCACTGCGCGATGAAGTTCAGAAGATACTGGGCGAGATGAAGGCTGACGGTAAGCTCGGCGATATCTCAACAAAGTGGTTCGGCTCTGATATTACAATCGTTAAGTAATTTACTGTATGATATGCAAATCCCTCACGCAAAACGTGGGGGATTTGTTCTGTATTAAACCCGTTTCCGGAAAAACGGGATTTTATATTATTCTTTTTGTATTTCAGGAAAACAGCCGGTATCTGTGGCAGGTTTTACACATAAAATTCTGCCATATCCTCAAGTCTGAGACACGCAAGCCTTCCGCCAAAAGCCGCTCCGCAGTCGATTACTATATTATTGCGGGAATGATATATCTCCCACTTGCCGCTTATCAGCTTGGTAGGGGTATGACCCGAAATTATGTATACGCTGTCATCGTCAAAATATTCCTGTTCATAGTCGGGACGAATATCAAGCAGTTCATAAAGAGAGTACTCGGATATCTTCTTGCCTTTTCGGAAATTTCCCAGTCCTGCGTGCACAAGAATGAAAGTTTTATCTCTTATGTCTATTGCTTCATAAGCGTAAAGGCTGTCAATGAAGTCGATTATTTCCTTTCGTTTAACCGGCGGTAGCGCTCGAAGCTGTTTCATAGTCGTGGCACCGCCGTTGCGTTTATATATTGAAAGCTCAATCAGAAAATCGTCATCAACTGAATTTATATTTTCCTCAGTTATTTCGGTGGTTAAACGGTTCAGAAGATCCCTTGCCATTACCTCGTGATTACCGAGAAGTACAGTGATGTTCGGCTTATCCATAACATATTTCAGTATATCGACAGGGCGTTCCCCACGGTCGATTATATCGCCTATAATAAACAGTTCATCGCTGTCTGAGAAATGGATCTTTTCCAGTATTGCGATGAATTTATCATACATACCGTGCAGGTCACTCATAACGTAGGTCATAGTTTTTCCTTTCTTTATAAACCGGAAACAAGGTGATATAAAGTATATCACAAAAGTACACAGTTTTCAAACAAAAAAATTCTCCGACCTTACATACGTTGCAAAGTGTATATTTATGACAGACTAAAGCGGCGAGAGTTAAAAATGTCCGTTTATCAAATTCCTGCATAAAAGTTTAAACGTTTACACAGCCGTTTTTCTACTATATATCCAAAAATGCAAGTCCCCGAAAACTGAAAATCGTTAATATTTAAGCTGTGGGTTTGTTGACTTCACAGTTTTATTGTGATAAAATATTTTTTGGAGATATTCGTGAAACACGGATGTGATGCACTTGGGTTAGCTAAAGCTAATTTAGTTAGTACAGTGTAATACGGTTAGTTATTGCTAATCGAGTTGTGCAAACGGAGCAATATGAAAGGAAAAAAGCAAAATGTTTCTTACAATCAAAGACATAAGAAAGCACTTCGGTGAGGGTGACAGCCGTGTTGAAGTGCTGAATGGAATTGACGCAGAGATTGAAAAGGGCGAGATCTGCGTACTGCTCGGTCCGTCCGGCTCGGGCAAGTCCACACTTCTGAATATCATAGGAGGTATCGACAGCGCCGACAGCGGATATATTGCCATAAACGGCGAAAAGACCGCAGATATGAACGAGAAAAAACTGACGCTGTACCGCAGGAAGCACCTCGGATATATCTTCCAGCAGTATAATCTCATACCCAACCTCAACATCAAGGAGAATGTTGAAATCGGTGCATATCTGAGCGACAATCCGCTTGACACGGACGAAATACTGAAAACGCTTGGTCTTTATGAGCATCGGCACAAATTGCCGAATCAGCTTTCGGGCGGTCAGCAGCAGAGAACGGCAATAGGCAGGGCGATAATCAAAAATCCCGATATTCTGCTTTGCGATGAGCCTACCGGTGCGCTTGACTACAAGACCTCAAAGGATATACTCAAGCTGATAAGCGATGTAAACAAGAAGTTCGGCAATACGGTCGTAATGGTTACCCACAATGACGCTATCAAAAATATGGCGGACAGGGTAATAAAGCTGCGTGACGGCATGATAAGAAAGAATTATCTCAATGAAAACAAGATCGCCGCAGAAGATCTTGACTGGTAAGGAGGATAACGATGAGAAATCCTCTTGTTAAACGTCTGCCGAGCGAATTCAAAAACGAACTTGGTAAATATATTGTAATCTTTTTATTCATGGCGCTTTCGGTATCTTTTGTATCGGGCTGGAGCGTTGCAGGCGGAAGTATGGCAACGGCTTATGACGAGAGCTTTGAAAAGTACAATATAGAGGACGGCAACTTCGAGCTTTATGCAAAGGCTGACGATGAGCTTATAAAGGCTGTCGAGGACAGCGACAAGTATGACGCTAAGATATACGAAAACTTCTATGTTGAATTTCCGACCAAAGAGGTCGACAGCACACTGCGTATATTCAAAAAGCGTACCGATATAAACCTTGAATGCCTTATGGACGGTGAATTCCCGTCAAGTGACAGCGAAATTGCCATCGACAGAATGTATGCGGACAACAACAGCCTAAAAGTCGGTGACAAGCTGACGCTTCACGGCAAAGAATACAGAATATGCGGACTTGTCGCGCTGTCGGACTACAGCGCACTGTTTTCAAGTCCATCGGATATGATGTTCGATTCGATAAAATTCGGTGTTGCGATAGTGACAGCCGATACGTTCGGTGCATATCCTGAGGATAAGCTGCATTATGTCTATTCGTGGAAATATGCCGAGCGTCCCGCCGATAATACAGAGGCAAAGTCGCTGTCGGAGGACTTTCTTGACAAGCTGTCCGAAGAAGCGCCGAAATATATGAATGCGGTCACCGGTTACATTCCCGAATATACAAACCAGGCGATAATCTTCACGGGCGATGATATTAAGGGCGATACGGCATTTGTACAGATGTTCCTTTATATAATCGTGGTAATCATCGCATTCATCTTTGCGATAACCACGTCAAACACCATTGCAAAGGAAGCAGGCGTTATAGGTACGCTCCGTGCTACCGGCTATACAAAGTGGGAGATAGTAAGGCACTATCTTACCCTTCCTATGCTGGTCGTATTAGCAGGTGCGGTAGTCGGAAACATACTCGGCTACACAGTTTTAAAGGACTATGCGGCAAGCGCATATTACGGAAGCTACAGCCTGCCGACCTACGTTACGCTGTGGAATCCGCAGGCATTTATAAACACAACGGTAATCCCGATAATAATCGTATTCATTATCGACCTGCTGATGCTGACAAGAAAGCTGAGCCTGTCACCGCTTCAGTTTATCCGCCATGACCTTTCACGCAGAAAGAAGAAAAAGGCATTCAGGCTTAACACCAAAATCGGCATTATGAAGCGTTTCAGACTGCGTGTGCTGTTCCAGAATATGCCTAACTACATTATAATGATCATCGGCGCACTGCTTGGCAACGTTCTTGTGATGTTCGGACTTGTTTTAGGTCCTATGCTTGACAACTATCAGCAGGAGATAACATCCAATCTGCTTGCGGGTCACCAGTATCTTCTGAAGGCTCAGGTCGAAACGGAAAACAAGGACGCAGAAAAGTTTTCCGCAACGACTCTCAAAACTATCGAGGGTGCGCTCAAAAGCGAGGAAATAACCGTTTACGGCATTGCAAAAAACAGCAGATACGTTGACTTGCCGCTCAGTAACAACGAGGTTTATATTTCAAACGCCTACTCGGAAAAGCACGGTATAAAGGCAGGCGATGAAATAACGCTAAGAGAACAGTTCGGCTCAAAGGAATACAAGTTCAGGGTGGGCGGAATTTACTACTACCCGTCAACGCTCACGGTATTTATGGACAAGGACGCATTCAACGAAAAGTTCGACTGTGATAAAGACTATTTCACGGGCTATTTCTCAAAGTCGGAAATAAGCGATATAGACGACATTTATATTGCGACCGAGATAACGGTTGACGATCTTACAAAGGTATCACGTCAGCTTACAAGGTCAATGGGCAATATGATGAATATCTTTGTCGTTTTCGGCGTTATAATGTATGTGCTGATAATCTATCTGCTGTCCAAGATAATAATCGAAAAGAACGCACAGTCCATTTCTATGACAAAGATTCTCGGATACAGGAACAGCGAGATAAACGGCATATATATTGCGACCACCGCTATTGTAACGGTTGTCACACTGCTTGTCACCATACCGCTGTCGGATTATCTGCTCGGTCAGCTGTTCGTAATATTCATGCGTGATTATCCGGGCTGGCTTCCCTACAGGTCTTTTGTTCCGGTATATGTAAAAACCGCTCTTATCGGCATCGGCTCATTCGCCGTTATCGCACTTGCTCTTACAAGAAAGATAAAGAAAGTGCCTCTTGCCGATGCTCTCAAGAATGTAGACGAATGACGGCAGTATAGCCGGTAAAACGCCGTTTTTGCAGGATTTACCGATAATATATTTCTTCCGCTGTTTGCCTGAAGGCAGACGGCGGATTTTTTTGTGCGTTGCAATTATAAATCCCGTCAGACGCGCAGAAACACTTTACAGTTATTTTTCTTGACATCACAGCGTAAAAATAATATAATAAACAATGGCGGAGTGTGTGAAAATTCCGTCCGATATTTAATTTTAATCAAACCGAAAGGTAAGAATGACCTTGTTTATTGATATAAACGATTTAAGAATAAACTATATTGACGAGGGCGAAGATAACGGCAGAGGGGTAATTCTCCTTCTTCACGGCTGGGGCAGTAATATTACACTGTTTAAAAATATTGTCGATATGCTGTCGCCTCATATGAGAGTGGTTGCGCCCGATATGGCGGGCTTCGGTGAAAGCGACGAGCCGAAAAAGGCGTGGTGCGTTGACGATTATGTTGACTTCATCGGCACATTCTGCAAAAAGCTCGGAATCGTACCGACCGTTGTACTCGGACACAGCTTCGGCGGCAGAGTTATAATAAAGGCTGTTACCCGTGAAAAGCCCGTGCTGACACCCGAAAAGATAATCCTTACGGACAGTGCCGGAATCAAGCCGAAACAGAGCGTACCATCGAAAATCAAGACACGGACATATAAAATGGGCAAGGCGGTAATGAGTACCGCACCTATGAAAAAACTGTTTCCCGATGCCGTTGAAAATATGAGGAACAAGCGAGGCAGTGCAGATTATCTTGCGGCATCGCCTGTAATGAGGGCAACGCTTGTAAAGGTAGTAAACGAGGATCTGACTTATCTCCTGCCCGAAATAAAGCAGTCCACCCTGCTTATATGGGGGGATAAGGACGACGCTACACCCCTGTCTGACGGGGTTAAAATGAGCGAGCTTATAAAAGACAGCGGACTTGTTACTATCGAAGGTGCGGGACACTATGCTTTTCTTGAGGGTTGGTACACTTTCTCAAGAGTATTGGCGTCATTCCTTGACATTAAATAAAACAGAACGGAGAATTTATTTTGGATATTTTACGTTTAATCGCCGTTGCCGTACTCGGTATGGCGCTCGGCGCATCGTGCGGACTTAATTTTATACACTATATGCATATGTTCCAGCTGAACTCATATCATGCCGATGAGCAGTTCAGGTGGATAGGAAAGAATATAAAAGATGTTATAATGCGCCATGTGTTTACAATAGGTGCAATACTTACATTTATTATATGCGGCGAAACGAATGCGTCTACCTGCTTTATAGCGGCGGCTTTTCTGCTTCTTGACATTGTGTTCTCTGCGCCGAAAAAGGCAAAGAAAAAGCTGGTGTTCACTCCCAGAGTAATGAGAATGACGGTGACATCGGTTATCCTTTATGTACTTTTGATCCTGCTTGTATTCCTGACGCTCGGAATGGGTTACGCTTCGCTTGCAATAACAATGTGCGTACAGATTTTAACGCTTGTTATGGCGATGCTTGCAAACCTTATCAATAAGCCGATCGAACTGATGATAAACAAGCATTATATCAATGATGCAAAGCGTATAATAAACGGTCTTCCCAATCTTACCGTAGTAGGACTTACAGGAAGCTACGGCAAAACAAGTACAAAGTTCTATCTTGAAAAGCTGCTCGGTGCAAAGTACAACGTACTTATGACCCCAGAAAGCTACAACACGACTATGGGTGTTGTAAAGGTGGTGCGTGGACAGCTTAACGCAACGCACGAAATATTCCTGTGCGAAATGGGCGCTAAGAATGTAGGCGAAATCAAGGAAATCTGCGATATAGTAAAGCCGAAGCACGGAATCATCACGTCGATAGGCCCTCAGCATCTTGAAACGTTCAAGTCGATCGACAATATAATAAAGACAAAATTCGAACTTGCCGACAGCCTTCCCGACAAGGACGGCATTATATTCCTCAATTACGATAACGAATATATAGCAAAGCACGAGTGCAACAAGAACAAGGTGACCTATTCGCTCGGCGGCGGCACGGATTATTATGCGGACAATATTTCCGTCAGCGAGAACGGCACACAGTTCACGGTTCACAACGGTAATGAAGAAAAGCAGTTTGCGACAAAGCTCATCGGCAGCCACAACGTACAGAATATAGTCGGTGCGATAGCCGTTGCAAATACGCTCGGCGTTCCGTTTGCTGACCTTGTTATGCCTGTCAAGCGCCTTGAATGCGTTCCGCACAGATTGCAGATAATCAAGGGTACAAACAAGACGATAATAGACGACGCTTTCAATTCAAATCCTACAGGCGCAAAGGCGGCTCTTGATACGCTCGCCGTATTCGACGGCTTCAAGATACTTGTTTCACCGGGAATGGTGGAGCTTGGCGAAAAGGAATACGAGCTTAACAAGCGTTTCGGAGAACAGGCGGCTGAAATATGCGACTTTGTTATCGCAGTAGGCGAGCGTCAGGCAGTGCCGATAGTTGACGGCCTTAAAGCAAAGGGATATCCCGAAGAAAAGACATACGTTGCAAAGAATCTGAACGAGGCTCTTGCAAAGGTTGAAAATATAAAGACAGGCGGAGAAAAGAAGATAGTTCTTCTTGAAAACGATCTGCCGGATAATTATTGATATTGTGTGTAAAGCAAAAGTTTAAAACGAGGGAGATACTATGGATGTATTTTGCGATTACTGCGGAGCAAAGCTGGATGTAGAACACGAAAACTGCTGTACACAGTGCGGCGCACCGTTTGACAACAATGCCAGTGTAAAGGAATACCGTGAGGAAAAGAAAAGGAAAGAGGAAGAATACAGACGCAGACAGGAGATGCGCCAGAATGAGTATAACGCTTCACAACAGCCGTCACAGAGCAATGTAAACAGCTCTCAGAGTAACACTTCTCAGCAGCAAAAAATCGTAAAGATAATTATAACGGTTTTCATTATAATGTTCTTTGCGCCTACGGTAATAGGTATTATTATTTCCGTAATCGGAGGAATTTTCTCGGTAATCGGCGACAACATCGGCAACAACTTCGACAACAATAACTACGGTTACATAGAAGAAAGCGTTTCTGAAGAATCTTCAACAACTCAGGAGGTACAGCGGGTAAACTTCAACGAAACCGCTCAGACAGACGAATACAGCTTTATCTGCGATGAGGTTTTCAGAACAGATATTATGTACGGCGGAGCGGATAAGGGCTATATGTATGTTGCGTTCCACCTGAAAGTCAAGAACACAACAGATGAAAAGCTGTGGCTTTCCAATGACCTCAATTGCATCTATGACGGCGATATAGGCTGCGACAGAGCGTGGGGTTTTGACGAAGGAAAGAGCTTCAGCACTTCATTGGCTCTGTCCGCAGGTATCGGCTCAGACGGCTATGTCTGCTACATAGTTCCCGAAAACGCAAAGAGCGTTGTACTTGCATACGGCGATTATGTCAGAGTGAATATTGACCTGAGAGATCTCAGCTACAGGACGGAAAGTTCGCAAACAAGCACAGACAATACTTAATTGACATAAAGAAAGGATAAGACCATGAAAATCAGAGTAGGTGTATTTTTCGGAGGAAAAAGCGTTGAGCATGAGGTGTCCATCATATCCGCACTTCAGGCTTGCAATTCCATAAACAAGGATAAGTACGAGGTGATACCCGTATACATTACAAAGAACAATGAAATGTATGTCGGAGAAAAGATAGGAAACATCGCATCGTACAGGAATCTGAAGTCGCTTCTCAAGGAAAGCCACAGGGTGATACTTGTAAACGACGGCGGAAAGGTACAGCTTGTGCTTTATCCCGGAAAGAAGTTCGGCAACAACGTATATGCAACGATAGACGTTGCGTTCCCGATAGTACACGGCACGAACGTTGAGGACGGCGTATTCCAGGGATATTTGCAGACAATCGGCGTTCCTTATGTCGGCTGTGATGTAATATCATCTGCTGTAGGTATGGATAAGTATGTTATGAAAACCGTATTCAAGGATAACGGCATACCCGTCCTTGACGGAACGGTGATCCATATAAGCGACTATGCAAAGGACGCAGACGCTGTAAAGGCGGATATTAAGGCGAAGATAGCATATCCGCTTATAGTAAAGCCGATAAATCTCGGCTCAAGCGTAGGAATTATGATAGCACACAATGACGAACAGCTTGACGAAGCGCTTGACAACGCATTTACCTATGCTTCAAAGCTGCTTGTCGAGCCTGCTATAACAAACCTCAAGGAAATCAACTGCTCGGTATGCGGCGACTATGCTACCGCTCACGCATCGGAATGCGAAGAGCCTGTAAACACCGACGAGATATTAAGCTACAAGGATAAGTATATCGCAGGCGATAAGGGCGGTAAGTCAAGCGGTATGGCAACGCTCAAGAGAAAGATACCTGCCGATATATCCGATGAAACAAGAGAGCAGATACGCACCCTTGCGGTAAAGGCATTCAGGAGTCTTGGCGCATCGGGTACGTCAAGAATCGACTTTATGATAGATATGGATAACGGCAACGTTTATCTGAATGAAATCAACACGATCCCCGGCAGCCTTGCGTTCTATCTGTGGGAGCCTGTCGGTGTGAAATATTCCGAGCTTTTAGACGAGATGATTTCGCTCGCATTAAAGCGTGAACGTGAAAACAAGGCGCTGACATTCAGCTTTGACACCAACATTCTTGACGGATTTACAGGCGGCAAGCTTGGCGGAGCAAAGGGCGGAAAGCTGTAATCACGGCAAACCGTCAAAATTATAGGTGAGTGGGCTTGCCCCTCCCGTATTCAACTGCTTTTCTGAAATGAAAAATTCGGCAGGAATAAAAAGGAGAAGTATGAAAAAAGCATATATAATCAATCTTAAATACGGTATCTGGGAAAATCAGCTCTGGCTTGAAGCCGACGATACTCCCGAAATGCAGGAAAAGTGGGAAAACGCAAAATCAAAGCTCGCCGATGTTGCAACAGCTTGTCAAAGCTCGGGTGACTATTTTAACAAGGCGATAGAGCATTTCTCGCAGTACGGCTTTTCAAGAATACAGAAGTGAGCCGTAGATGAAAGAAATAAAGGTAACAAAAAACGACAGCGGTCAGCGTATTGACCGCTTTTTGTCTAAATCATTTCCGCTGGGGCAGGGGCAGATTTGCAAGCTTGCCCGAAAGAACTGCATAAAGCTAAACGGCAAGAAATGTAAAGTCGACACGCATATTGCGGAAAACGATATAATAAAGCTGTTTATCCCCGATGAAATGCTGACACCGAAAGCAAAGTCAAACCCCGATGATTTTACGGGTGTAAGCGATAAGATAGACATTGTATACGAGGACGAAAACATTCTGCTTGTGGATAAGCCCATCGGAATGGTAGTCCACGAGGACGAAAGCGGCGACAGCGACACGCTTATAAACCGCATCAAGAGCTATCTTTATCACAAGGGCGAATATCAACCGGAAAACGAACTTTCGTTTGCTCCGGCACTGTGCAACCGCATAGACCGAAACACCTGCGGTATAGTAATTGCGGCGAAAAATGCCGAATCGCTCAGAATACTCAATCAGAAGATAAGGGACAGAGAGCTTACAAAGCTGTATCTGTGCATTGCCTGCGGTAAGGTAACTCCCGACAGCGCAACGCTTACCGCATATCTTGAAAAGAACAGCGACACCAACACGGTAAAAATCAGCGACAAAAAGACAAAAAACAATCTCACGATAAAAACAAAGTACAAGGTCATAGCATACAACGGCGAAAACTCGCTGTTAAAGGTCGACCTGCTCACAGGCAGAACGCATCAGATAAGAGCGCACCTTGCGTATATCGGTCACGCTCTGCTCGGTGACGGAAAATACGGGAACAACAAGCTGAACAAAAAGTACGGCTTCAAATATCAGGCACTGTGCAGTTATGAACTGCAGTTTAAATTCACTACCGACGCCGGCTGTCTTTCCTATCTTGACGGAAAATGCTTCAAAGCAAAAGCACCCGATTTTGTTAAAATGTTCGGCGGTAATATTAAGCTCTGACTAAGTGCCGTTCAGCCCGAAAGCGATATTACGGACAAAAATGCAGGAATTTTAAAAAAATCCGAAAAAAGTGTTGACAAAACTAAAAATCCGTGCTATAATATCATAGCACGATACGGAGAGGTATCGAAGTGGTCATAACGAGGCGGTCTTGAAAACCGTTTGGGGGCAACCCCACAAGGGTTCGAATCCCTTCCTCTCCGCCATGCTAGCCCCGACTGGTT
>ERZ1035041.636-NODE-636-length-14753-cov-3.592189_pt1 | contig 14753 bp, 9 predicted proteins | sample MGYA00520684_ERZ1035041 | MGnify/ENA primary metagenome ERZ1035041 (study PRJEB33766, sample SAMN09781699) | gut metagenome | biome: gut microbiome | host: Homo sapiens | place: Madagascar | study: EMG produced TPA metagenomics assembly of the PRJNA485056 data set... | reverse complement strand
CGGGAGCAAGCCGTTCGCTTTCTATTGAGGATATCAATAAAGCCGAAGAAAAAATCAAGGAAGCTGATATTATTCTCATGCAACTTGAGATTCCGATAGACACAGTGGAATATGCAGCTACTATTGCTTGCAAATATGGGAAAAAGGTAATCCTCAATCCGGCTCCCGCGTCCAGCCTGAGCAACTCATTCTTAAGGAACGTGCACACCATACTCCCCAACCGCATTGAAGCGGAAATGTTATCGGGAATCAAAGTGATGAATATAGAAAGCGCTCATCGTGCCGCTCAGGCCATCGGAGAGAAAGGTATAGAGAATGTTGTCATTACTTTAGGTAAAGACGGTGCTTACGTAAAAGAGAAAGATGAATATACCATGATTCCCGCAAAGGAAGTAGAGACGATTGACACAACAGGTGCCGGAGATGTATTTTGCGGAGCATTCAGCGTCTGCCTGTCTGAAGGGCATTCGCTCGCTAAATCTGTGAAATTTGCCAATGCGGCGGCAGCTATAGCAGTCACGCGAATCGGTGCACAGAGTGCGATTCCTTATAAGAGAGAAGTTGTGCTATAAACGAGATAAGACCTAGGTTAAACACATAAATCTGATTCAAATGAAAGTAGTAGTTATTGGAAGTTCAAACATCGATATGGTTGCACAAGTCAACCATCTCCCGGCGCCTGGCGAAACAGTCGGAGATGCCAGTTTCATGCAATCCCTCGGGGGGAAAGGCGCCAATCAGGCTGTAGCAGCAGCAAGACTCGGGGGATCTGTAACGTTCATTACCTCTTTGGGAAATGATATGTATGCAGAAATTCTAAAAAAACACTTTAAGAAAGAAGGTATCACTACTGATTATATCATAGATGATGTTAATCAACCCACAGGGACTGCGCTCATTTTTGTTGCCGACAGTGGTGAAAACTGCATAGCAGTAGCTCCCGGAGCTAACTATTCTTTATTGCCCGGTTCAATTATTCATTTTTCAAAGGTTATTGACGACGCAGATATCATAGTTATGCAAGCCGAGATTCCTTACGAAACGATTAAAAGAATAGCTCTTCTGGCTAAACAAAAAGGTAAAAAGGTATTGTTTAATCCCGCACCCGCCTGCCTGATTGATGAGGAGCTGATGAAAGCCATTGATATACTAGTCGTCAATGAACTGGAAGCAGCCTTCATCTCAGGAATTGAATATACAGGAAATAATCTTGAAGAAATCGCTCTAAGCTTATTACAGGCAGGTGCACGTAATACTGTGATCACATTGGGAAGTCAAGGTGTATATATGAAAAACGACAAAGAAATCATTCAGCTTCCCGGATACAAAGTAAATGCGATTGATACTATTGCAGCAGGCGACACGTTCTGTGGAGCATTGGCTGTAATTTGTGCCCAAAGGGAAATAGACCGGGATGCATTGAGTTTTGCGAATGCCGCAGCAGCTATCGCTGTTACGCGTTCCGGTGCCCAACCGTCTATTCCTACTCTCGATGAAGTAAAACACTTCATGTTAGAAAAAGAATTAGCCTTATCATTCAACTTTTAAATTTAATGGATTATGAAAACTAATCGACATTCTACTCTCTTAAAGAAAGCTGTCCACCTGATAACTTATAACTCAAGTCATAAGCTTATCTGCCTGCTAGGCTGCCTACTTTTATGTTCAATGAATACATATGCTCAGAATTATGTATCCGGAACAGTAAAAGATAATAATGGAGAACCTCTACTGGGAGTTTCCATAAAAGTAAAAGATGGGAATATAGTATCCGGAACTGTCACTGACTTTAACGGACACTACCAAGTGAAAGCGGATCCAAGTTCAACTATTGAATTCAGTTACATCGGATTTAAAACAGTCCAGTTTACAGTAGGTGATAGAAAAATGATAAACGTAACACTGGGAGTTGACGACAATTTATTGGATGAAGTGATCGTTGTAGGTTATGGTACCCAAAAGAAGATTAATTTAACCGGTTCTGTCGGAGTCATTGATTCGAAAGCCTTCGAAGCAATCCCTGTATCCAATGCAGTCCAGGCATTACAAGGACAGGTTCCCGGTCTGAATATTTATAGCAATCAGGGAGGAGGTCTCAATCAGAAACAATCAATCAATGTACGTGGAGTCGGAACTATCGGAGAAGGTTCTACAGGAAGTGCCCTAGTCTTGATAGATGGTATGGAAGGAGATATTTATTCCATTAATCCGCAGGATATAGAATCTATTTCAGTTCTGAAAGATGCGGCAGCTTCTTCTATTTATGGTTCCAGAGCGCCATTCGGAGTAATCTTAGTAACGACCAAGAAAGGAAAGGCCGGTAAAGCGCAAGTTAACTACAACAACAGTTTTCGTGTAAGTAGCCCTATCAACATGCCTTCTTCATTAGACTCTTACACGTTCTCCTTATACTATAATGATGCAGCTGCCAATTCCGGATGGGGACCTTACAACTGGGTCTCGGAAGAAAGGATAAACCGCATCAAAGACTATATGGCCGGCAAGATTACCGATTCTACCATCCCCGTGCCCAATAATCCTTCGTTATGGGCAGACGGATATTCACAAGGAAATGATAATATTGATTATTATGACTATTTTTTCAAAGACAATGTCTTTGCACACGAGCACAATATCAGCGTTACTGGCGGGACAGACAAAATACAATACTATTTATCAGCGAACTATTTAGGTCAGGATGGAGAGCTCAGAATCGGAGATGAATACTCAAACAGATATACTGCATCTGCAAAAATCAACGCACAATTATCAAAAATAGTATCAGTCGGATTCAATACTCGCTTTATCAGAAGTGACTATGTACAGCCGACACATCTTAATGAAAGTTTTTTTGCCGAAATCGGACGCCAATGTTGGCCTACCAAACCTCTCTATGACCCAAATGGTATTCTATATGACGACCATGTGCTCCAAATGCAAAACGGAGGTGAAAAACAAGAACGAAACACTTGGCTCTACCAACAACTGAATATAACGGTAGAACCTATCAAAGGGTGGCGACTGATTGGAGATTTAAGCTATCGATACAACACACAATATTCACACTGGGATTACTTAACTGTTCATCAGACAGGTGTTGACGGAAAGACTAAGGGCAATACATGGAATAACGATTCCCAAGTACATGAAGGCACTTATGCCAGCGATTATTTTAATGTAAATCTCTATACAGATTATGCAAAGACCTTTGCAAAATCACATAATATGAAAGTTCTTTTCGGGTTTCAAGCCGAACAAAATAATTATAAAGATATAGCTGCTGAGAAGCTAGGAGTCATTTATCCGGGAAAACCGACTATCAACACTTCTACCGGAATGGATTCAAATAACCAAAAAGTTGCTCCGAATGTAGCAGGTGGACACAACAGATGGGCTACCGCCGGATTCTTCGGCAGATTGAATTATGATTACCTGGAAAAATATCTTCTGGAAGTAAATCTACGCTATGACGGTTCCTCACGATTTCGTAGCGACAGTCGTTGGGGATTTTTCCCTTCCGCATCAGTAGGCTGGAACATAGCCAGAGAAAAATTCTTCCTGCCTGTCAGCAAAGTTGTCAACACATTTAAGGTCAGAGCCTCTTATGGTAGTTTGGGTAACCAAAATACATCTTCTTTATATCCGACTTATTCTACAATCGGTACAGGAACAGGATCATGGATCATTGACGGAACATTAGCCAATATTGCCTGGGCACCTTCACTCGTCAGCTATAATCTCTCCTGGGAGAAAATCCGTACATGGAATGCCGGAGTTGACTTTGGCCTGTTTAACAATCGGCTAACCGGCTCTTTTGATTATTACATTCGTAAAACTGACGATATGGTCGGCCCTTCGGAGAAATTGCCTGTAGTCCTTGGAACAGCCGTTCCCAGTTCCAATAATACAAATCTTAAAACATTCGGATGGGAACTGGAACTAATGTGGAAAGACCGGTTAAATAATGGATTGAATTATAGTGCCCGCTTTACACTCGCCGACAGTCGTACCAAGATTACTCGTTATTCAAACCCTTCCGGACTGATAGATGGATTTTATGCCGGAAAATACGTGGGCGAAATATGGGGATATGAAACGATAGGTATTGCACAGTCTGACCAGGAAATGGCTGAACATATCGGCAGATTAGTCAACGGTGGACAAAGTAATCTCGGCCAAGACTGGAAAGCCGGAGACATTATGTATAAAGATTTGAATGAAGACGGAAAAATTGATGCCGGAAGCCGCACCTTACAAGATCACGGTGATTTAAAAAGAATAGGTAACTCCACACCCCGATATAATGTAGGGCTAGAATTAGCCGCTGACTGGAAAGGATTCGATATCAGAATGTTCTGGCAAGGAACATTGAAAAGAGATTATTTTCAGGGTAGTTACTACTTCTGGGGGGCAAACGGTAGACAAGGGCCCTGGTTTTCCACAGCACTAAAAGGACACGATGATTATTTCCGAAATGACGAAGCCAGTCCATTGGGAACGAATCTGAATTCCTACTATCCAAGACCCTTATTCAACACCGATAAAAACCAGCAATCACAAACTAAATATTTACAAGATGCATCTTATCTACGTCTGAAGAATCTGCAGATAGGATATAGCTTGCCACACAACATCGTACAAAAAATGGGAATGCAGAACCTAAGGATATTCGCATCCGGTGAAAACTTATTCACCATTACGAGCCTCATTGACTTCTTCGATCCCGAATCAATCGAAGGCGGCAGTTGGGGACACGGAAACGTTTACCCACTATCCCGAACATTCTCTTTTGGATTAAATGTCACATTCTAAAAACAGGATATTATGAAAAGACTTACGATATCAACCTTATTGAGCGGAGTGCTCTTCTTGACAAGTTGCAATGATTTCCTAAACCAAGAACCTCTTGATCAACTTTCTCCAAATGAATATCTGACAACAGAAAGTAATATTGCAGCTTTTGCTACTGATCAATATCAAGTGCTGCCTACTCATGGCACCTATGGATATGGCACTTTTGAAATTGACAATAACACAGATAATATGGCCGGTATGCAACCTAACGTAATGTATGCACCCGGATACTGGAAAGTAGGACAAGAAGGAGGCTCATGGTATTTCGCTGATATTTACCGATGCAATTATTTCTTTGAAAATGTGCTTCCATCGTATGAAGACAATGCCATTGTCGGAAACACGACCAATATCAAACACTATATCGGAGAAATGTATTTCTTCAGAGCTTTCATGTATTTTGAAAGATTAAAATCATTAGGCGACTTTCCTATTATTACTAAAACTTATCCTAATGAACGTGAAGCTCTGATAGAAATCAGCAAACGAGCCCCCCGAAATGAAGTAGCCAGATTTATCTTATCTGATCTGGACAAAGCTATAGAAATGATGCAAAACATAGCTCCTTCCGGAGGTAAGAACCGGCTAAGCAAAGACTGCGCTATCCTTCTCAAGTCAAGGGTTGCACTTTACGAAGGCTCATGGCTGAAGAATTTTAAAGGAACAGCTTTTGTACCCAATGGACCGGGATGGCCGGGAGCAAATAAAGATTATAATGCTAATTACTCATTTAAATCCGGAAGTATTGAAAAAGAATCAGAGTTCTTCTTTGATGAAGCTATTAAAGCGGCACAAATCATAGCAGAAAAATATAATATATTAACTGCCAATACAAGAGTATTCCCACAAACTTCTTCGGAACCTGAAAATCCTTATTTCAGTATGTTCTGCGATATTGACATGGAGAAATACAATGAAGTACTTTTATGGAGGCGCTACAACACAGGATTAGGAGTGGCAAATGAAGTTTGTCAATACGGATGTGTCGGCAACAATGGAGTAGGCACTACTAAAAGCATGATTGACGCCTTTATTCTTAAAAATGGAGAACCTATTTATGCATCCCCGATGTGGGCAGATGAAAACTCATCTTATTGGGGAGATAATAATATCATTCATATCACTAAAAACAGGGATACCCGTGCAGACATCTTCATCAAAAAGCCAGGACAGAAAAATTTGCATACTCAGGCAGGAGATCATGGGGTAGTAGAAGAATGGGGACCCAATATAACCGCCTCTTCTGTTACAGAAAAGTACAATACAGGCTATGCCTTACGCAAAGGATTGAATCCTGACGGGAAATACACAAATAACACTCAAAGTATTGTCGGTTCTATCATATTCCGCACAGCCGAAGCCTATCTCAACTATATAGAAGCTTATTATGAATTGCATGGTTCACTCGACTCCTATGCAGAAAAGTACTGGAAAGCGATTCGTCGCAGAGCCGGCATTGATGAGGACTATACCAAAACAATCAGGCTTACAGATATGTCAAAAGAAGCAGAAACTGATTGGGGGGCATATTCCGGCGGAGAAATTATTGATGCCACACGTTATAATATCCGCCGTGAACGAAGATGTGAGTTGATGGCGGAAGGTTTACGTAGCATGGACTTACATAGATGGCGTTCAATGGACCAGATGATTACCAAACCCTACCATATCCTAGGAATGAATTTATGGCAAGAAATGTATGGCTGGGACTGGTATAAAGATTCTAACGGCAACTCCATTCTTAAAGAAGGAGAAAATGTTTCACCACGTAGCTTCAGTACTTATCTTGCTCCTTATCACATCACAGCCAATAACATTGTTTACAACGGCTATAAATGGAATATGGCACACTATCTCGATCCGATAGCAGCAGAACATTTTCTGGTTACTTCATCCGGAGGTGATTTGGATTCTTCTCCTATCTATCAGAATCCGGGCTGGCCTATGACAGGAGGAGGAACCCCGCAATAATCCAATAATCTACTAATTTAACAAAGACCAATTATGTATAAAAGAATGATAATACTAACTTACGCACTGGTTTTCTTTTCATTATTCGCAACAGCTTGTTCTGACAATAATAATGAAACATACGTCGAACCAATACTTTCTCAAATAGAAGTAAGTAAACTAGTGACTGAAAACAACAAAACATATGTTTCTGTTGACGGTAAACCTTTTCCGTTTCTTGGTGCACAAATACGCCTTGATGCCCTTCTCAATTGTGACAAGATGACTATTAATGAAGTGGAAAACTACTTCAAGAAAGCTCAGGAACTGGGACTAAATTGTGTGCAAATTCCAATTTCATGGAATATGGTAGAGCCTAAAGAAAACAAGTACGATTATAGTATCGTAAACTCAATCTTGCAGTTCGTCAACAAGTATAATTTGAAAATGGAATTACTTTGGTTCAGTACGAATATGGTAGGAGATTCATTCTCCTACCTGATACCTCAATATGTGCTTCAAGAATATAACAAAAGGCTCAGCCGGAATGATGAAGGAAATTTTTGGAACTATTATGGTTATCAATACACCATGATTCTTGATGATGAATGGATACTGGAGAGAGAAACCAAAGCCATCACCGCCTTATTTAACCACATCCGATACTGGGATTCTCAAAATGGAGACAAGCACCCCGTTATATCAGCTCAGATCCATAATGAACCTGATGCCTTAATGCGCTGGAGAATCGACCAAAAAGATTTAAAATATCGGGATGGGACTCCTCTAAGCAAAGAGAAAGCCTGGACAATGATCACAAATGCATTAAATACTGTAGGAAAAGCTGTAAAAAACAGTTCTTACAAAGTAGTAACTCGTGTCAACCTAATTTACGGTGATGGTATTAACCCATTTCCAGAGGCAACCAATGCTCGCCCCAAAGATGTATTCGATCTTCAAGGCATTGATTTCATTGGTGTTGATGCTTATAAAGATAATATTAAACATCTCAAAAATGAAGTCATGGCATATGCATCAATTGCTGGAAATTATGCGTTGGTTGCCGAGAACAAAGGTAGTTATGCAAACAGTCCAAGTCTTATCTTGACATCTTTCGCATTAGGAGGAGGCTATGATATTTACGATTTGGCTACCAGTAACTTCTTTATCAACAACACCACCGAACCGGACCAAATTGACCACGGAATTTATACATGGGATTTACAAGAAAAAGAGTTTACACCTCCTACTCGTAGTCTCATAAAAGGCTTGGCGGCAGCTTATATAGACGTTGCCAAAGTAAAACCAGAGAATTTTGCGGCATTTAATATCAACGATAATCAGCCAAAAGACAAATTAGAACAACTAATATGTACTACTGGAGCACAAATCACATTCCAGACAAATAATGCTTCTTTAGGTTTTGTATTAGATATGCACAATTATTTACTGATTTATAGTTTGAATGACTCTCAATTCAAACTAGAGAATGGTAAATTTGGAGAAACCATTTCCGGAAGATATGATGTAAATGGCACATTTACCAAAGAAGGAACTGCAACTTTAGAAAATCAGACTCTCCATGCTAAAGGAGGCGTACTTTATAAAGTAAATTATTCCTCGCAACAATCATTAACCAGCAATACAATTGAGAATATTGGAAATAACTTATAAAAACCCAAGATATGTTCAAATATATAGCAATCATTCTAATAACCGTCTCTTTATTCTGTTCCTGTGCACAACAGAAAGAGACTACTTCTGCAATTCCTGTCATACTCGACACGGATGTTGGAAATGATATCGATGATGTTTTAGCCATGCAAATGCTGCTTAATTATGAGAAAAAAGGAAAAATTGATTTGCTAGGTATCACTATAAGCAAGTGTAATCCTTATTCACTGGAATATATTGACGCTTATTGTCGTTTCAACGACAAATACGACATACCTTTAGGTTATGCTTATAATGGGATGAATACAGACGACGGACATTATCTCCGCCAAACACTGGATACTATTATTGACAACAATAAAATATTACATCCAAAAAGAAGCCTAAAAGATCATATTCCGGAAGGATATAAACTGTTGCGTAAATTGCTGGCAGAGCAAGAAGATCATTCTGTGGTATTTATAGCCTTAGGCCCGGAAACAAATCTAGCCCGTTTGCTTATCTCGGAAGCAGATGAATACAGCGAGCTGGATGGAAAAGCCTTGGTAGCACAAAAGGTAAAATTACTATCTGTCATGGGAGGACTCTATGGTAATGAATTCGACTTCCCTGAATGGAACATTGTTAATGATCTGAATGCAGCCCAAATTACTTTCAAAGAATGGCCTACTCCAATTATTGCCAGCGGATGGGAACTAGGAAACAAGATTCGATATCCTCATCAAAGTATATTAAATGATTTTGCCGACAGTTATAAACATCCTCTGTGCGTATCATATAAAATATATCAGGAAATGCCATATGACAGAGAAACATGGGATTTGACATCCGTGATACAAGCCATAGAACCGGACAATAATTATTTCAATTTATCCGAGAAGGGAACAATCACCATAGACAGTATCGGACAAAGTCTTTTTTCTCCTTCTGAAAGCGGTAAACACCAATATCTCACTATTCAAGGGGAAGAAAATATTCGGGCAACCCGCAACGCACTTATAAGACAAGTGACAGGAAAAGAAAATTGAAACCTTAAAAAAAAGATCATTATGTATATAGTCAATAGTTACACCTTAGCTATTATCTTCTGCTTTATCACAATGATATGCTGGGGATCATGGGGAAATACCCAAAAACTGGCCAGTAAGAATTGGCGTTATGAACTTTATTATTGGGACTACACCATCGGCATCTTGCTGTTCGCCCTACTTCTGGTATTCACACTAGGAAGTTTCGGAAATTCGGGAAGAGGTTTTCTGGAAGACATCCAACAAGTGGAAGCGGCATATATTGCCAGTGCACTTATCGGAGGAGTTATTTTCAATGCTTCCAATATTCTCCTTTCCGCCTCAGTATCCATTGCCGGAATGGCGGTAGCTTTTCCATTGGGAGTAGGACTGGCATTGGTATTGGGAGTATTCATTAATTATTTCAGCTCTCCCAAAGGAGATCCGTTCTGGCTATTCACAGGAGTCGTGCTGATTGTTATCGCCATCATTTGCAACGGTCTTGCAGCCGGTAAGAATCAAAAGGCGGGAACCAATAATAGCAAAAAGGGAATTATTCTTGCTGCTATTGCCGGTATACTGATGTCATTCTTTTACCGGTTTGTCGCCGCTGCCATGGATTTGAACAACTTTGAATCACCGACAGCAGGAATGGCAACTCCTTATACTGCATTCTTCATCTTTGCTATCGGAATCTTCCTAAGCAACTTCCTCTTCAATACACTTGTGATGAAGCGTCCGTTCGTCGGTTTACCCGTCACTTACAAGGAATACTTTACCGGAAAAGCGAGTACACACATGGTAGGAATTCTCGGAGGATGCATCTGGGGATTAGGTACGGCATTAAGCTACATTGCCGCAGGAAAAGCGGGAGCAGCCATTTCCTATGCACTTGGACAAGGAGCACCGATGATTGCTGCTCTTTGGGGTGTTTTCATCTGGAAAGAATTTACCGGTAGCTCCAAAGCGACAAACAGACTTTTGGGAGTCATGTTTATATTATTCATTTTGGGCCTGACATTCATTGTCATCTCAGGAGGAAGCTAAAATAAAAAAGAGGTAAAGGAACTATAGGTATTATCAACATAAATAAATCACCCCAAAAGTTTAGTATCTAACTTTTGGGGTGAAATTCAATTCCATTACATTATTCAGACCGTTATATCCAACAAAGTTTCTCCCTTTGCATTCAACACCCTGACTCTGAGTTCTTCTTTCTTCTTCTCAAGAATCATCACGGTAGCACCCTCAACCTTATATCCTCCACCTATAACAACCGGAAAATGATTCCCCAATTCACCTTTCGGGTGATAAGCATACTTATGAGTATGAGCATTCAGACAGATATCAAAAGGAGCTTTTTCCAGCAGCTTAGTCCATAGTTCAGTACAAAGATTCTTTCCATCATTACCATAAAGAGGGATATGATGCAGGAGGATACGTTTTTTCGCTTTCTTAAATTCTTTGGCAGCCAGTTCTTTCTTCAGAAAACCGACCTGTTCGTTACGTAACTGGGTGAAATCATTCAAATCATAATAGACCCAATGATCGTCTGTTTTGTCTTCTCCACAGTCCAGCATGACAATACGGGTATCTCCCCAGTTGAAAGAGCCATAAGTCTTGTCACCTACATAATCGAAATGGTCACGCAAACCGATAGAATAAGCGTTCCGGATTTCGTGATTCCCCCGCATAAAGAAAGTCGGGATACAATCACCGCGCACTCCTTCGGTCAGTTCACTGATAAAGGCAGTTGCCTGATCATGACTTGCCGGGTCGTCTACACAGTCACCGTTGAAAACAACAAAATCATAGTCAATATCCTGAATTTGCCTGCACAAAGCCCGGAAGGTATGGGTATGCTGATGCAGATCATTGAACACAACAGCAGTAAAAGAATCCGTACCGGTTACAGGCAGAGTAAATTCACTGAAAGCAGAACGGGCAGTATTTCCGAAAACTTTCTTATATGCCTGATAAAGCAACATTTCTTGTGAACAGACACGATAATAATACTTTTGACCGGGCTGCAAATCATCCAGCCGTATTTTATGTAACTTGTTATTGCAGACTACCTGTCCGTCAACAATAGTACGCGCACGCTTTAATTGAGTCGTATCCGTACCGTATTCTACCCAACAATAAGCAGGAACAGTGGTTTCCCACATCACGGTCATTCCATTTCCAACCGGATTCTGCAAATAGGGTTTAGTACGGAATATCTTATCCGCCTTTTCGGCAGTGCGCAGTTCCACAACAATAGGGCGATGATCGGATGCTACAGGTTCATTCACCACTTCCGAAGAGACGACGGCAAATCCTTTATCATTCTGCTTAAAAGCCGCCACGTAATCGATAGTCTCCTTTGGGGCAGGAGCAGGAAAAGTGTGTTGTCTGGGATTAGAGAGTATCCGAAATTCTTTCTGCAACTCTTTGATAAAATCCGATTCCGGCTCCGCATTCATGTCTCCTGCCAAAAAAAGAGGCTTTTTATAGGAAGCTGCAAAAGTTTTCAGAATCTCCAATGACTTCATCCGGTCTTCTTCCGTAAGGGATAAATGAGTGCAACAGTAAATATAATCTTCAAACTCCGCTAAGATCAATGCACGGGCTTCTTCCCTGCCGGGCAGAGCTATAGTCTGCAAATGAACCGGAGCTTTCTTTGACAGCAGACCGATTCCGTATTTTCCGCCATCATAATCTATAGCCGGAGCAAAGCAGGCATACATCTGTGTCCCGCTCGGCTATCTCACCTAATACATATTTCTGATTACTCCGATTGGTCACGCTGTCTACTTCCTGCACGGCTACCACATCGGGAGAAGCGTTATTAATCACATTTGCAATACGCTGGAAGTCACAGACACCATCCATACCTGTTGCATTTTTGATGTTATAGGTCATCAGTCTCAACGTATGCTGAGCCTGCACCGGAACAATTAACAAGATCGCGGAAATCAGTAAGAATATCTTTTTCATGTTTCTCATTGGGGGTTAAATATTAGAATCACAAAGGTAAGAAAAAAATAAAAGCCACAAGAGACTTTTTACAATCTCTGTGGCCATTACTTATACATGAGGGGAAATGTATAAATAATCTATTTTATCAGATGATGCCCCGCATGCGGTCATCAAAGGCAGAAAGGGCAGCTTTCGCACCTTCGCCCATAGAAATAATAATCTGTTTGTAAGGTACGGTCGATACGTCTCCGGCTGCATAGATTCCCGTCACATTGGTACGGCAATGCGCATCGATAACGATTTCACCCGGTCGGTTTGTTTCCACAATATCACGGAAAACGCTGCTATTGGCGGAAAGTCCGATCTGCACGAATACTCCGTCCAGTTCTACCAAACGTTCTTCTTCCGTCTTACGGTCTTTGATGCGCAAGGCTGTCAGTTTATCGCCATTACCGATTACTTCTGTCGTTTGCGAACTCACGAATACTTCCACATTCGGCAGAGATTTAAGTCTTTCCTGAAGGACATTATCCGCTTTCAGTTCATCCATAAATTCAAAGACGGTGACTTTAGAACAGATACCTGCCAAGTCAATGGCTGCCTCGATGCCGGAGTTTCCACCGCCCACTACCGCAACCTGCTTTCCTTTATAGAAAGGACCGTCGCAATGAGGACAGAAAGCGACTCCACGCCCGATATAATCGTTCTCGCCGGGAACATTTAGCTTCCGCCAGCTTGCACCTGTAGCGATAATCAATGCAGGAGCAATGAATTTCTCTCCTACGGAAGTAGTCACCAGTTTATCTTTTCCGGCAAGTTCTACCTTTTCTATCTTACGCTGTTCCAACAAATCAACAGGATAACGCAGAAGATGCGTTTTCAGATTATCGGCAAGTTCGCTTCCTGTTGTTTCGGGAACCGAAATCAGATTCTCAATGCCTACCGTCTCTTTCACCTGTCCGCCGACACGCTCGGCAACAATCGCCACGCGCAAGCCTTTACGGGCAGAATAGATGGCTGCTGATACTCCGGCAGGACCGCCACCGGCTACGATAACATCGTATTCCTTCACTTCCGTCTCCACCTTGGTTTCATCAATACCGTATTGCGCTTCCAGTTTAGCAAGCAATTCGCCAAATTCGCCACGACCTACATGAAGCAGTTTCCCATCGGCAAATACAGAAGGCACGCCTTGTATCTTCAAGGCATCCACTTCATCCTGATACAGTGCACCGTCAACCATTTCATGAGTAATGGAAGGATTCAGTGTGGTCATTGCATTCAATGCCTGAACTACATCCGGACAGTTGGTGCAAGTCAGTGAGACATAGGTCACTAAGTGTATCGGACCCTTCAAGGCTTTCACACGGTTGCAGACAGCCTCATCCGGAAAATTCTTTCCCTTACCGTCCAGATTCAGGATGGCGAGTAATAAAGAAGTAAACTCATGTCCGTTGGGGATAGCACGGAAAGTAATTTCTGTAGGTTTACCATTCTTTCCTATCGTAAATTTAAGTCCGCTTCCTTCATTTACCATACAAGTGATGTGATCGGAACATTCGGCTACATCGCTCAGCAATTCCAGCAATTCGGCACGGCTTTCATGACTGGCTGATACGGATATATCAAAGGTAAAGTCAGCCTCCAGTCCGGCAAAAATACCCTTCAGTTGTTCTTTTAATGCAGGTTCTAACATCTCTCTTTCTCCTTTCATTCTTTTAAAAGAAGGGCCGGCAGCGTCTCCGTTACCGGCCCTTCACACACATTATCAAGATCTATCAAATCTTACCGACAAGGTCAATGCTTGGCTTCAGAGTAGATTCGCCCTTCTTCCATTTAGCCGGGCAAACTTCTCCGTCGTGAGTAGCCACAAACTGTGCGGCTTCTACTTTGCGAAGTAATTCGCTGGCGTCACGACCAATATTGTTATCATTCAGTTCCACCACTTTAATCTTTCCTTCCGGGTTTACGACGAATGTTCCGCGGTAAGCCATACCTTCTTCTTCGATATATACACCCAGTGCACGGCTCAAAGCGCCTGTCGGGTCTGCCAGCATCGGGTATTTGATCTTACGGATACTTTCGGAAGCATCATGCCAGGCTTTGTGTACGAAATGCGAGTCAGTACTTACCGAGTAGATTTCCACACCCATTTCCTGGAACTGAGCATATTTGTCAGCCATGTCTACCAATTCTGTCGGACATACAAATGTAAAGTCGGCAGGGTAGAAGAAAAGGATTGCCCATTTACCTTTCAGGTCGTTGTTGGTTACTGTCTTGAAAGCTCCGTTGTGAAAAGCCTGAACG
>ERZ1035041.618-NODE-618-length-15135-cov-4.929045_pt1 | contig 15135 bp, 18 predicted proteins | sample MGYA00520684_ERZ1035041 | MGnify/ENA primary metagenome ERZ1035041 (study PRJEB33766, sample SAMN09781699) | gut metagenome | biome: gut microbiome | host: Homo sapiens | place: Madagascar | study: EMG produced TPA metagenomics assembly of the PRJNA485056 data set... | reverse complement strand
CCGCGAGCATATCGGCTGCACTGTGGACTATGTAGCAGGCCGTAACCGCTACATGGGCTATCTGATTTCTCTGGGAGTTTATTCTTTCAGAGGCGTTAAGGTTGGTCTGGATTGCGCCAATGGTAGCTCCTGGAATATCGCAAAGTCCGTGTTCGATGCGCTTGGCGCAGATACCTATGTCATCAATAATAATCCGAATGGTCTGAACATCAATAACAATGCAGGTTCAACCCATATCGAGGGCCTTCAGAAGTTTGTTATGGAGAAGGGCTTGGATGTTGGCTTTGCCTACGATGGTGATGCTGACCGCTGCCTGTGCGTAGATGAGAAGGGCAATGTTATCACTGGTGACCATATCCTTTACATCTACGGCTGTTACATGAAAGAACGCGGCAAGCTGCTGACTAACACTGTTGTTACGACAGTCATGTCCAACTTTGGCCTGTACAAGGCATTTGATGAGCAGAAAATCGGTTATGCCAAGACCGCTGTGGGCGACAAATATGTTTACGAGTATATGGCTAAGAACGGATGCCGTATCGGCGGTGAGCAGAGCGGCCATATCATTTTCAGCAAGTACGCGAGCACTGGTGACGGTATCCTGACCAGTTTGAAGATGATGGAAGTCATGTTGGCTAAGAAGAAACCGATGAGCGAGTTAGCGGCACCGCTGAAGATTTATCCGCAGGTGTTGGAAAATGTCCGTGTGACTGATAAAAAGGCTGCACAGAATGATCCGGAAGTGCAGGAAACTGTGTCCAAAGTTGCTGAGGCACTTGGCGATACTGGCCGTATTCTGGTGCGTGAATCCGGCACTGAGCCGGTTGTGCGTGTCATGGTGGAAGCACCGGACCACGATACTTGCCAGAAATATGTTGACGAAGTTGTCAATGTAATCTGCGAAAAGGGATATAAGGCGTAAAGTCAATGACGACTCTGGCAATTACCCGGAGTCGTTTTGCATAAAAGGGAAAGTATAATAGAGAATAAAATAACGGGAGGGATAAACTATGTGTGGAATTGTTGGTTTTACAGGAAAACGACAGGCAGCACCGATTCTGTTGGATGGCCTGTCAAAACTGGAATATAGAGGATATGATTCAGCTGGACTGGCTGTTCGTGACGGCGAGGCACTGGCGCAGGTCGTCAAGGCAAAAGGCCGTCTGTCCAACCTGATCGAGAAAACAGATGCTGGTAATGCTCTGAAAGGAATCTGTGGTATTGGTCATACCCGCTGGGCAACACATGGTGAGCCCAGTCAGACTAATGCGCATCCTCATGTGTCCGGCAATTGCAGTCGTTCCGGCTCCGGTGCAGTGGAATCGGAAGTGGTCGGAGTGCATAACGGTATCATTGAAAACTATACTGAACTGAAGGAAAAGCTGCTGAAACATGGCTATACCTTCTACAGCCAGACGGATACCGAAGTAGTCATCAAGCTGGTGGACTACTATTATAAAAAGTATAATCTGGGACCTATTGATGCCATTGCCAAAACGATGGTGCGTGTCCGCGGCTCCTATGCCCTTGAGCTAATGTTCCAGGATTATCCGGGTGAGATTTGGGTAGCACGAAAGGACAGCCCGATGATCATCGGCATTGCGGATGGTGAGACCTATGTGGCTTCGGATGTCCCAGCAATTCTGAAGTATACCCGGAATGTCTATTACATTGGTAACCTTGAGTTTGCAAAGCTGACTCCGGGCGAGGCTCATTTTTATAATCTCGATGGTGATGAGATCGAGAAGCAGACTACGGAAATTAAGTGGGACGCAGAGGCGGCAGAAAAGGGCGGCTTTGAGCATTTCATGATGAAAGAGATCCATGAGCAACCGAAAGCTGTTCAGGATACTCTTAATTCGGTAATCAAGAATGGCACTATCGACCTGTCCAGCGTGGAGATTACAGAGGACGAGATCAAGAATTTTGAGCAGATTTATATCGTTGCCTGCGGTTCCGCATGGCACGTTGGTATGGCAGCACAGTATGTGCTGGAAGATATAGCAGATATTCCGGTGCGCGTAGAATTGGCATCCGAATTCCGCTATCGGAAGATGCCAGTCAATCAGAAAGCACTTGTTATCGTTGTCAGCCAGTCAGGGGAAACAGCAGATACATTGGCGGCTCTTCGCCTTGCAAAAGAGAAGGGAATCACAACACTGGCTGTTGTCAATGTGGTCGGCAGCAGCATTGCTCGTGAAGCGGACAAGGTGTTCTACACTCTTGCCGGTCCGGAAATCTCGGTTGCTACAACAAAGGCGTACAGCGCACAGCTGGCAGCAATGTACTGTCTGGCAGTTCAATTTGCCAAGGTCAGAGAAAAAATCACTGAGGAACAGTACAGCTATTATATCTCCGAGCTGCTGACCATCCCGGAGAAGATGCAGAAAATTCTGGAAGATAAAGAGCGTATCCAGTGGTTTGCAGCAAAGTACGCCAATGCACACGATGTGTTCTTTGTAGGCCGTGGCATTGATTATGCAGTTTGCCTGGAAGGAAGTCTGAAACTGAAAGAGATCAGCTACATCCACTCCGAGGCATACGCTGCGGGCGAACTGAAGCACGGTACGATCAGCCTCATCGAGCAGGGAACACTGGTCATTGGTGTACTGACTCAGAGCGAACTCTATGAAAAGACTATCAGCAATATGTTGGAGTGCAAGAGCCGTGGTGCTAATTTGATGGGTCTGACTACATATGGCAAGTATGAAATCGAAGATCAGGTAAACTTCACGGTATATGTGCCGAAAGTAGACGAGCACTTTGTGGGCAGTTTGGCAGTGATTCCGTTGCAGCTGCTAGGCTATTATGTATCTGTAGCCAAAGGTCTGGATGTGGATAAGCCGAGAAACCTCGCTAAGAGTGTGACTGTGGAATAAAAGATAGCAAGAGGAAAAATTTATGAACACAACATTACTTATCATGGCAGCCGGTATCGGCAGCCGCTTTGGAACTGGAATCAAACAGTTGGAGCCGGTTGATGATGCTAACCATATCATCATGGACTACTCGATCCATGATGCAATTGAGGCTGGATTCAACCATGTAGTATTTATTATCCGCAAGGATATCGAGAAAGCGTTCAAAGAGGTTATTGGTGATTGCATTGCCTCCATTTGCTCTTCTCGTAACGTAACTGTGGACTACGCCTTACAGGATATTAGCGATATTCCGGTAACTCTGCCGAAAGGCCGTACAAAGCTGTGGGGAACTTGTCAGGCCGTGCTTGCGGCGAAGAAAGCAATCAAAACCCCATTCATTGTGATTAATGCAGATGATTACTACGGCAAAGAAGGCTTCAAAGAGTTTTTCGAGAAGGAAGTCCAGGGCAATCCTATGAAAGCAGAGTATCTGATCCCTATCTTTATCGGTGAACTGCTGGAGCAGGGAAAAAATGTCGGTGAAGGTTCTGAAAACCAATGATACACGGTATGGCATGACCTATCACGAGGATGTCGCAGCAGTAAAGGACAGCTTCAAGAAGATGATGGAGAAAGGTGTGTACAGGGATGACCTGTTCAGTGATTTGTAAACGACGATGAAAGAAATGATTGATTTACTCGGAAAGATCCTCACAAACATTTTAACTACTCTTTATGAGCCATTTGGATTCTCGCTCTTGCTTTCTTTTCTTGCTATGTTTTTCTACCTGTATGCGTATGAGCCAATACATGCTGGCAAAGGCTGGAAGAGTGCCATAGTGACGTGGTATCAGAAATTCAAAGAGAGTGTGTTCTTTCGGAAGTTGTTTTTCTTATTTTTTGTGACCTCACATATTCTGTTCCGGACCCTGTTAAACCGTCAGCTGTGGATGAATCCTTTGTCCGATGTTATGGGCGGTTGGGGCATCTGGGAGACAGTGAATGGCGAACAGAAGCTGACAACGGAGTGTATTGAGAATGTGATCATGATGGTGCCGTTTTCAGCAGTAGTGATGTGGACATTCGAAGAAAAGATAGGAAACGGCTGGAAGAAGATCCTGTGGCAAAGCGGGAAGATAGCATTTATCTTTTCTGTAACCATTGAGATGTTGCAGTTGTTGCTTCGCTTAGGAACGTTTCAGCTATCAGACATCTTCTATAACACACTTGGTGGAATGATTGGCGGATTGATGTATTGTGCAGTGATGAAGGCAAGAAAGCGTCTGTAAAACTGGATAAAATTGTGATATTCTGGGAGCAGTAGCTCCCTACGCTGCTTAGATAATCACACACCTCTCCGTGGTGAGCAGCAGGCAACGATCTATGAATCAGGGATTCTATGATCGGCGAAGATGTGAAGAATAAATTTGTCGCTTATTGTTTTATTTGGAACTTGGCTGAGCTGCATGAAGTTAAAATTCGAAACCATAGGAGATGCTGAATAATGTGTTATCTAGTAGCGAAAGATCGTGATGCATATGGTTGTTTTGCTCTGAAAACAACTCATGGGAAGCATCTGGTAGAATTAAAGAGGAAACTGAATAAGGTGGTTGGATATAAGGAAATACAGCTTGTAACAATCAGTAGGCCAACAGCGTATGGCGAGTATGCGCCTTATCACTTTGTGGATACAGAGCAGGAGTTTCAGGCTATCGTCAAGGGACTTCGTTCATGAGAAAAAATGCCGTGTGAACTCCAGGAGTTCACACGGCATTTTTTGAAGGTTGCTATATAGTTTATAACGGAAATAAAAGAAGAACAAAAACAAAAGAAACGGAGTGTGAGAAAAATGAATTTATCAAAAATACACCACATCGCGATCATCGTATCTGACTACGAAGCCGCAAAGGATTTTTATGTGAACAAGCTGAACTTCTCTATCATCAGAGAAAACTATCGCCCGGAGCGTAAAGACTGGAAGATAGATCTTCGTGTTAACGAACACACAGAGCTGGAGATTTTCGTTGAGGAAAATCCGCCGAAGCGAGTGAACCGCCCGGAGGCCTGTGGCCTGCGTCACCTTGCGTTCTGTGTTGAGAGCGTGGAGCAGACAGTGAAAGAACTGGCAGCGGTCGGAATTGAATGTGAGCCGATTCGAGTTGATGATTATACTGGTAAGAAGATGACTTTCTTTCATGACCCTGATGGACTGCCACTGGAGCTGCACGAATAATTATGGGAGAGAAAAGAGCATATAAACCCCGGAAGCCCGGCGGTGGTCGAAAGAAGCTGAAGCCGGAGTACGATGCTGGGAAGAATTTGAAAGATCAGATGGACGCTGCTGTGGCTCTTTATAATTCTGAGATGTCCTTACAGACCATCGGTGAGGAACTGGGATTAAATCCAATAAAGGTACGGAAGCTGCTCATCACAGCCGACGTGTATGAATCGGGAGTGGCGGAGAAGGTGCGGGATACCTTTGAGGAGTATCGAGAAACACAGAACTATAAAGAAGCAATTCTCTCAACCGCAAATGCTCTCCAGCTCTCCAAAGCCTCGGTCACCTCGTACCTGCCATATAAAAAAGGTGTGTACTTTCCAAGTACAGCAGAAAAAGAAAAAATCAGTGTTGGAGCAGAACGGCAGCAAAGATACAGAGCGATGAAGCGATGGAGGGCTGATCCGACAGAAGAAAACTTCTGGGGAGTGGTTGTGGGCTATGCCGGTGTGAAATTCAAAACTTACTCTGGGCTGTCATTTTCTTATGAGGTACGGAAAGGTAGGAACGGTGAATACACAAAAGAGCTGTGGATTGACCGCCGGGAGAAGAGTAAAAGTTTGGCGTGGAGTTCAGTGCTGTTGGCATTGAAGAATATTAAAAAGGAGGGAGAAGTGGTAGACCGACCGAATGCTCTGGGTGATATCCGGGGCGTGACTTACATTTATGGGATGTTCTATCGGTTTGGACTAATCGATGTGCCAGATGATGCAAAGGAGAAGATGGGGCATCCACAAAACCGCAAAAAACAGGTTGCTATGTACAGAAGTGTGCGGTAATATGTGCCGTAACTTAGGATATAATGCTCACAGAACTGAATTAAGGTGGTGATTAAAAAACATGGAGTTCATCACAAAGGCAGAATGCAGGAACTGGAGTGATGCCATTTACAATGAATTGCTTACTAGAGGTTATAATGTCGATGTTGGAGTTGTAACAATCCAACAGAGAGATTCTGCAGGTAAAATGATGAGGAAACAGCAATAAACCACTTAAAATATGCAAATCCGTTATATCCGGAGGAGTCATGTTCACCATTGGGGATGATCGTAGGGAAATTTCATATGTAAATGAAAACGCCGGATGATATTCCGGCGTATTTTATTGTAGCCACGGCACCTTATGCCCGACAATAATCTTTTCTATCATTTTCAAATTCTCATCGGAATGTTCGTAATCGCTAATAAAATAGCGTATTGCTTTTCTGATTTTTTTCAATATGCATTCGAGAAAAACAATTACTTTTAGGAATTATAGAAAAGAGTATGCTGTTTTGGTGAATTATTTGTTGATGTGGAGACAAAATATTCAGTATCTATTTGACAAAAGAGAGCGGTATAATTACAATGATATTGAATATAATATTGATATGGAGACAAAATATTCAATAGATTGGAGAACCTTATGGAAAGAAATATTTACCTGAATAAATTGATTCGCAGAAAACATAACAAGATGATTAAGGTAATTACTGGAATTAGAAGATGTGGAAAATCATATCTGTTATTTGAATTATTCAAAAATCATCTGCTTCAGGAGGGCGTTGAGAAGAATCACATTATTGCAATTGCTTTGGATGATCGAATGAATAAAAAATATCGAGATCCGGACGCATTGTGCAGCTATGTACATGATCAGATTAAGGATGAAAAGATGTATTATGTACTTTTGGATGAGGTGCAGATGGTTGACGAATTTGAAGATGTGTTAAATAGTTTTTTGCATATCGAAAATGTAGATACTTATGTAACCGGAAGTAATGCTAAATTTTTGTCAAAGGATATTATTACGGAATTTAGGGGACGTGGAGATCAGGTTCATCTGTATCCTCTGTCATTCTCTGAATTTATGCAAGTTTATCCAAATGATATGCATCAAGGCTGGCTGGATTATGCGATGTATGGAGGAATGCCAAAGTTAATCGGAATGGAAGACCCCTCCGATAAAATAGCATATTTAAAAGGCATTTTTTCAGAAACGTATATGAAAGATATTCTTGAGAGAAACGATGTGCGGAATCAAGGGGAATTAGAAGAATTACTGGATTATCTTGCATCAGCAATAGGTGGATTAACCAATCCTAAAAAGCTAGCAGATACATTTAAAAGTGTAAAAAATGTTTCTATTCATCAAGAGACAATTAAGACATATCTGGATTATTTTGAGGATTCGTTCTTGATTCAGAAAGCAAATAGATACGATGTAAAGGGAAAGAAGTATATTAGTACACCGGCAAAATACTACTTTACCGATATGGGGCTGAGAAATACAAGGTTAAATTTCAGGCAGTTTGAGGAAAACCATATTATGGAGAACATCATTTATAATGAGCTTCTTATCAGAGGATATAATGTGGATGTTGGTGTCGTGGAATATAGTTATTACGAGAATAAAAAGAGAAAGCAAAAACAATTGGAAGTGGACTTTGTTTGTAATCAGGGCTCAAAGCGAATTTATATCCAGTCAGCACTTGCTTTACCAACAGTAGAGAAAGAAGAACAGGAACAACAGTCTTTGAGTAAAATAAATGATTCATTTAAGAAGATAATTATTGTAAAAGATGGGCCTACACATTACAACGAAAGTGGAATTTTGATTTTAAATTTATTTGAATTTCTTATGGACCAAGACAGTATTAATAAATAATTTTGTCTTTTTTCAGAGTCCCATCCTGGAAGTTCGGGCAAGGAGGGTATTTCCATTTATGCTGTTGGCAGGCTTATCTCTTGACCTAAATAAACCACTTAAAATACTCATAAGAATCACGCTCCTTTCTAAATTTGATCAAAAGAAAAGCACCTCCGAAGAGATGCTTAACCTTACTGTTATTGTCTTCTGATGCTACTAATTTACGAAGAGCGCTTTCAATTGAGCTTATGCTAAGTGAAGGACAAAGTTCTCGAATATCTTGCTTTGTAAAGCGACCAATTTTATTTAAGGTTGCTCTTCGAACTGTTTCAAGTGCAATTAGTGGTTCAACTTCCATATTTCCATTGACACGATTATATTCCTCACAAATTCTGTTCAGAGCCTCTGGTGTATCGTATGGAGCAAGTGGGGTGAACAGTGTTTCAACATGACCATCCGGGTAAGTAGCACTGATATAGTTCTGAACACTTTTAGTTCTACCTGCCATGGGATTGTACATATGACTATACAATATTTTGTGAAGCTGCAGGATGTAATTTTGAGTGATTGGAATAGCATCAAAGCTCTCGTGTATAATATTTAGTACATCGCGATAACCTGCAATTTCCTGCTCATCACGATTCTTAGGTGCTGTTTTTTCTTCATTTTCAAGCAAATTAAGCAAAACCAAATTATGGATATGATTTTGTATATACCATATGGTTTTTTACTATATAAATGGGTGGTAAAAAGAAAAAAGTAATAAGGTATAAATTTCAACTTATATATAATATAAAAATGGTACTTTTTTCCTATTGACAGTGCGATTTGAAAGGTGTTTAATAAATTAGAATTTATTTATGTTTTGTCTTGTAATGGATGAGACAGATTAGTGCATAAGAATAATAGAGAGAGGTGTATTCAATGGAAAATTTAAAAAAGAACTTTGAGGAACCAGTAGTACAGATTATAAATATGTGTTTCTGTGAGAATATTGCGACAAGTGGTGGAGTTTGTCCACTAGGTCGCGATAAAAGTGAATATAGTTTACAATCTTGTGACACATGCAAGGTTATATACTATCTTGGAGATAGAAGAGATTGGAATAAAACTAATATTGCCACTTATGATTATATTAAAAATAATGATGCTCTAAAGCTTAAATTAAGTGGAGCTACTCCGGGTGTAAAGAAATTAAATCAACAGATTGCTGCATATGGATTAAAGCAATTATGTCCAGTAGGGAAATAGGCTAATGTTATATAAAGAAAAGCTTTTAAAGGTCTGCGTTATAGCAGACCTTTTTAAAGTTTATATTTATGCACGGACTCTGACGATTGGTAGTATGAGTTTTAAGACAGAACGTCTGAGAATTAAATAATATGATAGAATTGAGGAAATAAACATTGTTACAATATATTATTAAAAAATTTCAGAAGTTGCTGGCAAAGGATTGGAACAAAATAATAGAGTCCTGGCTCTGGATTTACCAGTATATGAAGAGATATCGTTTTCAGATTATTGGATATACAATCCTTGGACTTGCTGGTACAGGAATGGGATTGGTTAGCAGTGTAGTATCTAAAAACTTAATTGATGCAGTAACTGGATACAACACGGATTCCATTGGCTTGGCTGCATCCCTGTATGTTGGACTTGGTGTAAGCCAAATATTTATTAACATGGTAACAGGAAAGATATCTCTGCATATTCAGACAAAGGTTTCCAATGAGATTAGCGCAGACGTGTTTGATAAGGTAATGTGTACAGACTGGGAATCTATGTCTGATTACTCTACGGGTGATTTGCTTGTGCGACTCACAGGAGATGCAGGCAATATTTCCGGCAATGTGCTCAGTTTCATACCTGATATGGTGTCCACATTCGCCAATTTTATTGGCGCATTTGCCATTGTATGTTATCATGACCCATGGATGGCACTACTGGCATTAGGCGGGGCTCCGGTCACTGTATTGACCTCCCGGTATCGTCTGGAAAAGATGCAGAAGTATCAGAGAGAATCACAACAGATGTACAGCAAGAAGATGTCATTTGATCAGGAAACTTTTCAGAATGTACAGTCGATTAAGGCATTTGGATTAATTGATTTGTTTTCTCTTAAGATGAGACAGATTCAGAAGGACGCCTTTGACCTGTCCATACGTCAGTACAAGTATCAGGCATGGTCCGGCGCAATCATGTCACTGACTGGTCTTGCTGTCAGCTATAGCTGTTATGGCTTTGCTGTTTACAGACTGTGGAAAGGGGCTATTTCTTATGGAACTATGACACTTTTTGTTTCAATGGCTTCATCTCTCACAGGTTCCTTTAGCTCTGTAGTAGGATTAGTGCCCACTGCTATTCGTGCTGCTGCAAGTGCAGAACGTATTATGGACCTGGTTAATCTTCCAAGGGAGGATTATTCAGACAGGGAGAAGGCAGAGGAGATTAAGAAAATCAGCAGAAAACAGGGCGCTTTTGTACATATGAAGGATGTTGGTTTCTTCTATAAGGATGGCAGAAAGGTATATGAACATGCTGGACTTTGTGCCAATCCTGGAGAAATCATTGCGTTGATTGGTCCATCAGGACAGGGTAAGACTACCACACTTCGTATGTTTTTGGGTTTAATACAACCTAGAAGTGGAATAATGACGGTTGGTAACCCAGGTGGAGATGTTCTGACAGTGTCACCTTCAACCAGATGTCTGTTCAGTTATGTTCCACAGGGCAATACCATGTTTTCTGGGACTATTGCAGATAATATGCGTATGGTAAAGCCTGATGCAAGTGATTGTGAGATTCAGGAGGCACTGGAGGCATCCCATGCATGGGAGTTTGTAAGAAAGCTTGAGAATGGAATGAACACGAAGGTGGGAGAGAGAGGTCTTGGCTTTTCTGAGGGACAGAACCAGAGGCTGTCCATTGCCAGAGCACTTCTTGCAGATGCACCGATTATGCTTCTGGATGAGGCTACCAGTGCACTGGATGTGGCAACAGAACGCAGGGTTTTGCGGAGCATTATGAAGAAGGCACCACAGCGTACTATTATTGTCACGGCACATCGTCCAAGTGTTTTTTCAATGTGCAGCCGTGTTTATAAGATTGAGGATGAAACCGTTCAGGAAGTGGATGAAGAAGGAATACGCCGTTTTCTTGAAGAGTTTTAAACCTTATATAGGAGCTTATAGATTATGAAAAAAATACATAATACATTTATTTCTTTGATTTCACAGGCGATTTTTTTGTCCGGTGGTCACAATATACCTTTGCCAGATTCTACTAAAGAATGGGAGGAGCTGCATAGATTAGCATCATCACAGCATCTTTGGCCGGTAATATACCAATGTGTGGCTGACAGTCAGGAATATTGTCAGTTGCCAATGGACATACAGAATAAGTGGATGCAGGAAGCAATGGCTTTAGTTGCTAATCAGGTTAATCAGACAGAAGAATTAAAGTATGTATGCAGACTTTTATCAGAGAACGGAATACCCTATATAATACTGAAAGGTTTGAGCTGTAGAAGATACTATCCGCAGCCTGATACAAGACCCTCCAGTGATGAGGATGTTCTGATTAATGCTGATGATTATGAAAGATGCAATGAACTGCTAAATAGCAGCGGGTATATTGGGGAAGATTGTTTTGATTCGAACTCTGCCCAGAATGAACGTGAGGCTCATTACAGAGCAAAAAACGGAGCATTGAACCTTGAGATTCATTTTAATGCTGTTGGCATGGAGAATGACAGACAGAAGAGACTTAATGAAGTTTTTAAAGATGTATTCTTACATACTGAGACAGTACAATACGAAGGAGAACAGCTGATGGTTTTGGAACCAACATATCAACTTCTCCATCTTTTAGCTCACTTTTATCGTCATTTTTTTGAATTAGGAGTTGGAGTACGTCAGATGATAGACGTGTTAATACTGCTTAAGTTCGAATCAGGGAGAATAGATTGGACACAGGTAGAGGATTTGCTGGAAAAAGGAAAAATGAAAAATATTTTTTCAGCAGTTGTGAAAGCGGGAATTAAATATTTTAATGTTGAGCCCAAAGGAATACCAGAGAATATGTGGGATAGGGATGTTAATCCCTATGATATGATAATGGATATGTTGGAAGGCGGTATATACGGAAGGACAGCGGATACAGGACGAAAGTTTACAGAAGATTTTTCCCTTGAGCTGGATACAGGACATAATGTATGGTTAAACATACTTTTTCCATCACAACAGCGACTTGCTAACAGGTATCCGGTGTTGTATCATAGGAAGTATCTTTATGCTGTATATGTAGTGGTAAGATGGTTTCAATTGTTGAAGGAGTATTGTGCTAATAAGAAAGCTGTCAACGATTTTAAACTGAAAATCAAGGCAGGAAAAGAGCGTAGTAATAAGCTGGGACAGTATATAGGATAGATTATGAAATCAGGAGATAGATATGAAGGTTAAAGAAGGATTTGTAGTTAGAAAAATAGGAAAACAGTATATGGCAGTACCTGTTGGCGGGAGAACCCGTGATTTTGCAGGAGTGATTACTCTTAATGAAACAGGTGCTTTTTTATGGGAAAAGCTGCAGACAGAGCAGACCACAGAAGCCTTAGTTGGATTTCTAATGGAGGAATATGATATTGATGCTAAACATGGAGAGGAATCAGTGCTGGCATTTTATAATATGCTTAAGAAGAATAATCTGGTAGATGGTAATGAATAGTACATATACTCAGTTAGAAAAGGATTTGTCAGCTAAGGGCTGGTGTCTTTCTATGACAGAAGGGGACAGCATGGAACCATTACTTAGACAAAATCAGAACATGGTTCTTATAGAGAGGGCTCAAGGAATATTAAATATAAATGATGTGGCTTTGTATCGCAGACTGGGACAGAATAAACTGGTTCTTCACAGGGTTGTGAAGGTCAGGGCAAGGGATTATCTTATATGTGGTGATAACAGGCTGTATAAGGAAGTTGTTCCCCATGGATGGGTAATAGGTGTTATGAGAGGCTATTATGAGAATAATAATTTCATTTCAACAGATGACACTACCTATAAGGATTATGTACGCAATCTGAAGAAAAGATATGTGATCAGATATTTACGGGAATTTCCTGGTAGAATAAAGAGAAAAGCCGTAAGAATGTTAGATGCAAAGAAGAAATTATAATAATATATAATTGGCAGGAGAAAGTATGTTGGAACAATATTATAGTATTGCAGGCGAGAGAATACTTATTAAGAGCAGACAATCATTTCCTATAACTATGTTTAAGAACTTTGAATGTGAAGCTTCTGATGATGTAATGCTAACCCTTGAGGTAGATGCAGATGATTCTTATATGAGATGTTATGGTTTTAGTTATTTCCAATGTCCTAATGGATGGAGTCATGTTCTGATTGGAAATCAGGGCGAAAGTAAGATACTTGCGTCTAAGGACTGGAGTGAACTGAAACTTATGGGCGATGGAAAAAGCCAGAATTCATGGATGGAGCTTTTGGCTGCGGGGTTCTACTCAAGACTTACGTCTTTTGGAGGAGTATTGATGCATGCTTCGGTAGTGGAGTATAAGAATAAAGCAGTTGTATTTACTGCGGCTTCCGGAACTGGAAAGACTACACAGGCCAGATTGTGGAATGAATATCTTAATGGAAGAATTCTTAATGGTGACAAGGTCTTTTTTAAAGAAAAAGACAATCTTTTTGAGACATGGGGCTCTCCATGGAAAGGCTCATCTCCATATGCTATTAATGATTACGCACCTTTGGGAGCAGTAATTGTTCTTTCGCAGGGGAAAGATAATATTATCAGACCGTTAGAAGACCATGAAATTGCATCTATGGTATTGCCTCATATCTTCTTACCTAGTTGGGATACAGCATGTATTGACAGGGTAATGGAAGTTGTTAATAATATGTTTTCTCAAATACATTTTTATCACCTTAGCTGTAGACCTGACGAAGATGCGGTTCTTGTGACAAGAAATAAATTGGAGCAGGATAATGTGTTTTAATATGGGCAACTAAAAAATATGATAAAGTTGCGTTTGAGTGAAGTTACAATTTAGAGTTTATAGGAGGAGAAAATGATCTACATTCGTCGAGGAATCTTGATTGTTTTTACATTGATGACTGCTATATGGATATATGTTAATGTGTTTATAATAAGCGGAAAAGATACGCAGCCACCAGTTATTTTAGGCACAGAAGACGTAATTGAAGTAAGTGTTAATGCAACAGATGAGGAGTTAAAGGCAGGATTAAGTGCGTCAGACAATGTTGACAATGATATATCTGACAAGATTCGTGTGGGAAATCATTCGAAGTTTATTATACCAGGAGCATGTGAGGTGGAATATCTTGTGTTCGACAGCAGTAATAATGTGGGGAAATATACCCGCCGTATTGTTTACAAGGATTATCAGTCCCCAGAGTTTTATGTTAAAAGTCCACTTGTATATAAAGCTTCCCAGTCAGGCTCACCATCTATTCTTAGCAATATAGGTGCTAGTGATGTCTTAGATGGAGATATATCTGATAAGATTAAGATTACAGAGCAGGATATTGATATTACTATTGCAGGCACGTATACTGTGACTTTAGAAGTTGCCAATAATTATGCGGATATTTCTACTGTTAAACTGCCTGTTCATGTAGTTGATAAAAGCAGTGCTTTTAATAAAGAACCGACTATCCAGTTGAATCAGTATCTGGTGTATTTAGAAGAAGGAGAATATCTGAATCCGGTAGATTATATTTCAGAAGTGATTGATAGTAATGGAAATAATGTTAATCTTAATTACGTAGATATTATTACTCATGAAAGTACTTCTGAAAGTAATGTTTATGAGATAGAGTACAGATATACAGAAAGAAATGGTGCAACAGGAAGTACATATCTGATTGTTGTATTAGCAGAGTAGGAGGAAACAATGGAACAGGATGGAATTATTCAGCTCGATGAAATTAATATCAGAATAATTATACGGGATTTGCTGAAAAATTGTGTGTATCTTGCCATGGCAGCTATTATAGGAATAATGGCAGTTTCTATATATTTCAATATTACTTATAAACCAATGTATACGGCTTCAGCAACATTGGCAGTTCTATCTAGAAACAGTAATGGCAGCAGTTATGCCAATTTAAACACAGCTATGTCAATGGCGGATGTATTATCTGCAGTGTTTTCAAGTGATATAATAAAGGAGAAGGCTGTTGAAGTAGCTGGTGAGAAGGCATTAGATACACAGATAAAGGCAGAACTTATTACAGAAACTAATCTTTTTGAATTAAAAGTAACTGCAGAAAATCCAGAGCTTGCATACGACGTTATTAATACAGTTCTTAATAATTATAATAGTG
>ERZ1035041.615-NODE-615-length-15220-cov-4.180415_pt1 | contig 15220 bp, 11 predicted proteins | sample MGYA00520684_ERZ1035041 | MGnify/ENA primary metagenome ERZ1035041 (study PRJEB33766, sample SAMN09781699) | gut metagenome | biome: gut microbiome | host: Homo sapiens | place: Madagascar | study: EMG produced TPA metagenomics assembly of the PRJNA485056 data set... | reverse complement strand
GAAAAAATGGACACCGGCGGCAGCGGCCGCTGCAGGTGCTTATGTAGTTGCAATCGCTCCGAGACTTTGCGAACGGCCGGAGCGTATGCCGAAGGTGTATTACGCCCATCGCGGTCTGCATGATAATATTTCAGACGCGCCTGAAAATTCTCTTGCAGCCTTCCGGAAAGCGGTGGATGCAGGCTATGGCATTGAACTGGATGTGCAGATGACTGCAGATGGAAAGGTTGTTGTTGTACATGATTTTAACCTCAAGCGGATCAGTGGTGTGGACAAAGAGATCGACCAGTGTACCTATGCAGAACTGCAGGACTATCCGATCTATGGAAGCGACCAGAGAGTGCCGCTGTTTGAGGATGTTTTAAAGGCAGTGGACGGAAAGGTACCGCTGATCGTTGAGCTGAAATATAAAGAGGGCAACAAGATCTGTGAAAAAGCCCAGGAGATTTTAAACAGCTATACCGGAATTTACTGTATTGAATCCTTCCATCCGCAGGTACTGGTCTGGTATCGGAAAAACTATCCCCATATCTGCCGCGGACAGCTTTCCATGAACTTTGAGCGGGACGAAAATACAAATGGTGCGCAGTATTTCGCACTGCGTCATCTGTTGACCAATTTTCTTACAAAGCCGGATTTCATTGCTTATGATTGCCGTGCAATGCATGCAGTATCCAAAAACATCTGCCGGAACCTGTTTGGCTGTCCGTCCGTTGCATGGACAGTAAAATGTCAGGCACAGCTGGATGCCTGCAGCAGATCCTTCGATTACTTTATTTTTGAAGGATTTGCGCCGAAGCAGTGAGGGTACGGAACAGTTACGTCAGGAATAAAAACAGAGGCGGGATTCCAAAAGAGTTCCGTCTCTTTCCTGTCGTATAGGAAACTTCGTTTCCATACGATAAAAATGCTCCGCGAGGATCGCACTGCGGCGGAATGGTAGAATGTCGCTTACGCGACCCGCCGCAGGCGGAGAATCCTGTAGAGCAGGATTCTTTTTAAAAGGATGCTTGAAAAGACATTCCAAAAAAGCAGGAAAATATGCGAAATATTTTCAAAATGGAGGAAATCATGCATAATCAATTGACGGAAAGCGATATCAAAAAGATGCAGGAGGAAATTGAATACCGAAAGCTCGTTGTCCGCAAGGAAGCGCTGGAGGATGTAAAAGAAGCGCGGGCCCAGGGCGACCTTTCGGAGAATTTCGAATATTATGCTGCGAAGAAATTCAAGAACAAAAATGAAGGCAGGATTCGTTTCCTGGAGCGGATGATCAAAACGGCAGAGGTTGTTTCGGACGAATCCGCAGCGGACGAGGTCGGCATGAATAATAAGGTAGAGGTCTGGTTTGAAGAGGATGACGAGACAGAAACCTACAAAATTGTGACGACAATGCGCCAGGATTCCTTAAAAGGACTGATTTCCGGCGAGTCTCCGCTGGGGAAAGCTTTGCTGGGGCATAAGGTTGGTGACAGAGTTTTTGTGGAAATCGGCGCTGGAGACGGCTACTATGTCGTGATCCGTTCGATCGACAAGTCGGCAGGGGATGATGACGAGCTGAGAAGCTTTTAAACAATAGAATGCACGCTTTGCGAGCATTCTATTGTCGTGAACAATAGAATACACGTTCTGCGAGCATTCTATTGTCATGAAAAAGAGCCTGTGCAAAAGGCAGCGAGGATCGCATGGAGACGGAAAAATCTATGAAAATCATGGTGACAGGTGCAGGCGGCTTTGTAGGAAGCCGTCTGACAGCCTATTATGGGGAAAAATACGACGTGTGGGGCGTAACCCACAAAGACCTGGATCTGACGGATGAGGCAGCGGTATTCAAAACAGTGGAAAAATACCGCCCGGATGTGCTGCTTCACTGTGCAGCGATTTCGGACGTGGCAGAATGCAGTAAAAAACCGGAGCTGTCTCATGCCGTCAATGTGCTGGGAACGGAGTACCTTGCGAAAGCCTGCGGAAAAACAGGAACAAAGCTCGTAATGTGCAGCTCGGATCAGGTTTATTTCAGAAAACGGGGAGAGCAGGAGAGTCTGGAAGCATATCTGGAGCCCCACCGGGAGGATTGCATCGAAACGCCGGAGCCACTTTACGGGAAACAAAAGCTGCAGGGTGAGGAGATCTGCTTAAAATACCAGCCGGAGAGCGTAGTACTGCGGCTTTCATGGATGTATGACAGCCTGACAGAAGAAGAGCTGGCAAAAGGCAGACGCAACCTTGCAACGATGCTTCGGGAAATGCTCAACCAAAAGCAGTCCCGGAAATTTTCGGATACGGATCACCGTGGGGCGACGGACGTAAACCTTGTCGTAAAGAATATGGAAGCAGCGTGGAAACTGCCGGGCGGCATTTACAATTATGGAAGCAGCAACGATGCAGACCTGTATGAAACGGTGCGCCGCGTGATGGCGTCCTTTGGGCAGGAAGCCCTTGTAGAAAAAGCGACAGGCGGTAATGTCCGTAACCTGACGATGTGCACGGACAAGCTGGCACGGCACGGAATTTTCTTCCCGGATACGGCAGCAGGGCTGGAAGCATTTCTGCGTCAGTAGAATGGATTTGGGATCCGTAAAAGGAAGATTGCAGGGGGAATCTTTTCGGGAAAGCTGGTAATTTCTTTCAGGCAAAATGCTTACAGAAGGGGATTGAAATGAAAAAACGAAACTTTGAATGCAGATTATATGACAACACGGGGCTGGAACCGCATCCTCATCATGAAATCGAGATCATTTATGTTTTATCCGGTTCCGGGTATCTGAAAACGGAGGAAACTCAAAAAGAGCTGAAAGAAAATGATTTTTATATTGTAAATGCAGATGAAAGGTTTTATTTTTACAGAAAAAACAGTGTTTTGTATGCCTGCCTGAAAATCTGTCTGGATCAGGTGGAAGACATCGTGGATATGAGTGATTTCACGTTTCTTGCAGGAATTGCGGATAAGGTGCCGGATGAGATAACCCGTAAAGTAAAAAGAAGTCTGGCGCGGATTCTGCGGACGGAAATGGACAGAAATGAGTATACAGATATTTTACTGAATGGATATTATCAGGAACTGATTTACTATCTTGCGAAATATTATGCTGTAAAAATAAGTGATTCGTTCCACCGGGAATATAAGGCGGACGAGCAGAGAAAAATGCAGATTAACCAGTATATTTATACGCATTTCAGAGAGCAGCTCTCATTGCATGATCTGGCGGAACATCTGTATCTTTCGGATGCTTATTTGTCGAAATATATGAAAAAAGCGTTCGGACAGAATTTTTTACCGTACCTGATGGAGGTCAGGGCGGAACAGGCCAAAAAGGATTTACAGGAAGATTGCGGCAGAACGGTTCTGGCGATTGCGCTGGATAATGGATTTCCGAACATCAACTCTTTTAATAAAACATTTCAAAATAAATATGGAATGACCCCGACGGAATATCGCAAAGAGATGGCAGAGACCGTATCAGAGGAGTTGCCCCGGATATGGACAAAAGAGATGAGAAATACGCTGGTACGGAATATGGAAATCCTGTCGGCATCGGAAAAAGACAGGAAGGATGACTCCACAGAGAAAGAGATGTTGGTTGCAATGGGGGATGCTCAAAAAAGGCAGACCTATTCCAATCATTGGAATCCCTGTATTAATGTTGGAAAGGCAATCGATCTGCTGCGTGCGGATGTCCAGGAGCAAATATTATATCTAAAAGAAACGCTTCAGATAAAGTATATTCGCTGCTGGAATCTTTTTTCCGGGGACATGCTGTTCATCACAGAGAAAGGACAGAAACGATATCGTTATAACTTTACGAGACTGGACAGGATACTGGAATTTTTAGTACAAAATCAGTTAAAGCCTTTTTTTCAGCTGGTGTTTAAGCCGAACGTTGTGATCAAAAATCTGGATGAACATGTTTATTATAAGGAAGAAGACATTATTTTTGAAAATTTTGATCAGTATGTGGATTTTATCAGACAATGGATGGAGCATTTGACGGTCAAATTCGGAGTAGATGAAATAAATACCTGGATGTTTGAAATATGGCGCTCAAAATATATTGAGAAAGGGTTAGAAGCGTATTTTCGCCTGTTTGAAAATACTTACCGGAAAATCAGGGAATATGCTCCGGAAGCACAGATTGGTGGTATGGGGTTTGAACTGATAAAAAATGATTCCATATTGGTTGATACGATGAGGAACTGGAGCGAAAGAGAGATCAGACCGGATTTTATCACTGCTTATGCATATCCGTATAATGTAAACGGAAGTAACGATATTATAGACGGAAGAAGAGTGCAGAATGAAAATTATGCGATGGAGTGGATTGATAAAATCAACAGAATAAAACATGAAAATCATATGGATCTGCCGCTTCGGATAACGGAATGGAATGTTTCTGTTTCCAGCAGGAATGCACTGCATGACAGCTGCTTTATGGCGGCATATATTGTAAAAAACGTTCTCGCCACATTAAATCAGGTGGATTTTATGGCTTATTGGAGCGCTACGGATATAGAGACGGAGCATTTTGATACGGATATGATTCTGCATGGCGGAGAAGGTATCCTGAGCAGGAATGGAATCCGGAAACCGGCATACTACGCATTCTGTTTTTTGAATCAGCTGAAAAAATATATTCTGGGAAAGGGAGAAAATTACATTATTACAGGGAATGGTCATCAGGAATATGTGATCCTGTGTTATAACTATCAGCATCCGAATGTATTATATTATAAGCAGGATGAGGATATCCGGGAGCCGGAACAGATCGGTGCGTTATTTAAAGAAGGACAGAGGATCCGCCAGAAGATTCAGATTCGGAACGTGGAAAACGGGATTTACCGGAAAGAGGTAAGCAGAGTGAATGCGCAGCATGGAAGCGTACAGGATGAAATCCTTCGAAGCGGTTTGGCGGGGGAACTGAATCAGGAGGAGATTTGCTATTTAAAGGATACCTGCATCCCAAAGGTTTTGCGGTCCCGTGTATCGTGTGAGGAGAATCTGCTGGAGCTTTGGACAGAGCTTGAAGTGAATGAAATCCAGTTGATACGGCTGACCAGGTAACGGAAAGATGGCCGGTACGGTTTGAAAGGATTTTATACCGGAAAATAAGAGGAAGGTTTGTGAAAATGAAAAAACACAAAACCTCCTCTTTTTTTGTGGATCTTTTTATGAAAAGGACAAAAAAATAGGAAAAAAATAGTCCTGTAAATTATAATGAAAAGAAAGGTGGACAAAAAGATAGGTAAAACAGGCGTAAAACTATCCGAAATTAACAAGAACAAAAACGCATGACCATGTATGCTTATAGTATCAAAAAGAAAGGAACAGGACAGGAGAGGAGGTACAAAACAGTCATATTCAACAGGAGGTATAGAACAAGGAAATTTAGGAGGTAAACGAGATGGGGACGAACAAAATTGAAAAAAGGGATGTGCGGAACCTGTTTGGGGCAGGATTTGCCGCACTGGCAGCAGGAGGGCTGTCGTATTCCATGATTCAGTCGTTTTTGAGCTTTGTGTACACGGAGTACCTGGGAATGGCGGCTGCAACGATGGGAACGGTACTCAGTATCGGAATTGTAATTGACGGTGCGAGCGATTTCCTGATGGGAATTGTTATGGACAGGGTTCATTCCAAATACGGTAAAGTAAGGCCGTGGTTTTTATGGATGTGTATTCCGTTGGGATTGAGCTGCGGGCTGATCTTTTTCGCACCGAACGAAGCTTCTATGGCGGTAAAAGTAACTTATATTGTTGTGCTGTACAATCTGTACTGTACATTCCTGACAGCAATTCGTCTGCCGGGTCAGTCGCTGGTTTCTACGTGCTTTGAAAAACCGAGGGCAAGACAGCTGGCGAGTATGATTAACGGTCTGACAAATCAGCTGGGCAGCACGATTACAACGACACTGATTGCACCGTTGGTTGTCCTGTTTGGAGGCGAACTGGTCGGATACAGAAAAACATCGATCTTTTTTGCAGCATGTACCATGCTGGCAATGTTTATCACATTTTGTCTGCTTCGGGAGCCGTCACATGCAATGGTGCAAAACGTTGATGTTCATAAGGAAAACACGCAAAAGCGTATCGGTGTTGTGAAACAGATCGAAATGCTGTTAAAGAACAAATACTGGCTGATCCTGGAATGTGCGGTTATTACAAATGCTTTTGCAGGTGGATGCTTAACCGGTACACTGGCTTATTTCTGTAATTATGTACTCGGAGATATCGCAACAATCGGCGTTATGGCAGCAGTATTATCGTTCGGAATGCTGTTTGGAATTTTTGCTTCCACACCGTTTATTGTAAAGTTCGATGCAAGAAATATTTCTATTTTCGGATGTCTTTGCAGTATTTTCGGTTATCTGATTAGCGGCGTTGGATTTTTTGTACTGGACAGCTTCTTCGTTCTCTGTGCAGGAATGGCTGTAAAACAGTTCGGTACAGGATTTATCGTATCGGTCGATCTGGATATGGTATCCAGAACTGTCGATTACGGAGAATGGAAGCACGGAATCCGTCAGGACGGAATGGCATTCAGCGGAAAAGGCGTTATGAACAAGATCGCATCCGCAATTGTTACAGCAGTAGTTGGCTTTACGCTGACGAGCACAGGCTATGTCGGAGGAATGGGAAGTATTCCGGAGACAGCGACAGAGGCTTTGAAGGTTATCTTCCTGATTATGCCGATTATAATGTTTGCATTATCTGCAATCGCCTATGCGTCGTTTAAGCTGTCCGATAAAGAAATTGCGGAGATGAGAGAAGAAGTAAAGCAGAGAAAATGGGCAGAACAGGCATAAGAAAGGAGCACAGCAGTTTATGGAGATCAGAGTCGGTTTACTCGGTTTCGGGTTTATGGGACACAATCATGCAAACAGATTACAGGCATTGGAAAAGGAAGGAAAGCTGAAGTTTGTTGCGGTATGTGATACGAATGCACAGCAGCTTGCGGATGCACCGGAAGGTCTGAAAGTATACCACAACATGGATGAGCTGTTTTCAGACCGGGATATCAATACCGTCATTATCGCAATCCCGAATCACCTGCATAAAGAAGCGGTTATCAAAGCGGCAGAGGCAGAATTAAATATTTTATGTGAAAAACCGGTTGCGATGAATGTCGGGGAGCTGGATGAAATGCTGGATGCAGTGGAGCGCAATAAAGTGAAATTTACAGTGCATCAGCAGAGAAGATGGGATAAGGATTTTCGGACAGCCAAACAGGTCTATGACGAAAAAACGCTTGGAAATGTTTATACGATCCAGTCGAAGCTGTATGGATTTAACGGGAACATGCATGACTGGCATATTTATCCGGAATATGGCGGAGGAATGCTTTTTGACTGGGGCGTACATCTGATTGACCAGATGCTCTGGATGGTAAACGCACCGATTGCATCCGTATTTGCAGATGTCAGAAATGTGATCAATCAGAATGTAGATGATTATTTTAAGATTATCCTGAAATTTAAAAACGGTGTAACCGGAGAGATCGAACTGGGAACCTATTTCCTGAATGATAAGGAAAACTGGTTTGAGCATCACTGGTACATTGCAGGGGATAAAGGTACTTACCGGGCGGACGGATTTACTCCGGACGGACGCATTTGCAGGACGACAAGGCTGCTGACAAATGTGCCGGGAAAGATCACAATGACAGCAGCGGGACCGACCAGATCTTTCGGACCTCCGGCGGAGGGACTGCTCGTTACAGAGGATGTAGATACGGTTGAAACAGATCATGGTATGTTTTTTGATAACTTTATCAGGGCATTGCAGGGCAAAGAGGAATTTGTCGTTACAAAGAGCCAGGTAAAAAGAGTACTGAGTTTGATGGAAGCAATCCGTGAATCGGCGAAAACCAATCAGTCAATCGCATTTGAAGAAGAATAGGAGAAAAAATATGTTAGACAAGTTTTTTGTGGATGAAAACAGTTTACAGAATGTTGTGGAAAACGGAAAAGTTACGGGCTTTAAATTCGCAGTACAGGCCTGCAATTACAGGGGATGCTTTTTATCCCTTGTAAATGGATATTATGTAAAATGCGACGGCATTGAGTATCCGCAGATGGCGCAGAAATTTGAAATTAACGGTAAGGCTCCCCGGACATATGAAGAATTAAAAAAGGCGGTCTGGGAACATTGGAATTTTGCGGATCCTGCATGGATTTATGTGGAAAAAGAGGGCGGACTTGAGCCGGGAGAGCACGAACTCGTAGTGCAGGAATGCATTTTAGCGCAGTATGGATATGCAAAGTGGGACGAAGAATGGGTAAAGAACCCTCCTGTCCCGGGAAAAGGAGCCGTTGGAAAAGTCAGCAAACCTAGTACATTTATTATGAAATTACAGTAATGGGAGGAATATATCATGGCAATTAAAAGAGGAATCTCTTCGTACAGTTATCAGCAGGAAATGTTTTTTCATCGGATGGATTTAAAGGGGATGATCAAAGAGGTTCATGATAACCTTCATACCGATGGTATCGAGATCATTGATGAAATGATTATCAGGGATTATCCGAATCCTTCTGACCGTTTTTATGAAGAATGGAAAGAGGAAATGGAAAAATATAACATGAAAGCGGTTACGATGGATGTTTTTCTGGATGTTCATCAGTTCAGAGATCATGTTATGTCGCATGAAGAAGCGGCGGAAAGACTGAAAAAAGACATTATTATCGCATCGAAAATGGGCTTTGAAAATGTTCGCTGCCTTTGCCTGGTTCCGATCGATGTAATCGAGATGGCGCTTCCGACTGCTGAAAAATACAACGTCCGGATCGGCAAGGAAATTCATGCGCCGCTTTCCATCAAATATGGTGCGAGCGCATCTCTGGAAGAGGATCTTGTACTGGATCCGAGAAGTGTGGATCAGATTATCGATCTCGCACAGAAAACCGGAACGAAGCATCTTGGACTGGTTCCTGACATGGGAATTTTCCAGCACAGTCCGACCAGGGCATCCATCGCATATCAGAAGCGGAATGCAAAAAATCCGGAAGTGATTGATTATATTTTAAGCTGCAGAGGCAAGATGAGCGAAGAAGAAATCCTTGCCAATGTAAAGGAGAAATATCCGGATTCCGGCTATACCAATAAACGTGCGGTACATGGACTTGCACTGACGCAGATGTGTTCCGAACCGGAGGATCTGATCGATATCATTCCTTATATTTTAAGCATTCATGGAAAGTTCTACGAAATGACAGAAATTGCAGGTCGTCCCGGACATTACGAAGATGCATCCATTGATTATGCAAATCCGATCCGTATTCTGAAAGAGCATGGATATGATGGATATATCAATTCCGAATATGAAGGGCAGAGGGATCAGCAGGATCTGACAAAGGCTGATCTGGTAGATGAAGTAGAACAGGTACGCCGTCATCACAAGATGCTGGAAGATCTGATTGGGGAATAAAGAGGAGGAAGCAAATGAAAGAACTGAGAATTGGTATTATCGGAACTGGAATGATTTCACGCAGACATATGACCGTATGGTCTAAAATCCCTGGAACAAAGGTTGTTGCCGGCTGCGATATTGATGAAAAGAAAGTGACCGAATGGGGAGAAAAGTATAAGATCCCGAAGGAAAATTTATATACGGATTTCCGCGAAATGTTAAAGCGCGATGATCTGGACTGCATCGATGTGTGCGTACATAATAATCTGCATACACCGGTTGCTGTAGCGGTCATGAAAGCCGGATTTCCGTGCTATTCTGAAAAACCGATGGCAGGAAGCTATGCGGATGCCAAAATTCTGTATGATGCGCAGAAGGCATACGGACAGAAGCTTGCAATCCAGATCAGCTCCATTTATAACCATCAGACACGTCTTGCGAAACAGCTGATTGCAGATGGAAAGCTTGGAAAAATCTATCATGCAAGAAGTGTTGGTCACAGAAGAGAAGGACGCCCCGGACTGGATATGCCAAACTTCTCCAGAGACTTTATCAATAAAAAAATCGGTGGAAGAGGTCCTATCTTTGATCTTGGTATCTATCATCTGGCACAGATGCTTTATATTATGGGCATGCCGGAGCTGGAAAGCGTATATGGATTTGCTTCAGCGGATTATTATATCGACAATCGACTTTTACCGGCTGGCCTGAAATATGAAGTAGAAGATCTGGGTGTAGGTCTGGCGAGATTTAAGGGCGGTATCGCAATGGATATCTATGAAGACTGGGCAATGCATATGGATGATGTCGGAAACAGCTTCGTAGCAGGTTCCATGGGTGGATTAAAGCTGATTGACGTAGACTGCACCGGCGGAGAGCTGGCGAAGGAAGCCGGGGGAATTGTGGGCGGAGGAGATGTCCAGAAGCCTACACTGGAATTCTTCGGATATGAAGATGGTCAGATGGTCCAGAAGACGATCGATTGTCAGTTTAACGGAAGAAAAGCGGTACAGGCAAATCCGCAGCTTGCGCTTTATGACGATAATCAGGTTCATTGGGCGGCATATTTAAGGGGCGATCTGACCGATGAAACAAGAATTGATTCCCCGTATCTGGCAATGCAGACGGCATTATTATCAGAAGGTATTTTCATCTCGAGCGATCTGGGAAGGAGCGTGACTGCGGATGAAATCCGGGAACTGTCAAAATCAACTGCTGTACGCAGACAGGAAACCCCCTGGGGTACGATTGAATACGATTTTTAACAGGAGGTATGGACGATGGACAAAAAACTGCCGGTTGGAATACAGGTATACGGGCTGAGAGATTTGCTGGAAAATACACCGGATCAGTTTGGGACGGTGATGCATCAGGTAAAGGAAATGGGCTATGACGGTGTTGAGCTGGCAGGGCTTTACGGACTGGAGCCGACCTATGTAAAAGAGGTACTGGAAACAGAAGGACTGACTGCTGTCAGTGCACATGTACCGCTTACAGAGCTGATGGATGATCCGCAGAAGGTGGCGAATGATTATAAACAGATCGGCTGCAAATATATCGTGGTGCCTTATCTTCCGGAAGAGTTCAGGCATCTGACTCCTGGCTACAAAAAAGTGATTGCAGATATGGAACGAATCGGCAAGGTTATGAAAGAAAATGAGCTGACGCTTCTTTATCACAATCATGATTTTGAGTTTGTGAAGCTGGAAGACGGAACTTACGGCTTTGATGATATTTATAAGCAGATTCCGGCAGAATATCTGCAGGCAGAGCCGGATACCTGCTGGATTAAGGTGGCGGGAGAAAACCCTGCAGAGTATGTAAAAAAATATAAAAACCGTTGTCCGATCGTTCATCTGAAAGATTTTATCAAAGAAGGAAATCCGAAGAATCTGTATAAGCTGATTGGAATTGAAACCAAAGAAGAGGAAAAAGATACAGGAATTTTTGAATTTCGATCCGTTGGTTTTGGACAGCAGATCTGGGAGCCAATTCTGGATGCGGCGATAGAAGCGAATGCCGGATGGGTTGTGGTAGAGCAGGATGAGCACTATCAGCTGTCAAGTCTGGAATGCGCAAGACGAAGCAGAGAATATTTGAAAATACTGGGCTGGTAAGGATTAAAAATTGAATAGTTCATGAAAATCCCCCGCTCTGATGAAAGGAAAACCAAAATTGGAAACGGGGGATTTTTATGACAAAGAGGAGAAGGATGGATAAGATAAAAGCACGAAATAAAAAACAGGTAGATTTTTCACAGGGAAAAATTTTGTTTCCGATTATTGCTTTTTCCATGCCGGTACTGATTGGTAATATTTTTTCTGCCCTGTATAACGTAGTGGATTCTGTAATCGTTGGAAAATTTGTTGGTTCCTATGCGCTGGCTGCAGTAAATGCGAGCTTTGCAATCACCATGATGTGCACGGCAGTGTATGCGGGATTCGGGATGGGCTGTGCGGTATTGATCGGTCAGTTATATGGAGCGAAACAGTATGGGGAGTTAAACAAAGCGGCTGCGACGGCTCTGCTTGGGGCGGCAGCTGTGGGAGCGACAATGTCGGTAATCGGAATACTGGCGAGTAAACCGATCCTGCTGCTGATCAATACGCCGTCAGATATTATCGGGCAGGCGGACATTTATTTAAAGATTATCCTGTGTGGATGCGCATCGCAGGTACTGTATTTCATGGGATCCGGACTGATCCGGGCACTGGGCGACAGCAAAACGCCGATGTATTTTCTGGTGATTTGTGCAGTGATCAATATTATACTGGATATCGTTTTTATTGTTTTCTTTGATATGAAATGCGCAGGGGTCGCGCTGGCGACACTGATTGCGCAGACTTTTTCGGCAGTGCTTGTGGTCAGGCAGATTTTAACAGGCAATTATGGCATCACACTGACGAGAAAAGAGTGGAAAATCGATCTGGGGATGTTAAAAAGAATTTTGAAGGTTGGGATTCCACGGGCGATTCAGCAGCTTGCAGATTCCATTGGTCTGTTGGTGATCCAGAGTTTTGCCAATTCCTTTGGAACGGATTTTGTAGCGGTAAACGGCATTATTCAGAAAATGGATACCTTCGCATTGCTTCCCATGCGGGCAGTGGGGGAAACGGTAACCATGTTTAACGCACAGAATCTTGGCGCAGGAAAATACTCGAGAATCCGGGAAGGAAACAGAAAGAGTATGGGGATGACATTCCTGATCGGGCTTGCGATCGGACTGTTTTTCTTCTTTGAAGTGGATGTGATATTCAATCTTTTCCTGAGTAAATCCGATCCGAGCTATGCGATCATTCTGAAGATGGGCAGGGAATGTGTGCGGGTTCTTGCATTCTTCTATACCGTATATGGAATTCAGCAGGTATTGTCTGCAATTATGGCAGGAATTGGCGATACCAGGTCGGTGATGGTGATTGGAATCATCTGCATTGTGATCAGGGTTGTTTTGACCTATTGCCTTGCGATGCCTGCAAAACAGTATCAAAATCTGTTCTGGGCAACAAACATTTATAATCTATTGTTTATGGCAGGGACATTTATCTGCTATAAATTCAAAACGAAAAAATGGGAACAGAAAAACGCGTAATTTTGCTTCCCGATAACAGAAGGTATGCGCTGTAAAGCTTCTGTTGGATGAATACAAACGCCCTCGGAGCTGGTACTCCGAGGGCGTTTTTTTGTCCACCTGGACATTATTGCATTTCTATATCTAATTGTAATGCTCGGAAGGTAAAAAATCAATCCTTAAAGCTGCTTTCGCAGCCTGCTTCCTCCGCCATTGCTTTCTGTCCGCTTTTTTGCAGTACCTCGATCACCGCAGAGGACAGTGTAACTGTCAGCAGGGAAAAGAAGATGTTGCGCAGCGGAATGTAGGAAATCGAGAGCATCAGCACAACAAAATCTGTAAAAAAGTAGGCGCGGGAAATTTTCCAGCCGGTCACCTGATGGAGGATGAGCACCAGTGCGTCATCTCCGCCGGAAGCGCCGCCCCTGCGGACGATTAAGCCCGCGCCGATGCCAACGAACAGACCGCCGAGGATGGCGGCAATGAGAGGCTTATCTGCGTAGGAGGGCAGAAAGGGTCCGGTAAATTCCCAGAACCGGTACAGCAGTGCGTAGCAGCAGGTGGAAAAAATGGCATTCTTCAAAAAGTCGGTGCCCAGAAGCTTGAAGCCAATGATATAGCAGGTCATGTCGAGCAGAAACGAAAAGATGCCGGGTGAAATACCCGTCCAGTGGTGCAGAAACAGGGTAAGTCCCAGGATTCCGCCCTCTGTGATCCTGCTCTGGCTGTGGACGTTGAACAGGCCAAAGGACAACACGGCTGCGCCGAGCAGCATGGAACCGTAGTGAAGGATGGTATCTCTATTTAATTTTTGTTGAAACATAAAAGCTTAAAACTCCTCTGACTCTCCGGCGAGCTTCTGGCACAGCGCCAGAAACTGTTCGCCGTATTTTTGGTATTTCAGCTCGCCGACGCCATGGACAGCGAGCATTTCAGTTTTAGTCTGAGGCAGAAGGACACACATGGATTCCAGTGACTTGTCGGAAAAGACAAGATAGGGCGGAATATGCTGTGCCCGTGCGATTTCGGTACGCAGCCTGCGCAGCGCCTCGAAGGGATCGCTGCCGGTGTGCAGGGAAGAACGCTTTCTGCCGGATTTGTCCGTGCCGGGAAGCTGCCCGGCTTTTGCAGGTGTCTGCGTAGTCTTCCTTGCTGCCTTCATCGTGAGTACGGGGCGGAATTCCCCGGACTCTGCATAAAAAGACAGTCCCTTTTCTTTCACTTTTACAATAGGAAACTGATCGTCTGTAACGACCAGATAATCCGTCAGAACGAGATAATTGAGCACCTGCCGCAGAAAAACGATGGTATCCTGGGCGTGCGTTGCGTAGTAACGGTTGGAATCCAGACCAAAACGCAGTACCTTTTCGTTTTTGCTGCCGCGCAGCGTGTCAAGAATGACATTGACGCCAAAGCGCATGCCGCTTGTTAAGATACAGCCGATCAGGTCATTGGCAAGCTCTGTGATGTCGATGGTTTCAAAGGTATTTAAACAGTTGCTGCAGTTGCCGCAGTAGTTGGAGCCAAACTCACCGAAATAGCGCAGCATGTAGTCCCGCAGACAGTCGGTGGTGTGGCAGTAAAAGGTCATTTTCTTGAGGCGTTCGCGATCTTGTCTGCGAACCTCCTCCAGTGCTTCGCCGGTCAGCTCTTCGTTATCACGATCCTGTTCGATAAAAAACTGGTTTGTGATAACATCCTGACCGCTGTAAAATAAAATACAATCGGCCTTTGCACCGTCCCGTCCGGCGCGCCCGGCCTCCTGATAATAGCTTTCCATATTTTTCGGCATGTTATAATGCAGGACAAAGCGGACGTTCGATTTGTCGATGCCCATGCCAAACGCATTGGTTGCGACCATGATCGGTGCATCGTCGTAGGTAAAGGCCTCCTGGTTTGCGCGCCGTTCTTCGTCGGAAAGTCCGGCGTGATAGCGGGTTGCCCGAAAACCATCCGCAAGGAGCCTGTCGCAGACCTCTTCGACATTTTTGCGTGTTGCACAGTAAATGATGCCGGAGCTGTCGGGATGGGCGAGCAGATAATCGCGGATGCCGCGGTACTTGTCCTTATCGTGGCGAACCTCGAAATAGAGATTTTTTCGGTCAAAACCGGTCACGGCGACATGGGGATCGGAAAGCTCCAGCATCCGGATGATGTCTTCGCGAACTTCCCTCGTTGCCGTCGCGGTAAAAGCGCCGATGACGGGACGGGTGGGCAGCGTGCGGACAAATTCCGGGATTTTTAAATAG
>ERZ1035041.607-NODE-607-length-15493-cov-5.609664_pt1 | contig 15493 bp, 14 predicted proteins | sample MGYA00520684_ERZ1035041 | MGnify/ENA primary metagenome ERZ1035041 (study PRJEB33766, sample SAMN09781699) | gut metagenome | biome: gut microbiome | host: Homo sapiens | place: Madagascar | study: EMG produced TPA metagenomics assembly of the PRJNA485056 data set... | reverse complement strand
TTTAAAAAATAAAATAATGGACGCAGCCAATCGTTCCTTCCGCCAGAATATATATACTTATACCAATTTCCTGGATATTAACGAGCAGTCAGTATTCGCACAGATGAAAAACACACTTAATTTCGTAGCTTTTAAAACATACGGTGGCAATGATGCAAGTGAAAGACAGATGATACAGTTTGGTTCTTACGAAACTCTTGGCTATGAAGAGGAATTTCCAATAACTCTTATAAAGATATCTCCTCTTATAGAAAAATATGCTGAATCACTGTCACACAGAGATTACCTTGGTGCTCTTATGAATCTTGGAATTAAAAGAGAAATGCTTGGAGACATAAATATAAAAGGCAAGGACGCCTATCTTTACTGTGTTTCACATATTGCTGATTTCATAATTGACAACCTGTCTACAGTAAAGCATACACATATCCAGTGTACAAAGACTGATATTAACGATATCGAATGTTCACCTGAGCTTGAAGATATTGAAGTTTTATCTGCAAGTGAACGGATTGACGCTGCCGTTGCCAGCCTCACAAAGCTAAGCCGAAGTCAGGCAGTAGAATTATTCAGGGCAAGAAAAATATTCATTAACAGCCGTCAGATGGAAAACAACAGCTATCAGTTAAAAACTAATGATATACTTGTCATCCGCGGAACAGGCAAATTCATCTATCAGGGGTGCGGTAGAGAAACAAAAAAAGGCCGTATTTATCTTTCTTTCAAAAAATATGTTTAAAAAAAGGGCTGTTCTCACAGCCCTTTTAATATCTTTAATTACTCTTCTGTTGCTGGAGCTTCTTCCTGAGCTTCGTTGTCGTTAAGTAATGCCTTAATGCTTAAGCTGATCTTCTTATCAGCTTCATTAAGGTCAACAACCTTAGCTTCAATTTCCTGACCGATTGAAAGTGCGTCAGATGGCTTTTCAATACGATCTCTTGAAATCTGTGAAACATGAAGTAATGCATCGATGCCATCTTCTAACTGGACAAATGCACCGAAATCTGTCATTCTTGCAACTGTTCCCTTAACAACATTACCTACAGCATACTTCTCTGCTGCGTTGTTCCATGGATTAAGGTCTGGATACTTAACTGAAAGTGCAATCTTATCTCCGTTAATCTCTTTGATAAAGCACTTAACTGAATCTCCAATCTTGTAAACCTTCTTAGGATTCTCTGTTCTTCCCCAAGACATCTCTGAGATGTGAAGAAGACCATCTACACCGCCTAAGTCAATGAATGCACCGAAATCTGTAACATTCTTAACTGTTCCTTCGATTGTATCGCCTTCCTTAATCTTAGAAAGAACTGCCTCTGCTGCTGCCTTCTTAGCTGCAACAATAAGCTGCTTGCAGTCACCGATAATCTTTCTGTTCTTAGGATCATATTCAGTGATTACAAATGTAACTTCCTTACCGTTATATACAGATAAATCCTTGACGAATGTATCTGAAATAAGGCTTGCAGGAATAAATACTCTTGCTTCGTCAACGATAACTTCAAGACCGCCCTTAATGTTCTTAGCAACGCCTGTGATTGGTTCCTGACTGTTAAATGCATCTTCAAGCTTCTTATTGCCATTATCTGCAACAAGCTTTCTATATGTAAGAGCAACCTGTCCCTCACCATCATTTGATTTAAGAACCTTAGCCTTCATCTCATCTCCAACTGAGACTACAGTAGTAAGATCTACATCAGGAGCTGATGTATACTCTGAACGAGTAATAATTCCATCAGATTTGCCACCTATATTAAGCACGATTTTATCCGGCTTAACTGCAATAACAGTTCCGTCTACAACTTCACCTGTGCGGATTTCCTTCCATTCTTCGTTATCTAACATCTGTGCAAAGCTTTCTTCTGACATTAGTATAAACCTCCTCAATGATATTGTTTGGGGTTGATGCCCCGGCTGTAATACCTATGCAGTCTGATGATTCGAGCTTATCAAGCTCAAGGCCGCTAAGAGTCTGAATGTAAAAGGTTTCCTGACATTCCGTCTTGCAAATTTCATACAGTTTACGAGTGTTTGAACTACTGCTGTCCCCTATAACAATCATAGCATCAGCCTTTCGAGCAATCCGTCTTGCCTCATTCTGACGCTCCTCAGTTGCATTACATATCGTATTACTAATGCAAACATTGTACTCTTTTTTCTTTATAATTTCAACTAAATCTTGAAATTTCTTGTAATTAAATGTCGTCTGGGATACCACACGCACATTTTTACTCTTGTCAAGTTTCAAATTTTCAGCTTTTTCAACTGTATCAACAACATGTACAGGTGTCTCAGACCACCCCATAATGCCTTCAACCTCAGGATGCTTCTCATTGCCTATAATTACAATCTGGTCACCTTCAGCACTTGCATCCTTTACAATTTTGTGAATCTTTAATACAAACGGGCATGTTGCATCAACTATCTTTGCACCGCTGTTCTTTATTGATTCATATACTGCCTTTGATACTCCATGTGATCTGATTATAACAGTTGACTTTTCAGGTTCTGGAATCTCAGATATATCATTAACAGCCTTCACACCCTTGCTCTCAAGTTCATTGACAACCTCAGTATTATGAATTATCGGACCATATGTATATACATTTTCCTTATCCGCCTCGGCATATACTGTATCCATCGCACGCTGTACGCCAAAGCAGAAGCCTGCTGACTTTGCAAGTATTACTTCTTTCAATTATCTGCCCGCCTTCTTTTCATCTATTATCTTACTTAAAGCAGCTACAACCTGTTCTATATTCATATCTGATGTATCAACAAGCACAGCGTCATCTGCCTGCTTTAAAGGAGATATTGCTCTGTGCATATCTTCATAGTCTCTTTTTTCAATATCCTCTTTGATAGCATCAAAACTACAATCTTCACCTTTTTCCTTAAGTTCATCATATCTTCTCTTAGCTCTCGCATCAGAACTTGCAGTAAGATATATCTTTGCAAATGCATCTGGAAGTACTGTTGTTCCTATATCTCTTCCATCCATGATAACATCTGTTTTCTTTGCAAGTCTTCTCTGAAGTGCAACCAGCTTAGTCCTTACTGCTGCATACTTAGATGTCTTTGATGCCATCTTTCCTGTTTCTTCTGTTCTTAAAAGTGATGTCACATTTTCACCATTAAGTATTACCTGCTGTACGCCATCTTTGTACTCAATACTAATATCAATATTATCTACAGCACCATTAATTGCATTCTCATCATCTGGATTAATGTTGTTCTGTGAAAAATATACAGCCATTGCCCTGTACATTGCACCTGTATCAACATACACATATCCTAACTGCTTTGCTAAAAGCTTTGCTATTGTACTTTTTCCTGCTCCTGCAGGTCCGTCGATTGCTATTGCACTCATTTTCTCTGCTCCTTTAAATAAATTATTGTATATGACTTGCAGCAGCGTATGCTGTTGACCATGCTACCTGTAAGTTAAATCCTCCGGTCACTGCATCAACATCTATAACCTCTCCTGCAAAATATATATTCTTAACAAGCTTTGATTCCATTGTCGAAGGATTAATCTCCTTTACATTAACCCCACCCTGTGTAATTATCGCTTCATTAAAGCCTCTCGTAGAAGTTATCGTCATCTCAAAATTCTTAAGAAGCTTCACAAGTCTCTGTCTTTCTTCCCTTGTAACCTCATTAACCTTCTTTTCAGGCTTAATTCCCGACTGCATTACAATCACAGGAATAAGCTTCTTAGGAAGCAGCTCATCTAATGAATTCTTAAACGCCTTGTTCTGTTCCTTTGAGAAATCCCTTAATATTCTCTCATCAAGCTGCTCATCAGTAATTGCAGGCTTTAAGTCTATGCTTAATCTTACAGGTCTTTCCTTAACTATTCCCGTAATAACGCTGCTTGCGCTTAATATTACAGGACCGCTTACTCCAAAATGTGTAAAAAGCATTTCTCCAAAATCAGTAAATACTTTCTTATCTCCATCGTAAAATGTAACCTCTATATTCTTAAGGCTTAGTCCCATAAGAAGTTCTTCCCACTCTTCCCTTACATTAAGAGGCACAAGAGCCGGAAGTATTGGTGTAATGCTGTGTCCAAGACTTTTTGCAAATCTATAGCCATCCCCTGTAGAGCCTGTGGATGAATATGAATTACCACCTGTTGCAATAACGCACGCATCACCTTTAATTATCTTCTCTCCGGCTGCATCTTTTATTGTCACTCCTGCAAATGTGCCATTCTCCTCATTCACAGCTACAACCTGTGTATTAAGAAGTACATTTACACCAAGTTTTTTCATCTGCCTTGAAAGTGCTCCTATAACATCAGACGAATGGTCTGATTCCGGGAATACCCTGTTACCTCGCTCTATCTTGAACTTAAGTCCCAGCTCATCAAAAAATCCCATACAGTCATAGTTAGAAAACCCTCTTAAACTGCTGTACATGAACTTTTTATTGGTAACTATGCTGTTAAATATATCTTCTTCATCCCCGGCATTGGTAAAATTACATCTGCCCTTTCCTGTAATAAAAAGCTTCTTTCCAAGCTTTTCATTCTTTTCAATAAGTGTAACCTTATTATTGTTTCTGGCAGCAGTTATCGCAGCCATCATTCCCGCTGCACCACCACCTATTATTATAACATTGCTCATTATTGCTCTCTCTTACTTCTCTTTATCAATAGCTGTATTATCCATACATTTTCTTAATTCATTGACAACATTTTCATCCAACATATTAATCTCATCATTGCCTGAATACTCGAAATTATCAACAAATGCGTTAATCTTCTCAATATTCTCAACTACCTGCTCACTGTTCTTAAGGCACAATGATACTATCAGGGCATTAATAAGGCTCATTGGTGCAACGAGCGAGTCAACTATTGACGCCATATCACTTCTTGCAAACAGATTGCATGATGAATACATATTCATTGGTGAATGTATCGAATCTGTTATGGCAATAACTCTTGCCTGTCTGTTATTAGCAAATTCCATTGCTTTAAGCGTTCTCATTGAATATCTTGGAAAGCTGATACCTATTGCAACATCACCTTTGCCTATGTACATCATCTGTTCAAATTGTTCATTGGAATTACCAGTCTTTACAACCTGTACATTCTTCTTAATCATGCGTAGATAATATCCTAAGAATTCAGCAAGAGGTTCACACGACCTTGCACCAATTATGTATACACTGTCTGCTGCCATTATATCTTCAACAGCTATATCAAACGACGCTGTATCCAGTGACTTTAATGTATGTTCTATCTTTCTTGCATCCATTGACATAACATTATTCACTACCATATTGGTTGTCATATGTGAATTAAGCACATCAATCCTGTCAAAAGAATGAATCTTCTCCTGTAATATTCCTTCTAATGATCTCTGAAACTCTGGATATCCCGAAAATCCAAGTGCTGCAGGAAATCTTACAACTGTCGATTCACTTACGCCCACAACTTCTCCAAGCTTTGCTGCCGTAAGAAATGCACATTTTTCATAGTTGGCAAGTATGAACTCTGCAATTCTTTTATGACCTTTGCTAAGCTTTGGAAGACGGACTCTTATAAGACTTAATATATCAGTATGTTGTTCTAAATCATTCATTATCTATAAAAAGCTCTTCAAAATATGGCAGTTCTTTTACCCAGTCACAGAAGGTATGCCACTCTGCAAGCTTATGACCCTTTCTAGAATAATATATTCCAACAAGATTCTCATAATTGAGAGTACATGTTCTCATCTGGTTATAACTTTCTGGAAGAAGCTGAATCATGCTGTACCATAATGCTTTATCCTTAGTTTCAACAAATTCTGTTCTTATCCCTTCAAGAAAATCAATATTCTTCTGCATCATCTCAAGAGTTGCGTCAGTCATATGGTCTGTACTGAAATCAGCCATCTCAAAAGGCTTGCTGTGAATCTTATGCATTGTGCTTGTTGAGTTAGCAACTGTTCCAACCTTATATGTGTCGTATTCCTTCCACCAGTAAAGTGGTGCTGTTATATCAACTGTAACAAATATCTGTCTGATAAACTTTCTGTGGTCTGAGCCTGCCTTACATAATCTCTTGGCAAGGTCAAGATCATTAGGACCAAAAACAAATTTTCCTTCCTCATCAAAATAGCTGTCCATTCTTGCCCAGCTATTCAATGGATTTCTTGCCCCTCTGATGGCATTATTCATATTCATAACTTCAAATCGTTCTAACTTAATCACAATCGTGCTCCTTTTGTTTAATCATACGGTTTAATTTTACATGTAAAATGCATTTATATCAAGGGGAACATTCTGGATTGCAGGCTTGCTGCCTGCTTTTTTTGCAGTCCAAGTCTCTACGCAGCTTCGCTGCTCCCGAGCCTTGATAATTCACAACTTCCGCACTTCGTGCTTCGTTGTTCATTATCTGCATTCGCCATATAATCCAGAATTTGTGCAAGCACATTCTGGATTGCATGGCTCATTACCTGCAAAAAAAGACCGCCACATACGCTTTTGCGCACATGACGGCCGTTATTATTAATTATTAGACTGGATAAGCCTTATTAGCTGTATCTGCCTTTGCAGGATCAACCTTTGTCTGCTGAGCTTCTCTATATTTGAAGAACTCTGTAGCAACCTGTGGGAATAAGGCATATGAAAGCACATCCTCATCCTGCTGCTTGTACTGCTGTACAATTGGATCATTCTTGAATTTCTCAAGCTGTGGTTCAATTAAGTCAGCTGGACGGCATGTGATAGGCTTTGTATCACCGATAGCCTTCTTCTGAACCTCTGGATTGAATGGCTTGATTGTCTGACCAAATTCACCAGCAAGAACCTTCTTAGATTCCTTAGTAATCATCTTGTATCTCTCACCCTGTAATACATTAAGAACAGCCTGAGTACCAACAATCTGTGATGAAGGTGTAACAAGAGGTGGTTCACCATAGTCTTTACGTACTCTTGGGATTTCCTCTAATACATCTCTGTACTTATCCTCTGCACCAGCTTCCTTAAGCTGTGATACAAGGTTAGAAAGCATACCACCTGGAACCTGATAAAGTAATGTCTTGATATTAACACCAAGGACCTTAGTATTCATAAGTCCGCTCTTTAATGCTTCCTCACGCATTGGCTGGAAGTAATCAGCTATCTCAGCTAGAAGATTCTGGTCAAGTCCTGTATCGTACTGTGTACCCTTGAATGTCTCAACCATAACTTCTGTAGCTGGCTGTGATGTTCCCATTGAGAATGGTGACATAGCTGTATCAATAATATCAGCACCAGCTTCTACTGCCTTTAAGTATGTCATTGAAGCAACACCAGATGTGTAATGTGTATGCATCTGGATAGGAAGTGATGAACCATCCTTTAATGCCTGTACAAGCTCTGTAGCCTTGTAAGGAAGTAAAAGTCCAGCCATATCCTTGATACAGATAGAATCTGCACCCATGTCTTCAATTCTCTTAGCTGTCTCTTTCCAGTAATCAAGTGTATATGCATCACCTAATGTATAAGAAAGAGCAATCTGAGCATGTCCTTTTTCTTTCTTAGCAGCCTTAACAGCTGTCTCTAAGTTTCTTAAATCATTGAAGCAGTCGAAGATACGGATAATATCAATACCATTAGCAATTGACTTCTGAACAAAGTACTCAACTACATCATCTGCATAATGATTATAACCTAATATATTCTGTCCTCTGAAAAGCATCTGAAGCTTAGTGTTCTTAAATCCGTCTCTAAGCTTACGAAGTCTTTCCCATGGATCTTCCTTAAGGAATCTGAGTGAAGCATCAAATGTAGCTCCTCCCCAGCACTCTACTGAATGATAACCAACCTTATCCATCTTATCTACGATAGGAAGCATCTGCTCTGTTGTCATTCTTGTAGCTATAAGAGACTGATGTGCATCACGCAATACTGTCTCAGTAATCTTTAAAGGTTTTTTAACCTGTTCTGCCATAATATCCTCCTTTTACATAACGCCAAACATGGCCATAAATGTACCGGCTGCAACCGCTGTACCAATAACACCGGCAACATTAGGTCCCATAGCATGCATCAGAAGGAAGTTAGAAGGATCTGCCTCAGAACCAACCTTCTGTGAAACTCTGGCTGCCATAGGAACCGCAGATACACCTGCTGAACCAATAAGCGGATTAACCTTACCATGTGTAACAAGACACATAATCTTACCAAATAACACACCTGCTGCAGTACCAAATGCAAATGCAATAAGTCCTAATGCAACAATCTTTAATGTATCAAGGTTAAGGAATGCTTCTGCACTTGTTGTAGCACCAACTGATGTTCCAAGGATAATAACAACTATGTACATAAGTGCATTAGAAGCTGTCTCTGCAAGCTGCTTAACAACTCCACTTTCCTTGAAAAGGTTACCTAACATAAGCATACCAACAAGTGGTGCTGTTGTAGGAAGAATAAGTACTACTACTACTGTAACTACTATAGGGAAGAGAATCTTCTCAAGCTTAGAAACAGGTCTTAACTGTTCCATCTTAACTTCTCTTTCCTTCTTAGTTGTTAAAAGCTTCATAATTGGTGGCTGGATAATAGGAACCAGTGACATATATGAATATGCTGCTACTGCAATAGGTCCCATATATTTAGTCTGACCAAGCTTACCTGCAAGGAATATTGAAGTAGGACCGTCTGCACCACCGATAATTGATATAGCTGCTGCTGCCTTATCTGGGAATCCCATAAGGATAGCCATAAGATATGCTGCAAAGATACCAAACTGTGCTGCTGCACCAAGCAGGAAACTTGCCGGGTTAGCAATCAATGGACCAAAATCAGTCATGGCACCAACACCCAAGAAAATAAGTGATGGTAAAATACTCCATTCATCAAGTAAATAGAAATAATGTAATAAACCACCTACACCGTTACTTGAATCCTCTATTGCTAACATAATGTCAGGATAAAGGTTTACAAGAAGCATACCAAAAGAAATAGGTACTAAGAGCAGAGGTTCATATCCTTTTTTAATTGCAAGATAAAGGAAAACAAACGCAACCAGAACCATAAGGTAATTACCCCATGTAAGTCCGAAGAATGCACTCTGGTGAACGAGGTTTCCTAAAGTTGTTATAATATAACTCATCTTATACCTCCGTAAGTCACTTTATATCAGAATCATAATTAATTTAATGAAACTAATACCTTACCTGACTCTACAGAATCACCAGCTGCACACTCAACAGTTGCAATTGTGCCATCCTGAGGAGCACAGATTTCATTCTCCATCTTCATAGCTTCAAGGACAACTAATACGTCACCCTTCTTTACAGCAGCACCTGCTGTTGCATTAACTTTAAGAATCTTTCCTGGCATTGGAGCGTTAACCTTAACTGCTCCCTGAGCACCTGCTGGTGCTGCTGCCTTAGCTGCAGCCTTTGGAGCTGCTTTAGGAGCGGCTGCCTTAGCTGCTGGAGCTGCACTGCCTGTTCCCTCTTCTACAGTAACATCATATACGTTACCATTAACTGTAATTGTATAGTTCTTCATGATTATTTCCTCCTATTATTAACCTTTCTAATTGAACGAACAACAAGTCCATCTGCTGATGTTCCTTCTGAAGCTGCTATTGCTGCTGTAATTACTGCAACAAGTTCAAGATCGTCCTCAACATTTTCTTCTTCATTAGAAACAATCTGTGCTATAGCATTATCAACACCAACAGAAGCTGTGTCTTCTTTCTGTTCTTTCTTTCTGTTCTCAAATACGCTTATATACTTGAACAGAGAAATAATGAATGAAATGAATATAAGAACTACGAATACAGTTCCCATACCAATAAGTGTATTCATTCCGGCTTTACCCATCTTCTCACCTGTTGTGTAAGATGGATTAATAGCTCCACTTTCAAGTGTGTAATCTGTATTGATTACGAATTCAAATGTACATTCTCTCTTTTCGAATTCAAGTTTAACTGAAATAGTACATAATTCACTTGTTTCATCACTGACCTTTACATTAATGTTGTTAACATCAACAGCCTCTTTGAGTTCACCAAGTTCATCTTTAGTGCTGTTCCAGCTATTGTATAATCCTATTGTTTTAACATTCATTCCCTGCTGATTAACAATATACATCTTACTGTTAACATCATTAAGGGTTCTTCCTGCTTCTGCATCTGCAATAAGAGCATCTGTTCCTGCTTCACCCTGATTACTGTCAAGGTAAAGAATCATATCCTTTGCCCAGTCCTTGAGGTAATTCTCAACATAAGCAACCTCGTTATCTTTAATGGATTCTTTAGCTGTATTAGTATCAATCTGTGCATTGCCACAGGCTGTCATACTGAATACGCAGGCTAACATGCAGAATAACAATAAGAATCTTTTCAAATTAGTCTTCTTCATATTGTCACCTCTTAATTAAACTGTTCCATGCTTCTTGTCAGGACGAACCTCTCTCTTTGAAAATAACATTTCAAATGCAGCGGCTACATACTGTCTTGTATTCTCAGGGTCAATAACAGCATCAACATATCCTCTTGCTGCTGCTGACTCAACACTCGACTGTAACTTAGCATATTCAGCTGCTTTCTCTGAAACAGTTGCTGCCACATCAGAAGCGGCTGCTATCTCATCAGCATACATAATCTTTGCTGCAAGCTGTGAATCCATCATTCCGATAGAAGCTGTTGGCCATGCATATACAAGGTCAGCACCTAAAGACTTAGAGTTCATAGAAACATATGCGCTTCCATAAGCCTCACCTGTAATAATATTAACCTTAGGTACATCTGCGTTAGCAAATGCATATGTAAGCTTGGCACTTGCAATTGCAATTCCCTTCTCAGCTGCCACTGTAGCTTCAAATCCCTTAACATTAGTAAGTGTAAGTACCGGAATCTCAAATGCATTACAGAAATTAACGAAATTCTCTGCCTTGTAAGCACCCTTAACTGTAAGAACAGGCTCAAACTTCTCAGCCACTTCGCCCTCTTCATCATAAAGAGCTGTTCTGTTAGCTACAGCACCAATAGTAATTCCATCTACCTGAATAAATCCTGTAACCATTTCTTTAGCATATGAAGCCTTAACTTCAACAAATACATTATCATCAGCAATATCTGAAAGAGCTAATGCTGGGTCAGCAATCTCTGCTGCCATATCCGGGCATGCTCTGTTAAGATCATCTGTTGTTGCAGAAACTGCAGCATCCTCTTCGTTGTTAGCAGGAAGCATAGAAACTAACTGTCTTACACCATTAGCAATAGTCTCCTCATCTCCTGTAAAATCAACGACTCCTGCTTCTGCCTGGAACTTAGCTGACGCTGTGTCAAGCTTTGATTCATTATTACCATCTAATGCATTAGGGCTGTTAACAAAAAGCTTTGCCTTGCTATCTTCCATAAATGTAAAATCAGATAATGAAGAAAGAATTGCAAGTCCTCCGCCGCAGTTACCATAAACTGCTGTAATCTGTGGAATAACACCTGATGCAATAGACATCTTCTTATAAATTGTACCGAAACCTTCAAGAGCATCTGTTGCTTCCTGAAGTCTTAAACCTGCGCAGTCAATAAGACCTATCACAGGAGCTCCCATCTTCATAGCATAATCATAAAGTGCTGAAATCTTCTTAGCATGCATCTCGCCGATAGAACCATTAAGAACAGTTGCATCCTGGCTGTATACATACACAAGATTACCATTAATAACTCCGTATCCTGTAATAACACCATCGGATGGAGCCTTCTTTTCCTGAATGTTAAAATCTGTAGATCTGGCAGTCACACCAGCACCGATTTCAACAAAGCTGCTATCATCAAGTATTGCTTCAATCCTTGATAATGCCTGTGTTGTATTACTCATTACGAGACCTCCCTTGTTTTTTACGTTGCTTTTGCGCAACTCTTTGTTAATTTTATTACAATCTTCCAATAATTACAAGCATTTTTAGTCCTTTGTTTCAAATACAATTAAAAGTCCTTCTTTTATTTTTATAAATGCCTCATCTTCTTTAATTTCATTACTCTGGCATATGCTTAAGCCCTGATGAAGTACATAATCATCAAGCACATATTTAAACCCTGCAAGACTTATAATCGTTTCTTCAGATAGTGGAACAAATGATACATAATCACCATACTGTCCTTTTTTTGACACTTTTACTTCTCCCATCTTGTCATTTACAAGATATATTTTATTGTGACTGTCACATATAAAACATGGCACATCACTGTCAAGTGCAGCCTTCATATTGCATATATTGGTAAATGTGTGATCCATCCTTGTACCGGTTGCCCCAAGTATATATATAGATGAAGCTCCGGCTTTCAACGCATTTATAATAGCAATATGCGTATCTGTATAATCCTTTTCTTTAGGATAAGTCTTAATGTCTGTACTTTTATACTTGTCAAGCAGTCCATCTTCTACTGAATCATAATCTCCCAGTATCATATCAGGCACAAGCCCAAGTTCATTAATATACTTAAGCCCGCTGTCTGCTGCAATTATATATTCTGCATTAATCGTCTTAATAAAACCCTTTGCCCAGTTGATATCAAGACTTCCTCCTGTCACTATAAGTGTTTTCATATCAATCTCCTTAATCATGCTGTTCTGTAATATCTTTCTTTTGTATTTTACCACAATAATTCATATGTTCTTTATTTTTTCACAATTATATTTTATAATGTCTGAACAACAAAGGACTTATGGTTAAGTTCTATAACAAGGAGGAACATTATGTCTGAAAACACGACTGACATAACTAATGACAACATTCAGGATAATAACGAAAACAATTCTCTTCTTACAGGTGGAAATCTGTATGAAAGCAGCACTGACAAGTACAAAGATAACTTATCTTCTGCCATCACATTCTTTGTATGTGGAGGAATTGGAATCATTCTTATGATTCTTAATGATATCGGTATCATTAAGATAGTAACTAAAGATGCACCTTCATTCCTTTTTATTAATATTGTTCTTGGTCTGTTATTTATCGGATTCATTGCAATCGGTGTCTGGTCTTTGAAATACTCTAACAAAATTAAAGCCAAGGCTGAAACTGAGGATAAGAAAGCCGCCGATGTTCTTAACTGGCTGGAAGACAACATAACTAAAGAAGATATTGAGAATTCTTACACTGGAGATATTCAGGAAGAAATGAAATATTTTAACCGTACAGCTTATGTTAAAGAACAGTTAACTGTACAATTTACCGAACTTTCAGATGAAGAAGCTGAGAATTTTTCAGAACAGTTCGTTGAGAAAATGTTTAATTAATATTTATGTATCAAAAATGCCGTGTTAACCAATACGATTAACACGGCATTTATTATGCTTATATATTAGTTATTAGAAAGGAATTCATCAATTCCCTTAGCTCCAGCCTTTCCTGCTCCCATGGCAAGAATAACTGTAGCAGCACCTGTAACAGCATCTCCTCCGGCATATACGCCTTCCTTAGATGTCTTACCAGTTTCTTCTTCTGCTACGATACATTTTCTCTTATTGATGTCAAGTCCCTTAGTTGTTGAAGAGATAAGTGGGTTAGGTGAAGTACCAAGTGACATGATAACTGCATCTAATTCCATAACAAACTCTGAACCAGGAATCTCTACAGGCTTTCTTCTTCCTGAAGCATCAGGTTCACCAAGTTCCATCTTAATGCACTTCATACCTGTAACATTACCCTTGTCATCTGTAAGAATCTCTGTTGGGTTAGTAAGAAGGTCAAATATGATTCCTTCTTCCTTAGCGTGATGTACTTCCTCAGCTCTTGCTGGAAGCTCCTCCTCACTTCTTCTGTATACGATATGAGTCTCTGCTCCAAGTCTTAATGCTGTTCTTGCAGCATCCATAGCAACATTACCACCGCCAACGATAGCAACCTTCTTAAATCTTGCTATTGGAGTATCATACTCATCCTTGAAAGCTTTCATAAGATTACTTCTTGTAAGGTACTCATTAGCTGAGAATACTTCGTTAGCATTCTCGCCTGGGATGCCCATGAATCTTGGAAGACCTGCACCAGAACCGATGAATACTGCATCAAAGCCTTCATCCTCAAGTAACTGGTCAATTGTCATTGACTTACCAATAACAACGTTAGTCTCAATCTTAACGCCTAACTTCTTAACATTCTCAACTTCGTGGGCAACTACTGTTGACTTAGGAAGACGGAATTCAGGAATACCATATACTAATACACCACCAGCCTCATGTAAAGCCTCGAATATAGTTACATCATATCCCATTTTTGCAAGGTCTCCGGCACATGTAAGTCCTGAAGGACCTGAACCAATAACAGCAACTTTCTTGCCTTTCTTCTCTGTTGGCTTCTCTGGCTCAACATTATTCTCTCTTGCCCAGTCAGCAACAAATCTTTCAAGCTTACCAATTGATACTGATTCGCCCTTGATTCCTCTGATACACTGACCTTCGCACTGTGTCTCCTGTGGACATACACGGCCACATACAGCAGGAAGTGCACTTGACTTACCAATAATCTTGTATGCTTCCTCAATATTTCCTTCTTTTACCTGATGAATAAATGCTGGGATATCGATAGATACAGGACAGCCCTGAACACATCTTGCATTCTTACAGTTAAGGCATCTTACTGCCTCTTCCATAGCTTCTTCCTTGTTATATCCAAGACATACTTCATCAAAATTCTTATTTCTTACGTCAGGAGCCTGCTCTCTGACTGGCACTTTCTTCATTACGTCCATTTTGAAATCCTTCCTTTCTAATTACACTGTCCACAACCGCCGTGATGTGTATCACCTTCCTGAAGCTTAAGCATTGCTCTTCCCTCTTCAGTTCTGTACATAGCACTTCTCTTCATAGCCTGGTCAAAGTCTACTAGATGTCCATCAAACTCTGGTCCGTCAACACATGCAAACTTAATCTCATCGCCAACCTTAAGACGACATGCACCACACATACCAGTTCCATCAACCATAATCGGATTCATGCTGACAATTGTAGGAATTCCAAGTTCCTTAGTAAGAAGACAGACGAATTTCATCATAATCATAGGTCCGATTGCTACACATAAATCATAATGTTTTCCTTCTGCAACAAGATCCTTAAGCACATCTGTACCCATACCTTTTCTTACATAGCTTCCATCATCAGTTGTTATGTAAAGATTACCAGCAACAGCCTTCATCTCTTCCTCTAAGATTATAAGTTCCTTATTCTTAGCACCAACGATAACATCAACATCTACACCATGCTCATGCATCCATTTAACCTGTGGATATACAGGTGCTGTTCCAAGACCTCCGGCAATGAATACAATATTCATCTTCTTGAGTTCTTCAATATCCTTGCTGATAAGCTCTGATGGACATCCAAGAGGTCCAACAAAATCTTCAAATGCATCTCCTGCTTTAAGATGTGACATCTTCTCAGTAGACGCTCCAACTATCTGAACAACTATTGTTATAGTTCCTGCTTCTCTGTCATAATCACAAATAGTAAGTGGAATTCTTTCGCCCAAATCATCCAGCTTTACAATAACGAAC
>ERZ1035041.602-NODE-602-length-15579-cov-5.208387_pt1 | contig 15579 bp, 15 predicted proteins | sample MGYA00520684_ERZ1035041 | MGnify/ENA primary metagenome ERZ1035041 (study PRJEB33766, sample SAMN09781699) | gut metagenome | biome: gut microbiome | host: Homo sapiens | place: Madagascar | study: EMG produced TPA metagenomics assembly of the PRJNA485056 data set... | reverse complement strand
AACAAAAGACAATGTAATTACTATCCCCATATCCCCATCACAAAAAAATCCTTTAAATATACTAGATGTCAGAATCAACACAAAACATGCAACCTCTAAGCATTTATGCCAATTGTTAAATTTGCCTTCCATTTTTATCACCTCTTTTTTCTAGTGTATCACATAGATAAACCTGATTTTTTATTGAATATATAAGCTTATATTTTATTTTTCGATACCATAATTATCATTCTCTATCTCTATGCCCTCTTCAACAATTTCATTGACATCAATTAATTTTATCGGATTATCAGATAGTACCTTATAAAAAATATTAGATTGTTTCTTAGAGAGATTTCTAACTATAGTTTTAAAATCAATCAGATAAAAATCATCTTTTCGAATATACTGCATTATTCGTTCACACACATCTAAATCCTTTTCTTTTTTATAATCTGGTTTTCTTGTTGGGTTAGTTAATATCTTTTGAACGACAAAAGCAGAAGGATTAGGTACAATCAATTTATGATTCCTATATTTAATTTCAGCCGGATAATCAGCAAGAATATTAACAATTCGCATGCTTTCAGATTTTATATTAAGAGGCTCTATTTTTGTTGGCTTATCGGTATTACTTCCTAATGTTCTTGTCAAGAACTCAAGTTCCAAAATATCTTCTTTATAAAATTTTGCCACTCCAGACATTATATCTTCTTTGTATAAAAAACCAATTTCTGCCAACTTAGATGCTATAGGAATCTTGATATCCGGCAAATTTATATTTCTATACAAAATATCAATATCTCTTGTCTGCAAACTGCTAGTATAGTCATTTTTAAAAAGGCATTTAGAATATAAATATTCAGCCCAGCTACCCATAATCATAACATACGGTAATAGACCAAGTTCATCAAGTTTATCTATTACCTCATTAAATGCTTCTTCTCTTTTTATATCCATATAGCTTTTCTCCCGCCTTAAGATAAATTTCAATTTCTTTCTTTTCAAATTCCATTTTCACAAGAACATCAGATAAATACTTGCGTCTTTTCAAATCCTTTTCAAGTGCTATTACATGCTCTGAATTAATATTACCAATATATTTATTAATAACTTTTCCGTTATCCCTATGCGTAAGATACATATATGAATTATTACCATGTTTTCTTATTACAGGGCTGCCTACAGGATATTTCTTTAATTCATCTTTATAAGCTTCAATCATTCTTAATGTCCTGTCATATTCATCTTTAAGCATTATCCGTATCATTGAGTCTTCCATGATATCACTCCCTTTTATTTTATATACATATTGTACTACACTAAGAAGAAACTATGCAATATGTTGTACACAAAATTGATAAAATATGCAAAAATAACCAAATAGACAATCTAAAAACTCAAAAAGAGCGATGCCTAAGCACCGCTCTCTCATGTCAAAAATATTAATTATTAGTTGAACTTACGTTTTCTAGCTGCTTCTGACTTCTTCTTACGTCTTACGCTTGGCTTCTCGTAATGTTCTCTCTTACGAATTTCCTGCTGAATGCCTGCCTTAGCACAGTTTCTCTTGAATCTGCGTAATGCGCTATCTAAAGACTCGTTTTCTTTAACGATGACATTTGACATACTACTTCCTGACCACCCTTCTGTTGCAAATTGTGCGCCAAACTACATAAATAGGGTATTTACTAATCGCACAAAAAACATTATATCACATTTTTGCAAATCGTCAAGCCCAAATTATCTAATCTGTGCAAGAATTGTATCAGGTACTTTAGCAATAAGTTCATCAATACCGGCAGGGTTCTTACCACCAGCCTGAGCCATATTAGGACGGCCGCCACCGCCACCGCCAACAATAGGAGCAAGAGCCTTGATAAGGTTACCAGCATGAGCACCCTTGGCAATAACATCATCTGTTGCCATTGCAATAACGCTTACCTTATCAGCACCCTGTGCGCTGACAATAACAACAACGCCTGAACCAATCTCACCCTTTAACTTATCGCCAAGGTTTCTTAATTCATTCATATCAACACCGTCAACCTTAGTTGCAATATACTTAACGCCATTAACTTCCTTGATATCTCCTGCTGTATCTCCAAGTGCATTATTAGCAAGCTCCGCCTTAAGCTTCTCATTCTCGCTCATAAGTGACTTAATCTCATCATTCATAGCTGCAATCTTCTTAACAAGCTGTACCGGCTCTGCCTTGGCTGCCTTAGCTGCCTCTTCAATAGTCTTCTCAAGTTCAGCGTAATACTTCATAACACCCTTATCTGTAAGAGCCTCAATTCTTCTTACGCCTGCAGCAACACCTGCCTCAGATACAATCTTGAAAAGTCTGATATTAGCTGTATTAGCAACATGAGTACCACCACAGAATTCCTTAGAGAAATCTCCCATAGCAACTACTCTTACCTTCTCGCCATACTTCTCACCGAAAAGTGCCATAGCTCCTGTCTTCTTAGCTTCCTCAATGGTCATTACATCAGTAACAACAGGAATAGCCTCTGCAATCTTTTCATTAACAATATCTTCAACCTTAGCAATCTCTTCCTTAGTCATGCTCTGGAAATGTGTAAAGTCAAATCTTAATCTGTCAGAATCAACGTATGAACCCTTCTGCTCAACATGATCGCCAAGAACAGTTCTTAAAGCCTTCTGAAGAAGGTGTGTTGCACTGTGGTTCTTACATGTATCTGCTCTGTAAGCAGGGGAAACTTCCATTGTTGCAGTATCTCCAACCTTCATCATGCCCTTAGTCATAGTTCCGACATGACCAATCTTGCCACCCTTTAACTTGATAGTTGTCTCAACAGCGAATTCTCCTTCAGATGTCTTAATAACACCCTTATCGCCTTCCTGACCACCCATAGTAGCATAGAATACAGTCTCATCTACAATAACAGTTCCCTTATCACCCTCAGATAAAGCATCAACAACTTCTTCCTCAGTTGTAAGAACTGTAATCTCAGATTCATTAGTAAGCTTGTCATATCCAACAAATGTGCTTGTTATAGCAGGGTCAATCTTATCATATACAGTTGCGTCAGCACCCATATAGTTAGTTACCTTACGGGCATTTCTTGCCTTAACTCTCTGCTCTTCCATAGCTGCATTAAATCCAGCTTCATCAATTGTAATATTCTTCTCTTCAAGGATTTCCTTAGTAAGGTCAATAGGGAATCCGTAAGTATCATAGAGCTTAAATGCGTCTGCTCCTGATAATACATTTGCACCCTTAGAAGCAAGTTCAGCTTCCATATCATTAAGGATGCTTAATCCCTGGTCGATAGTCTTATTAAACTTATCTTCTTCTTCAGAGATAACCTTAGTAATAAATGTTCTCTTTTCCTCTAATTCAGGATATCCGTCCTTAGAGCCTTCAATTACAGTTTCACAAAGCTTAGATAAGAACTTTCCTTCAATACCAAGAAGTCTTCCATGTCTTGCAGCTCTTCTTAAAAGTCTTCTTAAGACATAGCCTCTTCCTTCGTTAGATGGCATAATTCCATCACTTACCATAAATGTTACTGAACGGATATGGTCTGTGATAACACGGATAGACACATCCTGCTTCTCATCTTCCTTATACTTAACTCCTGCCATCTCACAAACCTTGTTGCGAAGTGCCTGTAATGTATCAACATCAAATATAGAATCAACATCCTGAACAACAACTGCAAGTCTTTCAAGTCCCATACCTGTATCAATGTTTTTCTGGATAAGGTCTGTGTAATTGCCATGTCCGTCATTGTTAAACTGAGAGAATACGTTATTCCATACTTCCATATATCTGTCACAGTCACAGCCTACTGTACAGCCTGGCTTACCACAGCCATATTTCTCACCACGGTCATAATATATCTCAGAACATGGACCGCAAGGACCAGCGCCATGCTCCCAGAAGTTATCTTCCTTACCAAATCTGAATATTCTTTCAGGTGCAATACCGATTTCCTTATTCCATATATTAAATGCTTCATCATCATCCTGATATATAGAAGGGTATAATCTGTCTGGATCAAGTCCTACAGTCTCTGTTAAGAACTCCCATGACCAGTGAATAGCTTCATCTTTGAAATAATCACCAAATGAGAAGTTACCGAGCATCTCGAAGAATGTTCCATGTCTTGCTGTCTTACCTACATTCTCGATATCACCTGTTCTTATACACTTCTGACAAGTTGTAACTCTTCTTCTCGGTGGAATCTCCTGTCCTGTAAAATATGGCTTAAGTGGAGCCATACCTGAATTAATGATAAGCAGACTGTTATCATTATGTGGAACTAAAGAAAAGCTCTTCATCTTCAAATGTCCCTTGCTCTCAAAGAAATCAAGGTATAATCTTCTTAATTCATTCACACCTCTGTACTGCACTTTAACTTCCTCCTGATTATTCAGTAATCTCTTTTTCTTTATTCTCCGATGCAGCCATCTTAGCTGCTTTCTTGGCATCTGCTGCCTTTCGGAGTTTACCACCTACGAATACTGCAAGTACCAGTAACGCAAGCATTATAACAAATCTTACCGCTTCGTAAGCTATCTCACCTACGAGTACGCTGACTAACCCAACCATAAGTATTACCTCCACGAATTATAATAAAAGCCTTCGCAATGATTTATAATATCACAAGCAACAACATTTATCAAGATTTCCAGTTTCCATCTGTCAGGAAATGCATTGCACGCTGTTCTGCTCCCTTAATTATATTCTTATCATACCCTATAACATTAAGAAGCTTAATCGCATTCCTTGTTGTTGCAGGTCCGGCATACAGCTTATAATCAAACTTAACCTCATCCTCAGTAACTTCCTCCTGAAAATGATAGTTTCTGTAGCAGTCCTTAAGTATTGATGTAAGCTCAATGTCATGTGTAGCTGCAAAACACAGTACCCTGTCTGTATTAAGATTCTTTAATATCTCTGACGATGCTGCAATTCTCTCAACAGTATTAGTTCCACGAAGTACCTCATCAATAAAACACAGAACCGGCTTTCCTTTTCTGCTGGCCGCATCAAGGATTCTCTTTAATGACTTAATCTCTACAATATAGTAACTGTCTGAATTAGCTAGGTCATCCCTTAATGCCATTGAAGAATATATCCTATATACCGGAGCAATGTATTCTTTGGAAAGACTTGTTCCTATAGTCTGTGCCAGAATACTGTTGATTGCTATTGTCTTTAAAAATGTTGACTTACCTGAAGCATTAGAGCCTGTAAGCAACACATTTCCTTTAGTTGTTATTGAATTGCACACAGGATTATCTATAAGCGGATGATACACTTCTTTCACACTAAGGTTATTAGTATTCTCCACAAATTCAGGCTTACAGTAAAATAGCAGGCTTTCCCTGAATGATGCAACAGCAATTGATGTCTCTATGAATCCAAGTGTATCTACAAGGTTATATGCATCCTCACTTTTGGCAGTTATAAGCTTTGTCATCTTATTAAACTTCACAATATCCATGTGTGTTATCATTCTGAGATAATCAAGTACAACCTCTCCGATTGAGCCATCAACATTGCCCGACTCAATCATCCATGAGCCTTTTGTTACTTTAGAAAAGCTCTTTAATACATCTTTAAGCCTGTTACACTCTGGTTCAAGAAAACTTATACTGCTTTCACATATATCTTCTGAAGCAGATGCCATCTTAGTGATAACATTGATACATTTGAAATAATTCTCAATCTTTGCCTTATACTTGTAATAAGTAATTATTGAAAATGCTACCGATGCAATTATAAGCCATATTCCAAGCACCGGAGTTACAAGCACCGTAACAAGAATTGAAGCCATAAGAAATACCCATGTAAGATAATGCACGAGATTACTTCCCTGCTCTATATCCATTATATAACCGATATAATCTGTAACCGCAACCTTACGGCTTTTTCCCATATTCATAAAAATCTTCTGGATTGTGATTCTTTCTTTTTCATTAGTTGCGAATTCATCTGCAAGCCTGTCCAGTTCGTGAAGCTTTTCTGCATCTGCCACAGGTTCTCTTAACATCTTATACAGATATTCCTGTCCGACAGATGAATTAGTATTATTAATACATTTAAATACTTCATCCATGCCAAGATCGTTCCATGTTATATCATCTATCATAGATTCACTTGGGTCAGCTTTGGCATAATGTGATATATATTCAAAGCTCTCATCTGTTCCCTTGTATACAGCTCGCCTTCCCCAGGCTTTCTTTATGGCATTCTCTGCCGCCTTCTTTCGCTTAATACTGCTGCTTACACATACATACACGCCGATTGCAACAGCCAATAAAACAAAAACAATAATCTCTAAATCTGTATCTGTCATAAATCCTCCATCTGCCTGTTATTCTGCAATCTGACTGCAGTTTCAAGAGCGGTCTCCATCATATTAGTAAATCCCGTCTGTCTCTCCTGTGCTGGCAGCTTCTCGCCTCTATAGAGGTGGTCACTTATTGTGAGAATAGTAAGTGCACGTTTTCTGCATCTGGCAGCAGTCATATACAACGCTGCTGATTCCATATCAACTGCAAGCACACCCATCTTCTTCCATCTGTCATTAACTGTTGTATCATCATTGTAGAACACATCTGATGCCAGTACATTACCCACTTTAACTGAGAGGTGTTTCTCCTCTGCAACATCATATGCTGTCTTTAAAAGAGTAAAATCTGCTATTGGCGCATATGTGCCTGGAAGATTGTACTGTGCCGCAAAATTAGAATCAGTGCATGAGCCCATTCCAAGCACAATATCCATAAGATTAAGGTTATCATCAAATGCTCCCGCTGAGCCAATCCTTATAATATTATCCACATCATATACATTATATAATTCATATGAATATATTCCCATCGAAGGCATTCCCATTCCGCTTCCCATAACAGATACCCTGCATCCGTTGTAGGTGCCTGTGAATCCTAACATATTACGTACCGTATTAAAGCAGCTTACATCTGTAAGATAATTATCCGCTATATACTTTGCCCTCAAAGGATCTCCCGGCATAAGAACTGTCTTTGCTATATCTCCTGCCTGTGCTTCATTGTGTGGTGTCCCCATATCCGCCTCCTGTTATCAATCTTAAAAAGGCTGCTTTATTATATAAAGCAGCCCGATTAATTATTTACCTGGGTATTTAATTACTGATTCAACATCATATCCGGCAATCTTATCTCTCCCCTTAAGTCCTTCAAGTTCCATAAGGAATATAACTTTGACTACTTCACCACCAAGCTGTTCAATAAGCTTGATTATAGCTTCTGTTGTACCGCCTGTAGCAATAAGATCGTCAACAATAACAACCTTCTGTCCAGGAGTAATTGCATCCTTGTGCATCTCTATTGTAGCTGTGCCATATTCAAGCTCATATTCCGCTGAAATAGTTTCACATGGAAGCTTTCCTTTCTTTCTTACAGGAACAAAACCCTTACCTGTATTATATGCAACCGGAACTCCAAATATAAATCCTCTTGATTCAGGTCCGACTACTACATCAAACTCAGTATCACCTATAAGATCTGTAATTCCATCTATTGCAAGCTTTAATCCTTCAGGACTCTGTATAACACTTGTTACATCCCTGAACAGAATACCTGGCTCTGGAAAATCAGGTATGCTTCTTACATAATCTTCTACTTTCTTACTCATAATGTGTGTATCCTCCTTGGTTATCACATACATATACATCTAGCATATTACCATATTTCACACACTAAATAAAGTATTTTTTATACGATAAGGCACACAAGTCCTGAATTCTCATTCATTACCTTTTCAAGTGTATCACCAATCTTTCCCATGCTCTCTGCTGTCATATTATGTGTCTTTTCATATATTCCGTCCGATACAATCTGTTCTATCGTCTTTCCAAATATATTGGTATCCCAGATTCCATCAGGATTATCCTTCATATTTCCCTTAATATATTCAATTAAATCATCTGCCTGATTCTTGCTTCCGACAATCGGTGCAATCTCAACCATTATTTCTGTCTTTAGCAGATTAATAGAAGGAACTTTAGCTTTAATCTTAACACCATATTTATTGCCATTCTTAATCACAACCGGCTCATCAAGTTCAATATTTTCCTTTGATGGAGTAACAACGCCGAATCCATTAAGGTTAACCTCACTTATTGCATCTCCAAAGCTTCCAAGTTCGTTCTTTTTATCCGACAAAGACTTTATCATATCTATAAGCTCATGCTCATTGTTAATCTGCGTTCCGGTAAGCTCACTTAAGATCTTATAATACAGATCTTTTGAAAGCTTAAATTCTATCTCAACCTTCCCTGTTGACATATCAACTTTTCTTACGTCAACCTTTTCTATGTACTCACATATATTATTCCATTCACGATATGCATCCTTCATGACATTAATATCATCAAGAATCTCAAGTGCTGCATCTGCTATGCGTGTCTTAAGCCAGTGTGATGATTCCAGTACTTCAACCCACGCAGGTGCATAGAAATCAAGCTGGGACACAGGAAATTCCTTAAGTACTCCTGATATAACCCTGTCAACATCTTCTTTTCTCAGTTGCTCACAGTTAAGTGCATATACATTTACACCATATTTTTCTTTCATGGATTCTGCAAGCTGAACAGACTCCTTCGCATAAGGCTTTACACAGTTTAATATAATAACAAATGGCTTCGAAATCTTCTTAAGCTTATCTATTGCCATCTGCTCTGCCTTGATATAATTATCCCGCTCTATTCCTGTAAATGAGCCGTCGGTCGTCACAACTACCCCTATTGTAGAATGTTCCTCTATCACCTTCTCTGTTCCAATCTGTGCAGCCATTGAGAACGGAACCGGGTCCTTTGCCCACGGAGTATTAACCATTCTTTCCCTGCCATTCTCCTCAGCCCCCATTGCTCCGTCAACCATGAAACCCACGCAGTCAATCGCACGAACTTTAATCTTAATATCATCAGCCATGCAGATTGCAGCACTCTCACCTGGTATAAACTTCGGTTCAGTTGTCATAATTGTACTTCCGGCACTGCTCTGTGGCAATTCATCAATCGTGCGCTGTTTCTCATTGGCATCCGCAATCTCAGGAATTACGCATAAGTCCATGAACCTCTTTACAAATGTTGATTTTCCTGTTCGTACCGGGCCAACCACACCAAGATATATCTCACCGTTAGTGCGTTTCTTTATATCTTCGTACAGATTAAAGTTTGTATTTTCCTTTCCGTCAGACATACATTCCTCCCTGCTATTAAGGCGGTGCATATAAAAATAATGCCTTCCGCATATACTTGTAAAAAATATATGTGAAAGACATCATATTTATTCTGTATTCAATTGTAATTATTCATCAAATTCTGCAAGCACGTAATAACCCCTGCTTGTCTCTCCGACCTCTTTGACTACCCCGTGTCTTGACTTTAATCTGTCCGGAGTTGAGTAGTTTCCTGACATCGCAACTGCCGGCTCTATTGTATAATAATAGCTGCTCGGAAGCTTACCTTCTGTAATATCAACCTCATCCCCCGGTTTTACAAGATTTGGTCTGCTCATTGTGAATTCCATCTGTCTCATGTGCATGCATCTCCTTTACAGATTAATTTTTTCTAAACATTTAATCGTATATTCTGCAACCTTCTGCTTTAGATATATATTATCTTCCAGCTTTAACTCAGGGTCTTTCTTTAACAGATCTTTCGCAGCGTCAGAAGCTTCCTTTAAAGTCTTTGCATCTGTGAACACATCTGCTATTCCAAAATCAAAATCGCCGCTCTGCCTTACCCCGAAGAAATCTCCCGGTCCGCGCAGTCTTAAATCTTCCTCAGCTATCTTGAAGCCGTCATTGGATTTATTAAGAATTTCCAGTCTTTTTCTTATCTTCTCTGACTTATTGCCAGTAACAAATATACAATATGACTGATATTCCCCTCGTCCGACACGCCCTCTTAACTGATGGAGCTGTGCAAGTCCAAACCTTTCCGAATTCTCAACCATCATAACTGTGCTGTTAGGCACATTTACACCAACCTCAATAACCGTGGTTGACACAAGCACATCCGTTTCATGTGCTGCAAATCTTTCCATCACTTCATTCTTTAACGATGGTCGCATCTTGCCATGGAGATATTCTATTCTTATATCCGGCAGTTCTTTCTTAAGCATTGCCGTATAATCAACGACATTTTCAGCCTCAATCGCCTCACTGTCCTCAACCATCGGACATATTATATAGCATTGTCTGCCGGAAGCAACCTGTTTCTGTATAAATGTATACGCCTTCGGCCTGTAGCTCTCATCCACAACACAATTCTTGATTGGAAGTCTGTTTGCTGGCATCTCATCAATTATCGATATATCAAGGTCGCCGTACAGGATAATTGCCAGAGTTCTTGGTATTGGAGTCGCACTCATTACAAGGATATGCGGACTTTTTCCTTTCTGTGAAAGGTCACGTCTCTGGTTGACTCCGAATCTGTGCTGTTCATCTGTTATAACAAGTGCAAGCTCTTTATATTCAACTTTTTCCTGTATCAGTGCATGTGTTCCAACTATTATTCCTGCAGTTCCATCTGCAATCCTTGCATATGCTTCTCTTTTCTGTTTTGCTGTCATTGAACCAACAAGCAGCTCAACCTTAATATCAAGTCCTGCTTTTTCAAAGCCTTTAGTAAGAGATTCATAATGCTGTCTTGCAAGAACCTCTGTAGGTGCCATTAATGCTCCCTGATATCCTGCCATAACAGTATTAATCAGTGCAAGTGTTGCAACAACTGTCTTTCCTGAGCCTACATCACCCTGGATAAGCCGGCTGCACAGGTGTTCACCGGACATATCTGCCTCAACCTCTGACACAGTCCTTAGCTGTGCATTGGTAAGCGAATATGACAGACTCGCAAGAAATTGATTCTTTTCAACACTTTCCGGTATGACATAGCTGTTCGGTATTCGTTCGTTAGCACTCTTTAACGAAAGAGTTGCAAGCGTAAACAGAAAAAATTCTTCAAAAGCAAGTCTGTGCCTCGCCTGAACATATTCTTCCATCGTCTTAGGAAAATGTATATTAACAACACTGAAATTATGCTCAGCAAGCGAATATCTCTTTCTTATATAATCAGGTATATATTCCTTTTCAAGACCTGTGCTGTACTTTTCAAGTGCCTGTGCAACCGCCTTTGTAACAGTATTGTTAGTAAGACCCTTAGTCAGTGGATATATCGGCTGCAATGTTCCCTGAAGTTCCTTGTACTGGGCAAGTGTATACATTTTAGGCTGCTCTAACAGCCAGCCTCTTTTATTAACCAGTCTCCCCCTGAATACATATCTTGCTCCAAGTCTTAATGTATTCTTTAAAAACGGCATGTTATACCAGCTGCATTTTATGGAGTCGCCATTATAATCCTTTATAGTAACAGTTAATATCTTAAGTCTGCCGCTCCCATATATATCCGGGCTTTTGCATACCTGTCCTTCAACAGCGACCTCGGTATGTTCTGATTCATGGCTTATATCTTTAACAAAAACAGGCTCATGGTATACATCGTAATCCCGCGGGTATAACCCCACGAGATCCGATACTGTGTATACCGAAAGCCTGTTAAAATTCTCAGCTGTCTTAGCGCCGATGCCCTTTAATTCCGTTATATTCATAATTCTTACTCAACAGATACAATATAATAGTAAACCGGCTGTCCACCAAACTGAAGTTCAACATCTACATCTGGGAACTTTTCTTCAATCTTAGAAACAACTGCCTCAGCAGCAGCTTCTTCAACATCAGCTCCATAGTAAACGCTTATAAGTTCAGCTTCGTCTGACATCATTGATTCAATCATCTCAAGTAAAGTTGTATCCATATCAGTTCCAACTGCAGCAAGTCCCTTATCGCCTAATCCAAGATAATTATCCTTCTTAATCTCCTTGCCATCAATTGATGTATCTCTTACAGCATAAGTGAGCTGTCCAGACTTAACTGTTGAAAGACTGTCTGTCATCACATCACCATTATCCTTAGCACTGCGTGTTGTCTCAAAGTTAATCATAGCTGTAATTCCCTGTGGTACTGTCTTAGTAGGGATAACTATAAGTTCCTTATCTTCAACAATTGATGCTGCCTGATTAGCTGCAAGAATAATATTACTGTTATTAGGAAGAACGTATATTGTCTTGGCATTAATCTTATCTGCTGCATTAAGGATATCTTCTGTTGAAGGGTTCATTGTCTGTCCGCCTTCAATAACCTCATCAACACCAAGTCCCTTAAAAATCTCTGCAATTCCGCTTCCCGGTGCGATTGTAATAAATCCAAAATCCTTAGCTGGTTCTGCCTTCTTTTCTTCTGCTTCAGCATTCTTTTCCATAGCCTCTTTAGCTGCTGCTGCCTGAAGTTCTGACTGTGCAACAACCTTCTGGTTATGTTCTTCTCTCATATTATCAACCTTCATCTTAGTAAGCTGACCATACTCTAATGCTTTCTCAAACGCCTGACCTGGATGGTTAGTATGAACATGAACCTTAACAATATCATCAAGAGCTACACACACTATAGAATCACCTATAGATGTAAGGAATGCCTTAAAGTCTGCCTCAGTCTTCTCATCGAATTCCTTCTCAAGCATAATAATGAACTCGGTGCAATATCCAAACTTAATCTCTACATTGTCAATTGCAGCACCCTTTCCAGCTCCTGGTGCAGTCTCCTCCTTAGCAGGCTTAGCCTCTGTTAATGAAAAATCTGTAACCTTGCCTGTAAGAGCATCATACATTCCCTTAAGAACTACAACAAGTCCCTGTCCGCCTGAATCTACAACTCCTGCCTCTTTAAGAACAGGAAGCATATCAGGTGTCTTGGAAAGAACATATTCTGCATGCTCTATAATAATACGCATTGCTTCTTCAATATCATCTGTCTGTGATGCAATCTCAGCTGCCTTATCAGAAATACCCTTAGCAACAGTAAGGATTGTTCCTTCCTTAGGCTTCATAACTGCCTTATAAGCTGTCTCTGTAGCTCTGCTTGTTGCAAGTGCAAGTGTCTCAACAGTAATCTCAGAAACACCCTTCATCTCTTTAGTAAATCCTCTTAAGAGCTGTGATAAGATAACACCAGAGTTACCTCTTGCTCCTCTTAAAGAGCCTGATGAAATAGCCTTAGAAAGATTCTCCATATTAGGATTAGCAATAGCACTTACTTCCTTAGCTGCTGACATAATTGTAAGAGTCATGTTAGTACCTGTATCACCATCTGGTACAGGGAATACATTAAGGTCATTAATCCATTCCTTCTTAGACTCAAGGTTTTTAGCTCCTGCAAGAAACATCTTCTGCACAAGTGCTGCATCTATTGTATTAGTTGCCACGATTATCCTCCATTCTGCAATTAAGCATTATAACAATATTCCTATTAATCAATTACTCTTACGCCTTCAACATAAATGTTGATTTTCTTAATCTCAAGGCCGGTAAATTCTGACACTTTATACTTAACATTCTCAATAAGATTATCTGCTACTGCAGCAATGCTTACACCATAAGAAATAATAACATGAAAATCAATCTCAATAAGATTGTTCTCATCTATAACTACACTGATTCCTCTTGTAAGGCTGTCTCCCTTAAGAAGCTTTACAAGTCCGTCTTTCATGCTTACAGCAGCCATACCTACGATTCCAAAGCACTCAACTGCTGTAGAACCTGCATACTGTGCAATAACTTCTGAATCAATTAAAACTTTTCCAAGTTTATTCTCCAAAGTTCCCTTCATAGATAGTCCTCCAATACTGCGTCTTGTATTTGTTAACACCCGGAGTCCGGATGCAAGTTTCGCGCAGTCAAACTTTACATAAAAATATGTACATAAATAGCACAAATATTATACTATCTTTCCGAAGAAAAATAAACACATTTTCGCATTCTTTATTAAACTTTGATTATCAAATGAATGTCCAAAAAATAAAGTGAATCACGTCTCACGCAATTCACCTTAATATACTGGTATTAACTTTAAAGCTCATAGATTATGCACGCTCAACTAAACCAGAACGTAAGCATGAAGTACAAACATACATCTTCTTAGCATTTCCGTTAACCTTAACTTTAACAGACTTAACATTAGCATTCCAAATCTTATTAGATCTTCTATGAGAATGACTCACTGCATTACCAAAGTGAGGACCTTTTTCGCAAATTGCACATTTAGCCATTTCAATAACACCTCCTTACCGGTATTGGGTAATTTACCCACAACAGAAATTATTGTATCAGATAAAAAAATATTTTGCAACATATTTTTCAAGAAATTTCATCAAATTTTTCTCACAACCACAATATATTGTTCCAGTTACTGACAGAACATGTTATATCCCACAACAAGCAACGTAATTATTATGCATACGCACAAGAATACATTGTCCATTATAAACAGTGTAATTATCATGCCTACAGCAATCCAGAAGAATATAAAACCAAGCAGTCTGCACATATATATACTTCCTTAACATGTATGTTATATCATATGCGCATTTTCTCCGGTTATGAAAAACTACTCTGCTGCATCTTCTATTGCAGCATCAATATCCGCATCAGTTACAACCTTTTCATCCTTACCTTTGAATTTATCAATGATATCAGGAATCATATCAAGAATCTTAGTTACAGTATCCTGATTCTTAATATTAACAAGCTTTGTTGCACCATTCTGAATAACTAATACTGCACTTGGTGTTACCTTTCCAGTCATTCCACCTCCTGCATTATTCTTCTTATCCCCTGCAAATGCTCCTGCTCCAACTCCGAACGAAACATCAACAAGTGGAAGAATAATTGTATCATTAACTGTAACAGCTTCTCCAACGACTGTTTTAGCTGATATAAATGCATCCATCCCCTTAAAAAGTGATGCCACTGTTGAATCAAAATTATTATCTGCCATAAAATCTAACTCCTCCTTGTCTCCTTTTTTACGAAGTTCTGTTAACATTATAACATAACCTTCTCTATCTGGAAATAAACTTTTTAAACTGTTCATTTCTATACACTCTTAACGCTATCCGAAGCACTGAAAATATACAGATATTTCCTTTCAGGAATATGCTGCCTTCCTTAACATTTTCACCAAATACCGGTTCTAAAGAAAGGTCAACCCCTGACATTCCATAAAAAATTGAAACATAGGCAAGAACCTTTCCCATTGTTGCCGGGTCTTCAAATCCGATTCTTGCATTAATTCTGTATTTTTTAGGTCTTATAACCTTAATAAGTGCCTTTAACTGTTCTACAAGAAAATGAAAAAGTGCCTTATTATCCTCATCTGTCACAAATTCTTTTGCCTTGCTCACTTTTTCTTTAAGCCTGTCAGCTGCTCCTGAAACCTTCTTTACTGTATCCTTTATAAGCTTTATTATCTCTTTAATCTTTGTATATATTACAAAGCATTTATCCTTAACTTTATCAAAAAAGCTCTTTTTCTGTGTATCCCCTGATTCATCTTCTGATACAGTCTCTTTGACATCCTGTACATCTTCTTTGGTTTCGTTCACAGCCTCAGCCATCTTAATCTGTGGTTTTTCTTCTTTTTCTGCAAGTTTCTCTGTTTCCTTGTCACTCACAGAA
>ERZ1035041.598-NODE-598-length-15657-cov-15.499680_pt1 | contig 15657 bp, 15 predicted proteins | sample MGYA00520684_ERZ1035041 | MGnify/ENA primary metagenome ERZ1035041 (study PRJEB33766, sample SAMN09781699) | gut metagenome | biome: gut microbiome | host: Homo sapiens | place: Madagascar | study: EMG produced TPA metagenomics assembly of the PRJNA485056 data... | reverse complement strand
TCCGGCTGCGACCTTGTGGCGCTGGAAAGCAACTACGACCTGCACATGCTGCGCAGCGGGCCCTACCCCTACTATCTGCGCGCCCGCATCGAGAGCGTGCGGGGACATCTTTCCAACGATGAATGCTCCGCAAAGCTTCTGGAACTTATCCAGAGCGGCTGCAAAAAGTTTGCCCTGTGCCATCTCTCGCAGGAGAATAACACACCCGCCCTTGCCCTGCAGACCGTGTTCACCACCTTGGGTGCAGCCGGTGTCGTGCCGGAAAAGGACTGCATCGTGCAGGCACAGCGCCGCAACGAGGTAAGCCCTGCATTGGAGTTCTGATTTGTCAAACAATAAAGCCATCTGCCACAGCTGATTCCAAGGGCTTTAAACCCCGGTCATGCTGCGGCAGATGGCTTTTTTCTTTGCGCGGTGATTCGCACTTATTTTTCGATTGTTTCTCTCAAAAGATGTACAATTCCGGCAGAAATAAATCGACTTATTCTGCGGCCTTCTGTACCCGGATATCACTGCCTAAAAACTGGATCTGCACAAAGGCTGCAAGGCGGCTGGAGATCTTCTCTGTATACAGCTTTTCCAGCAGCGTACCGTCCGTGATGTTGGTGGTGACGATGGTGGGCAGCTTTGCGCCCAGACGGTTGTTCAGCAGGCTGTACAGATTCGTCAGGAAGAAGCTGGAATTGAACTCGGTACCCAGATCGTCCAAAATCAGCAGGTCGGCGTTGCAGGCAGTCTGGAACAAAGTCTCCTCCTCGCCGCCGGGGTCTGTGCCGAAATGCAGCGCCTCCAGCTTGCCGAAAAAGTCCGGGCAGGAGACATAGATCACATCGTAGTTCTGCCGCAACACCTCCCCGGCAATGGCAAGGGCGGCGTGGGTCTTGCCCAGTCCTGCGTTGCCTACCAGCAGCAGGCTTTCGCGGGTGGCAGGGGAAAAGTCCGCGGCGTAATCCCGCAGGTCGGCCAGAACCTCGGCCATGTAGCTGCGCACGCTCTCACCCAGCGCCTTGTCCACCGTGTTGGGGTAGTAGTCCAGCTGCATGGTGTCAAAGCTGGAGACAGACAGACTGGACAGCTCCTCGATCTCCTTGCGGCGCAGCTGCTGCATCACCCGGCGCACACAGTCGCAGGTGTGGCCGTCCACCACGCCGGTGTCCTCGCACCGCTTGCAGGTGAACCTCGGCTCTAGCGCATCCGCAGGGCGTCCGCTCTCAGCCAGTAGGGTAGTCAGCTTCTGCTTTGCCGCCGCAAGGGCAGCGGCGGTCTCGGTGCGGTCCTTGCCGGAAGCTCCGGCAATGGCGCAGCGAATGCCCCGCACCCGCACCTCCTCCTCGGCGTGGCGCAGCCCGGGGATGGCGGTCTCGGCTTCGGCTTGTGCATCCTGCGCAAGGGCACGGGCAGTCTGCCGCCGCATGGCAACGGTGCGCAATGCCTGCTGATACAATTCGTTTTTGGTACGCATAAAGGCTCCTTACTCCGGTTTCTTGATCAGGGAACGGCGGCGGGTGGCGTTTTTCAGGATATCGTTTCCGCTGGGCGTGTCACGGTCCACCCGGATATTCCGGCTGGCACCGGCTGCGGCCACAGGGCCGCGCACATCATGGATGTTGCGCAGACCCTTGGCGTTCCATGTTTTCAGGATGCTGTTCCAGTACCACAGATCCCGCTTGGGACCAGCCTGTACGGCGGCTTCCTGTACCATGGCGTCATCGTAGCCGTACACCTCGTACCAGCGCGCAATGGCCTTGCGCCCGCCCAGCGTCAGCTCCTCGGTGGAGATCTGCAGTAGGCCGCTGACATACTCCTCGCGGCTCTGGCGCAGTGCCAGCAGCTTTAAGTGGGCGTCAGCCTGTTCGCCGGTCTCCACGCCCTCGGCACGCCAGACCTTCAGTTCGTGGGTCACGGCGGCTAGGGTGCGCTTGCCCCGGCTTGCCACATAGGCTACGCACAGCATCACGGTCTCGGGTGCAAAGCCCTCCTGCACATACAGGTTTACCAGTTTTTCCATCTCGGTGTGGGTCAGCGGACGGGCAAAGCTGGTCTGTGCGCAGTCGATCAGGCTGGAGATCATAGGGTCGGTGCGGCTGGCAGCGGCGATCTCCGCCCAGCGCATGGGGGCAGGGGCGCTGGGCTCTGCGCCCGGCGCGGCGTTTTCCTCGTAGCGTTCCAAAAGCCCTGCACCTGCCCAGAAGGCCAGCGCGCTCTCAGCGCTGATGCGGCTGCGCAGCTTGAGGTCGGCGCAGATCTTGTCCGGGTCGGTCACGCCGGTAGCCAGCACATACAGCGCCACCCGCACATTGTATTCTTCGGCAATGCCCAGCTTAGAGAACACCAGCTGCGGCACGGCGATGGTATCGCCTTTCAGTTCTTTCAAACGGTAGATCATGGTTTCCTCGTTCGGTTTATTCGTTGGCAGGATCCGGCTCGGCAGGCGGCTCCCAAGGGTCGCAGTCCATCATGTCCGGGCAGTTGTTCCAGCGCTCCGGCGCGGCATTGTAGGCGTCCTTCAGATACTGCGCAGCGGCGGCACGCCCTTCGTCCGTAAGCGGAAATACCTCCCGGCGGCGCAGGGCGGGGTCGGTCTTGTCGATCGTCCAAGGCGCGGGCCAGTAGTCCACGGTGAGAATTTTCTCCTCTTTGGTGGCATCCGCGCCGCCGTCCGGGTCCGGCACGGTGCGCTTGCCCGGGGTAAGCCGGTAGCGCAGCCCGGCCTCGTTGCCGCTGTAATCATTCTTGCACAAAAAGTAGTGCAGCAGGGGAACAAAAATCATGGTGCAGCTCGTCCTTTCCGGCAAAAGGCGCGGCCTTTTGCGCAATCAATTCTATTATAAAGCCGCTGGGCTAAAATGCAATAACTTTTTGTGAAACTCCCTGCAAAAGCTGCCCAGCTTACAGGAAATCCGGCCTTGACAGCACCGCGGAAATATGGTAAAATATTACCTGTTGCAGCAGATGTGCAGTGTGCTACTGTGGCTCAGCTGGTAGAGCAGCTCACTCGTAATGAGCAGGTCGCCTGTTCGAATCAGGTCAGTAGCTCCAAAGTAAAACCTCCGAAAGTTGGCTTGTGAAGCCGGTTTTCGGGGGTTTTTGTTTGTGCGGCAGGGGATGGGAAAGTGGGCGATTGTGCCTTATTACCCCTGTTTATCTGGAAATTGCTTTATTTAGTGGCGCAAAAGACGGCGCAATAAAAGCACGGTACATTTCTGCATTGTAGGCAATAAATTATGCGCAGCAAATGCAACCGCAATAAAAAAAGATACTCCCACACTGCTCCCGAAGGCAGTGCGGTGTACCCTTTGCGGATGCACAGGAAGTATCTTATGCAATGAGTATAGCGCCGGACGCTGTAAAATACAATGGAAAATTCGGAATGATCTTATTTTGTATGCGGTGGCATGACCGCCTTGATGTGGGGTTGCTTCTGCGGTATACTGTGGCAGAAGGAAGGCGATGAAAATGGAATTTTCTGAAATTGCAGCGATCGTGGCTATTATTGGAGCCGTTGTATCTCCGGTAGCAACGACATATCTGAACAACAAACACGCAGAAAAAATGAGACAACTGGAATACGAACATCAGGACAAGATAGAAAAACAGCAGCACGATCGTGAGATCTATGAAGGGTACATTCGTGCGGCGGGGGCTTGTGTTCAGGCTGCCAACACAGACGCTCTTCAAGAATTTGGAAAACATTCTGCGCTGGCAATGTACTATGTCGCAGAAGATGTTCGGCAAGATATGATGAGACTGGAAAAGATCAATCGGTACTCAGATGAACGGACACAGCGTGTTGAACTTTTGAATCAGATCATCGGTAAACTGCGGGAGTTGCGGACAGCAGATCTCGGATCAAGACAATGACAGTGTATATCCACGCCCTCCGCGAGGAGGGCGACTGAAAATCGTCCTTGTCGAACCACCCGGCAGGCTCATTTCTATCCACGCCCTCCGCGAGGAGGGCGACCAATCTGGCTGCGGCAGGAATTATGGACACAGATATTTCTATCCACGCCCTCCGCGAGGAGGGCGACACCTTCAGAATCTTATCATCTGTAAGGTCGAAATATTTCTATCCACGCCCTCCGCGAGGAGGGCGACGCGAATTATATCCTTGATTATTCATGTAGTATGAATTTCTATCCACGCCCTCCGCGAGGAGGGCGACCTGCAGCAGCACAGGCCGGGCTGCTGTCAGCGGTATTTCTATCCACGCCCTCCGCGAGGAGGGCGACGTGTAGACCTTGCTGCAGCAATCGACCGGATACACATTTCTATCCACGCCCTCCGCGAGGAGGGCGACACACCCATGCTGCCAAAGGTTGGCAGACTTCAAAAATTTCTATCCACGCCCTCCGCGAGGAGGGCGACCCATGTCTGCCGTGCAGATTCTGGACGCAACGCTATTTCTATCCACGCCCTCCGCGAGGAGGGCGACGATGCCGCCACCCTCACCCTACGGGCAAGGGTTGCATTTCTATCCACGCCCTCCGCGAGGAGGGCGACTAGAGGACTTGCCGGAGGAATGGACAGATGAAACATTTCTATCCACGCCCTCCGCGAGGAGGGCGACACGGCAAACCCAGACCGTGGAAGAAGCACAAGATATTTCTATCCACGCCCTCCGCGAGGAGGGCGACAGAAAAGGCTTGGAGAGCCTTTGACGCAGAACCTATTTCTATCCACGCCCTCCGCGAGGAGGGCGACTCAAGCCCTGACACCGGTAGATATCGAAGACGGCATTTCTATCCACGCCCTCCGCGAGGAGGGCGACAAGGCATACAGGCTTGACAACGGATGCTGGTTACATTTCTATCCACGCCCTCCGCGAGGAGGGCGACGCCATGTGGCAGCGAAAGAAGGGCGTTGCGCTGTATTTCTATCCACGCCCTCCGCGAGGAGGGCGACTTCAGGTCGCCGCTGTCCTGATGGTTCGACATGATATTTCTATCCACGCCCTCCGCGAGGAGGGCGACATTCCGAAATGCGGAACGCTGGGCGGCGAGAGGGATTTCTATCCACGCCCTCCGCGAGGAGGGCGACAGCACACCGAGAGCGGCGGCAGATTCCTGAATCGATTTCTATCCACGCCCTCCGCGAGGAGGGCGACGTGATCTTGCTGGTGATTACGGAGCGGGCTGTCTCATTTCTATCCACGCCCTCCGCGAGGAGGGCGACTCGATGAACGCGGTGTCGGTGGTGCTTGCGGTCATATTTCTATCCACGCCCTCCGCGAGGAGGGCGACGATACGGAATCGTAGCTGATTCCGAAATCCCGGTATTTCTATCCACGCCCTCCGCGAGGAGGGCGACTACAGCTTCTGCCTCATCAGCACTACCTCCGTTACGATATTTCTATCCACGCCCTCCGCGAGGAGGGCGACTCGATGAACGCGGTGTCGGTGGTGCTTGCGGTCATATTTCTATCCACGCCCTCCGCGAGGAGGGCGACGATACGGAATCGTAGCTGATTCCGAAATCCCGGTATTTCTATCCACGCCCTCCGCGAGGAGGGCGACTACAGCTTCTGCCTCATCAGCACTACCTCCGTTACGATATTTCTATCCACGCCCTCCGCGAGGAGGGCGACTTTGTCATATTCATGCTTTCCACAACCGCCACTTATTTCTATCCACGCCCTCCGCGAGGAGGGCGACGCTTTCCAGCTGGTCATACTTCTTTTGGAGAGAAATTTCTATCCACGCCCTCCGCGAGGAGGGCGACATCACAGTGAGCAGCAAGCTTATCAGGATGAAAGATATTTCTATCCACGCCCTCCGCGAGGAGGGCGACCGTAGGTGGTACGCAATTTTTCACCCCCTTTTGACATTTCTATCCACGCCCTCCGCGAGGAGGGCGACCTCCCCGCTCAGCTGACATTATGCGGGAATGCCATATTTCTATCCACGCCCTCCGCGAGGAGGGCGACGTCTTGGGCGACAGCCCGCATTCCAGCATCGCAACATTTCTATCCACGCCCTCCGCGAGGAGGGCGACCCCGGATAGTGCCGTACTGGTCAACATCAAAATATTTCTATCCACGCCCTCCGCGAGGAGGGCGACTTGCTCAAGCCGGAAATGCTCTGCGCCTCTGCAACATTTCTATCCACGCCCTCCGCGAGGAGGGCGACCCGAGTCACCACAACACAATTTAATAGCACAAAACATTTCTATCCACGCCCTCCGCGAGGAGGGCGACCTTTGGCAAGTGCCCAGCGAACAATATCCCGCTGAATTTCTATCCACGCCCTCCGCGAGGAGGGCGACCCGTTGCCTCATCCAGACTGGGCAGACCTGTGACAATTTCTATCCACGCCCTCCGCGAGGAGGGCGACAACTTCTTGAACTGCTAGAGGCACAATACAACAATTTCTATCCACGCCCTCCGCGAGGAGGGCGACCGGCGAGGACCGTGTCCCTGCAATTCTGCCAGATATTTCTATCCACGCCCTCCGCGAGGAGGGCGACTATGTTTCAAAGGATTTGACAACTATTGCTAGTATACATTTCTATCCACGCCCTCCGCGAGGAGGGCGACATCTGAACCGTTTTAAGGAGCAGATCGAGGAAGGCGAATTTCTATCCACGCCCTCCGCGAGGAGGGCGACCCTTTTTTGCCATTTTTTGCCAAGACCCACGCACATTTCTATCCACGCCCTCCGCGAGGAGGGCGACCGCGCGGACGAGCGGTTGCTTGCCATGCACAAGGTTATTTCTATCCACGCCCTCCGCGAGGAGGGCGACAGCAGCTGCGATCGCAGAAAACCGACTAAAGTATATTTCTATCCACGCCCTCCGCGAGGAGGGCGACCAAAGAACGAAAAAGGGGAAGAAGTACTGCAAGATTTCTATCCACGCCCTCCGCGAGGAGGGCGACTATACGCGGTATGGCCGCAGACATCCGGGTTGACATTTCTATCCACGCCCTCCGCGAGGAGGGCGACCCGCAGACATCCGGGTTGACAAAATGAGTGCAAAACATTTCTATCCACGCCCTCCGCGAGGAGGGCGACGATGCTTTCATCGACTTCTACTATTTCTATGTACCATTTCTATCCACGCCCTCCGCGAGGAGGGCGACAGCACAACTATTATAGCATCTGGGACGATGTAGCATTTCTATCCACGCCCTCCGCGAGGAGGGCGACAGCAAAAACAGAGAGAAAACCCTCTGCTTTTGTCTCATTATACACCTCTCTGCACAAATTGCAAAGAGGCGTCTGCAAACCAAACCGCAAAATCACACCGTTACTTGCGCAAACGGCTGGTATTCCGGTGCGAAGCGTCCCGGAAAACCATGTGCGCTGCCTGTTCGCACTGGCGGGGCATCAAAAGATCAGCACACTATCCTGCGCAAACTCCGGGTGCAGCCCAACATGCTCGACCTTAGTCTGGTAATTGTTGCCCAACTGGTAGAACCGTAGACTGTCCAAGGCAGGGTCGATCAGGGCGGTCAGCTCTGCCTTGAGCAGCGCGTACTGCGATGCGTTCAGCAGGCACTCGAACACGGAATTCTGCACCCGCTGCCCATGATCCACGCACTTCTTGGCAACCTTGCGCAGCCGCTTGCGTCCGGCAGAGGTTTCGGTGTTTACATCGTAAGTGATCAGTACCAGCATGATTGCACCTCATTTCCAAAAAAACGGAGGGTAGACCTCTAGATCGCCCCGCAGGGTGCGCGCCAGCAGCAACGCCTGCACATAGGGCACAAGCCCCCAGCAGAGCTTTTCCTTTAAAAACGGGTGGGTGATGACTTCGCGCTTTTTCTGTTGCCATGCGTTCAGGAACGCGCGGCGTCCTTCCTCGGTCAGCAGAACGGCACCGTTTTCCTGCTTTTCAAAGTGCTTTGCGCTCAGCACTTTCTGGTTGATACAGGACAGCACGAAACGGTCAGCCAAAACGGCGCGCAGTTCCTCCATCAGATCCAGCGCAAGGCTGCGCCGCCCGGGGCGGGCACGGTGCAGAAAACCCACATAGGGGTCCAGCCCGGCACCCTCCAGCGCGGCGGCACAATCGCTGGCCAGCAGGGAATAGGCAAAGGATAGCAGCGCGTTCACGTTGTCCAGCGGCGGTCTGCGGCTGCGGCTGGTGAACACAAAAGCATCGTTCTGCTGTAAGATCATCGTATTGAACCGATCAAAGTACCGCTGTGCGGCTTCGCCCTCCAGCCCGCGCAGCTGCTCCAGATCTTCGCAGCTTTCCACCAGCGGCAGGGCAGCAGCCAGCTGGGCGCTGGTCTGTTTCAATTCGTCCACGGGCACCCGCTGTGGGTGGTCCCGGGTGGCACGCTCCAGCACCCAGCGGGCATTGTACACCTTGCCCAGAATAAAGCTGCGGGCATAGCTGCAGCTGAGCGCTTCACTGGCGGCAACGGCGTACTGGGTCTGTCGCAGCAATACGTTGCCGCGTTCCTCGCCCACAGTGCGCGCTAAAAAGCGTCCGCGCGGGCTATAAAAACTCAGGTCGATGCCCATACGCCCGCATTTGCCCATCAGCGCGGGGCTGGCACCGGCGTAACTGAAGCAGAGGATGCTTTCCAGCGTGTGCAGCGGCACCCGCCCGACCTCGGTTTTCCCACGGCTGACCACAACGTTTTCGCCGTCCAGCGTGAGGTAAGCGTCCTCGCTGAGAACGAACAGGGTGTTCAGGAATTGCCGCATGGTGTCACCTCCGTGGCCGCAGCCTCGTCTAGATAACGCCGCAGATAGTCTTTGGCGTCTGCCTTCTGGCAGAGCACCGGCAGGCAGAGCTCTTTCAGGGAGCAGGCGTTGCAGTGCTTGCCGGGCTTTACCTTTGGGGTGTAGCCGCGGGCAAAATACTGGTTCATCTCGTCTGCCATCTGCCGGGTGGTGCTGCGCAGTTCGTCGGTAAAAGGTACGGCTTCCCGCCGTTTGGTCTCGCAGTAATACAGCGCCCCTTCCGGGATATGGCACACCAGCATTTCTTCCAGCGCCATGGCCTGTGCGCATAATTGCAGTCGGTCAGCATCGGTTTCTTTTGCGTGGCCGTGCTTGTACTCCACTGGGTAGGGCTGCCAGCGCCCGGGGGTTCTTTGCAGCGGAATACCATCTGCGCAAGCCCGGAACTCCACCACGTCACAGTTGCCTGCCATCCGCAGCCGGTGGCTGACCACCCGCATGCCCCGGGTGATCAGCAGATCGCCCCGGCGCTCGGTGCGGGTGTCATCGTGGCAGCGGGCATGATCCAGATGCCCTTCGGTGGTGCGCAGATTTTCAGCCCATTGCTGCTCCAGATAGGCCAGTGCCCACTGACGGCGGCAGAAGGCAAAATGCTGGATACCGGACATTTGCAGGTAGTCGTCCGGCGCGTCCATCAGTGGAACCTCTCGCAGTGCACACCCTCCGGCAGGGTGTCGGCCACCGTAACGGTGTAGTCCTGATAGCTGCGGGGCGCGACCACCTCGGCCTTGTGTGCCACGGTAACGGCATCAAACAGCTTGTAGGCGGGCGCATTGCCCAGCTCGGAATCGTGCTTGAACACGATCAGCTCCCGCACGGCCATCTTGCCGCGTGCAGCGCTGTGGTCGTTCTCGAACATATTCAGGATAGCCTGCCACAGCAGCTGCAAGTCCTCCTCCGAGAAGCCGGTGGTCTTGCGGGCAAGATTGGCAGAAACGTAACCCTCGGCACGGTACAGGCCGTAGGGCACGATGTGCTTATTGCCCATTTCGCTGTTCTTCTTTTCGGCGTCTGCCTCGGTGGTGATGGCTACGCGGGTAATGGTCACCTCCTGCGGCACGATGGGGTCCACAGAGCGGGCAAAGCTCAGCTGCACCGGGCCGCGCACCTGACCGCAGTTCAGCGCACCCTTGACAAAGGTGGTCATCACGGCACCGAAGGTGCGGATATCGTAGAAATGTTCGCACATATAATCCCGCAGTTTGCGGTCGATCTCTGGGTCGCTTTTCTTGGCCTTTTTCAGGTCGTCCTTGGGGGTCAGACCGTTGTGCTCCAGCGCCTCGGCATCGCTGCGGTTCAGGGGCACGCCCTCCTTGACATAGATGCGGTAATTGTCGGCATCGGGGGCGTCCTCCTTCAGCGTTTCCACATAGTTGCGGATCTTGCGCTTCAGGCAGACATCGGTCACCAGACCGTAGCCGGTCTCGGGGTCGATGCGGGGCATGTTGCCGGCATCGGGGTCACCGTTGGGGTTACCGTTCTCCACATCGAACAGAATGACGAAATCGTAGCGGTTCTTGATAGGTGCAGACATTTTTTATTCCTCCTCGTTCTTTTTGGCAAAGCGTTTCTGGGTCTGGTGGTAGTAGCCGATGGCAAATTTGCCTTGATCCGGCAGGCTGAGCCGAGCGGGGAAACCGCTTTCCGGCAGCTGCGCCATCAGTTCGGTGATCTGACTATCGTAGTAGGTGGCAAGGCCGTCGTTCAGCTTGCGCAGATGCTTCTGGCTTAGCCGCAGCAGGGTGGGGAAAGCCATGCCCGGCGTGGCACAGGCGGCGTTGAAATACCGGTCCTTGATGGTGGTGTTGATGCCGGGATTTGCAGCCTTTTGCACCGCCTCCAGCACAGAGAACAGCCGCCCCAGAAGATAGGGGATATTGGTGGTTTCGTTCAGGCTCACAGTATAGACCTCCTTGTTCAGTTCGGTAGGGTAATTACGCAGGTAATATGCTTTGATCACAGCAGCCCGGCCGCGGGTCACGGCCTGCTCGGCACGGATGCGCAGGGTCACACCGTTCAATAGGGTAGCGGGGTAACGCCCGCCGGTCAGCACGGCGCGCAGCAGGTCGCCTGCCAGCTGCGGGGACGGCTTTGCGGGCTGTCCGGGCACGGTGCGGGTGGTCTCGTTTACCACAGCCCAGATGGGCAGGGTGCGGAACTTTTCTTTTTCCGAGCAGTCGATTGCCATTTCCTCGGTGTGCTTTTGCAGGTTTTGCGCAAAGCTGCCAAAGGTGTCCCGCAAAAAGAACCGTACCGACAGACGGGAAGCGTTGGGTGCCAGTCCCAATAGATAAAAGTGCTGGTCGGGCGAAAGCTCTTTTTCCAGAAAAGGCACTGTCTGCCCGGCAGACAGACGTTTGAGCGCAGCCTGTACATCGCTTTCCTGAATGCCTGCGGCTTCGTCTGCGCCAAACAGGAACATACTCATGGCATCCTGATAGACCGGCTCCGCGTTTTCTGCCCAGCACAAAATGGTGGTATCGCCAACGTGCTTGCAGTGGTCGCGGTCAGCAAGCAGGCGGTTCAGCGCAGTGGTATAGGCAAAGGCTGCATACTCACTCATGGGGGCGTTCTCGCCCTGCTCGTGGCCGTAGGAGCAAAAGGCGGGCGCGTTGAAGGACACCAGTGCCGCGCCGGAACTCTGCGCACCCTGTACTCCCATGATGGACGGGTGCACCAGTGCAGCAGGCGCTTGCTTACCGGTGATCAGGCACTGTACCGTGTCTGCACCTGCAGAGCGGTCGTTGTAGTGCGCCTGCCATGCGTTTTGAATGGCAGGGTCGTCGTTGACAAAACTGTGGCTGTGGTCGGCGGCTTCGTAGCCGAAGATCAGGTTGGCGTTGCCTGTGATCTCCTTCCACTGCTCAGCCAATAGGGGATGCGTAGCAGCCTGCGCCGGGTCCCAGCTGTCAAAATAAGCAAGAATCGCCCAGGCTGCGGGACTGTCAACATCGTCCAACAGCCTGTGGTGCAGCGCCGCACAGGCATCAAAGCACTGCTTTGCACGCTCCGGCTTACCTTTTTCGTCTGCACCCAACAGATAGGAGGAATTATCGCACAGCAGGTTTGCCGAAACACCGGCCGTGCGCTTGACGTGTGCCGGTACGCGCATTGCACGCGGGGCAAGGACGGTCTTTTTGCCCATCTTTGTTTCTGCGCGCAGGTCGAGCACGGAGACCAGCTGCCCGGCATCGTTCAGGCGCAGCTCATAGCTCACTTTAAAGCTGTCGTCCCAGCCGGGGGCAGAAAGCTTGCCCTGCCGGACAAGCTGCTCGTAATAGGCAGTAAGCGCCTGTAAGATCATGTAAACACCTCCACATCCCGGCAGTCCAGAACGCCGTTTTCCAGCTTTGCCCGGAAGAACTGGGAGCGGATATTTTCCGGGTCGGAGTAGTCCAGATCATACAGCATAAAGCCCAGATCCTGCGTGAGCGGCAGTGCGGGGATCTCCTCGGCACTGCCGTGCCATTCCCGGAAATTTGCCGGAAACTCCCGGCAGCCGAAGCAGGGCTGATGATAGCACTGCCCCTTCTTCAGCCGCCGCCGCAAGATATCCTGAAATTTGCCCGGATTATCGCCGGGTGCGGCTTTTTCGGTCATGGTAAAATGGCATTCGATGACGTAGTGCACATCCTGTAACACCAGCGCTGCCCGCTGCTGGATATTCTCAGCCGTACACAGCATGGGCACCTCGCCGCCCTTGGCTGCACTGAGCGCCGCGGAGGACAGCAGGGTAGCCTTGACCTCATTGCGCCGGATGCTGGCAAACTGCACCGGCTTGAGCAGATAGATGCGGTCGATATGGTACTTCATGCCCGGGTGCCAGTAGATTGCCTCCACCAGCCCGCGCGCCGCCGAGGGCGTCATGATGTCATAGGATACACGCTCGGTTTTCATCTCGGGTCTTGAAAAGCAGGCGTAGTCGCCCCAGACCTCGATCAGCATGGACATGAACACCACCTCCTTTCAAATTTGGTTTATATTTATAATACTGCTTCTAAGGTGTTATAAAAAGGACTTTTGCGTTTTTTCTTTGATTTATTTGAGATTTTTTGTCAGAAAAACAGACCTTTTCCGGTCTCCACGTCCATGGAAAGCCCGGTCTTGGCATCGTACAGAGTGCTGTCGGTCAGGATAGCGCTGCCGTTGGGCAGTGGTTCCAACGCTCCGGCAGATTTCAACGCCTGAAACTGCTGGGCATAGCAGGATACGCTGTAAGCGCCCAGCTTGCGGTAAAGTGCACGGCTCACAGTTCCGCTGCGCAGCTGCTCGCAAAGGGCTTTGCCTTCGCCAACAGGCAGGTAAACGGTGCGGGTGGGGGCTTCGATCAGATGGAACTGCTCTGCCACCTGCGCAAACGGGAAAATGCAGCCCGAGATCCCTTTGCGCAGGGCATCCAGAATGCCGCTGGTGTCCAGTGCGGCCTCGCCCCGCGCAAAATACAGCTCCTTAAAATAAGCCCTGACCGCCTCCGGGCTGTCCAGCGCTGCGGTGCAGCCTGCTGCGTACTGCATGGCGTGTACGTTCTGGCGCAGCATCTGCGGGACGCCGCAGCCTTCCAGCTTAAAACGGTATACTAGGCTCTCTGCCGCGCTGCGGTGTCCCTCCCGGTTGCAGCGCCCGGCGGTCTGTAAAAGGGAATCCAGCCCGCACTGCTCCCGGTATGCGGCGGGGAAATCCACGTCCACACCGGCTTCGATCAGCGAGGTGGACACCACCCGGCAAGGCAGCCCATCCCGCAGCCGCTGCCGGATCTCTGCCAGCTGGCGGCGGCGGTCTGCGGCGCACAATAGCGTGGTCAGGCAGTAGCTGCCCTCGGTGGGCAAGGCTGCGTACACTTCCTGCGCCGTTTTGCGCCGATTCACCACGCACAGCACCTGCGGCAGTGCGCAAAGCTGCGCAGTCAGCGCCTCCTGCGTCAGCTCTCCGGCATCGCAAAGGGTGGTGCGGCGCAGGGTGCTGTATAAAGTGGCAGTGTCCGGCACGATCTCCTGCAAGGGCAGCTCCGGCGCAAACTGCCGGAAGTATGGCTCCAGTGCGGGCTGGGTGGCGGTGCATAACACGGCGGTGGTGTGGTAATGCCGTACCAGCTGCGCAATAGCACTGACGCAGGGCAGCAGATAACTGACGGGCAGGGTCTGCGCTTCGTCAAAGATGATCACGCTGTCCGCAATGTTGTGCAGCTTACGGCAGCGGCTGCTGCGGTTGGCGTACAGCGATTCAAAAAACTGCACGGCGGTGGTCACCACAACAGGTGCATCCCAGTTTTCGCTGGCCAGCAGCTGGCGGTACTGCGCCGAGGTCAACTTTTCCTGTTCAAGGCTTTTGTAGTCCGCGCAGGAGTAATCCGCCAGTACATTTTCTGCGCCCAGAAGGTCTGCAAAAACAGCGGCAGTCTGGTCGATGATGGACATATACGGAATCACATAGATCACCCGTTTCATGCCCTGCGCTGCGGCCTGTTCCAGCGCAAAGGCAAGGGAGGCGAAGGTCTTGCCGCCGCCGGTGGGCACGGTGAGGGTATACAGCCCCGGTGCGCCGTGGGTACCTTTTTCCATGCAGGCCCGCAGCACGGCATTGCGCTGGCAGCTTACCGGCGAGCTGCTCTGTGCCGCAAGATAGCCGCTGGCCTTGGCACGCACCTTTTCCAGCAGAGAAGAAAGCGTGGTGCTGTTGCCCCGGGGCGCGGCCTGCCCGTTCATAAAAGTTTCGGTGTCGATAAAATCCGCATCCACCAAGCAGGAGTAGAGCATCCGGGTGAAGAATGCAAAATCCAGCGGGTCGCGGCTTGCCCAGCCCGGCGGGGCGCTCTGGGGCAGGGCGACCTCGCGCCAGCCATCGTAGGGCTCCACCGGCTTTTTCAGCCGCCCAAAGAGGGTAGCGTCAGCGGCATCGGCTGTCCTTCGGTTGCCGCCATCCGGCAGACCGGTGTGGTGTCCGGCTATGGCAAAAGCGGCCTGAACGTGGGGCACACAGCCCTTCATCGCTTCCTGTGCACCGGCGGTCGAGTGGTCGGTTGCAGCACCGCCCGCCAGCCGCTGCTGAAAAGCAACGCTGTATTTGCCAATGTCATGCAGCCATGCGGTGTATGCAGCCTCCTGCGCAGCGCCAAAGGGTGCGGCAAAAGCTCCGGCAAGGCGTGCTGTGCCGGAAAGGTGCTCGTAGACGGTCTGGGTGCGGGTTCCGTCCTCGGAAATATGTGCAAGTGCTTTGTCCATGTTGAACCCTCCGTTTCTGGGTCAACGATACAACGGCAGGGAATGTCTGTCAAGAATTGGCAGAAAGTTTGGCGGTTTACACAGCCCGGGCGAGGGATTATCCGGCAGAACGCCCATAAAAAAGCCGCCGCACCCTGCCCGGAAGCTCCGGCTGCAGAACGCGGCGGTATATTGCTATAAAACGATTACTTGGAGAGCTTCTGCCCGATCCAGATGCAGATGCAAGCACCAACTACCGAGATGGCAAAGGAAGAAAAGCTGCCGGAAGCGTGGATGCCCAGCAGACCGAACAAAAACTCGCCCACAAAGCTGCCCAGCACGCCCATCAGGATGTTGCGGCCAAGGGAAGTTTCGGTTCCCATAAAGCGTCCGGCCAGATATCCGGCCAGTGCACCCACCAGCACGCCCACAAAAAGGGAGGCCAGCACGCCCACCAGCGTCAGCAGGCCGGTCAGGCAGCCCACCAGCACACACAGCAGGGCGACGATAAGCAAAATCATTAAAGTAATCATAGGTTATACCTCCTAAAGTTACAGTTCTGCCTGCTGCCCGGCGGCTTCACGGGCGGTGCGGCAGATGTCCTTCAAACAGCATTTTTCACATTCCGGCTTGCGGGCGTTGCACACCGCGCGGCCGTGCATCACAAAGCGGTGGCAAAGGTCGCTGCCTTCTTCCGGCGGGATGATCTTCCACAGCGCCATCTCCACCTTCTGCGGCTCCTTGATGCCGTCCACAAGGCCGAT
>ERZ1035041.597-NODE-597-length-15660-cov-4.261711_pt1 | contig 15660 bp, 15 predicted proteins | sample MGYA00520684_ERZ1035041 | MGnify/ENA primary metagenome ERZ1035041 (study PRJEB33766, sample SAMN09781699) | gut metagenome | biome: gut microbiome | host: Homo sapiens | place: Madagascar | study: EMG produced TPA metagenomics assembly of the PRJNA485056 data set... | reverse complement strand
AGGGAGGAACTTATGGCAAAGAAACCAGGAATCAAACTGATTGCAAATAATAAAAAGGCCTTTCACGATTATTTTATCGAGGATACTTATGAGGCTGGAATCGCCCTTGCAGGAACGGAAGTAAAATCCCTTCGCATGGGAAAATGCAGCGTAAAGGAATCCTTTGTGCGAATCCAGAATGGAGAGGTTTATATTTACGGAATGAATATCAGTCCATATGAAAAAGGAAATATTTTCAACAAGGATCCCCTGCGCATTCGCAAGCTTCTGCTTCATCGCAGCGAAATTAACAAAATGGAAGCAAAGCTGAAGGAAAAAGGACTGACCCTTGTGCCGATCAAGGTCTATTTCAAGGACAGCCTAGTAAAGGTTGAAATCGGTATGGCAAGAGGTAAGAAGCTTTATGACAAACGCCAGGACATCGCCAAGAAGGATCAGAGAAGAGAAGCTGAGCGTGATTTTAAAGTGAAAAATCTTTATTAGAAGAGGTCAGGTATGGAAGAGAAAAAACGTGTGATGAAAACGGTGGATGATTCCCGTACGGAGCAGGTGCATCTGATCATGCACCAGCATCTGAATGCAGGAGGAAGGCTGTTCGGCGGAATGCTGATGCAGTGGGTGGATGAGGTATCCGGCGTGGTTGCCATGCGCCACTGCGGCACTTACCGTGTGACCACTGCAGCTGTGGATAATCTGCAGTTCAAGGAGCCTGTCTATGAGGGCGAGATCCTTGTGATGATCGGCTATGTGACTTATGTGGGCAACACTTCCATGGAGGTGGAAATCGATTCTTACGTGGAGCGTTCAGATGGAATGCGCTACATGGTGAACCGTGCATTTTCCGTGATGGTGGCAGTAAACGAGAAGGAACGGCCCACGCCCATCCCGGGACTTCTCATCCGCACAGAGGCCGAGAAAGGCCGTCACGAGGCAGCACTTCTTCGCAGGGAAATGCGCAAAGAAAGAAGAGACGCCGGATTCTGATGATCAAATTCCGGAAAGGAACCATAGCAGAAGAAATTCTGCTTCTGGTTCCTTTTTATTTTCCTGGTTTTCAAAGAGCTGTTTTTCTTGCACAAGTATAGACAATTTTTCCCATAAGCAAACATTCCGAAGTCCGGCAAAAAATCCTATAATGAGAATAAAGATTGGGGATAACAGGAGGATTTCTTATGCAGTATGGACATTTTGATAATGAAAACAGGGAATATGTGATTGACCGTGTAGACCTTCCCACCTCATGGACCAACTACATTGGCGTGAAGGATATGTGTGCAGTATTGAACCACACAGCAGGAGGGTATATTTTCTACAAATCACCGGAGTACCACAGGATCACCAGGTTCCGTCCAAACGGAGTTCCCATGGACCGGCCTGGACACTATGTATATTTGAGAGATGACGAGAGCGGGGATTACTGGAGCGTCTCCTGGCAGCCGGTTGGCAAGCCCCTTGATCAGGCGAAGTATACCTGCCGCCACGGCATGTCCTATTCCGTCTATGAATGCGATTATAGCGACATCTTTGCCTCCCAGAAAATGTCTGTAGCCATGGACGACCCGGTGGAAATCTGGGATGTGCGGATCAAAAACAACAGCGACCGCACCCGTAAGCTCAGCGTTTTTTCCTATCTGGAATTTTCCTTCCATCAGATTGCCATGGATAACCAGAATTTCCAGATGAGTATGTATGCGTCCGGTTCTTCTTATGAGGACGGAATCATTGAGTGCGACCTGTTCTACGAGGAGTTCGGATATCAGTTTTTCACAGCGGATTTTACACCGGACAGCTACGACTGTCTGAGAGATAAATTTATTGGCAGTTACCGCACGGAGGACAATCCCATTGGAGTTGAGAACGGCTATTTAAGCGGCAGCAGCGAGCTTGGAAACAACCATTGCGGCGCTCTGCACAAACAGCTGGTTCTGAAGCCAGGAGAAGAAGTGCGTGTGATTTTCCTTCTGGGAGAGGGTACCAGGGAAAATGGAAAGAAAATCCGTGCCAAATATGCAAACGGTCCGGCGGCAGACCATGTCTATGAGCAGCTGAAGGTATGCTGGGACAAGAAGATCAACCGCCTGCAGATCCATACCCCGGATGAGGGTATGAACACCCTGATCAACACCTGGACCCTGTACCAGGCAGAGGTCAATATTATGTTCTCCAGATTTGCATCCTTTATTGAGGTAGGCGGACGTACCGGACTTGGCTATCGTGACACCTCACAGGATTCCATGACCGTTCCTCATTCCAACCCGGAGAAATGCCGCCAGAGAATTGTGGAGCTTCTTCGCGGCCTGGTAAAGGAAGGCTACGGACTTCATCTGTTCCAGCCGGAGTGGTTCGACCCGGAAGAAAAAGGCAAAAAGCCTTTTAAATCACCTACCGTTGTGCCAACTCCTAAGCTTGACGATATGATTCACGGAATTGAGGACACCTGCTCGGACGATGCCCTGTGGCTGGTGGCTTCCATCAATGAATACATAAAAGAAACGGGAGAGTTTTCTTTCCTGGATGAGATCTATACCTATGCAGACGGCGGTGAAGGAAGCGTTTATGAACATATGAAACGAATCCTGGATTTCTCCTGCAGGCAGGTGGGAGAGGACGGCATCTGCAAAGGCCTTCGTGCAGACTGGAACGACTGTCTGAACTTAGGCGGCGGAGAGAGTGCCATGGAATTTTACCACGCTCTTTGTCCGTACTATCAGAATGATAAGATCGAGATCCGTGAGGCGGAGCCTTATTCCTACTGCCAGTTTGTTGTGGGAAAAGATCACACCGCTTTTGGAAGGGCCAGACATCCCTTTATGACTGGAACCGGCGGCTGGGCTTACTATTCCGCAACGCATTACATGCTTGGAATCCGCCCCGGCATGGATGCTCTTGAAATCGATCCCTGCATTCAAAAGGGCTGGGATGGCTTTACCCTGACCAGACAGTGGCGGGGTGCACAGTATGACATTACGGTAGAAAATCCGGAGCATGTATCCAAGGGCGTGTGCCAGATTTTCCTGGATGGAGCCCTGACGGAAAAAATACCGGTACAGGAAGCCGGAAGCACACACAAGGTGCGGATCGTAATGGGAAGCACCCAAGATGAGAAGGAGGAAGCAAAATGATAAAGTTCGGTACAGGCGGCTGGCGAGCCGTTATCGGAGATGAGTTTACGAGAGCGAATATCCAGATCCTGGCAGAAGCGCTTTCCAGGAAAATGCAGGATGAGGGAGTGGCAGACCAGGGACTTTGCATTGGCTATGACCGCCGCTTCCTTTCCAAGGAATCGGTTAAGTGGGCCTGCGAGACGCTGGCGGCAAACGGCATCCGCAGCTGGTTTGTAAACAAATCCTCACCAACGCCGCTGATCATGTACTACGTGATGGCACATGACCTGCCTTACGGAATGATGGTGACTGCAAGCCACAACCCTGCTATTTACAATGGAATCAAGGTGTTCACAAGAGGGGGCAGGGACGCAGATCAGGAGCAGACCCAGGAAATCGAAAACTACATCCGGAACGTGGAAGCAGACATAGAGGCTGGCAAAGCAGTTCCCCGCATGGATTACGAGGAAGCGAAAAATGCCGGGTTGGTTGTGGAATTTAATCCCCTGAACGAGTACATTGACAGCATTATTTCCAGGATCAATATGCAGGCCATCCGGGACAGAGGCCTTCGGGTGGCATTAGATCCCCTTTACGGCGTCAGTCAGACTTCTTTGAAGACGATTCTGTCCATTGCAAGATGCGAGGTGGAGACCATCCACGAACGCCATGACACCCTGTTTGGCGGAAAGCTTCCGGCACCCAATGCCACCACCCTTCGTGCGCTGCAGAATTATGTGCTGGACCGCTACTGCGATATCGGAATTGCCACAGACGGAGATGCAGACCGGATCGGCGTCATTGATGACACAGGAAGATTCCTTCACCCCAACGATATCCTTGTACTTTTGTACTATTATCTGGTAAAATATAAGGGATGGTCAGGTCCGGTGGTCCGTAATGTGGCAACTACCCATATGCTTGACCGTGTGGCCGAAAGCTTTGGACAGGAATGCTGCGAAGTTCCTGTAGGCTTTAAGTACATTTCCGCAAAAATGCAGGAGGCAGACGCTGTGATCGGAGGAGAATCCTCTGGCGGTCTTACTGTGAGAGGACATATTAACGGCAAGGACGGCATCTATGCAGCTTCCCTGCTGGTGGAGATGATCGCGGTCACAGGCAAAAAGCTTTCTGAGATTGCAAAGGAAATTGAGCAGGAATATGGGGAAATCCATATGGTGGAGCGGGATTACCGCTTTACCCCGCTTCGAAAGGAACAGATCCACAAGACTCTGATGATCGACAAACTTTTGCCGAAGCTGCCTTATGCCATCAGCAAGGTATCCTATCTGGATGGCTGCAAGGTATATTTCCAGAATGGAGGATGGATCATAGCACGTTTTTCCGGAACAGAACCTTTACTGCGCATATTCTGTGAGATGGAAAGTGAGCTGGCTGCCATGGAACTGGTGGACATCTTTGAGGAGTTTCTGGAATTAAAATAATGAATAAAGATAAAAAAATACGCTCTCTGAAATGGAAATTTGCAAAAATTATGCTGCTGTGCTGGGTACTTCCGTTCCTGGTGATCATTGGACTGGTCGGGTCCTACATGCTGATCACTCAGCGGGAGAACCAGATGGAACGTCTTGCTGCACAGGCCGGGCTGAATACCCGGACCTGCGCAGAGCGCCTGAACGGGGCCATCGCAGACTCCCGCCAGGCTACCTATGACGGTACCCTGTTTGAACAGTACAGGCAATATAGAAGGCAAGGCTCCAGCGGAGAGCGTATTTTTTCCAATGGAGTACAGAATTATCTGAATGCGCAGTACTCACACAAGAAAAATAATATTTTTACCGTATTGATGCTAAAAGAAGATCCGCTGAATAAACATTATACAAGCTATAACTTTGGTACCGGGGGAAGTTATGGCATGATCCAGCACTTTTTCAGCCAGGACCGGGATCAGGTATTAGAGCTGGCCAAAAGCCTGGATACGGCTGTGGGATTTCTGAAAACAGACAACGGCTTTTACATTGTCCGCAACATGATGGACCGCAGCTTTACCGCATGGGGAATTTTGGTGAGCCGGGTGAATGTTAACTACTGTTTTGAGCCTGTGAAAACTGCATGGGAGGATTTCCATGTGCAGCTGAACATATCCGGCAATCCGTTTGTAGAAGCTGGCAAGGTTGTTTCCATCGAGGACATCCGCGCTGAGTATCCGGAATATGCTTCCAATATGAAAGATGACATGATTCCGGAATCCCCGGCAGACGGCGTACAGTACGCAGTTCCATTCTATGGCTACTGGGAAGGCCTTTACGTAAACAAAGCAGTTATGGAAGCTGCCGGTGCTGAGATTCCTACCGCAGACACCACATGGGATCAGTTCCTTGAGACCTGCCAGGTGATCAAGAACGCAGGCTATACCCCAATCGCTACTTCCCTTGCAAAAGAGCCGCACTACTGGTTCGAGTTTGCAATTTACAATCACGACAGCGCAAAGACACACACCACAGTTCCGGAAGCTGTTGACGATGCAGCCGGAGAGGCTTGGCAGGCTGGTCTTGCAGATATCAAGGACCTCTATGAGAAAGGATTCTTATCCGAGAACACCAACACTGCAACCGGTGACGAGGTATTCCAGAGCTTCCTGGAAGGTAAATCTGCATTCTATCTTGACGGCTCCTGGAAAATGGGCGGTATCAAAGAAGGAACCGATGACATTGACAACTTTACCGTAACTTATGTACCTGGAAACGGTGACAGAAAGAGCACAGACATTATCGGCGGTCTTTCCTCCGGATGGTATATTTCCACAAAATGCTGGGAAGACGAAGCAAAACGTGACGCAGCTGTATCTCTTGTAGAGAAATTCATCAGCGATGAAACCGTATCTGCTTTTGCAGGAACCGCTACCACCGCTCTGAAAAACGGTGCAGAGATTGACGAGAGCAGCCTTACCAACCTGGAAAAAGATGCCCTTGCAATGCCGAAGGACACCACTGGCATCACAGGCGCTGTACAGGATCTTGTTACACAGGATGAGAGAGCTCCGATCTTCGACAACATGCCTCAGATCGTAGAAGGACAGACTGAGATCACAGACGCTCTGCAGGAAATGCTTGATATCATTGAGGAAAATGCAGAATAAGCACCCTGAAAAATGAAAGCAGCAAACGGGCCGGAGGAGACGCTTCTCCGGCTCTTTTATAAGAAAGGGGTGTTACTGTGAACGTATATAAGAATAAAAAACCTGCATGGGTGTTTCTGATTCCTGCGTTTCTTTTCATGGCAGTATTTCTCTACTATCCGTTCCTTCAGAACATTGTAAACAGCTTTATGAAGATCTGGAATCTGGGCGGAGGAGTCAAAGGGGTCAACAATCCATTTTATAAAAACTATGCGGAACTGCTCACTGATCCAAACATGAGAGTGGCACTGAAAAATACCGTGATCATGATCTTTGTTACCCTGTTCGGTGAGGTAGGACTGGCCGTTATCCTGGCAATGCTGGTAGATAACGTAAAAAGAGGAACCAAGTTTTTCCGTATCGTATACTTTTTCCCAATCGTCATTTCTGCAACTGCACTTGGTGTTCTGTTCAACCTGATCTTCCAGTATGACGGAGGAATGCTCAGTCAGATGGTTGGAGAGAAGACCAACTGGAAGGAGCTGTATCCGCTGACGGTTATGATGACTCCGGTTGTCTGGCAGTATGTAGGATTCTACTTCATCATTCTGGTAACCGGACTGAACAACATTCCGGAAGAACTGTACGAATCCGCAGCCATTGACGGAGCAACCAGATGGCAGAAGGTAAGATATATTTCCTGGCCGCTGCTTCACAATGTGGTCTGTACCTGCGCCGTACTTGCAGTGACAGGAGCATTGAAAGTATTCGATCTTCCATGGGTGATGTTCCCAAATGGGGCACCTCTTGGAAAAATCTGGCTGACAGGAACCTATATGTATTATAAGACCATGCAGGCACCTGACATTGATTACAGCTCTGCAATCGCGTTTTTCATTGTAATCCTTGGCGTGATCCTTTCAAAGGTGGTCAACAAAATTTTCAAGGAACGGGACTATTGATCCAGAAGCAGGAACAAAAAATGAAAAAAATTATATTAAGAGTGTGAATACATTCCTCATTTATATCGTTCTGATCTTCTGGGCGGTTACGACCATTTATCCGATCTTCTGGGTAATTTCAAACTCCTTTAAGGACAAGAAAATGATCATGTCCGATGCTTTTTCCCTTCCATTGGGAAAGCTGTTTACAACAGCCAACTACACAGACGCATTCTCCAAAATGAACATTCTCAATGCGTATAAGAACAGCATTATTATTTCAGGATGTGTGGCAGCAGTGGTGATCCTGCTGGCTGGCATGGCGTCTTTCGCTCTGGTAAGATACAGCTTTAAGGGCAGCAAGCTTCTGTACAATATTGTAATTGCGGCTATGATGTTCCCGGTTTTTTCCACGATCATTCCGGTATTCCGCATGGAGTTCGGATGGGGAATCGCAGGCTCAGGCAAAACCTGGATGTCGCTGTTATCCGTAATCCTTCCCCAGATCGCAGGAAATATGGCATTTGCCATCGTGGTGCTTACGGGATACATACGAAGCCTGCCTATCGATCTTGAGGAAGCGGCGTTTATGGAAGGCTGCAATGCCTACCAGATCTTCTTCAAGGTGATTATGCCTCTTACCAAACCGTCTTTTGCAGCTGTTGGAATCTTCAGCTTCCTCTGGAGCTACAACGATCTTTTTACCCAGCAGTTCTTCCTGAGAAACAAGGATGAGTGGGCGATCACAAGACTTCTTCTTGAAATTTCTTCCAAAGAGGGTACCAACTACGGTCTGATGGCAGCGGTTGTAACACTGGTAGTAGTTCCGCTTCTGATCGTGTATGTATGCTTGCAGAAATATATTGTAAAAGGTATGACAGCTGGAGCTGTAAAAGGTTAAAAAGGCAAAGGGCTGGGGAATTGTTGGAAAAGACAATTTCCCGTTTTTTGCTGTCCGGAAATTTTGACCTGGATCCGGCTTTCGGGTATAATAGAAATACAGCAAAAACTGCTGTAATGGGGGAGGAAAAAAGAAATGTACCATGTAGTGATCATTGACGATGAACCGATTATTGTAGAGGGAATTTCCAAACTGGTTCCCTGGGAAAAATATGGCTGCTGCGTAACAGCCTGTGCCTACGGTGGAAAAGAAGGACTTGTTACCATCCGGGAGAAGAGGCCGGATATTATTTTTACGGATATTTCCATGCCCGGACTGGACGGGCTGAAAATGATCGCAGCTTTGAAATCCGAATTTCCGGATATGCAGATCAGCATTCTTACCGGATTTCGGGATTTTGATTATTGCCAGGAGGCCATCCGCCTTGGAGTGTGCAGATTTTTGCTTAAGCCTTCCAAGCTGGAGGAAATCGAGGAGGCTCTTGCTGTGATGGCAGAGAACCTGAAGAAAAAGGGCGTGGCTTCCCATGAGGAGAGTCAGGAAGAGAACAGCGCAGGAAGCTTTATTGTGAAAAATGCCCTTGCTTATATGGAAGAGCATTACAATGAGAAGCTGACGCTGGCTCTGGTTGCGGAAAAAACCTATGTAAGCCAGTGGCATTTGAGTAAGCTTCTGAATAAACATGAGAACCGGAATTTCTCCGAGATCTTGAATCAGATCCGGGTGGAGCATGCCAAAGAGCTTCTGAAGGAAATGCAGCTTCGCATTGTTGATATTTCAGAAATGGTAGGCTTCACAGATGTGGCTCATTTTTCCAGGGTGTTCAAGAAAATGGAGGGAATTTCTGCCAATGAATATCGAAATACAAGGCTTTGAAGCTTTTTTATAAATGTACAGAAAACATCGAAAAGTCTAAAAATTGTATGAAATCATTCCGCCTTCGGTTGACAAGTCTGCCATACTCTGTAATAATAATGGAGAACAAAAAGTGGAGAACTGGCATGGCGGATCCTGAACTTTCGCTGCACTGGTTCCGTTTTGTGGGAGGAATATATTATGAAAAAACGTTACTTAATTCTTGCAGCGATTATGATAACTGCAATAACAGCAGTCGGATGCGGTAAGAAGAAAACCGAAGAACCCAAGCAGGAAGCACAGGCAACTGTAACCCCTGCTGAGAATACAGATACAGCAGGCAATGATGAAGGCACACTGGTTGATATGCAGAAGTCAGATGACAGCGATATTAAGAATGTGATCGGTGATAAGACTACTACAGCATCCAAGCTGATTATTGTTAATGAAACAGGCTCTGATATTGCAGGTATTTATGTGCGTCCAACTACAGATGACGATGATGACTGGGGAGATGAGCTGATCAAGGGATTATTTACCCTGAAAGACGATGACAAGGCACTTTATTACTACGATAAGAACGTGAAGGACGCTTCAGGAAAGACAGTGACAAGCTTTGATATCCGCATTGTGTATGCAGACGACAGCCTGACAGACTGCTATTTCCGCAAGCTTCCTCTTACGACCATCACACAGATCACTTTGAAGATGGATGGAAGCGGAGATGACGCGATCCCGTATGCGACTTATCTCACTGCATCCAGCAAGAAGGAGACTTCTACTCTGAATGAGGTGAAGAAGCGCCTGGGACTGGATGACAGCAGCGATGAGGAGGACGATGAGACTCCGGACCCGACAGCGACACCGGTTCCGAACAGCACGGCAGCTCCAACTGCCACACCGACTCCGGACAATCCGGCAGCTGATCCGACTGCTACACCGGTTCCGGATAATCCAGGCAGTAATGACGGTCCTACCGCAGACCAGGCGAAGTCCTATATCGGCCAGCCTCTTTCCAGTCTGATTGCAGCTCTCGGTGAGGCCAATGGAAGCGACTATGAGAATGAGCCAGAGACAGGTGAGACCGGCTATCATTATTACGATACTTTCACAGTTTCTACTACAGTAGATGAAAGCGGCAACGAAGTTGTTGCAGGTGTTTGGTAATTCATTATTAAAATATAAGGCAGGACAAAAGAATGGAAATGAAAAGAGTATTATTAAAATTAAGCGGAGAGGCTCTTGCAGGCCCGAAGAAAACAGGATTTGACGAGGCAACAGTTCTGGCTGTAGCCAAGCAGATCAAGGCAATTTCTGACGAAGGCGTACAGATTGGAATCGTGATCGGCGGTGGAAACTTCTGGAGAGGACGTACCAGCGAGACCATCGACCGCAGCAAGGCAGACCAGATCGGAATGCTTGCAACCATTATGAACTGCATCTATGTATCTGACCTTTGCAGATATACCGGAATGCAGACTGAGATCTACACTCCATTTGCATGCGGCGCATTTACCAAGCTGTATTCCAAGGACAGCGTGGAGGAGAGCTTTGCACAGGGCAAGCTGGTATTCTTTGCCGGCGGTACCGGACATCCGTATTTCTCCACAGATACCGCTACTGTTCTTCGTGCAGTTGAGATCGAAGCAGAGGCCATCCTTCTTGCCAAGGCTGTTGACGGTATCTATGACAGCGACCCGAAGGTGAACCCAAATGCAGTGAAATATGACGAGATCTCCATCCAGGAGGTTGTTGACAAGAAGCTTGCAGCCATGGACCTGACCGCATCTATTATGTGCCTGGAGCAGAAGATGCCGATGCTGGTATTTGCCCTTGATGAGGAAAACAGCATTATCAATACCGTTCACGGCAAATTTACAGGAACTAAGGTGACTGTATAATCGGAGGATTGCGGGAGCTGCTTTGCAGCGGAGCAATTCGTGGATATCAAGTTAGGATTACAAAAATATTTTAGAGGGAGATTAAATACATGGATGAAAGAATTCAGAAGTATGAAGAGAAAATGAAAAAAACACTGGCAAGCCTTGAGGCAGAGCTGGCTACGATCCGTGCAGGACGCGCCAACCCGCACATTCTGGACAAGCTGACCGTAGACTATTACGGAAGTCCAACACCTCTTCAGCAGGTCGCCAATATTACCGTTCCGGAAGCACGTATGATCCAGATCCAGCCATGGGAATCCAGCCTGATCAAGGGAATCGAGAAAGCAATCCTTACCTCTGACCTGGGACTGAACCCGAACAACGATGGTAAAGTGATCCGCCTTATTTTCCCGGAGCTTACAGAGGAGCGCCGTAAAGATCTTGTAAAGGATATCAAGAAAAAAGGCGAAGCTGCCAAGGTTGCAGTCCGCAACATCCGCCGTGATGCCAACGATGCATACAAAAAACTGAAAAAAGAAGAGGATGTATCCGAGGACGAGATCAAAGAACTGGAAGACAAGATCCAGAAGCTTACAGACAAATACATCAAGGATGTAGATGCAGCAGTTGAACTCAAGGGAAAAGAGATTATGACTGTATAAAAGGATATGTCTGCTGTCTGCCCCTTTTGCAGGGAAACAGCGTAAAGAGAGCTCTGGAAAAGAGCTCTCTTCTGCCTTATAAAGAAAAACGAAAGAACAGGGAGAGAACTATGAACGTACCCAATCATATTGCCATCATCCTGGATGGAAACGGACGCTGGGCGAAGGCAAAGGGAATGCCCCGCGGCTATGGACATATAAAAGGCTGCGCCAATCTGGAGCAGGTCTGCTATGATATTAAGGATCTGGGCGTGAAATACCTGACGGTCTACGCTTTTTCCACAGAGAACTGGAAGCGTTCCAGGGAGGAAGTAGACGGTCTGATGAAGCTGTTCCGCAGCTATCTGAAGAAGTGTATTAAGATTTCCAGAGACAATAAGATGAAGATCAAGATCATCGGTGATATTTCTGCTTTTGCACCGGATATCCAGGAGAGCATCCACAAGCTGGAGGAGTTTTCCAAGGATTACGATGAGCTGTATTTCCAGATTGCCATGAATTACGGAAGCCGTGATGAGATCACAAGAGGCATGAAAAAAATGGCCCAGGATGTAGCCGACGGAAAGCTTTCACCGGATGAGGTGACAGAGAGCAGGATTGAAAGCTATCTGGACACAGCAGGCGTGCCGGACCCGGATCTTCTGATCCGCACCAGCGGGGAGCAGCGGCTTTCCAATTTCCTGATGTGGCAGCTGGCCTACACGGAATTTTATTTTACCGATGTGGCATGGCCAGATTTCCACAAACCAGAATTAATACAGGCTATCGAGAAATATAATCAAAGAGACAGAAGATACGGCGGAGTGAAGGAGGAATAACATGTTTAAGACACGACTGTTAAGCGGAATCGTGCTGGTGGCAGTGGCGCTTCTCACCATTATCAGCGGCGGCTACGTGCTGTTCTTCACACTGCTTGGCATTTCCCTGATCGGAATGCAGGAGCTGTATAAGGCCATGAAGGTTCGCACAGATCAGTTTAACGCACTGGAAATTGCAGGATACTTAGGTGCTGTGATCTATTATGTGCTGATGGCAGCAGATTTTGAGAAATATGGAATGATGGGCGTTATTATTGCGTTCATGATCTTTATGTTTGTGTATGTATTTAATTATCCCCGTTTTCATGCCGAGCAGGTAATGCCTGCATTTTTCGGCGTGGTATATGTGGCAGTGATGCTTTCCTTTATTTATCTTACCAGAAACCTGCCGGATGGCAAATTCCTGGTATGGCTGATCTTCCTTTGTTCATGGGGATGTGATACCTGTGCATACTGCGTGGGAATGCTGATCGGCAAGCACAAGATGGCACCTGTTTTAAGCCCGAAGAAATCTGTGGAAGGCGGAATCGGCGGCGTGGCAGGAGCAGCTCTTCTGGGCGTGATCTACGCAGCTGCTACAGGCGGCCCTATGGCAGAGTATGCCCTGATCTGTGCAGTGGGCGCTTTGATTTCTATGGTAGGAGACCTTGCAGCTTCTGCAATTAAGAGAAACCAGGGAATCAAGGACTATGGCAAACTGATTCCGGGACATGGCGGAATTCTGGACCGTTTTGACAGTGTGATCTTTACCGCACCTGCCATTTACTTCCTGGCGAAGCTGGTGCTGGGAATCTGATCCTGGAAACATGGATGCCTTGAGGCGAGGTTTTCCGGAAGTGGTTCATATTGAATTTGAGAGGATATTTACATGAAAAAAATTGCAATTTTAGGCTCTACAGGGTCCATTGGTACCCAGACACTGGATGTGGTAAGAGCCAATGGTGATATTGAAGTGCTGGGAATCAGCGCCGGAAGAAATGTAAAAATGCTGGAAGAGCAGGCAAGGGAGTTTCATCCTAAGCTGATCGCAGTGTGGGATGAAAATGCGGCAAAGGACCTGGCCGTCCGCCTTCAGGATATGGATGTGAAGATCGTATCCGGAATGGATGGGCTTCTGGAGCTTGCCCGTATGCCTGAGACGGACATTTTGGTAACAGCTGTTGTGGGAATGATCGGAATCCGTCCTACTATGGAAGGAATTAAGGCAGGCAAGGACATTGCCCTTGCCAATAAAGAGACTCTTGTAACAGCTGGTCATTTGATCATTCCAATGGCAAAAGAATACGGCGTTCAGATCCTTCCTGTGGACAGTGAGCACAGTGCCATTTTCCAGGCCCTTCACGGGGAAAAAAGAGAGCAGGTGGAGAAGCTTCTGATCACTGCATCCGGCGGTCCTTTCCGCGGAAGAAAAAGAGATGAGTTAAAGAATGTAACTCTTGCGGATACCCTGAAGCACCCCAACTGGGTGATGGGACAGAAGATCACCGTAGATTCTGCTACCCTGGTGAACAAAGGCCTTGAGGTAATGGAAGCCAAGTGGCTGTTTGATGTAGACCTGGATCACATTCAGGTAGTTGTCCAGCCAAAGAGCATTATCCACTCCATGGTGGAGTTTAAAGACGGCGCGGTGATGGCCCAGCTTGGAACTCCGGATATGCGTCTTCCCATCCAGTATGCCCTTTACTATCCGGAGCGCAGATACTTAGAGGGAGAGCGTCTTGATTTCCACAAATTAAAAGAGATCACCTTCGAGGATCCGGATATGGAAACCTTCCTGGGACTTCCTATGGCAATGGACGCTGCCAGGGCAGGAGGCAGCATGCCGACTGTATTTAATGCGGCAAATGAGCTGGCAGTTAAGAAATTTCTGCAGGAAAAGATCGGCTTTCTGGATATTTATGAGATTATCGGACAGTCTATGGACAGACATCAGGTAATCGCAAATCCTGACCTGGACGAGATACTGGCTGTTGAGGCGGAGACTTATAAATGGATCGAAAGCAGGTGGTAGATTGAAAATTATTCTGGCAATTTTGATTTTCAGTGCGATCATTCTTTTTCATGAGCTGGGACATTTCCTTCTGGCAAAGAAAAATAAAATCGTAGTAACAGAGTTTTCTCTTGGAATGGGACCAAGACTTCTCAGTACGGTGAAGAACGGAACCAGGTACTCTCTGAAGCTGTTTCCCATCGGCGGTTCCTGTGCCATGATGGGAGAGGATATGGAGGACGAAGCGCCGGGAACCTTTAACGGAGCGCCTGTATGGGGCAGAATCGCCACAGTTGCGGCAGGACCTGTGTTCAACTTTATCCTGGCATTTGTGATAACAGTGATCATTGTTTCTCTGGTGGGATATGATCCAGCTGAGGTTACCCAGGTGGAAAGCGGTTCTACAGTGGCAGAGGCTGGTCTTCAGGAGGGGGATATCATCAAGGAATATCAGGGGTATCACATAGACCTGGCAAGGGACCTGTATCTTTATATGTACCTGAACAGCGTCCAGGAGGATGAGACCATCCACATGACCGTTGAACGGGATGGGAAAGATGTGGAGCTGTCTTTCAAGCCGGATGTGCAGGTTCGGTATCTTCTTGGCTTTAACCGGAAGAATACGGATTCCCTTGAGGTAGAATCCCTGATCCCGGGAATGGGTCTGTCAGAAACCGGTGTGGAGCCTGGGGATGTGATTACTTCCATCAATGGCACCCGCCTGGAGAATGCAGAGGATTATACCAATTATCTTGCAGATCATCCTCTTACCGGCGAGACTGTGACCATCACCTATGAAAGAGACGGTCTGGAATACACTGCAGATGTAACGCCTAAAGAGTACCGCACTGCGGTTCTGAAATTTTCCTACAACCTTGCCTATACCAAGGCAGAGGGCTTCGGCGTGCTGAAATACGGTGCTCTGGAAGTAAAATATCTGATCCGCTCCACCTTGCTTAGCCTGAAGGAGCTTCTTACAGGAGGTCTTGGGGTGAAGGATCTCAGCGGGCCGGTTGGCGTTGTGGATGCCATCGGAAGCACCTATGAGGAGAGCAAGAGTGAGGGAATGCTGGCAATTTGGGTGAATATGCTGTACATGGCAGCCCTGCTGTCCGCAAACCTTGGGGTTATGAACCTTCTTCCCCTGCCAGCACTGGACGGCGGCCGTCTGGTATTCCTCATCATTGAGGCAGTGCGCAGAAAGCCTGTCAACCGCCAGGTGGAAGGCACCATCCATTTTGCCGGGCTGATGGTACTGATGGTTTTGATGGTTGTGGTCATGTACAATGACATTCTGAAAATATTCTGAAAATAAAGATGCATTTACCACCAGGAGCTGATGCAAACCTTTACGTTTGCACAGCTCCTGGTTTTTTTGTTTTTTGATGGGAGCTTGACAGAATATGAATAACCCTTTATAATAAAAT
>ERZ1035041.596-NODE-596-length-15665-cov-6.261179_pt1 | contig 15665 bp, 16 predicted proteins | sample MGYA00520684_ERZ1035041 | MGnify/ENA primary metagenome ERZ1035041 (study PRJEB33766, sample SAMN09781699) | gut metagenome | biome: gut microbiome | host: Homo sapiens | place: Madagascar | study: EMG produced TPA metagenomics assembly of the PRJNA485056 data set... | reverse complement strand
AATGCAAGATTTGCTCTTGCTAATCCTGGGAGATTGCATTCGATTCCACGAAAAATTCCCAGAACCGTCTCCCCTTTCTGGAAAAGGGAAAGAGGAAGTCGTGACCTTTTCTCACCTCCAAACTCTCAAGGTCCAATTGATTAATGCGATGGTGGAGAAGAATTGGCGGCCTGTGGATTTGGCAACCTCAATGCACATCACTCGTCAGGAAGCCTCAAGAATCCTCTCGATACTGGATTCCAACCATGCAGGCTTTTGCCCGAATTTATTGGCCAAATCAGACAGCAACGGCAAATACAACAACCCAATACAACTTCCCTAGCGGAGCAGATTCTATAGCCAATGGAGTCCAAAAACCTTGCTTACGCCGCCTTAGCCTGTCCCCAAACCTCGTATTCTTGCCAATTCGGCGGGAAACCCATGGATGCCAGTTGCCACGAAGTTCTTGTAGACAACAAATCTCCCAATCTCATTGGCCACGATGTCTTCGGATTGTGGGCCTTAAGTACAGCCGCCAAAAGAACGGCAAAAATGTAGAGTTTATTGCTCGATGGGATTGGGAGGAACGCATCAAACCCCGGCACAGTCAGGCTCTTGACTGTCCTCGGTGACTTCATAAAGGAACGATTCCAGAGTCTCACATGATGAGCGCATACGTTCCTCAGTTCTGTCAGCGCCACCGCAAAACTGTAGAAAGGCAAATACTTGGTAAAGCCCAGTGATTGCGCCACCTTCTTTTTCACGCTCATGTCCTGCGTGTTGTGGATCCACCGAATGAGCTCCCCAAGCGTCATAAGATGCACGCATGCCCACAGCGGCGGAAGCTCTTCGTCGTAGTTCTCGAAAAAATGCCGCACAAAAGTTTCTTTTTGGCTGCGGTCGACGTATCCCCGTAACTTGTTCAGATCCTGCCGGTAGCTTTGTTCTTTCGAAAAATTCAAAGGATCAAGATGAGCAAAGGGATTCCCCGTCAGAGTCGTCAAGTTGTAGACCCACTGCGCACGAATGTGAACCTCAATACGCTCCAGAGCCTCCCAAAACAGGCATCTCAGCTTTCTGTCAAAAATGTACAGCCCCAAGATGTCATCGAAGCTGACATTCTCTTTGAAGCGATGAACCTGCCCATGCGAAAGTTCGAACGGGATGCTGTAGGCACTGAGTCGGTAGTACCCGATACTGAGAAGGTAACGACCAGCGCGCTCGGGGTCGGAGATGTGCAGCCCGCGAGATTGGAGAAGTGCAACCTGCTCTTTCACAGGCAACGGCGGCTTAGTGAAATGAATTTTTCACACTCCAGATAAAAGAAGACCCCACTTGTTGCAGGATAGCTTTGAAGAAAAGCCAGAGCTGTGTGGGGTACGCTTGCTCGGAATGGTAAAGGAGATCACTTCCTCTGTATATACGGGTTAGCACTCATATTCAAAATAGCTAGCACTCATCACCGGTTTGGTTGTATTGCTTCGTTTTCCCTACCCATTTTCCTGGCTTACAAAAATCCAAAAACGCTTGTTCACGAGATGTAAAGTCCCTGCTCATCACATTATCCTCGGTTCCTCTGACCAGGCCAAGTCGGAACCCATTTTGCTGCCGCTCAAAGGTCAAAAATTTTGCCAAAAATTTCCGACTAATCTCATTGAACTTTTTCTTGTCCTCGCTTTCGCACGCTTGCTTAAGCTCTTCCCATAACGAGTCATCTGCAAACAAAATGAGGTCCCGTGCCAGATATAGTGGAAGATCTCGATGCAAATCACCATCCATCGATACTGTAAAAAACAAATCTTTGACAACCTCTGGCAGCCCCTCATACATAGCCAACACTTGGTGATTGTCATTAGGTCGTTGCTTATAAAGGCGTGTGGGCACCCCTGCAGCTTTTAATTCTTTCAGATAGCCTGCGGCGGTAAATTTTGCCTTCGTCTTACTTAACGGAGTGCCTCCCTTCGTGACTTTTGCTGGCGAAAAAACATGACTGCACCGCAATCTGAAGGCACCTCCAGAAAGAAAAGTAGCCTCAGGACTTACTGCCACTTGGATATGCCGAAGGAGGGCCTTGTCTGCCTCCACAAGCTCCGACCAAGTTTGAGACAATCGCCGAGGCTCTTGATGTTCTTGGTTACAGGCTTGACACTACAGCGGTTCTTGTCAACAACACAACAAAAAGAACATTGCGTAGGGCTTCTGCATCCGCCAATCTATTGAGCCTTTAAGCAACACGAGGATGTAAGGTTTTGGGAAAAAAGGATTAGGCAATCACCGTCTTTGCCTTGAAAGTGCCGACACTGGGTTCAACAGATTCATATTCGATGCCTTCAAAGGTCTTGAGCAACGCTTCCAAAATGACCTGAGCACCGTCGCACGGCACGGCCATGCCGATCTGCTTGCGAACGGATTCCTTCGACCCGCAGAACACGAAGTCGTCAGGGAATGTTTGGAGACGTGCGCGTTCGCGGTTCGTGAGAGCGCGGGACTCCTTCCAGTGATAGACGTGCGTACCGCCGCCGCCCGATCCGGTGATCGTGTAGGACGGCTTCTTGGAATCCAGTCGGCGGTAGATCTGCGAGAGACGCGCACCCTTGACGTTGAGGCAGAGTTCGGGCGGCAAGAGTCCGGCTTCTTCGGCCTGCCATACGTTCATGCCCTCGGGAATGAGGTCGAGTCTAGCCTTGACGGTCTTGCTTTGAGTCGTCTTTTCCTGATTCGCAGCCGTAGGCGGAATGTTCGCCAGAGCTTCGGCGCAGGTCTTCATGATTCCCGAAGGCTTCGGCACCTTGAATTCCATGCCAAGGTCTCCGCGAATGCCGATCAGAATGTAACGATGACGTGCTTGAGGAACGCCGTATTCTTCAAACTTGTAGAGGTTTGCCGTGATGTTGTAGCCGTACTTGCCCGCATGATTGAGTGCATTCATGATGAGCTTGAACGCCTTGCCGTCATTGGCCGACGACAAGCCGCTCACGTTTTCAGCCAGGAAGAAGAGCGGGTTGGCGCGTTCGATGTACTTGACGCCGTAGGAATAAAGGCCGCCATAATTGCCTTCCAGCCCCTTGGACTCGCCTACAAGCGAGAAGTCATTGCACGGGAAACCGTATAGAAAGCCGTCGACAATCGGCAAAGAGTCGATGTCGAGCTTGCGCACGTCTTCACAGATCGAAAGAGCTTCCGGCGTATGCTTGAGGACGTTCTGCTTGTACGTGCGGCACGTGTCAGCATCCCAGTCGGTCGCCCAGCGATGGACGAAGGAGAAATCTTCCGACCGAGCGCGATTAAGCGCAATGCCGATGCCGCCCGGACCAGAGAACATCTCGCCAACGGACAACGCTCGTCCTGGAACAAGCTGCGGAATTCCTCCGTTCTCTCCCGGCATAGGCACAACACCTGCCTGTTGCGAATACTGCACAATCAGCTCTCTAGCCTTCGATGAAGGCTTCACTGATTCCTTTTCGCAAGCAGTGTTGAAATTCTCCAGTTCGGTCGACGAAAGTCGTACCTTCAGCTCGTTGTCTCGCATGTTTCAGTGTCCGTTGCTTAGTTTGCTGCCGCAAATCCTGCAACGGACATTGTACTTCTCTTTTCCATTTTGCGTGTTGGAATCATTCCTCATTGCATTTGGCGATAATGGTTGGATCCGGCATCTCAAACGCTAGAAGAACGACAAGGACGGCAAGGACGGCAAGATGAACTACACCAATGCAAAGATACCCTTTCGAAACGTTTTGGAACAGGAGTTGCGACGCGCTACGGCAGTCGACATTGCCGTAGGCTTTTGCGGCCTGTCGGCGGTAACGAATTATGCCGAAGAATTGAAGCGTATTGCCCGCATCGGCAGAGTTCGCCTCGTTCTCGGCATGTACAGATCTCAAGGGGCATTCTCGCAGGGCCTCTACAATGCCCTGGTCGCTTTGGACAAGGAATTGGAACAAGCGGCCACGGCGAATGGACGTACCGACGGCACCGGCGTCTACGTGACCCTTGTGGACTACCACGGCAAGTTGTGGCGCTTTCAACAGGGGATCGTTTCAACCTTATGGATCGGCTCCAACAACTTCTCAGACGCAGGACTGGAAAACCGCTTGGAGGCATGCGTCAAGGCCGATCAGAACGATCTCAACGACCTCTCCCAGTACATTGATAACCTTTGCGACTCATCCGTGGCAAAAAGGATCCAGAACTTTTCGTTCACAACAGCACCCAGTGCCAGCCGCCTTGCCGCCATCACGCCTCTCAAGGCTCTCCCGGCAGGCGTTCAGCCCGTTGCAAGCATGGACATCGTACTGCGAGTCAGACAGCAGCCCTGCAGCTCTCTCAACCTGTCGCAGGGCAAGGGCCGCGTGTCCAAGGGCATCTACACGCCTCGTCCCTGGTATGAGGTTGAACTGACGGCAGACAAGGAAGAACGCCAAAACCCGATTTATCCGAAACCAGCCACTGTAACCAAAGATGCCAAGGGACGTGACGACAACAAATGCACGTTCAAGGCTTATCTTTCGGACGGGAAGAAGTATTGGCCTGTGGAATTGTCTACCTACTCGGACAACAACAAGGCCCTAGCTTCGACGCCACGTGAGATTCTAGGTGAGTTTATGAAGTCGAGACTCGAAGCTAATACCTCCCTGCGGCGAGGCGATACGATTACCGAAGACATCCTTGCCGAATATGGACGAAACAGCGTGACGCTCACCAAGCTCTCGAACGGAGAATACGTGTTGACGTTTTGAAGTACAACTACTCCGTGCTCCAGGAAACCCCGGATGCTCAGTTTCAGAACTGAAGCTAGTAAGTTATTTCAGTAGCTGAGTTTATTACTGTAAGATTTCAACGCCCTTCCAGCAGGCGATACACTGGACTGTATCCCTTTATATCTGCCGTACGGACCGAAACAGGAACTTTCTCAAAGAGCTCCGATCCGGCCACCCCGATCATTACACGCTGAATGCTGTAACGGCGCAGCGATGATTTACCCTTGGCCCGACGATAGGCTTCCAAGATGATGTCTTCATTCTGACGCCAAATGAGTGTGATCTTTCGCTCCATCATGACTTCCCGCAGTGCTTCTGCAAACCGGGGTTTGGTGTCTTCAGAAGTATCGCTTGCCCACTGACGCTTCCAATCGCGAACCGTTCCCTCCGGCAGTTCCATCATATTGGCTACTGCTTTATAGCCAAAGCCAGCGGCAAAATAGCGATCAGCCCGACGGCGAATTGCATAGCTGTATGTTCGTGCCATTAATTTATATCCCCTTTCGACTGAAGTCTTACCGTCCTTTTTGATCTGATTTGCTTGTGCGGACTCGTTTCAGAGCGGAACTTCCAAAAACTTTCAGCAGATTTTTCACTGGCACTTTGCCGCTTCGCCTGCAAACTGGCATAAATCCGTTTCAAATCCTGTTGATTGATGTCCAGCTTAATTTCAGTGATTGATCCTGTTTCTTCGTTCCACCGCAATGGATGAATCAACAGTCTGGAATCTTCAAAGTTGAGCTCAATGAGCCAGGTTGATGTCTGATTGACGAAGCTGGAATACTTTATTGTCCGAATACCGCTCGGAGTGAGTGTGTAATTGATTGTTCGTTGATCCCACGGTGAAACACCTTCAATCAGTGATTTCACGCCCGTTACCGTATGCAAGGACATGACAAGTGTCGTCATACTCGGCTCCAAAACCAACATCGGTTCCTGCTGTCGTTTGGTCATTCGTACCCCACTCTGTTAAACCGTCGTATCAGGAACAGGGCAATTGCTTGTTCGTTCCCGGCAACTGACAATCGCCACTTCTGTGGCCGGAACATCAATGAAGACATTCGCATCGTCGTACCGGATACAGATGCGCGACGGATCATCACAGACAACATCCATCACAAGCCAGCCCCGCCGTTCGTTGTAGTTACCGAAATGATCCCGCGTGACATGGGCAATACGGAAACAAACATCGCGGATTGCTTTGGCGGTGCGGCAGCCTTCAGGAAGGTGATTAAGCGGTGTATTCATTTCCTTTCGTTCCGATGAATCAGATTGGTTGAGATAGTCGTACATGATCTTGATTCCTATGAGTCGGTTTATTCGTCAGTGTTTGCCGTCAATGAGATCTCCTGCTGATAAAGCGATTTGATTTCCCCGGCACCCCATTCAATCAAAAGCTGATTCACCTGGTCATTGAATTGCCGTGTTTGAATTTGATTCAATGTTCCGATCAAGCGTTTGATGGATGTGATGATTTTCTGTTCCTTTCTCAGCAGCTCGAACCGGTCTTCAACCTGACGCCCGAGCTGTTGCACCCATGCGGGCTCTTTGCTGAAGATAGAATCGGAATAACGATCCTTGGTCCCTCGTTTCAGATAGTCGTACCACGAGAAAACCGTGACTGAACCCTGTTTGGTGGTGATCAGAAAGGCGCGTCCGACTTTTCCTTTTTCGTTGACAGATTCACCACGCCTTGTGACGTGTGATTTTGACAATCTCCGAACCCAGCTCATTTCGACTGTCTGATAGCGTGAATCAATTCGGATACGCGGCCGCAGATATGTCTGTTTGTCTGTGCCGGCACGTTTCTTCATCCAGTCAAAATAGACATCACACGCACGAACGGCACGACATGCAACAGAAGCCTGCATTACCGCAAGCGCCGTGACCAGCCGTGTCTTGTCAATGAAAAGTGCCTTGGCGACTTCTTCCTCTGACAGAGGCTCGCCGCTGCCTTCGGACACAACACTGGAAAACTCCTCCCAAAGAAGAGTTACCACAGGTATGTCTTCGGGGGTTTTCGGACATGCAAAGTTCAAAGGGGTACTCCTAATATTTATTATCCTTATGAGGAGCAGCCAGCCGCTCCTACCACACCGATCGTTATTTCAACTATGTTGCTCCTACATGGAAAACAGCTTTCAATACTTTGATTTCAAATAGCTTTCCATGCTGAAAGCACGGTTTTTCAAGGAGCCGCCCCTACCGTTACAGGCAAAAACATGACTTTTGCGGGGTGCTCCTACCATATTTCGTTCTGATTTTTGTTTAAATTCAATGCGCTTCCGCATCGAGCTCAACAAATTTCCGTACCCGGCTCCTACCGGAAAAGTCACAATGCAAATTCACCAAGGAGCTCCTACAGTACAAATTTCTATTTTTTCCTTTTTTTACAATAGTGTGCAGACGTACCTGACATTAATTCTGCTGCCTTGCTCCTACCACACTGTCACATGTCTTTCCGGACAGTTTTTGTTTCTTTCGCAGACGTTTCTTTCCATCGGGCGATGCCCCTTCCAGCAGCTCGCAGAAGCAACAACATCCCATGTCGGAAACACGGGCTGAATTAAATCCGACGAAGAAACAACCACACTTCGGACATTGCTGATAAATGATCTTTCTGAGCCTGCGGTTTTGCTGTTCATCGAATTCAGAGCCTGGGTTTGTCTGAACTTCGCGAAGTGCTCGGGCCACATCAAAGAGAGTGCCCAGCGAATGCATTCTTGGGTCAAATCCATCCCATTCATTGATGCGGTTTGCATTAATTTCTTCGCAGGTTCTCTGCCACGCCACAATCACATTGTTGAGCTGAATCGAATTCGTATTTGACGCTCTCTGCAGATACGTGTAATGCGTTGCAAAGATCGACATGATGACGCGAGCAACCAGTGTTCGCGGCAATGGCAACAATGCTTCCTCTGTCTCAAATAACCGCCGCATCTGCCGATAAAGATGACGGCATTTGTGAACGTCAAGTCCGGTACAGATATGAACCTGACCCGGTTGCATTCCTGCCTGTACCAGCCACTTGCTTAATTCCTTTGCTGCGAAGTCTTTTACCTTCATGTTGAGCTGGCTGACACTGCCGCTTTCCTTTGCGAGTTCATCAAGACGCGCCATCTGAGTTTGGTCAACAAGACGAAAGGCAAGCGAATGCTCGACAACCGCCGCCAAGCTATCTGTTACACCACATGCCTGCGCGGCTTCCGTTGCACTCTTTCCTTCCTGCAACAGACCAATGAGCTGATTAACGACGTTTTTATGGACTTCTTTATTGGTCATAGCATCACGCGGCAACGGGAATGAAGTTGACGGCACAGTGATTCGATTTAATCAATCGGAGAACGGCTGATCGACTGACCTTACGCATTGAATCTGTTGATTCAGTTGCCAAAGCATCAGCAATCGCCAAACAATCCTGAACACTGCAATTCAGGCTGAAACGTTGTAACTGCGGATAGCCTTCACAGAAATCAATGACCTGTGAGGTACTGGATTCCGCGAGGATGTCGATCATTGACCACGGCAGATGAAAGGCCGCCATACAGTCTTTCTTTGACTTCACTGCGAAATCACGGACGGATGACCAGTAATTAAAAGCGAATCGGGCACGGAAATACGTCACCGGCAGATCAGAGCGCAACTGATCCCAATCAGCCCGGCGGCCGAACTTTTCCAGAAAAGTTTCTTCGGGCATATCAATTCTGAAGCTGCAGGAAGCGGATTCAGCGAGCTTTCCGATCAGTTCCGATGATGCGTTCCGTAGCGTTTCCGACAGCTGTATTCCGAGATCTACCCAATCAACGGTTCCTGTATCGCCGCCGGCAGCCAGAGCCAGTTGCAATGTCTGCCACATCTGAAAATCCATCAGCTGGATCTTCGGCATTTCAAGCCGGGAAATTTCTGTATGAGCACGCAGTCCCTGCGCAATATTTCGTTTTGCAAATGAGGTCATATCTATGGCTCCTTTCAGTTCAATTGCGTCGAAGCGCGTTGATGACGGCCGGAGTCCCCCGTTTGATTGACTGTCTTGCTGTGAGCGGCTTGTTTCTGCAGCTCCGTGTAGACGCGCAGTACATGACGCGCATACCAGCGGGAGCGTTCAGGATCTGAACTGTGATAGCTTCCCACTGCTCTTTCGGCATCATCGGAATAGCGGTCAAACTGCTCATTGAGAATTTGAGCAGCTACGCGGACATTGGTAAGAGGATCGAGCAAGTCCGTAATACGATCGACACGATGTCCGTGCCAGCGGGTATTAATCTGCATTAACCCGACATCCACACTGCGGTTGGTTTTGATAAGGCGGTTAAGTTCCGCCTCTGCCTCGGTTTTAGATGCACCGTAAAACGGTTTGTCGGTACGAAGTGTCCAGGGAAACGGGTTGAGGTAGCCTTTCTTGCCGGGAGCCACAACAGCACTTTCGACCAGTGCAATGCTGTAAAGCAACACCGGATCAATATTGTTTTCCCGCCCGGCGGCCTCAAAAATACTGCCTTTGACAGAAAAGGATTCAGCCTGCGCACAACAGATAACGCCCGCTGCAACGGTCAAGACGACGAACTGTCGGATATTTTTAAACACGGACGCCTCCTGCTTACAAACTGATTGCCTGGGCTACTCATCGCCCCTTGCATTCATGTGTTAAAGCTATCAGGGGGGGGGGTCCGTCTATAGGTATTATCCCTTATTACGAGGAATCAACTAATCAAATTATTATTTTTGATCATTGCGTTAAAGAAATATCCCTGCATTTACAGACATAGTTAATAACTATTGTCATTCGGAAGTAAAAATAAACCCCTGCGTCAGAGGACGGCAGGGGGTGTATCGATACAGGAAATGTTACGGCTGAGACTCAATGAGGTTGACCTGCTTGCCAGTAACTTCTTCAACAGCCTTCACAATGTCGGCCATACCCTCGGAGATTTCCTGTTCAGGCGTTCTCATCACAGCGTAAACGCTCTGGCGGACGAGATCTTTCATTCCACCCTTGCGCTCCATCAGGTATCCGTACATATCAATGTGGTAGCCACCCTTGTACGGGAAGACGCATATGTTCAGCCGGGCATCAACATCGCCGGTCGAGAACGTGCGGTGACCGGTTGCCTGCCAAGGGGATCCCTTGCACACAACGCCTTTAAGCTGCATCGTGTTGCCGCCGGACATTTGCATAAGTTTGGCAAAGTTAGTATCCGTAAGTCCGGCATCCGTGATAAGACGGCCCGGTTTTTCAGGTACGGCATCAAACACCAAAGGACGCTCAATCTGAGGATGCGAAAACCGCTGGCTCATCCCCTCTGCAATCGCCTTGCCCAGTTCGGCCGCAACCAACGGTGTCTGCACATCATAGACACGCAGAAACTCCTGAGTTTCAACGCGTTCGTTAAGCAGGGAGTTGACAGAAGAACAGCCGGTCATCATCAGCACGGCTGCACCGGCAGCAGCCAGTTTGAGAGAAATTGCTTGCATCGAAAAATTCCGAAAAGGAAACAGGCGCTTTGGAAAAAAGCCACCCTAATTGAAAACCGACATAATTTTACATATTGCCACATTTTCATAAAGATACACATACAGTCAACAAAAGGCTTTTACCCAAGACAAATAATAGAAATTGTCAATATTTGACAATCTACAGAGTTTTATTAGATATTTATCAGAATATTTGATAAAATATGAAAACAAACAAAGCATCCCTGTGCTTATTTTTTGGTTTAGATCGCTTCTTGGTGGGTTTAAATGGGATACAACAATTTATTTGACGAACAGGTCGCAGCACTAAAGTCGAAGCTGGCGTCCGTCACAGAAAAGCTCGGAGACTTAAATCAGTCCGGCACGGTTCCAGGACATTCCTTGTCTGTGAGCACAGAACATTCTCTCGACAAAGGTAACACTTTTAAAGGCGCAGAAAACTCCGCTCTTACGTCGTCATACAACGACACCACCTTGGAACCGGCAGCGGACAACAACGCATCCGGCAGCGACTACGAGGAGACCTTCACGCCCGCTTTTGCCTGTCTTTCTCAGAACGTTTATCACAGCACTTACGAAGATAACAGCACCGACCTGTTTGATTCCGGCTCCGACAGCCTTTTTGATTCATCGTCCGGCAGCATGTCTGACGGCTTCGGAACAGACATCTCCGACAGCTTTTCCGATGAGTCTTTCAACAGCTCCGGCGGTTTTGACAACTTCGATTGCGGATTCTCCGACAGCTTTTCCGATGAGTCTTTCAACAGCTCCAGCGGTTTTGACAACTACGATTGCGGATTCTCCGACAGCGATTTCTGAGTGGATAAGGAGTGCTGAACGATGTCTTATTCCTACTCTCAGAAAAGCCAAAATCGTTTTCGTGATAACAACAGAAAGCCCTTCTACTTCATTCGTAAGGGGGCTACGCTGCCGGATGGGTTAAAGGTCCTTCATGTCAGTGACGACATACTGCGCTGCTGGCACCGAAGGGAAAGTGAAGCGTTCACGCGTATCCGTATTGATGCTGAACGCCATGGCTTTAATGCGCTTATGGATCTGACATACGGAGATGAGAATTCTTACCGTAGTTCAGACGGCAACGAAAACACTGTCCGGGGTCGGCCTGCCCTGCTCGTACCGGCAAATGCAGCCGATTCCTGCACACGTTCCGTCTGCAACGAAAACTTCTCTGATCTGATTTATTGTATTTCTGAAAAAATGCAGGCGGAAGAAGCAGCCCGCAAAGCTGAGTCATTCAAAGATCTGTGCAAGACCTTTGGGGTGATCTTCGGCGGATTCGTTGCCGCCATTATTATTCTTTCGGCACTTAGTTAACGGGGTGTACAAGCGCCTTTGCCTTGACAGGCTATTTGCCGAACAACATTCTCAGCCACAGCAAGAACTTCTGCCACCACGTCCGGCGTTCTCTGCGCCAGTCCCAGGGAGCCTGGACATGCTTCAGCGACCACAAACCGCGACGGGCGCGTTTGGCTTCAAAACCGGTCTGCCGGTAAAGCATGGCCGTCCCCTGCGGCATCTGGTTTAAGAACTGAAAATAAGGCCACGCCAACCCCTCACGGATCATCGCCAGGCAAACGTCTTCGCCGTTTAGAAGAACCGCACTCACGTATCGACCGTACAAATCGGTGTACATGGCACGCACCTCCACCCGCCGGCCGTCAATGAGCCGCCGGAGATATTCCCGGCTTTCGTTCCCGTAAGGCTGCTCGGTTTCCGGTGCATCAATTTCCAAAAGCCGCAGCTTCACCCGCTGTCCCCAGCGGGTGTTCACGTACACCGAATCCCCGTCGCAAACCCAGGTGACTTTGCCTGAGAAACACCATGGGAACCGTCTTGGCCGTGCGAGAATCATCCACACCAAAACGGCAAAGGCGGACAAAAGGACGATTACCGCCTGAAAAGCGCCCGGCGGCAATGCCGCCAGGGCGTCCAGTCCCGCTGAAATTATTTCCTGAAAGTTCATAATGATTCGGCGCGTAAACCTCTTCCTTTAGGAATGGGGGGAAGCACCGAGCTCCTGTCTAAGTTCAGTTAATGCTGAGACTAGTCAATAAAGGCTTTTTCAAGCCCCCGCCTTCAGGCGGGGGTTATTGACCGCTTACCGAACCCGATCCACATCGGGCCAGTCGTTAGCCTTCAGGTTATACGCGGTGTTGAAGTTATGAACCTGTGCGGCAAGCCCCTTATTGTCAACTTCGTGAAGCGTCTGCAGATTGTTGATCATGGCCGTTGTGGCAATGTCAAGCCGCTTTTCTTCCTGCTCTGTGAGCTTTTCCTTGTTACCGTAGAGCGCCCCGCGCATTTCCTGCCGCACGGCCTGAGATGCTTCAATGACCGGTGCTGATTCCGTACCACCCATGAAACGGTACTGATGGTACGTTTCCATGTATCTCTGCTGAACCTCGCTGAGGCCGTCCAAACTTCTTTGGTGATTATGCAGGTAGTCGCCCAGGTTCTGTTCATTGATGTTCGGCAACACTGTCGGCGCGTAATTCTGAAGCCGCTTCAGTGTCGTTCCGATAAATCCGTTGCGCATCCAGTTACTTGCCAGATCTATGCCAGTACTGTGCTGTGACCCGTTGATAAGTTCAGCAAGTGCATGGCCCTTTTCTCTGTTCATGGCAGCGCCGTCATTAAACGCGGCCCTGTTAGAAACACTGTCCTTGCCTTCTTTGAAATGGCTGAGAACGTTCTCTTCACCCTTATACATATCAACAGGTCCGGGATTTCCGGCCCCGATCTTCGCGCTCTGCTCATCTCGGGCACGATTCCATCCGCCGACAATATCATCGACATTGCCCGGACCTTTGAGAATCTTGTTCTGATCAGGATTAATGCTACCCATCTTGGCTACCGCAACAGAGTCCTGAACCGGCAGACGCGACTGCATCAGCATATTGCCGAGTTCTGCCTGGTACTCTTGGTGGGTATTCATGAAGCCGATAGCCGCAGCAATCCTGGCCTGCGTCGGGCTCAGGTTCTGTGCCCGCCATGCGTTATACGATGCGGTGAGCTGTCCGCGTTCCGCGCTATTCGGTGCAAAACGGCTTTCAAACTTCGCAAGCTGATCACCTGCAGTGGTACCTAAAAGACTTTCACTGAGAGCAACGCGGTCGAGCGACTGACTGGATCCATAAGAGTTACGGAACGTCTGCGCCTGTTCGTAACTGCGGCGGGCTTCACTCATCTTCGAGAACTGCTGCCCCAGCGTTGAACTTTCATTGATATCGGCAAGATTCTGATACTGCTCAGAGCTCATGTTCTGCACAGCCTTGCTGTACTCGCTCTGCAATGCAGCTGCAAGCCGCTTCGATTGCTCCGCACCCAAAGAACGTTGTGCCGACTGATTGTGCGTCGTACCGGATTGCACAGCGTCCTTTTGCCCCGCTTTCATGTCTCCGGACACGCCGACATCAGCCTTGAGCCCCATTAAACCAGCCAAGAATTTAGCAGGATTGCCGAACTTAGCGGCCTTTTCCTGAAAGGTTTCAACAATCGTCTCCTTATCCTTTGGTCTGGCATTACCTGTCCCTATACCTATACCGGCACTTGCTTTTAATGCACCGCCGACTTCAGCCATGGCCGTCTGAATCTGCGATTCATCATAGCCAGCCTTACGCATCGCCTGAGCCGCTGCCTTAAATTCAGTCTGAGCCGCTGCATTTTGTGTAGAGCTCATTGTGTGACCAACATTTTGGTGGAAGGCATTCACCTGAGATGCAGACTGGGTATCGCCGACCGCCTCCGAAACCGCAGCGGTCACAGCCTGAGCCTGTGCATTAACCACCCCCTGGCGACTGCTGACCTGGGCATCAAATGCCTGATTGAAGTTATCCTTCGGAGCAATGGCATCGGCCCCCATCGTGCGGACGCCGTGATTACGGTCTGCCATCACGTTCGGAGCATGGTTCATCACAGCGCTGGGCGCAACAGCGTCAGGCGTGTTGATCTTCTCGTTGAAGTGATCCTGTCCGCCAAAGCGCCCGGCCAGCGTCGTAAAGGCGTATGTCGAACCTGTCACAAGGAACAATGCAAGCATTGGTGTTGCCGCAATGAGCATACCGGCCGTAGCGATCCAGGTCTGCGTTTCCTGCCAAATCACGTCCACTGCATAAAAAGAAGCGGAAGCCCCCAGAGAGGCATTTGTGATGGCGGCCCTCGCCCCGGTCAGCGTATAAAGGTTGACGATTGACATGATCGGCAGCCAAAGCTGAATCCAAGCAATTGTCAGGAAATACTTACCGACCAACCCCACCCCGAAAGCTCCGACTGCGATCAGGAATCCGACAATCGGCGTAATGGCGTAGACAAAACCTTCGATAAAAGCCATAAGAGCACGTGCTGTGCTCAAAAACATTGTTCCTTCGGAAGCCCACTGGGTATTGCGCTGAATAAGTGCCTGATTCACGGCAATGGCTGAGGCCACATCCTGCTGAGTGAGATAAAACTTTCGGGCGGCCTCGTTGTAGACGCCCTCAATCACGAGCATCTGCATCAAATCCTGAGAGCCGTTCATAGAGGCATTCAACGCGCCCAAAGCCGTTTCAATGGCCTGTGAATCCGTTGCTACGCCGGTTCCGTTAGGATCCTTGATCTTCAGCATCCGGTTAACGGCTGTTTTTACTGCGGTAGACGAAAGTTTTGCAAACATGGTCGTGACTTTGGCAAAGCCATCGTCACAAGTCACTGTTTCCGTTGCCCCCATCGTGCTGATGGGTAACAACACGGTATGTGCCTCACTAGGCAGTTTCCATTCATCACCCCAGCCGGACCGATAAAGCTGCTGATAGGTCGTTCCTCCGAGCTGGATCTTAGCCATCGTGCATTCAGAGATGTAGTTAAGCAGTGCATCACGCGAACTACTGGGACTGCCGTTGGCACGCGGTCCAAGCTCACTGTCAATTACCCGAAAGATTTCGTCACTAGCACCGGAAACTCTGAGCTTATTGAGAATACGCAGAGGCTCGGCGAATTCATGCTCTGTGGTACGGTCCGCTGCTCCGTACCCTTGCTCCATCAACTTCGTTACACCGTAACCGATACCGGAAATTCCAGCACCGGCGACACCAACACCGAGCGGCAGATTGTCAACAGTCCGTACTTCCCCTGTGTACGCATCTTCGACAACAACCGTACAAGACGGCCCAAACATGCAGAGGTAACAAAGAAAACACAAAAAGGTGTGATGAAGATCAATCTGCTGACCGCCTTTGAAGATACACTGCAGACCGATGAAAAGAAGGCCGATGACAAAACCTACGGCAACCAGCCGGGCAAAGTTGCCGGTTCCGCAGATCATGGCTACGCCGTTGAGAACCATCGAAAGAAACTCGACGTTCCCCAGGGAGATGATGGTGAAATCCATAGAAATTCTGCGAGGGAACCCGCGTCTTCAGACGCGGGAGGAATCGCGGCCCTCCTTTCTCAGTTCAGTTA
>ERZ1035041.587-NODE-587-length-15828-cov-5.708933_pt1 | contig 15828 bp, 14 predicted proteins | sample MGYA00520684_ERZ1035041 | MGnify/ENA primary metagenome ERZ1035041 (study PRJEB33766, sample SAMN09781699) | gut metagenome | biome: gut microbiome | host: Homo sapiens | place: Madagascar | study: EMG produced TPA metagenomics assembly of the PRJNA485056 data set... | reverse complement strand
GCCCGCATTCCTCCCGGGGCTCAAGCCCCGGGCTTCCTGCGGGAAATTCTGTGAAACGGTTGCAAAGAATAAGCCCGTACCGGGGAAGACCGATACGGGCCTGAAGATTCTTCGGACCGTCAGAAATTACAGTCCGAGCGCCTTTTCAACGTCGGTGAGCATCCGGTCCATCGAATAGACGCCCCCTTCACCCAAGTACCACGCGGGGCCTGTGAGCTCGGTGACGCGTCCGGCCTTCACGGCCGCGGTGCCCGCCCAGTCCTTCTGCCCTGCCGTGATCGCTTCCAGAAGCTTCGGTTCTTTCGCGCCCACCGCAAGGTCCTTGTTTAAGACAAAGACACGGTCAGGGTTGGTCTCTTTGAGTTTGGCAAAGGTCTTGGCGTTTCCTGCCGTAATTTCAGCCGCGGTCGGCGCCTTACGCGGAGCCGCACCCTTTGTCGGCGCAGCGCCCGTTCTCGGAGGCATGACGTTGGTGAATCCCAGGGCTTCAGTGAGAAGCGAGCAGCGGCCCTCGGGCGGCAAAAGCCCCGCGCGGCCTCCGACGCACATCATGACGGCGATGCGCTCACCCGCGGCTTTCGCGCGGATTGCATCGATGCGCTTTTGAAACCCTGCGACAGCCGCGGCGGCTTCATTTTCTTTCCCGAAAATGCGGGCAAGCGTTGTGATGTTTTCCTTAAAGCTTGCCCAGGCGCCCTTCTTGTAGTCAGGCACGAGCACGAGCGTCGCCGCCACGGTGTTAAAGGCGTCGTAGGCGAGGGCAATACGGCCCGAAATAAAGATGAGGTCGGGATTGACGGCCTTGACGGGCGCGGTTTCAGCCGACTTAAGGCTTTTTACGAGCGCCACACCGTCACCGGGCTTTTTGATCCAGGTAAGCGTCGTGGGCGACACCGCCGCGACCATCCTGTCCGTGAGCCCCCAGGCCTGAAGGTTTTCCATCACGGAAAAGTCAAGAACCGCGAGGCGCTTGGGATCAAAGGGGACGGTCACATCGCGCAGGGTTCCTGCGACGGTGTTTTGAATTTTAAGCGTTGCGGGGCGCCGTGCGCAGCCCAGGGTCACCCCGGAAAGAAAGAGGGCGGAGGTGCCGGCCGCCAGAAGCGAGCGTCGGGAAAAAGTCATGATGCGTTTCTCCGGTCTGTAAAAAGTCGAGGCTTTGTCAATACTCTTGGTTACTTTGCAAGGACCGCTTTCTCAACGTCGCTGAACATGATGTTCATGGCCGTGTAGCCGCCTTCGGCGAGATACCAGGCCGAGGGCGTGAGGTAGACGATGTGTCCGTTTTGCGCGGCCTTCGTTTTGTTCACAAGTTCGTTGTTCAAAATGTCCTTCGCGAGTTTGGCGCCGGGGCGAGCGATGGCGGAGTCGCGGTCAAGAACGAAGAAGTAGTCGGGGTTGAGTTTCAGCAGAAGCTCAAAGGAGGCTTCGTTGCCGTGGTTGGCGTTGGCTTTCTGAGCCACGTTTTTAAAGCCGAATTCGTTACCGATGATCGAACAGCGGGCGGCGTTGCCGAGAAGGTTCACGTGGCTTGCGGTCACCAGGCCCACGAGCGCGGTTTTGCCCTCAGAGGCGGCTTTGAGTTTTTCAATGCGCCCTTCAAAGTGAGAGATGTCGGCCCTGGCCTCATTTTCTTTACCGAAAATGGCGGCAAGGTTCATGTGGTTCGCGGCGAAACTCGCGAAACTTCCCTTCGTGCGGTCGGTGGTCATGTAAACCACCGGCGCGATTTTCGTGAGTTCGTCGTACTTTTTGGCAAGGCGCCCGGAAATAAAGATCACGTCGGGTTCGGATTCCATCAGTCCCTCAAAGTCGATTTCCTTCAAGGTGCCGATGTTCTTTACCTTCGCGCTCTTTTTAAAGTACTGCTGGAGGTATGCCAGAGGCGTTGTCTGGGTCAGAGCCACAATGCGGTCGGTGAGCTTCCAATGGTCGAGCGTATCCAATACCGCGTAGTCCGCTACGGCTATGCGCTTGGGATTTGCGGGAACCGTGATGTCAATGAGCTGGTTTTTACCGTTAAGCGTTTTCACCGTGACGGTTTTGTCCGCCGCAAAAGCGGGAAGGGAAACCATGAGGGCAGCGGCGGCGGCCGCAGAGAGCATAAGTCGGCGCGAAAGCGTCATGAGATTGTCCTTTAAAGTGTCAGTGAAAAATGGCAAGGGGCTTGCCGTCAATGCGGTGAATCTGAAAGGGCACCCCGTAAATTTTTTCGAGCGTCGCAGGGGTCATCACGTCTTCGACGCTTCCTGCCGCAGCGATCCGCCCGTTTTTAAAGGCGCAGATAAAGTCGGAGTAAAACGCGGCGAGGTTGATCTCGTGTAAGACGAGAATCACTGTTTTCCCGAGCTCATCGCAGAGCCTTCGCACAAGCTTCATCATCTGCGCGGAGTGGTAGATGTCGAGGTTGTTCGTGGGTTCGTCCAACAGGATGTACTCGGTATCCTGCGCCAAGACCATCGCAATAAAGGCGCGCTGCCGCTGGCCGCCTGACATCTCATCGATAAAGCGGTCGGTGAAGTCTTCGAGCTCCATGTAGCGGATGCTTTTTTCGACGACGGCTTCGTCTTCTGCGGTAAGAGCAGAACCGCTGTGCGGAAAACGGCCGAACGCAACGAGTTCGCGCACTGTGAGCTTCATCTGCACGTTGTTGGTCTGCGTGAGAATCGCCAGGTGCTTTGCGAGTTCCCGGCTCTCCCACTGCTGCACGTCCTTACCCTGAAATTCAACAAGGCCTGAGGAGCGGGCAATGAGCCTTGAAATCATCCCGAGCACAGTGGACTTACCCGCACCGTTGGGCCCGATCATGGAAACAACTTTGCCGTGCGGAATGTCAAGCGTCACGTCGTCCACAACGGTCGTGTCCTCGTAGGACTTTACGAGATTCTGGATTTTGAGCATGGCGTTACCTTTTGCCGGCCGTTAAAACGAGATAGAGAAAGTAAATGCCGCCCCCGATCGTCACAAAGACGCTCACCGGTACGGCGTAGACCATGACGTGTTCGACCACAAACTGGCCTGCCGTGAGAATGAGCATGCCGACGCAGGCGCTCCCGGCAATGAGCCACGTGTGGCGGTAGGTGGTGAAAAGCTGGCGCGCGACGTTGGCGGTAATGAGACCAAGGAAGGAAAGCGGCCCCACAAGCGCCGTGGCAACGGCGATATAAAGCGCGACGCCCACCATCAGGCGCCTCAGGGTCCTTTCGTAGTCAACGCCGAGCGACACCGCCTGTTCGCGGCCGAGGCTGATGACGTCAAGGATGGCGAGGTCTTTTCTGAGCCACCAGGCAATCGCGGCCAAAAGGAGCGCCCCCGGGATGATGCAGGCGGCGTTGACGTTCGTAAAGCTTGCCGTCAGGGTGTTTAAAAGCGCATCGTATTCGTTGGGATCCATGATGCGTGTGAGCGAATTCTGCATGCTCGAAAAGAAGGTCGAGAGCACCGTGCCGATCAAAAGCACGTAAAGGACATTGCCGCCCGTTTTCTGAAAGATCGTGTAGTAAATAAAGCCCGCAACGAACCCCATGACGATGACGTCCGCGGCAAAGGCGTAGACGGGGTTCACCGCAAAAAGGCTGCCGGAACCCAGAAAAAACACGACTGCCGTGTGAATGAGTAGGTAAAGCGAATTCATGCCCAAGAGGCACGGTGTCACAATCGTGTTGCGGATGATCGTCTGAAAGACAATGGCGGCCGCTGAAATCGCAAAGCCGGCGATAAGAATGACCGCAAGCCGCGGGAGTCTTAAGCCCATCGCGTAGGCGAAAAACTTCGGGTTCACGAACGCAAACTGATAGAGCCCGATAAACAACAGGACGAGCCCGGCCAGCACCACCATGGAGGTCTTAAGGCGCCGCCTCTGTGCAAGTCTGACAGTATTCATTTGATCACCGCGGGGTTGCAGCAGCCCGGACGCGCTCTGCGGGTCAGGCCGAAAAGTTCCAGGAGCCTGTCTTTCGTGAGACTTCTGCGGCCGAATCTGAGCCGGTAAAAGATAAGGACGATGAAAAGGAGGCTCCCGACGGTACCGATGATGAGTTCAATCGGAAGTTCATACGGCATGATGATGAGGCGGCCGATCACGTCGCAGATGAGCACAAAAAGCGCACCGAAAAGGGCGGTATCCGGCAGCGTCGCCCGTAAGTCATCGCCCTTAAAGATCGCAACGAGGTTGGGGACGATGAGCCCGATGTAGGAGATGCTTCCCACGACCGTCACAACGGAGGCCGTAATCATCGCGGCGATCGAGAGCCCGGCAAAGAGAACGAGGGAGTAGTTGACGCCCAGGTTTTTGGAAAACTCCTTTCCCATCCCGACGATGTTGAACCACTTGGCGTAGATCCAGGCCGCGGCAATTAGGGGGACCACAAGATAAACGAGCTCGTAGTTGCCGCGGAGAACCAACGAAAAGTGCCCCACAAGCCACGTGGAAAGGGCCTGCGTCATGTCAAAGCGAAACGCGAGAAAACTCGTGATCCCGCCGATGACGTTGCCGAACATGATGCCGATTAAGGGCACCATCACAGGGTCCTTCATGGGGATCCGCAAAATAAACCACACAAAAACCCAGGTGCCGGCAATCGCCGCGAGAAACGCAAACGCCGCGCGCGACCAGAGGCTTGAGTCCGGGAAAAAGAGCAGCGCTATGAGGATTCCCAACTGCGCCGAAGAAATTGTCGCGCCCGTTGTGGGGGAGACGAATTTATTGGCGCAGAGTTGCTGCATGATGAGCCCGGCAATGCTCATTCCGACGCCCGTGCACAGAACTGCCGCCAGCCGCGGCAGGCGCGAGGCAAGGAGCACGTGCAGCGCTTCGGCGTCGCCCGTGAGGACGGCCGCAAGCGAAATGTCGGCCGCGCCCGCCGTGAGTGACGCAAGGCCCGCAGCGAGCGTGAGTGCAAGAAGGATCCAGGTGGATTTGGTCATGCCTGTCAGGAAAAAAATCGACGGGTTGTGTGAAAAACGGAAGGACTTTAACCGAGACAGTAAATGAGAATTGTTCCTATTCAATAATTGTTACAAATTTGGAAGAAAAGTTAACGGAAGTTCATCGGGGTTGGTTGGGTAAATGTTGCAACCATCTGAAGTTAAATGAAAAAGTGCAGAATCTGAGGGCAGTGTCGGTGTTTTCCGACATATTGCAGAGAAAATATGTGTTAACACTCTGTTAACGACGGTAAAGCCTTGTTTTGTATGGTTTCGGGGGTGTGTTTTACGCCGGTTGGCTGAATTTGGTCCGAAGTTGTTGAAAATGCTTGAGAACGATTCTCATTTGCGCGCATTTCAGTAGTATTCACGGACTTTAACGCGAAGGGCCGCTACGCATTGCGGCCTGACGACACGACCGGGGAACCGGGGAGAAATTTTCCTACTGCCATGAAAACAACCAACAAAACCCTCTTTGTCGTGCTGCCGCTGGCAGCCGCTGTGAACGCCGCCTGGGCTCAGGCTGCCTCGGATGAATACACCACGCTGGATACGTCCGTCGTTTCAGCCTCGGGCTACTCGCAGGACGTGCGCGAAGCGCCCGCGAGCGTCTCGGTGATCCCCGCCCAAGAACTGCGGACAAAACCCGTGCGTGACTTGGGTACCGCGATCGGGGACATTCCGGGTGTGGATCTCGATTCCACAAAGATGGGTAATTCCACGATTTCGATCCGCGGATTTGACGCGGGCTATACGTTGATACTGCAGGACGGGCGGCGCCAGAATTTCAGCTCCGCGATTCAAGCCAACGGCTTTGATCCGACGACCGCCTTTATTGCGCCCGTGGGAATGATTGAACGCATCGAAGTGCTGCGCGGCCCGGCTTCCACCGTCTGGGGAACCGATGCCGTCGGAGGCGTGGTCAACGTCATTACGAAAAAACACGTGAAGGAACTTACGGGATCGGTGACCGCTGAAGGCACTTTCCAGGAACACAGAAAGAGCTACGGCAACAGCGGTGCGGGGAGCTTTTTCTTCGGTATTCCTCTGGTTGACGAGTCGCTTTCTCTGATGCTGCGCGGCCGCTACTACCGGCACGAAGACACGGGCATCATGAACCCGAAGGGCGCCTACGCCGGACACTCGCCGAGCGAAAGTTACACGAGCAATGTGGGCGCACGTCTGAACTGGAGCGTCAATCCCCAAAACTTCACCTTTGCCGATTTTGACTTCACGCGCTTTTCCGGCGGCTCCATGAATACGAGCAGCCGCTCCATCAAGGCCCAGCAGTGGTACCACAAATACAACCTCGCCCTCGGACACGAAGGCAAGTACGGGTTCGGGCGCACCGAAAGCTATCTGATGTGGAACAACCTCTCGCAGATGAAGACAAAGACCACGCTCACGCCGCATTCCACGAAAAAGGCGGTGGCTTCTGAAAACCACGGTTCATTCTCGGACCCCTTAAAGCAGACGAATACCTATACCTTTGCCACCAAGGCGATCATGCCCTTTGACTTCGACCGCTTCGGCAGCATGAGTCTCACGGCGGGCGTGGAAGCCAACTACGAAGACTACGAAAATCCGTCGACTTCGACGGCTTCGCAAAAGGGGCCCTTTGATCAGACAACGCTTGCCGTCTTTGCCGAAGGCGAGTACTTCATCAACGACGAGTTAAACGCCACGGTCGGTGCCCGCTACCAGTGGAGCGACATGTTTGACGCAAATGTTTCGCCCCGCGCTTACCTCGTTTATAAGCCTGCACAGTGGCTGAGCTTTAAGGGCGGCGTGGCCGCGGGCTACAAAACGCCCAACGTCAAGCAGGTTGTGGACGGCTATTACGACGGCAGTGAGCCCGGCGACCGCTCCTGGGGCAACCCGAACTTAAAGCCCGAAGAAAGCTGGAGCTATGAACTGTCTACGACCGTGGATCTCGGGCGGGCCGCACAGGTGACGCTCGGGGGCTTTTACACGGACTTTAAAAACCTGATTGCCTCGGAAGAAAGAACGGAAGCGGGCTACTGCAACGCCGACAGCAACGCCTGCGACAAGCGCCTCATCAACTACGGCAAGGTCCGTGCCAAGGGCATTGAAGTGCTCTTTAAGACCGCGAAGTTTGCCGGTTTCTCCTTTACCGGCGGCTATACGCTCACTGACGCCAAGATCACCGCTGGCGCCGACAGCGGCAAGCGTCCAAACGAACTGCCGCGTCACAGCCTGCAGCTGCGTGCCGACTATCAGCAGGGACCGTTCTCGGCCTACGTCAAATCCACCTCCAAGTGGGACATGATCTGCAACAACAGAAGGACCGGCATCGGACTGGGCAACAAATACAAGGACTACACGATTGTTGACGTGGGTGCGACCTACGTTGTGGCGAAGAACCACCGCTTCTCCGTGGCTGTGAACAACGTCCTTGATAAGGACACGGTCGAGTGGACGGAAACGTCGCAGGGCCGCTACGGCAACCTCTACCGCCAGTACCTGGACGGCCGCAATTTCTGGGTTTCCTACACCTATGACTTCTAAACGTCCGTCATAAGACAAGAGCCCCGGGGGCCGCAGCGGCATTGACTGCGCTGCGGCTTTCGGGGTTTAACCCGTTTAAACGGACAGGATTTTTCTGCCATGGAACTCATCAAAGACAGTGTTGACTACATCATCTTCGCGATCCTCGGCCTCATGGGGTTTGTGACCGTGTGGCTCACGATTGAGCGCCTTTTGTTTCTGCGGTCTGTGAAGCCCTCCGGCTACGCGGATAAAGACAGCTACGACAAGGCCCTCACCGACAACCTCACGACCCTTTACATCATTTATTCGAACGCCCCCTACGTCGGGCTTTTGGGGACCGTGATCGGCATCATGATCACCTTTTACGACATGGGGCAGAGCGGCAACATCAATGCTTCCGACATCATGACGGGGTTGTCTCTTGCGCTTAAAGCCACGGCGCTGGGGCTCGCGGTCGCCATCCCCACGCTTGTGATTTATAACGGCCTGCAGCGCAGAATCAACGTGCTTTCCGCCCAATGGAAAGACGCCGCCAAGTGAGTTGCGCCATGATTGAGATTCCCAAGAAGGAACCGTTAAACATCGTTCCTTTCATCGACATCATGCTGGTGCTGCTGGCGATGGTGCTCTCAATTTCGACCTTTATCGCCAAGGGTGAGATCAAGATTAATCTCCCGGCTTCAAAAACGGCGTCTCAGGCTGAAAACGTGAAGGACCCGTTGCTCGTGCAGGTCGATGCAGCCGGTGACTTCTTCCGCGACGGCACACGGGTGTCGTTTGAAGAACTCGCCGAGGCGATTGCCGGAATCCCGCGGGATAAACCCGTGCTTCTCAGAATGGACCGGGAGTCCAAGTTTGAGCACTTCATCCGCGTGATTGACCTTTTAAAAGAACATCAGCATGAAAACTTCCGAATCGCCACAGAACGTAAAGACGGCTAGACGCCGCTCAGCGGTGTCTTTTGCGGCGGCGGTGGCGCTCTATCTGCCGGTGATTGCCTTTGTCTTTTATGCCGCGCCGGTTTTGACCTACAAAGCAGCGGGCAACCAGGCGTCCGTCGCTCTTTCCTTTGCGCAGGTCGCAGGGGGTGCCGTTTCTGAAGCCCGGGCCGAGCCCGTGCCGCCGGAACCGGAGCCTGAGCCCGAACCCGAACCCGTGAAGGAACCGGAACCCGAACCGGAAGTGAAAACGCCGGACCCCGAGCCCGTGCCGGTGGTCAAACCCAAGCCCGTCGTAAAGAAGGTTGTTGAAAAGCCTAAACCCAAGCCTAGGGTCAAGCCCAGCCCCGAGAAAACGAAAGCCGTCAAAACCGTTCAGCCCAAACCGGCTGAAACCGTGAAAAAAGCGGAAAAACCCGCTGAGGAAAAACAGACGGCTGCGGTGGCCGCACCGGTGGCCGGAGCACAGAGTGCCTCCGACGCCGGCGGCATCTCAACGCTGGTGTACGGCAAAACCGACGATCCGTTTCTTGCGCGCGTCAAACGCTCCGTGGAAAGCGTGCTGCATTATCCGCGCAAGGCCCGCGTGATGAGGCTTCAGGGCGTGACCGTCGTGCAGTTTGTGATTGCCGCGGACGGCAGTCTCACGGAACTTGAACTCTTTGAGACAAGTCCCCACGGCATTCTCGACAAGGCGGCCTTACGTGCCGTGAAGGAAGCCCAAGGCGCATGGGGCAGCCCCGCCAAAACCGTGCGTCTGAGGTTTCCCATCCGCTTTGAACTCAGAGGCTGAGTTTCGGTTATAGTCCCGAAAACTCAGAATTTCGGGACTTAACCATGAGAATCTTCCGACTGGCGGCCGCGGCGCTCGCCCTGTGCCTCACAACGGCCCTTCACGCCGAAACACTCCGGATCGGGGTGCTCCCCGCTGCGGACTCCATTGTCCTTGAGGCGGCCGTCGATGAAGGGCTCTTTAAAAAGGAAGGGCTTGACGTGGTCACGGTCCCCTTTAGGAGCGCGCTTGAAGTCGGAGCCGCGATGCGCGCGGGGCAGTTGGCGGGGCACTTCGGGGACCTCATGAACGTCATCACCCAAAACGCAACGGGTGCGGCCCAGAAAGTCATTCTCACGACAACGCACACATCTGCCGCCCAGCGCGCGTTCGGGTTTGTGGTGTCGCCCAAAGCCGCTGACCGCATTCAGAGCCTTTCGGACCTGAAGGGCACCGGTACCGCAATGAGTGCGGCAACGATTATTGATTACCTCCTTGACCGCATGAAGATGGAGGAAAAACTCTCTCCGGGGGCCGTCAAAAACGTCGAAATCCGTCAGATTCCGATCCGGCTTCAGATGCTTCTGGCGGGCAAAGTCGAGACGGCGCTCTTGCCTGAGCCCCTCGTGACGGTGGTTGAAAAGAAGGGCGGCCGCGTGATTTGGGACGATGCGGGGCTAAACGAAGCGCTTGCGGTTGTGGCTTTGCGTAAAGAGAAGCTTGACACCAAAACCGTCACCGGGTTTCGTAAGGCTGTGGCAGAGGCCGCCCGTTTAATCGAAGCCGATCCCGGAAAATACCGCGCGGTGATGGTGAAGAAAAGACTCATCCCGGCGCCTGTCGCGGCGGGTTACAAGATGGTGCGCTTTTCGCTTTTCGGGACCGCCGACGGCCTTCCGCCCTTACCTACGGAAAGTGATGTGAAGCGCGTGGGAGCGTGGATGCTCGACCACAAGATGGTTAAAAGCGTGCCTTCGTACGAGGACATCGTCTGGACACCGTAACGGGCGGCAGCCTTCTTTTTCTTAATCCATGTGAGCATTTCGGCTTATTGTCCGGTCGCGGCGCGCCCACTAAACTCCTGCCACCATTTGTTTTTCGGAGCGGCAAGCATGTCCGCTAATTTCCACGATCTCATTCATGGGTTCCACAGCTTCAAGGAATCCTACTTTATGAAGGAGCGCGAATTCTTTGACGCGCTCGCGCACGGCCAGAGTCCCAAGACTCTGGTCATTGCCTGCTGTGATTCGCGCGCGGATCCCGCGCTTCTGATGGGCTGTAAGCCCGGTGACCTGTTTGTGATCCGCAGCGTCGCGGCGATTGTCCCGAGCAAGGACGAGGCCGCTCACGCCGACGCCGTCATTGCCGCCGCGGAATACGCGGTCAAACACCTTGAAGTGAAGCACATCATCGTGATGGGGCACTCAGGCTGCGGCGGCATTCACGGGCTCATGTTTCCGGAAAAAATCGCGGGAGAACCCTATATCTCCCGCTGGGTGTCGCTGGCAAACCCGGTGCTTGCGGAACTTAAGGCTGAAAACCCCATGGAAGACGCGGTCCTGCGCACCCGGCGCTGTGAAGAGGGGGCGGTGCTTTTATCGCTTGAAAACCTTTTGTCGTATGACTGGATTCACGACAAGGCCGATGCGGGGGAACTTTCCCTGCACGCTCTTTACTACGACATGAAGGCGGGGAGCCTTAATATATGGAACGCCGACATTGAGGACTTTGAGCCCTCTCACGCGCTTTTTGCGCCGCGCGGGTAATATCCCGCAGGAAGGCCTTTGCGGGCTGCAAGCGGATTAATTGGCCATGCACGATATTGAACAACCGGATCTCTTCGGACTTACGGACGCGGAAAAAGACCGCGCCCGTCGCCGCGTGCGTAAGCCTTATCCCAAAAAGAAGGATAAGCCCGTGAAGTCCGCGGCCCCGGGCCGGACAAAAGCCGCTTCAGAGGCCGAAGACGTTTCTGCCGCCGATGAACTCATTGACGGCGTCCCGCAGCACGTCAACACTTACCATCCCGACTGGATGGATGAGATCGGGCAGGCAAAAAACGAGCGGCTTGCTGCGGTTCTGAGAACTCTTGCCGCCGAAGGCGCGAAGCCCGCGCCCGAGGTGACCGCTGAAGCTTCTGAGTCGGAAGCTGAGGCGCCCGAGGATGCCCCTGTCAGCAAAGAGGCGCCTGCGGGTGCACATGCGTCCCGGGGTGCTGCAACGGACAAAACCAAGTACGATGCGCGTACCACGGCGACCCGCTATTCGCGCGGGATCAAGATCAGGGCCTACATCTTCTTTACCCGCGGCTGGGGTTACAAAGCCACGGCCGGGTTTCTTAATCTCTCAGGCTACACCGTGCGCGAGTGGAAGCGGCGGTTTCAGCAGGGGACGTTTTTACCCGATCTCACCGACGCCGAGCGCGAACGCATCGCGCAGGAGACGTCGGGTAATGACCAAAAGCCCTTGACGGAAAAACTCAGCAGGATCGGCTGAGTTTGGTTTGTCAAACCTGTTGTAGACGTACAACGCGGTTTTTCTCTGTATTGATACAGCAACGTCAAAATTTATAAATAAAATCAGCGCCTTGGAATTTCCCGGAGGATTTTGCTGTCGCGTTAACCCTGAGCGGTTTTTTCTTAGAAAAAGAAAAAATTCGAAAAAAGGTCATTTTTTTCCTTGCGGGGGGGGGGATTTTTCTGCAATTATGTTCATTGAGTCCCAAAGAAATTCTGCTATTTAGCCAGTAGGAGATCAGAAAAAATGAACAAAACATTCAAGGTCATTTTCAGCAAGACCCGGGGGGCCCTTGTTGCTGTGAATGAAGCGGCAAAAACCACATCCAGGGCTTCGGTGAAGACAGCGGTGGCTGGTGTCTGTGCGGCATTACTTTCTGTGCCAGCGATGGCGGCGTGGTCTACCGACCAATACTGTCCGGACGGTCAATGTGTTGTCGTCGGACAGAAGGTCGAGGGTGACGGTTCAGTCGTTCGTCTTGACAACAGTGCCTCGGCAGGCAGCAAAGTTCAATCCATCACAATTAAAAACAGCACGATCTCCAACACGCCTTTCAAGCTGAGCGGGACGCAGAAAATTTCTGTGTCCGATACGGTTTTACCGGGCTGGCGTCTGAAAAAAACGGTAGCTTCGAGATTTATGCTCACAAAGGACCACAAGGCAGCACTGTTGATGTGACGGAAGTGACCCCGACCGATGTTGAACTTAATAATGTGACCTTTAAGGACAACAAGGTTTCTTGGGGCAGTCTTTTTGTCTACGACAAAACCAACCTTCATATGAAGGGTGGTGCGTTTGTCAATAACGTGACAAAAGACATCGGCGGCGGCGCCATGATCAAGTCCGGCACCATCGTCTTTGAAGATGTTTTGTTTAAGGACAATGTGGCAAGCAATGAATCCGGATTCGCGGCAGGCGGAGCTGTCTACGTTGACATCACGACCAGCATTAAACAAAACGGCGCTGATGCGGTCGGAGATGTGACATTTAAACTCACCAAGGACATGGCTTATACCGGTAATAGGATTGATTCGAAATTCAAGGGGACAGTAGACACCTGGGGTTGGACCGCCGAACCGTGCGGTGGGTTCCTTTTCCTTGACCGTTATGCTAAAGGGGCCTTTGATATTGCCGATGGGGTAACGCTTACGATCGGAACGGCCTCCGCAACCGGAGAGGATGATTCGATTGCGAGCGCTCTGCCCAAAACATTGGCTCAGGACCTCGGGTACTCCACTCTTGTGAAGAAAGGTGCTGGTACGGTCGTCATGTACGGCTCAATGGATAATTATTTCGGAAACTTCACTGTTGAAGCCGGTACCTTTGATGTCCGTAAGGCCTGGAATAGCCGCGGCAACACGACAGTAACGGGCGGCGTTTTGTCGGCTTCCAAGGGTATCACCCTTGATACGAAGAAAGCCGGTACCGGTTCGGGTACCGGTTCGGGTTTCTTCCAGAGCGGCAAGCTGACAGTTTCCGGTGAAGGCACAGTTACTGTAAAGTCTTTAAAGCTTGCAAATTCAGCTGAGGCTACAGATAAAGACAGACTTCCCTTTGTCCGGATTGAAAAGGGTGGTACGCTCAGGGCCGAAACGATCGATGTGGCTGCCAATGCCGGAGAGGTAACGCTTGCCGGCGGTACCCTTGAAACTGGTTCAGCTCAGGTTTACGACCTCGCCACGAAGAACGTTATTAATGCTGATGCATCCAAGGTTTCTTCAGAGAACGATCTGAACGGGCTTGCCCTTAAAACCGGTATTAAAGCCGATAGCGGCACGCTTGCCCTCACCGACAAGGGCTACTACACGACCGCGTCTCTGAAGGCGATGTCTGGTGCCCTTCAAGGCGGCTCGGCCTCCCTCTCGTTCCTTAACTCCAAACTTTATAAAGCGGCAGGAGAAACAGCGGAACTCGTGGACTCCGTGATCCAGTCCACGGAACAGGTGACGGCTTCTTCGGAAGTGAAAACGAATGCCGACGGCAAGGCGAGTGCACAGGTGACCGTGAAGAATTCCGGTGCCCAAACCGTTGTGGTGAAAGACAGTGCTCAAACGGACGCCAAGGCGGTCGATCAGGTGACCTTTGCTGCGCCTGAAAACTCAACAGCTGAAATGACGCTTGCGGGTTCCGCTGCGGGCGGGCATCTCGTTCAGAACACTGCCGGCAAAGCCGTTGACGTGGAGGTTGCGCCAGGCCTTAGGCTTAACCTCGGCCAGACGGAACTTCCCGAGCAAACCACGGGTACGCTTTCTAATCTCACGCTTTCAACCGGCACGACCGACAAGGTAGCAGGCCTGACTGTCGCGAATATCGTTGCCGCGGTGGAAAAACTGGTCGCTGCCGGCAATAACCTCGTGACGGTCGGTAACGAGCGTAAACGCGGTGTTCTCAAGATCGGTACGCTTGATCTTGGTGCCGGTTCCAAGGTGTTCGTTGATCCTGCCTGGCAGAATGATGCGGCGCTCAATACGATCGGGAACGCCTCGCACCTTGAAATCGCACAGGTGGGAAGCCTCCAGGGAAGCCTTATTGCCGGTCAGAACTCGCTGATTACGATCGGCGCGACGGCAGCGCAGGCAGAGGCAGCCTTTAATCAGGCCGGCCTGAACTGGGGTAAAGAAGCGGTGTCTGCAGCCCTTTACCTTGGCACATCGGTGAACCCTGAGGGCGGCATCCTCGTTAACGGCAATCTGACATCAGCTTCTGATCGCCTTGCAACGACCGCAGAAGGAACGGTCACTCTTGCTGCCGGTTCCCTCCTGATGGTTGACGCGGCCGCTGTCGGCGAGAAGGCAGTGACAGGTACCGTCAGCGCGGCCGATGGCGCCAAGGTAGCGCTGGTCAACGCCGCGGAAGGCACGTTTAAGTTGGCTGACACCGTCACAGGCCTCACATCCGCATCGTTCGTGTCCGACAACCTCTTTACGACGACGGCTCTCAATGGCTCCGACGTCTCCACCACGGTGGACAAGAACGCTTTAGGGGGCGCCGTCGCTTCGATGGGCCTGCAGTCCATGATCCGCCGTGCCGACAGTGTTTTGGCTGCGACGGTTGCCGACCGAACGTCGATTGATCAGGAGCTCGGAGCCGGCGCCAACCTTTGGGTTGACGTGGGCGGCGAAAGCTACGAGGCCGATGGCTTTGACAACAACGCAAGATTTAAGAGCGACATGGGCTACGGTGTCTTTGGTGCCGATGTGGCGGTTTCTGACGACATCACCCTGGGCGCCGCACTGCAGTACGGCACGGGCTCTGCGCGAAGCAGCAATTTCGGCATGAAAAACGAAATTGACACCTGGGGTCTGACGGCCTACAGCGTTTATAAGACGGGTGACGCCCGTTTTGTCGGTGAAGTCGCGTATGTGAAGGCCAAAAACGACATCTCAGCGTCCGCTGCTTCGAAACTGAGCCAAAGCGTTGACACCGAAATGCTTTCGGCCGGCATGAGCGCGCACTATCAGTTTGACGCAGGTGCCGTGACGGTCACGCCGAGCCTTGGGATTCGCCTCTCGCAGCTGAAGACCGATGCCCTCAAAGTGGGCGCCATCCGGATTGCCGATGATGAGATGACGGTTTTCCAGGTTCCGGTTGCGGTGCGTGTCGGCATGAAGCCCGTGGAGGCTTCCGGCTGGAACATTGCGCCTGCGGTGAAGCTTGCCTATGTGCCGACCTTCGGTGACGATGAAACCGATATCCTGGGGTACCAGCAGAAGGTTCTCGACACGAGCCCGGTGCAGGCCGATATCGGCGTTGAAGCCCGTAAGGGCAACTTTATGGTCAACGTGAACTTCCTTGCCGGTACCGGCAGCGAAGGCGCGAAGGCCGTGGGCGGTAAGGTGGGCGTGAAGTACCTCTTCTGAGGCTTGACGCGGTAACCCGTCTGCCGTGCGCACTGACTCCGAAGCGCACGGCAGACGAAAATACAAACGGGAAAGGCTTTGCGGCTTTTCCCGTTTTTTCAAAGACATTTGTAACGAATCAATGCTTTGACTCGTACCACATCAGGAAGATTGTCGCGATGGTGACAACCGACCGATCAGCAAAGTAAGCAGCCATACATTCATCTGAAAAACTTCTCCTTACAGTAAACAACTGCAAAAAGGACCTGCTGATTTCATAGAAATTCCGCGAGGAAACCCGCGTCTTCAGACGCGGGAGGAATCG
>ERZ1035041.576-NODE-576-length-16032-cov-4.958252_pt1 | contig 16032 bp, 9 predicted proteins | sample MGYA00520684_ERZ1035041 | MGnify/ENA primary metagenome ERZ1035041 (study PRJEB33766, sample SAMN09781699) | gut metagenome | biome: gut microbiome | host: Homo sapiens | place: Madagascar | study: EMG produced TPA metagenomics assembly of the PRJNA485056 data set... | reverse complement strand
CAAATCTTTATTTTTTCTGTCCAGTTTTTATTGACTAGTGCACCCTTAGGTTTTCTCCCTCGTGCTCCCTCTTTCCTTACCCACACCCATACCCCGCAAGGGTGTTGGCGATAAGACACAAAAACGGCTGAGTTTTAAACGTTTGTATAATTGGGTCGCTGACGCTCACTTAGTCCCATTTTAGTACAGATATCTCAGGATAGTAGCGTTCTTTTTTGATAGTTGGTGACAGTGCAGTTGCACGGATTTACTCACGAAATTATTAACACCTTGTCGGTATTGAAACCGTTTTCAGCGGTGTTGGCTGTATATTTATTGTTTTGACTTTTTTACTATATGTTGCACTGCAATTTCAATGAAATTTTGATAGACAGAAAAGCTGTGATTGAATTTTAGAATTTTGTCACAGCTTCTTTTAGTGTTGCAATAATGTAAAATTTATCTATCGTCCACTTCCGACCGTTCCATTATCCTGCATATATCTGTAACATATAAAATGGTCGGAATCTGAAGCGGCACATTGCTATTAGTAAAAATAAAATCTTTACTATCGTTCATTCCCGACCGTTTCACTATCCCGCATATATCTGAAACATATAAAAAAGTGGGAATTGTCAGAATTGACCGCTTTATCAAATTTTAAAAATTATTGCTATCGTTCATTCCCGACCGTCACACTATCCTGCATATATCCGCAACCTATAAAAAGGTCGGAATTACGAGCCGAGGTACTCGGCTTAGTAGCCGTATTCGTCGGAGATGAGGATTACTTTAATTCTGTCTTTGTCACGCTGATGAGCCATTATGACATAATCGTTGCAGATCCTGTCGGGGCTTAAGCAGTGCGCACATCTGCCTGTCTTTGCACAGGGAGTGTTTTTGCCGAGCCTTACGCAGTTTGCCGGAGATGCAATCGTTTCAAGACGGTCAACGGCTGAGTGGAGGTCTGTTACAATCTTGTTTAAGCCGGCAACAATGATTACCTGCTTCGGTCCGAATATCATAGCGGCTACACGGTTGCCGGTGCCGTCTACGTTGTATAATTCGCCGTATTCGGTTATCGCATTAGTGCTTGCAAAGTAGGTGTCGGCAGAAAAAGCCTTTCTGTAAAGGTCGTTTACCTCATCGGGAGAGAGCTTTTCACGGTCAATGTAGATACCGCTGTAGTTTTCGTTCAGAAAATCCTGAATGCCTGTTTCCTTGAGCGTCATTGTTCCGCCCGAAACTATCAGCTTGTCGTCCTTTATAAGCTCCTTTATTATCTGCTTAGCCTCATCGGGAGTATCGACGAGATAACCCTTCATATTGTTCTTTTCGAGGGCGGATATTACCTTTTCCGCTCTCTTTTTGAGTGCGGCTTTTACGTTTTCATTCATATCATTCGTTCCTTTCGTGCGGTTTGACCGCTGTATAAGATAAATATAACATATTTCGCAAAAAAGTCAAGAATAGTGATAGACATTTAAAACTGAATGTGCTATAATTGACTACAAGCAGAGTTGTGAACTGCGGTTTATGAAGATACGATATAAAACGGTAATATTCCGATAAATAGAAAGGAACATAATATGGAAATATTAAAACTCAGTGCGCCCTGCAAGGATTATATCTGGGGCGGTAACAGATTAAGAGAGGAATACGGCAAGGTATCGGACGCAGATAAGATAGCCGAGAGCTGGGAGCTGTCCTGCCACAAGGACGGTCAGAGCGTTATCGCTAATGGCAAGGACAAAGGCAAGACGCTTTCCGAATATGTAGCGGAAAACAAGAATGCACTCGGTACAGCCTGCGACAGATTCGAGTATTTCCCCATACTTATAAAGCTTATTGACGCAAAGGATAACCTGTCAGTACAGGTACACCCCGACAATGATTATGCTATGCGTGTAGAGGGTGAGTACGGCAAGACGGAAATGTGGTATATCGTTGACTGTGAGGAAGGCTCACAGCTTATATATGGCTTTGATAAAGAAATTTCAAGAGAAGAGTTTGCGGACAGAATAAAGAACAATACCTTACTTGAGGTCACAAACAATGTTCCCGTTCATAAGGGAGATGTGTTCTTTATAGAATCGGGTACGCTCCACGCTATCGGCAAGGGTATACTTATTGCCGAGATTCAGCAGAACAGCAATACGACATACAGAGTATATGACTACGGCAGAGTAGGCAAGGACGGAAAGCCCAGAGAACTTCATATAGAAAAGGCTATAGACGTTACCGAGCTTTGCCCTCCGAAATATGATACAAAGCCTCAGGGCAAGCCGGAAAAGATCGAGGGCGGCGAGGAAACATTGCTCCGCAGCTGTGAATATTTCGATGTTCATAAAATCAAGGTTTCAGGAACAGTAACGCTTGACGCAGATGAAAAGTCGTTTATGTCGGTGCTGGTACTTGACGGCAACGGTAAGATCGGTGAACTTGACGCAAAGAAGGGCGACAGCTTCTTTGTTCCTGCTGGCTACGGCAGATTTACTCTTACGGGTAATCTTGAGGTAATTCTTTCTGATATAGTTTAAGACTTGTGTTTTGAAAGGTTAAAGGGGATATATGAAGTATTATATCGGCGTTGACATAGGCGGTACGAATATCAAGGCAGGAGTGGTTGACGAGAACGCACAGCTCGTTTCGAAAATATCACTCAAGACAAATGCGGCAGACGGTTATAAAAGCGTCCTTGCGGTGATCATTGACGCTGTTGAACAGGCTGTACAGCTTTCGGGCGAGGACATTGACAGGATAAAGACTATCGGCGTCGGCTGTCCGGGAACTATGGATAACGAAAACGGCACTGTGCTTTATTCGAACAATCTGCACTGGGAAAACGTTCCGCTTGCAAAGGATCTTGAAGAGCATTTCGGCAAGCGTATCATCCTTGAAAATGACGCTAATGTTGCGGCATACGGCGAGTATCTCGCAGGTGCGGCAAAGGGTGCGAAAAACGCTGTAGTGCTGACGCTCGGAACGGGTGTTGGCGCAGGTATAATCATAAACGGAGAGATATACAGCGGTTCAAACAACGCAGGCGGTGAGATAGGTCATACTGTTATCGAGGTTGACGGTGCGCCGTGTACCTGCGGAAGAAACGGCTGTTTTGAGGCTTATTCTTCGGCTACGGGACTTGTCCGTATGACGAGGGAAATGATAGAAAAATATCCGAGCGGACGGCTTCACGAAATGGTTGACCGTGACGGGAAAATTTCAGCAAGAACTGCGTTCAATGCCGCTAAGCTGGGCGACCCTGAGGGAAGGGAAGTTGTTGATAAATATATCAAGTATCTTGCCTGCGGCATTACGAATGTGATAAACGTATTCCAGCCCGATATTCTCTGTATCGGCGGAGGAGTATGCAACGAGGGCGATAATCTGCTTATACCGCTGAAAGCACAGGTGGCAAAGCAGATCTACTCAAAAAACAATGCTAAAAATACCGAGATAGTAATCTGCACGCTTGCAAATGAAGCAGGTATGATCGGCAGTGCCATGCTCGGCAGAAAATAAAACACTTTTTACAAAGGAAAGGACAGTAAAAATGAGAAGCGATCTTATCAAGAGCGGCGTAGACAGAACACCGCACAAAGCCTTGCTGAAGGCACTGGGTGTAACAGACAGCGAGATGCACAAGCCGTTTATTGCCGTTGTATGTGCGGCAAGCGACTATGTTCCCGGTCATGCGCATCTGCACGAAATATCAAGACAGGTAAAGGACGGTATCAGAAACGCAGGCGGCGTTCCTTTTGAGTTCTTCACCATCGGTGTGTGCGACGGTCTTGCTATGAATCACAGAGGTATGAGATATTCTCTTGCATCCCGTGAACTTATCTGCGACAGTATCGAGGTTATGCTGACGGCACATCCTCTTGACGGTATCGTATTTATACCGAACTGCGACAAGATAGTTCCCGGTATGATAATGGCTGCGGCAAGAATGAATCTTCCCTCTATTTTTGTAAGCGGCGGTCCTATGAACCCCGGCAGAGTACAGGGCAAGAGAGTAGGATATAACGAGATATACGAAGCTATCGGTCAGTATTCCAACGGTACTATAGGCGATGATGTTCTTCTTGACTATGAGAACAACGCTTGTCCTACCTGCGGCTCATGTTCGGGTATGTACACGGCTAACTCAATGAACTGCCTTACAGAAGCAATCGGTCTTTCAATGCCGAAGTCGGGTACTGAGCCTGCTGTAAATGCCGCTCGCCGCAGACTTGCAAAGGAAACGGGCGAAAGAATAGTCGGGCTTGTAAAGCAGAACATCTGCGCTAAGGATATTATCACAAAGAAGAATATGATGAACGCGCTCGCTACCGATATGGCAATCGGCGCTTCTTCAAATACGGTTCTTCACCTTTTAGCTATTGCGCACGAGGCAGGAGTAGACATTTCTCTTGACGATATTGACAACAAGAGCAAGACAACACCTCAGCTTTCAAAACTCAATCCCGCAAGCGATATATTCATAACAGACCTTAACGATGTCGGCGGTATCCAGTCGGTTATCAAGGAGCTTGCAAAGGGCGGTCACGTTGATACAAGCGTTCTTACGGTATCGGGTACACAGGCTGACAGAATCGCAAAGGCTCCGAATGCGGACGGTACAATAATCCACACCTGCGAGAATCCTATCAGAAAAGACGGCGGTCTTGCAATACTCAGCGGTAACCTTGCAGAAAACGGCTCTGTTGTAAAGCAGGGTGCTGTCAAGCCCGAAATGATGGACTTCACAGGTACTGCGAAGGTATTTGACGGCGAACAGGCGGCTTGTGACGCTATCCTCAATAACGTTATCATCCCCGGCGATGTTGTTGTTATCCGCTATGAAGGTCCCAAGGGCGGTCCCGGTATGCCTGAGATGCTCGCTCCTACGGCGGCTATTGTCGGCAAGGGTCTTGACGGAAGCGTTGCTCTTATCACAGACGGACGTTTCAGCGGTGCCAGCAGAGGCGCGGCAGTAGGTCACGTTTCTCCCGAAGCGGCTGACGGCGGACTTATAGCTTACGTTGAAAACGGTGATAAGATACATATCAATATACCTGCAAGAAGCATTGAACTTCTCGTTGACGATGAAACGATAGCACAGCGTAAGGCTAAGGGCGTAAATCCTCCCGTAAGACAGCTTGACGGCTATCTCAAGCGTTATGCTAAGCTGGTTACAAGCTCGAATACAGGCGCAGTATTCAGCGACTGATTTCAAGTAATTAATATGTTCATCAAAGGCTGTGTATTTCGGTACACAGCCTTGTGGCAATATTAACAGACAGAAAGGGGCGGTATATATCGCAGTGAAGGACAATATGCACGCAGGGCACAGGGAGCGTATGATAAGCCGCCTTAAAGAGCAGGGCAGTGAGAGCTTTCAGTCGCACGAACTGCTTGAAATGATGCTGTACAGCTCTTTTAAGCAGTGCGATACAAACCCGATAGCACACAGGCTTATTGACAGATTCGGCTCGCTCAGCGGTGTGTTCTCCGCCAGCGAAAACGAACTGTGCGAGGTTGAAGGTGTAGGCAGGTCTACCGCTCAGATGATAATCGTACTTCGTGCGAACATAGAGCGTATGCTGTCAGAGAGCGTTCAGAAGGGTGAGATGCTCGGCGCATCGGGAGCGGTGAAGGACTATTGTATGGGGCTTTTCCGCTTTGTAGATACCGAACAGCTGAGAATGATATTTCTCGACAGCGAGTATTGTTTTATGTCGCAGGAAATAATAAGCACGGGTGCGCTTGAACAGGTGCGGCCGGATATGATGAGATTGCTTGAAAAGGCAGTGCAGAAAAGATGTCCTATAGTCGTTATGACGCATAACCATCCGAGAGGCAGTGAAATGCCTTCTACGGAGGACAAGATAATGACGAGAAATCTTTTCAATCTTCTTGAAAAGGCAGGAATTTATCTTGCCGACCACGTTATAGTCGGTATGCACGGCAGTCTTTCTATGCGTGAGAACGGTATTCTTCCTGATATATGGAACGATTTTTAAGGAGCTAAAATGGATAGGTTCGTATTAAAATCAAATTATAAGCCGATGGGCGATCAGCCGCAGGCAATAGACAGCCTTGCAAACGGTGTGCTTGACGGAGATAAGGAACAGGTTCTGCTCGGAGTTACCGGTTCGGGAAAAACCTTTACTATGGCAAATATTATCGAAAAGGTCAACCGTCCCACGCTTATCCTTGCACATAACAAGACGCTTGCGGCACAGCTGTGCAGTGAGTTCAAGGAGTTTTTCCCTGATAATGCTGTTGAATATTTTGTAAGCTATTACGACTACTATCAGCCCGAGGCGTATATTCCGTCAACCGATGCCTATATCGAAAAGGACAGTGCGATAAACGATGAGATAGACCGCCTGCGGCACTCGGCAACAGCGGCTCTTGCGGAGCGCAGGGATGTTATTATCGTTGCCAGTGTAAGCTGTATCTACAGCTTGGGCAGTCCGGAGGATTACCGTGAGAATATGCTTTCTATCCGTGAGGGTCAGGAGCGAAGCCGTGACGATATAATAAAACGGCTTGTCGAAATACAGTATGAACGCAACGATATGAATTTCATCCGTAACAAGTTCAGGGTAAGAGGCGATGTGCTTGAGGTTTTTCCTGCCGGAAGTACGTCAGACAAGGCGATAAGGATAGAATTTTTCGGTGATGAGATAGACAGAATATCCGAGATAGATATAGTGACAGGCGAGGTGAAACGCCGCTTTTCGCACGTTGCCATTTTCCCTGCGTCACATTACATCGTAAGTAAGGCAAGACTTGAAAATTCGCTTACCGAGATAGAAAACGAAATGGAAGAGCGTGTTAAATTCTTCACCGATAACCATAAGCTGATAGAGGCGCAGAGGATAGAGCAGAGAACACGCTATGATATGGAAATGCTCCGTGAGATAGGAACGTGCAAGGGCGTTGAGAACTATTCACGGGTGCTTGCAGGAAGAGCGCCGGGCAGTTCGCCCATAACTCTTATGCACCATTTCCCGAAAGATTTTCTTATGTTCATTGACGAGAGCCACGTTACATTACCGCAGGTAAGAGGTATGTACGGCGGCGACTTTGCACGAAAGAAAAACCTTGTGGATTACGGCTTCCGTCTGCCGTCTGCTTATGATAACCGACCGATGAATTTTGACGAGTTTACCTCGATGATAAATCAGGTCATTTATGTTTCGGCTACACCGGGTGAATACGAAAAGAGCCACGCTGTGAACACAGCCGAGCAGGTAATACGTCCTACTGGTCTGCTTGATCCGATAATCGAGATAAAGCCTGTTGCGGGACAGATAGAGGATCTTTATTCCGAAATAAACGAGCGTACCAAAAAGGGCGAGTGCGTGCTTATCACTACGCTTACAAAGAAAATGGCTGAGGATCTGACGGCTTATTATGAAAAGCTCGGCGTGAAGATACGTTATATGCACCACGATATTGATTCTATCGAACGTATGGAGATAATAAGAGATCTGCGTATGCACGTCTTTGATGTGCTTGTCGGAATAAATCTTCTGCGTGAGGGTCTTGACTTGCCGGAGGTATCGCTCGTTGCTATACTTGACGCAGATAAAGAGGGCTTTTTACGAAGCGAAACCTCGCTTATACAGACTATAGGCAGGGCGGCAAGAAACGCCGAAGGCAAGGTCATAATGTATGCCGATACGGTTACGGACAGTATGGAAAAGGCAGTGACCGAAACCAACCGCCGCCGTGAGATTCAGATGAAATATAACGAGGAACACGGCATCACTCCAAAGACTATAGTAAAGGATGTAAGGGCGGTGCTGGAAATATCGTCCGGCAAGGATAAGGGCAAAAAGAGAAAATACACCAAGGCAGAGCGTGAGGCGCTTATCAAACAGTATACCGCAGAGATGAAGAATGCGGCAAAGCTGCTCGACTTTGAACACGCCGCATATCTGCGTGATAAGATAAAGGAGCTTCAGGAAAGCAAGTAAGCTGTTGACGGAGATGACAAAAGAAAATGGGAATAGATAAAATAATCATCAAGGGTGCAAGAGAGCATAATCTGAAGAATATTGATATAGAACTGCCCCGTGACAAGCTGATAGTTATGACGGGACTTTCGGGATCGGGAAAGTCATCGCTTGCATTCGACACTATTTATGCGGACGGTCAGAGAAGGTATATCGAGAGCCTGTCATCGTATGCAAGAATGTTCCTCGGACAGATGGAAAAGCCCGATGTTGACAGCATAGAGGGATTATCTCCAGCTATATCAATAGACCAGAAAACGACCTCGAAAAACCCCCGTTCCACTGTCGGAACGGTAACGGAGATATACGACTATCTCAGACTGCTGTATGCAAGAGTAGGCATTCCACACTGTCCTGTCTGCGGTAAAGAGATAAGACAGCAGACGGTAGATCAGATAGTTGACAAGGTAATGGAACTGCCTGAGCGGACAAAGTTTCAGATCTTATCGCCGATAGTAAGAGGCAGAAAGGGCGAATACCGCAAGGAACTTGAGGATCTTGTAAAGCAGGGCTACGCAAGAGTGCGTATTGACGGGATAATCTACGATCTTTCCGAGCAGATAAAGCTTGACAAGAACAAGAAGCATAATATAGAAGTCGTTGTAGACCGTCTTGTTATGAAAGAGGATATAAAGTCACGTTTATCCGACAGCCTTGAGGTTGCAGGAAATCTTTCGGGCGGACTTATTCTTATAGATGTAATTGACGGTGAAGAACTGAGCTTTTCGCAGAACTATGCCTGCCCCGAACACGGAGTAAGTATAGAGGAACTTGTGCCGAGAATGTTCTCGTTCAACAATCCATTCGGCGCTTGTCCTACCTGCACCGGTCTCGGAATTTTCAGAAGGATAGATGTAGACCTGATTTTACCGAACCGTGATCTTACTATCCGTGAAAATGCGATAAAGGCGAGCGGCTGGAAGTATGCGGACGGAACTATAGCGCAGATGTATTTTGACGCTGTTGCAAACGAATACGGCTTCAGCGTGGATCAGCCCGTTAAGGAACTGACAAAGGAACAGTTAGATGCGGTACTTTACGGTACGGGCGAAAAGAAGATAAAGGTCGTCCGCAGTAAAGAGCAGGGCGGCGGTGTCTATATGACGGCGTTCGAGGGCGTAGTAAACAACCTTGAAAGACGTTATAAGGAAACAACGAGCGTATATTCGAGAGAGGATATAGCTCAGTATATGGGCGACGCAGTGTGTCCCGACTGTCACGGTCAGCGACTGAAAAAGGAGGCTCTTTGTGTTACCGTATGCGGTAAGAATATCAACGAATTCTGCGATATGAGCATCAGCGAAGCGCTTGAATTTGTTAAAAGCATAAAGCTGTCTGAACGTGATATGATGATAGCAAGTCAGATACTGAAAGAAATCAAGGAACGCTTAGGATTTCTTAACAGCGTCGGACTTGAATATCTGACATTATCAAGAACGGCAGGTACGCTTTCGGGCGGTGAAAGTCAGCGTATAAGGCTTGCAACACAGATAGGAAGCAGTCTTATGGGAGTGCTGTATATCCTTGACGAGCCTAGTATAGGACTTCATCAGAGGGATAACGACAAGCTTATTGCAACGCTGAAAAGACTTCGTGATCTCGGAAATACGCTTATAGTCGTTGAGCATGATGAGGATACGATGAGAGCGGCGGATTTTATCGTTGACATAGGTCCCGGTGCAGGTGTTCACGGCGGTGAGGTTATCTGTGCAGGTACGCTTGACGATATAATGAAGTGCGAGCGCTCGATAACGGGTCAGTATCTTACGGGAAAATTAAAGATAGAAGTACCCGAAAAACGCAGAAAGCCCACTAAGAAATGGCTTAAAATAACAGGCTGCCGTGAAAATAATCTGAAAAACATTACAGTAAAAGTTCCTCTCGGAATATTCACCTGCATTACGGGTGTATCCGGCAGCGGCAAGAGTTCGCTTGTAAACGAGATAATCTACAAGCACCTTGTCGCAAAGCTGAACCGTGCAAGAATAAAACCGGGTGCGTTCGATACATTCGAGGGTACGGAGTATCTTGACAAGGTAATAGCTATCGACCAGTCGCCGATAGGCAGAACGCCACGAAGCAATCCTGCAACCTATACGGGTGTATTCAACGATATAAGAGAGCTGTTCGCATCGACCAATGACGCAAAGATGAGGGGCTATACAAGCGGAAGATTTTCATTCAATGTAAAGGGCGGACGTTGCGAAGCCTGCGAGGGCGACGGTATCAACAAGATAGAAATGCACTTCCTGCCCGATATATATGTACCGTGCGAGGTCTGCAAGGGCAAACGTTATAACCGTGAAACGCTTGAGGTTCATTACAGAGGCAAGAACATTTACGATGTGCTTGAAATGACGGTAGAAGAGGGCATAGCTTTCTTTGAAAATCACGAAAAGATAAAGAGAAAGCTGCAGACGCTTTATGATGTAGGGCTTGGATATGTAAAGATAGGTCAGCCTGCGACAACGCTTTCGGGCGGTGAGGCACAGAGAGTAAAGCTGGCTTCGGAGCTTTCAAAGCGTGCAACAGGCAAGACGGTGTACATTCTTGACGAGCCTACAACAGGACTTCATACCGCCGATGTACACAAGCTGATAGATGTACTTCAGAAGCTGACCGACGGCGGAAATACCGTTCTCGTTATCGAACACAACCTTGATGTTATAAAAACAGCCGACTATATCATTGATATGGGTCCTGAGGGCGGAAGCGGCGGCGGTACGGTAATTGCTACAGGTACGCCTGAAGATGTAGCGGCAAATCCCGTAAGCTATACGGGCAGGTATTTAGCACCTATGCTCGGAGTTGAAAGAATTGAACAATCAACTCTTGAATAAATCCTATAAGGGCAGATGCCCTCAAGGATAAGACGAAGCCAATGAGTGTCAGTGAATATGCCATAGCAAAGGACTTGTGTGAAGAACAGAAAAAAGCAACTGTCTTTGTTTGAGAGTGTTTAAAGCAGAAAAAAATAATATTTTTCGTTACGAGGTCTATTGAATGTTTGAAAAAATATCATTTCCTGAACATGAATACGAATCCATTCAAAATTACTTGAATAAACTTGGGTATTGCTATACCACGAGGGTATATAAAGAAGTCGGAAAATATAAAGTTGGTGGATTTTATACTGCTCCATGGGGTGATGTATTGAAAATAGACGAAGTTAAAACATATCGAAAAGTATCGGAACGCCCTTTCTATGGCGAAATGAGTAATGACGAAAAAGCTGAAATATGTAGATATTCTGAGGATATAGGGCTGCCATATGAATTTATAAAATTTTCAAAAGCGTAGATACTACGCTTTTGCTACAAGACGATCGGCAAGGCTACACAGTACAGCTCGTGGAGCGGTACGCTGACGGTTAAGACGAAGAAGTAATACAGCTATAATAAAGCGGACATCGGTGAAAATCGATGTCCGCTTTGTATATTTTTATTTACGTTTAGTTTTATGCGGGGCTTTATGTTACATCAGTCATTATCTCATCGAGATCAGTGTTTGACGAGCCTTTGAACAGTACAGCGTCATTGTCACGAAGATTGAGTTTTAAAAACTCGGTCAAAGCTTCCCGCGAGCTTAACTTTATTACAAACTTGTTTTTAAGATCGGCAGTTTCCATAAGCTTTGCAGAAATGTCGCCATAGCATACGGTAATGTTTACGTTTGCTTTATTGATGATGTTACCCACTTTGCGGAAAATCTCGAGTTCATGATCATCGCCGTCACTGACTTCAGATAACACTGCAATTCTGCGCGAATCCGGAGAAAGCGGTAGGGTACACAGCTCTTTCAGCGCTGAACCGACGCTTTCGACCGCATCGTTTTCAAAATCAGAAATAACATATATTCCGCGTTCGTTTCTGACTGTGTTCAGTCCGCCGGTGCGGCGGTATTTTTCTATAGCGGGGATGATCTGCTTAGGCGGTATACCCATTATCTCGCCAAGCGCAAATGTGGCAAGCGCCTGATATACGCTGTGTTTGTCATCGGAGTACAACTCAATGTGGTAATTATCCGTGCCGTGGATTATATCAAATACTATCTTGTCTTGCAGCAGCTGAATGTTATCGGCGTAATAATCAGCCATTCTGTTGTCAACGCCGATCGTGATGATATCCTGCGGTATGGTAAATATTCCTGCAAGATTCTTGTCATCGATATTTATTATAACAGCGCCGGATTCGTTCATTCCACCGCATACTTTCAGCTTCTCGTCAATAAGCTCAGGCTTTGTAAGATCACGCGGATTCTTGGAAACTACAGTACTTGTAAGTACCGCAATATCAAAGTTTGCCGTTTGTGAAACATGTTCCACGTTGCCGCCGTTCACGCAGGAAACGTTTATAACGGCAGCCTCTGTCTTTTTCGTTGCCGAGAACATTGCTCTCAGCATAGATGAATAGTTGTTTGTTACCGAAACAGATCTAACGGTTTCCATCTTGTTGGAAAGCATCTGGTTTATCATATCAAGCGGATCTATTTTTTCAGGGCTGTCCAGTACCGCTATCGACCACATACCAAGTTTTGATTTTATGAATACAGCCGTTTTGCTGAGTGCTTCGTCAAGGTCACTTACGACTATATTCGGTATTTTGTCTACAGCTTCTTTTGTGATCACTACTGCAGCGCCTTTTTCGAATGCGGCGATTGCGGCTTCCTTTGTGTCGGCAAAATAAGCGCAGCCCGGCTTGATTTTCTGCCTTCCGAATGCAAATGATGAAACAGGTACATCTGCGGCATTGCGAAGCTTTGCGTTAAGCACCTCGCAAAGTTTACTTACAGTGGTGATTGAATCATCGTTTTCACTGTTTTGTTCACCCGGCTTTTTCCCACTGAGCGATTCGTAATTGTCAAATGTAAAGTCCAGCAACGTTATTGCGTCATAGAATACATATTTCATCTGTTTTGTATTCTCTGCGCCGAGAATTATAGCCAGTACTTCTTCACCGAATTTACCTGCGGGAGGAAGAGCAGAGCAGGCAAGACAGGATTTTGAACGGGCTGTATAACCGCTTTTTATACCTATTGCGGTTTCATATCTGTATCTTCTGTTCCTGCTGTTGACAAGCAGATTCGTGTTCTGGATTTCACGCGGACCGTTCAGGTTTGTTGCGGGTATTGTATACTTATCGGATGCGGCTATAATTCTGAAAATTCTGTTTGTCATACAGTAGCGGCAGATAATAGCCAGGTCATATGCGTTGGAGTACTGCTCGGAAGTGAATTTTCCGTCAGAAGAGGCTATGACGGTATCGTCGGCACCTATTTCCTTAGCCTTTTCTTCCATCATTACCGCAAACTTGTCAAGACTGCCGCAGATAAATTCCGCAAGAGCAAACAAAGAATCATTTGCTGATACAAGCATCATCGAATATATCAGGTTGAGAACCGATATATTTTCGCCGGGCTCGAGATTAATCGAGGCTGAACCTTTCCAGTTTGATATCTGTTTAATAACGTTTTCGGATACTGTTACAGTATCGTTCGGGTTGCATTTTTCAAGAGCTATTATAGATGCCATTATCTTTATAAGAAAAGCAGGCGACAGCTTCATTCTGGCGTTTTTTTCAAGAAGTATCCGACCTTCGTGCTGAGTAACAACTATTGCAGCTTGTGCATTTATCTCAGGCATTTCTGTTTTCTGAACAGCTCTTACTTCCGACATTAAGATTCATCCTTCCTAATAAAGTATATTTCAAGTCATCCGGGTGCTGATTTTTCATATTAATTATATCACTGCGAATTTGCAAATGCAATGACTTTTATGATTATTTTAACTTAATTTGTAACACAAAATGACGAAAAAATATTTGAAGAAAGTTTTCGGTTGGCGTGATAACCAAATATTATTCGCAGGAACGTGAAAACTATTTACAAATATAACGGTAATGCTTGACATTTTCGGGTTTCGGGTATATAATAATAATGTATAAAAGTATACATGTGGTAAAAATACGCAGTAGTTTACAAAAAATGTAAGTTAAACAGTAATCATTCTTGATTAATAAAATATTAACAGGAGGTCTTTTAGATGCTTCAGAACAGCTACGACAACTACACACAGCAGCCGCAGCTCAGCGCCAAGCTGAAAGTACTCAGAAAAATAATTGCATTTGTATTTGCGATTAATATGCTGATTACCAGATTCTTCGGCGGACCGGCAGGTTCAGAGCTCAGACAGGCTGAAGTGTTTACGGACAGCCCGGCTTCACAAACTTATGTGACTGACAGTGTTTACAGCACAGATTTGCCTTCAATATTATCAGCGGAAGATTTCGATGTTTCGGTAACGAACACCCAGTCTTCTGTATATAACAATCTTGTCGGAGATGTCTATAATGACGTATTCGGCTATGCGGCAGGCTTTACTCTGTTCACAGAGGGCGACTGCAACATTACCGGCGCTGACAGTGGCGGACGTATTGCAGCAGGCGGTGACTTTACAGGTCCCGGTTGGTATGATATAAATAATAAAGATACAAACAGAAACGACCCTAACGGATATGCTTCTCTTATCGTTGGCGGAACAGTAAGCAATTTCTGTACCAACAACGGTAACGTATGGGCAAATAACATCGGCGACAATTACAGTAACTCAAACAACAAGACTGTTATCGGCGGTGTAAACAGCGATGAATGTAAGTTCAACTTTGCAGATGCATTCAGTTACCTGCGTTCATCTTCAGCTCACCTTGCAAGCCTTCAGGCAAACGGCGTTTACAACGGCGCATACGGAAATATTACACTTGACGGTTATGAAAAGGGTGTAAATATCTTCACAATAGATATGTATACGTGGAACTGGATGGCAGGTAACGGTGGTTATTCGCTCAATATCAACGTACCGGAAGGTTCAACTGTACTTATTAATATAACAGGCGGCGAGGGTGACAGCAGCACAACCCTCAACCTTGCTATGCATAGTCTTGTAGTAAACGGACATCATCTGGCTAATAACGAAAAGACAGGCAACCTGCTCTTTAATGTAACCAATGCCGCAACTATAAATATGAACGGCTTTAACGGTTCGCTGCTTGCACCCAATTCGGATATCAACGGCGGTGGCTGGCATCATGACGGTAATGTTGTTTGTAAGTCGTTCTCAGGTAATACCGAGTTCGGCAATAACCCGTTCATCCCGCCTTTCGCTGACGATGATTTCGATTACGGCGATGATGATACTGATACCGATACTGACACGGACACGGATACAGATACTGATACCGATATGGACACAGATACGGATACCGACACTGATACGGATACAGATACTGACACTGATACTGATACAGACACAGACACCGATACTGACACTGATACAGACACAGATACCGATACAGACACAGATACCGATGCCGATACGGATACCGATACAGATACTGATACCGATACAGACACAGACACGGATACCGATACTGACACTGACACAGACACAGATACCGACACTGATACAGATACTGACACAGATACAGATACTGATACCGATACCGATACTGACACAGATACGGATACCGATACTGACACGGATACAGACACTGATACTGATACTGACACAGATACAGATACAGATACTGACACAGATACTGACACAGATACCGACACAGATACAGACACGGATACCGATACCGATACTGACACTGACACAGATACGGATACTGACACAGATACAGATACGGATACTGACACGGATACAGATACGGATACTGACACAGACGCAGATACTGATACAGACACAGACACTGACTCGGATACCGATACAGATACTGACACAGATACGGATACCGATACTGACACAGATACTGATACAGACACAGATACTGACACGGATACCGATACAGATTCAGACACTGACACTGATACAGATACGGATACAGACACTGATACCGATACCGACACAGATACCGATACAGATACTGATACAGACACAGATACTGATACAGACACAGATACTGATACAGATACCGATACTGATACTGATACTGACACAGACACGGATACTGACACAGACACGGATACTGACACAGACACGGAC
>ERZ1035041.573-NODE-573-length-16096-cov-6.259024_pt1 | contig 16096 bp, 10 predicted proteins | sample MGYA00520684_ERZ1035041 | MGnify/ENA primary metagenome ERZ1035041 (study PRJEB33766, sample SAMN09781699) | gut metagenome | biome: gut microbiome | host: Homo sapiens | place: Madagascar | study: EMG produced TPA metagenomics assembly of the PRJNA485056 data set... | reverse complement strand
GATTATCAAGAAAGTAAAAAAATCCAAACCACTCCCGACAATAGCATCCGAGCTGGAGGAAGAAGAGGCAGACATCAAGTCAATCTACGATGCAGTAGTAGCGTCAGCACCGGACTACGACATAGAAGAGATTAAGGCAAAATTAAATATATAACATACAGAGCAATGCTGGTAGCAAAATACTGGCGTTGCTCTTATTCTTTTGTGCGTTGGGAAGCGAGAGCATCTAACTAGAGTGAAAAATGTAGGGATTGGACTTTAAGGCGGCGGGTGTCACGAAGGAAGTCCAAAAGGAGCAAGAAAACATGTCGGATTGGACGTTTAACATACAAAAATAAAAGTGATATTAATATATTAAAAGAATTGCACACGCAAATCTTTTATCTTAAGCAATGTACCCGAATATAGAATTATTCAGCATATATATTCAACGTACATTGCCTATCAGGACTGAATATTCATTCAGACTAATCCACAAGACACAATTAAATAAAGCAGGCTTGTATTAGATATTCGTAAATGCTAATATACTATACATAGAGACACAATAAATAGATGTGTGCATGGATATCAGCCTGCGAGTGAGAAAGAGGAGGATATCTATGACAGAGAAAAGAGACAATGTAGCAGTTAAATACAAGGATAATGTATTCTGCATGCTTTACAGGGAAAAGGAGAACTTGCTTGACCTGTATAATGCACTGAGAGGTTCCAATTACACCAATGTAGATGATCTGCAGGTTACAACATTAAACGGCGGTTCATATATGAAGTACAAGAATGATGCATCATTCGTATTGAATATGAGTCTGTATATGTTTGAACAGCAATCGAGTAAGAATGAAAATATGCCGTTGCGTTTTCTGCACTATCTGTCAGATGTGTATAGAGAAATGTTCAGCAATGATGTGCTTCACAGAAGAAGCATGATAAAGATTCCGGTTCCACATTTTGTGACATTTTACAATGGTCTGGAAAAATGGATTGAAGAAGAGGAAGAAATTAAACTCTCAGATATGTATGAGATACCAGTTGACAATCCGCAGCTGGAATTAAAAGTGCGAGTCATTAATATTAACAGAGATGCAGATATCCTTAGTAAATGCGAAACTCTTCGAGGTTATATGACATTTGTGAATAAAGCACGATGCAAAACTCAAGTCGAAAAGAAAGATGTTAAGCAGGCAGTGTTAGAGGCGATAGACGAATGTATGGAAGAGAATATACTTGTCGATTTCTTTGAGAAACACAGGGAGGAGGTCGTAGAAGTGAGTATATATGATTATGATGAAGAGAAGGTAAGAAAGACGCTGGCGGATGAAGCCCGCGAGGAGGGAGTTGCAGAAGGTGAAACATTAACCAAAATCACCCAGATTATCAAGAAAGTGAAAAAATCCAAATCGCTCAAAATAATAGCATCCGAGCTGGAGGAAGAAGAGGCAGACATCAAGACAATCTACGATGCAGTAGTAGCATCAGCACCGGATTACGACATAGAAGAGATTAAGGCAAAATTAAATATATAACATACAGAGCAATGCTGGTGGTAAAATACTGGCGTTGCTCTTATTCTTTTGCGCGTTGGAGAAGCAGGCAGAAGTCTAAAGTGATAGAGTAATCCAACACAAGAGTGGGCAAAGGTCTTAAGTGGTATAGTAATCATGGCAGATTGTATATAATGTCAAAAAACAAAGGAGATGAGCTAAAATTATAGTGCAATTCCCCACTTTTAGTGTGTAGTCATGAATTGCCAAAATGTGGTATATATGTAAGAGTGATTTTATGACTAATTAATTGTTTGTTAATTTTGATAAAATTATTGTCATAAATTGGACGGTGTGTTATACTAAACGCACAAATTTGATTCTACTTGGAATGGGGAGTGTGATATGGAAACATTTTCATACAAAGCGGTAGACGCTTCGGGAAAAGATGTTAAAGGAGCTGTGGAAGCCGAGAGCAGGGATGAAGCAGCCAGAAAGATAAAGGAACAGGGTTTCACACCTGTGTCAATTGCAAAACAGGGGGCACTTGATAAGGATGTGAATGTATCTTTTTTAGGTAAAAAGAAGATACCAGCCAGAGACATGAGTGTATTCTGTAGACAGTTTTCAAGTATTCTTAAAGCGGGTGTCAGCGTTATCAATGCTTTGGAGATGCTTTCAGAACAGACAGAGAATAAGAAGTTACAGGAAGCAATTAAGAGAACACAGGACAGCGTAGAGAAAGGTGAGACTCTTTCAGATTCTATGAAACAGAATGAAGAGTTTCCAAGTATTCTTGTAGATATGGTTAAAGCTGGTGAGGCATCAGGAAGTCTGGAGAATTCTCTTACAAGAATGGCTATACAGTTCGAGAAAGATGCCAAGTTAAAGGGCGTCGTTAAGAAAGCAATGATGTATCCTATAGTTCTTCTGTGCGTAATGATTGGCGTAATTATTGTAATGCTTACATTCGTTATCCCAAGCTTTATGACAATGTTCGAAGACCTTGACAGTGAACTGCCAGTCACAACAAGAGCAATTCTTGCAATGAGTAACAGTCTTAAGCATTACTGGTTCATATACATATTAGTTGTCGTAGGAATTGTAGTAGGACTTCAGTTATATAAGAGAACAGATGCAGGAAGACATAATCTTGATAAGTTAAAGTTAAAGATTCCGGTATTTGGATTGCTACAGACCAAGTCGGCATGTGCTTCATTTGCAAGAACAATGAGTACATTGTTACAGGCAGGTATGCCTATGATTGATGCACTTGAGATATCGGCATCAACCATGAAGAATGTGTTGTTCTATGATGGACTGGAAAAGGTCAAGAATGGTGTGTCGCTTGGTTTACCGTTATCTAACCAGTTAAAGTCCACAGGCTTGTTTCCACCTATGGTTGTACATATGGTAGGTATCGGTGAGGAGACAGGTAATGTTGAGGAGATGTTAACTAACTCAGCAGTATATTATGAGGAAGAAGTGGAAGTCCAGACACAGACACTTACTTCTCTTATGGAACCAATTATTATAGTACTTATGGCGTTAGTAGTGGTAATGCTTATACTTGCAATCTACCAGCCAATGATTCAGCTCTATAATACACTGGGCAATGCATAATTAAGTATATACAATCTGATAGTCAGGTCGCTTATGATGTCAGATTTATATAAATATATTTCAAAAGGGAGATATGAAACATGAAAAAAACACAGAAAAAGTTAGGTAACAAAGGTTTCTCTTTAGTAGAGCTTATCGTAGTTATCGCCATTATGGCAGTTCTTGTTGGTGTATTAGCTCCAACACTTATTAAGAATGTTGAAAAGTCAAGAGAGTCTACAGATGTTCAGAACCTTGATTCAATGAGAGGTGCAGTTGTAACAATGCTTTCAACAGAAAAGTATTATGATGCACTTGTACCAGCATCTGGTTCTGCAGAGTATACTGTTGCGTTTTCATCTACTGGATGTACAATTACTGCACCAGCTAGTGGAGCACCAGCAACATTTGCTACTAACCAGGATGATATGGAAACAGAATTGTATGAGACAGTTGGCAATTTCCAGCCAAAGTCAAAGACTGCAAAGGCATCTAGTGTTACTATTACTTTTACAGTTACAAGTTTAGGTAAAGTATCAGCTTCTTTCAAGGGTGCTACACCTAAGTATGTTGACACATTTACAATCAACTAATTTTTAAGGAACTAACATCATGCAATACGAAATTTTACTGTACTTCATTATCTTTCTATACGGTACCGTATTCGGAAGTTTTTTGAACGTACTGATTTACAGATTACCATTAAAAGAGAATATAGCTACAGAACATTCGCATTGTATGACATGTGGCAAGAAAATCCAGTGGTATGATCTCATACCACTGGTGAGCTACATAATACTTGGAGGAAAATGTAGACACTGTAAGACAAAGATATCAAAGCAATATCCAATCATTGAAGCGACCAATGGGATTGCTTATGTGATAATCTTTATTGTGAATGGATTTAATCCGTTAAGCATACTTATGTGCTTTGCGTTTTCAATATTTCTTGTCATCTCAGTCATAGACTGGAGAACGTTCGAGATACCATTTTCACTTAATATTGCAATTGGTGTCTTGGCGGTAATAAGAATCATACTTGATTACAAAAACCTATTAGACTATCTAATAGGGTTTTGTATTATAAGTGGATTTATGCTCATATGTCTGTATATCGGACGAGCAATTAAAGGCATTGACGCTTTCGGTGGTGGAGACATCAAACTGATGGCGTTTGCAGGATTATTCTTAGGATGGAAGTGCATTATCCTGGCATTTCTGATTGGCTGCATCTTGGGTGCAGTCATTCATTCCATCCGCATGAAGGTCACAAAAGCTGAGCATGTATTGGCTTTTGGACCATATCTGTGTGCAGGGCTTACAATAGCCATGCTTTTTGGTACGAATATAATTAACTGGTATCTTTCACTTATGGCGTTTTAAGCATGAGAGAAAGAACAGCGAATTTATATATATATTTATTAACTAGAATGAATAGCTTATTATGTGGGGAGCTGGATAGGAGGATTTTATGGCTGCAGTTAAAGCCAAAGGTAAATTGGTAAGTATCGTTATTAATAACGAGTATATTAAGATATGTGAAATCACTAAAACAGGTAAGAATGTTATAGTTCATAAGACAGTAACAATACCTACTCCTGAAGAATGCTATGAGGATGGCATTCTTGAAAATATACCTAATCTTGCAAGTGCTATTAAGGCAGTAATGGATGAGCACAGATTTGCATCTAAAGATGTTGCATTTTCAGTAAGTTCTCCTAGACTTGCTACTAAGGAAGTTCTTATTCCTAGTGTAAAGGGAGACAAAGTCGGTAAGATTGTACAGGCTAATGCAACAGAATATTTCCCGGTTAATATGGATGAGTATATTATCCAGCATACAATTCTTGAAAAAGTAGAAGATTCAGGACAGGACAAGTTAAAGCTCATGGTAGCGGCAGTTCCTTCAGAAGTTGCTGAATCATACTATAATCTTGCTAAGACTTTGGGACTCAAGATTGCATTTATCGATTATGTAGGTAACAGTACATATCAGATTATGAAACAGCAGATTGGACCAGAAGTCAGTCTTGTTATTCAGGTTGAGAACGACAGTACAGTAATCAATATATTCAAAGAAAATGTGTTACAGCTCCAGAGAATGGTTCCATATGGTAAATCAATGCTTGTTAATGCAGTTATGGAAAGATATGAATTAAAATACGATGCTGCTACTGCAAAGCTTCAGAATGAGACACTTCTTCATTCAAGATTTGATGGAGATGAGGTTACAGAGTCATTAAGATATATGGCAAGCAATATCAACCGAGTTATTGACTACTATGTATCACGTAACAGAGTATCAATCCAGAAAGCATATTTAATTGGACATTCAACAACAATCAAGGGCTTTGCAACACTTCTTTCTAATGAGCTTAATATGCCGATTGAGAAGGTAGAGACTCTTAAGAACATTGCGATGGATAAGAAGGCATACGTTGAAGAGGCAACTCTTACAAGTTATGTAACTAACCTAGGTGCTGTTATTGATCCGGTTGATTTCGTTCCTAAGAGAATGATTGATTCAGGCGTTAAGAAAGAAAATACTAAGACACTTGTTATCGCACTTATTGGTGCGGCAGTTGTAGCGGCAGCACTTGTGTTAGTTCCTCTTGGAAGAGTGGTTGTGCTTAATGCTGAGATTTCTAAGCTTAATAAGAGTATAGACAAGCTTAGTTCAATTAACCAGGTTGTTAATGATTACTACAGTGCTAAAGACAAGTATAATGATGTACAGGCTTTTGCAACACTTACAGCTGACAGTGATGATACATTACAGAATCTGATTGATTATATGGAAAAGAGTATTCCAAGTGATGTTGTTTTCCAGAGTATTAATGTGGCATCAGGTTCTATTTCAATAAGTGGTAAGGCTGACAGTAAGGCATCAGTTGCCAAGCTTATACAGCAGCTTCAGGCTAATTCATCTATTCTGAATGTAGATGTTCCTACAATCACAGAGAATAAAGATAATGCAGGTGCAACAGAGGTTACATTCTCATTATCATGCTCATATATTGGTGAAGCAACAACACAGAAGAATACAACTAAGTAGGGGGTTAATCGATGGATAAGTTAAAAGGTATGTTAAAAATATCTGAAAGAGATAAAAAGTTATTGCTTATAGTTGCAGCTGCATTAATTGTAGTCCTTGCTTATTTCTTTGGATATCAGAATCTTTCATCACAGGCAGATACATTGTCTACTAAGAAGTCGTCATTAGAGGTAACTCAGAGAGACTTAAAAGAAAAGAACAATAATAAAGATAAATACATTTCAGATACAAGTAAGTATGAGAAGGAATACAATACTCTTATAACTAAGTATGATTCTGGGAGTACTCAGCCTAATACAATTAATTATTTTATTAAGACAGAGTCAGTAACAGGAACATGGGTACGAAGCTTGGCTTTATCGCCAACAACAGTTCTTTACAAGTTCGGACAGGTATCATCAAGTAATGTTAATGGCTCAAGTTCATATTCTTCTAATCTTGTTGGTTATAAGTCACTTATCAGTATTGCTTACGAAGGCGACTACAGCCAGTGGAAGAATTTTATTAAGTATATCAATACATATGCTAATAAGAGTACTATCGAGTCACTTTCGGCTTCATATAATGAGTCAACAGGTACTGTATCAGGTGCAGCTTCTATTGCACTTTATTCAATAGAGGGTGGCGACCGTAAGTTTACAGAACCATCATTTGATGTACAGACAGGAACAGGTAATATATTTTCGTCAGGTAACTAATTGAAATATTTGGGAGAGGGATATGAGAGTAACAGATAAGAAAAGACAATTGAATAATTCTGGATTTTCATTGGTAGAAGTTCTTGTTGCAATTGTAATTCTGGCAATTATATCTCTACCAGTTCTAAGCACATTTTCTAATGCTGCAAGAATCAATTCCAAGGCGAGAAGAACTGAGAATGCCAATACTGCTATCAACAATATTGTTGAGGAAGCCAAGATAACTCCACTTAAAGACCTATTAAAAGGTGAGGGTGAGTATACTTACACAGAAGTAGAGAACAATGGTGACCCATATTATATTGTAAAGACTAAAGGTGCAGCATATTATAACGGTGTTAATAATCAGAAGTTCTATATCAAGACAACATTTGATAAGAATAAATATACTGCCAAGACTACGGGGAATGCTAATTCAGCCAATGACATTAATTCATATGGCCTGTCAGTGTATACTGATATTAATTCGAATAATAACTATGTATATCGTGATGACAGTCTTGATAACAGTGCCAGAGAGCATTTCAAATCTCTTGTATATGGCAGTTATGATGAGAAGCAGATAACTAAGAAAACTCTTATTAAGATAAGTCTCGAATATCTTAATGATGATAAGAGTGCTCCTACATATGTTCAGAAGATGTCAGTTAAGGTTACATATACATATGGCGGAGGTTCAAGCAGTTATGCTCCATATGAAAGTGAAACAACAATGAGAAATTATACATTTTCAGCCGAGTTGGACGAGGATATTAATCCATCTAATAATAGTGGCAAATCAAGATATAATGTTGATAGTGCGTTAGAGAATAATGCCAAGAATCTGTATGTGTTCTATACACCTTTTAACAGTAGCGGTTCTCCAACAGGTACAGAGAATGAACAGTATGCTAAGGATGAGATTGAGATAAGATATGCAATGCCTACTTATCCTGGTGATGGAACTAAAGAGGTTGTATATAAGGATCTTAATGTATATATTCTTCAGCAGGAAAAGTTAGACAGCTCTAATAACAGGATTGTTGTAGATGGAAATAATAAAGTCAAGCTTGCACGAGTGTATGGAAATTCAACAACACTTGAAGGGGTATCACTAGCTGATAATAGTTCGTTGAAAGATACTGTAAAGGTATACTCTACTATTAAAGGTGGTAATTCAACATGGAATTCCGGAGATACAACCAAGACATCCGATTCATTGTTCAGAATGACTGTTGAGGTATGGGCATGGTCAGAAGGAAAAGATGCAGATTATTATACCGAAAGTAACAGAATTGCCAGAGTAACAACAACAAAGGAAAATTAATTGGCTTAAGAATGGGAGATAGCATATGGAAAAGGGTTTATTTAGAAGAAAAAAGAATAATTCTGGTTCCACAATTGTAATAGTACTTTTAATGACATCTTTTGTGTTGATACTTGCAACATTGATTACTACTACTACAATGGTTAACTTGCGAATGAAGATTGCTGCGAGTCAGTCAACGAAATCATTCTATACAGCTGAGGAAGCTGTCGATGAGATATATGCTGCATTAGGAAAGACTTCAATGCAGTCTTTTAATAAAGCTTATGAAGAACAGTTAACCAAGCTTTTTAGTACGAGTGCAGTTAACGGTACTACAGTTGTAGTTGATAATAAGAAGGCTAATAAGAATCTACGAGAAGGTTATATATCCAATCTTATAGATTCATTTAGCATTACAAGATATAACCCTAAAGAAGTCGTTCCATATGAATGGAATGATACTACTGATGTTAAGGATTCGGAAAATCCTGAAAAGCAGACTGAAAGAGAGAAATTTGTTAGTAAGCTTAATAGTTATATTGAAGGTGACGAGTCTGCATTAAATGTTAAGTCTATTAAGACATTAGCTATTGAAGTTGCAACAACCGGAACAATTGATAATTCGTCAGTAGGTGGAGCAACACAGGCTAATCTTCCTATATATACAGTTAAATTCACAGATTGTGTAGTTGAGTACAAAGATGACAAATCAGGAAATTATTCTTATATCACATTTGATGGTGCGGTAGGACTTCCTGATATATATGTTGATTTTAAGGATGAAGTTCCAGCGGGAACACTTTTCTTTAGTAATTTCTCATTAATAGGTAATGCCGGTATATCATTTAATGGTGTATCAGGAGTTAATATTAGTGGTAATGCATATGCAGGTGTTGGTGATAACACAAGTTCATCAAATGGATTCTATGTTAATGGTTCTAATATGACATTCAGTGGTAAATACCTTGTATGCGGCGGTAAGCTTAATATTAAGGATGCCAGCAATGTAACATTATCAGGCAATCAGGTATGGGCTGATAATATTGTTGTAGGAAGTTCTGACACAGTAACAATATCATCTCATGTATATGCTAATGATGATACAACTATAGAAGGTAATAATTCTGATGTAACATTTTCTTCATCATATGAAGGTTATGGTACAGGTAATAATAATGATTCGGCTGATAATAACAGTTCAGTTATAATTAATGGAGAAAGTTCTAACATAAAATTCTCCAGTGCATTAAGTAAACTTGTTATTGCCGGTAGAGCATATGTTGCTTATAAGGATTCAAGCGGCAACAAATATGATATATATCCTACAGGTGAGTCGTATTCGGTTAATATTAATCAGGAAATATATCTTATTCCTTCAACACTGATAAGAAATGGTTCTAACCCATCTAAGTCAGATGATACTTCGTTCAGTGTTAAGATTACAGAAGATAATTTCTTTGGTTATGATTTACTTGCAACTGATACACAGTATGTAAGCAAGGCTGTAAAGAACGAGGAGACAGGTAATATCGAGAAGTATTATTATTACTTCAATTTCAAAGATTCAGACAGCAGAAACAGATATGCAGAACTTATTAATGATAGTGATAAATTTGATGATTATATATCAGGATTTTCATCAGACAGAAAGAGAAAGGCAGTTGCACTGAGAGCAGAAATATTGAAATCAGTTGTTTCAACTAATTCAAAGATTGATCCTCCAACAGCAAAATCTAACAAGATTGTATTTGCTGACTCTTCTGATATTACTAATATGAGATTATATTTTGATACTACACGAAAAGACAGAATTAACAGATATGATGTATTCAGTAAGATTCTTATGCCATTAAGTAAGGAGGATGTACTCAATAGTGGAGAAATGAGTGCATTAACAACGTCTGCTGATAAATATCTTACAACAGCAGCAGCTGAGTCTTATCTGAACAGTATGCAGGTCGGAACAGATATTAGTCATGGAATTGAGCTTAATAAATATGTTTCAAAGGATGTATTCTATAATGTTATTAATACAGATGGAAAGAATGGCTTTAATGACTTTACAAAGTATGTAACAGGTGATTCTAATAATGGAGCATTTTTAAAAATTGTTGATGGCAAGGTTGTTGTTGCTATTAATAACACGGTAGGAACAGTTATTATCAGCAGAGGTTCATTAGGAATGACAACAGAGGGCAATAATATCAGACTTACAATTCCAAGTACAACAGGTGGAATTATCGTATGCTCTGGTAATGTTGATCTTGAATGTGATTATGATGGAATACTTCTCAGTAATAAAGTTATCAGTGTGGGTACTAATTGCACTGTAAAGAATACATATTTCTCAGATGAAAAAGGTGAAAAATTTAAGAACTTTATTGAGAACAACAGAGAAAGCCTTAAGAAACAGATTCCTGGAACTGAACAGTACAAATATTTCGAAGATATCTTTAGATTCTGGAATGCAAGCAAGGAAGAGAGAGATGATGGCTCACTTAATGTGGCAGATATGACATATAAGGATATGGTAACATTTAGTCAGTGGAGAAAGTATGAAGAAGAGTAAGATGTTTAGAAATGGAAAACAACTGGATAATAAAGGATTTTCATTACTTGAGTTACTTATTGTTATGGCAATAATAGTTGTTGTTTCTGTAGCGACAACTGTCAGTTTGTCCGTAATATCCAAGGGTAATGCCAAAAAAGTGAATAAGAATCTTTATTCTACACTTAGTTCTCTTAAGACAACAACAATGTCTAAGACAGGTGACTGGTATATGGAGGTAAAGAAGTCAGGAAACCAGTATGAAATCAATACATACAGGGTAACTGAGGTGAAAGATGCAGATGGGAAGGTTACAGGAACAGAAACTACTCTTGAGGAATCTTATAAATGCAGTTCATCAAGGATATCGATTGCTTATAAAACCAATCTGAAATCAGATGATACTGATACAATCAAGATAGATGACAATAAATCTATTAAGATTAGTTTCAGCAGGTCAGATGGTTCATGCAACAAAGTAGAGTCTTCCGATGGAACTAATCTGTTGGATAGTACTAAATATGGTAACAAAGGTACATTTGTTATTTCAGTGTCAAAAAACATATATGAATCAACATTGTGGTACAAGACAGGAAGGGTAACGACACAGAATTAATTATTGAAAACTACATGGTATAACGGGAGCAGGAGTTATGAAAGAGGATAACAAGGGTTTTTCATTAGTAGAATTATTGATAGCTATTGCAATATCAGGAATCGTGTTGACAGCACTTGTCCTTCTTATTACACAGTCCGTAAAAAGTTACGGCAGGCAGACAGCTTTGGCGCAGATACAAAGTGATGCTGATATCAGTCTGAATCAGATTCAGAAGAATGTAATGGAAGCTAATGAAATTAAAGTTAAAAAGAGTGTTAAGCCAAGTGGTTCATTTGATGTTGAATTATATACAACACGAACTACTGAAGAACAGATAGATGCCTCTGGTAATAAAAAGACAGTTACTTTGAGTGAATGGGGCTATTATTATGATAGTGAAAAGAAAGAGCTGTATTATTCAGACGATACCCTGAATCCAGACCAGATGAGTCTTGTGTGTGATAATGTTAGTCATTTTGATGTTCTTATTAATGAAGATGGCATCAAATGGGATAATGCAAAGATAACTTCTATAGTTAAGAAACCGCAGATAATAGTAAGTATTACAATCAGCAGAATGGGACGGGAAAGAACCGTAGTAAGACAATATTCAGCAAGAAATACAATTAATTCTGGCGATGGAAGTTTCCAGATTGGGAAATCAATATCGGGTGATGTTGATACAGAAAAGGAACTCACAATGTTAACTGTTGGAACAGAAATCACACCAGCCCAGAAGGATTGTTACTTTGGTAAACAGTGATAGTAGGAGGTAATTGAGATGAAGATTAATTCTAAGAAGTTCATTAAAAGAAGAATATTACCAGCAATTGCATCTGTTGTTGTATTCTGCCTTGTTGTATTACTTATCGTTGCTACCAGAAAAACAGAGGCTAGTGCTGATAATGATAAGGTATCAATCGGAACAAAGGAATATACTGTTGATAATCCGATGACAATATTGGAGATTGTACCGGAGAATTATTATGATTTTTTTGGACCAATGGTAGGTCGTTATGACACAGCTAATTCTGACCCTGATGTTATTACATGGGATAAACTGATTGCAAATTGTCCATCAGGAAAAACTAATAAAGATAATATTACTAAGTATCTTATGGACTGTGTAGGTAAATATGTCAGGAGTATGGAGTCTGCTCTTGGAGACGGAGCAGAGGGGTATGCACCTGTTGTAATGATTAATGGTCAGGATCTTGGATATCTTGATAATAGTTATACAGTTGGTCTTGCGCTGGAAGGCATCAATTACAAAATAACTAAAGATAATACTAAAATTGCATATTGTATAAAAAAAGGATATAACAAGACTTCTGAATATTTATCTTCTGATGTAAGAGATATATTTTCTTACCTTGTATTTGGAGGTACTGAGGCTCAGGACAAAGTTCAGGTAAGAGTGAAAAAGGCACAGAATGTAACAGAAGATGATATTAAAGAAGCAGGATTTATATATATGGCTTCTACATTACCTGATCATATGAAAAATGTTTATAAAGCATATAATCCAAGCAAATATGGCTCTGATACTACTATTAACTGGGAAGATAAGGTTGATGGTGTATCTGTAGATTTAAGGCCATCTGCAGCAATTGAACTTTTGTATGAGAATGCAAGAGAAGGTAAACCATTAATATTTGTATCTTCTGATAAGGCAAGTGCTTCTAATAAAGGTAAAGTTCTTAATATTATTAACGGAATAGAAAATGATTATCTTATTCGTGATTTTATGAGAACTAAATTAGATAAAGGAGTTGGATATTCAGGTAAACGTGGCTCAATATATGCTAACGGTGATACATCAAATGATCCAATCTATATGACATTAGATGGTGAACAGTTAGAATTTTCATCAATAATGTTTATGGCTATGTATAATATACCTACTGATGGAGCAGGATATTATCCGGCATATAATTGCACTACTCAGCGTACTCAGGATAAATTAAGAAGAAATTCGCTTGTGTTTAACGCGGGTAATCAGATTACACAGAAATTGTCAACTGATAATCATAAGGATTCATGGAGAGATTCTAAGGATTTAAATTATGATTATAATGGTAATCATTTCTATGGATCTTATTATGAGGATGTTTTCAAAAAATTAGGTAAAGATATAAAGACTGATAATATCAAGACATATGATGCTATCAGGTACATATTTGGTACACAGGATACTTCTACTATGTCTGATGTAAAAGTACTTGAAGTAGAACCATATGGCTATTACAGATATCTTACTGATACAGATGAAAGAAAGGCTAAAACAGAAAAGATTATCAAGAGCTGGTTTGGTGTTGGTTCAGAGGATACAAGTGTATCAGTTACAGTTGACCATGTATCTATGAATGGATTCAATGGTATGAATGTTGATCTTGCTGCGGAGTATGATCTTATTATAATAGGAACATATGGGCAGGATAAGGTTAAAGTTGGTACTGATGGTAATCTCATGGGATTGAGCAATATTTATTCTGATACTACAGATGTATCTGCATATGGTCTTACACCTGATAATGCAGCACTTAATGGTAATGATATGACAGAGAAAATGTATAATAATCTGTACGATTATGCATTAAGAGGATTGCCACTTGTATTAGATGAAGATATGTATATGGGAGATGGTGATATAGCTGATTCTGATACAATCATCAGCAAGAAGATGCAGCTTGATGGTATTGTATACGATATTCTTGAAAAGAATAATGGTAATGCTACAACTCGTAACATAACATATATTAAAGAAGGAACAAATGATTTATCGAAGAATATTATATATGTAGATAAGGTTACTAATGGTATTGTAGCGGATAAGAGTAATTATTCTGATACTAAGACTTCATATACATTAGCTGAAAATGCAACAGACTTTATTGTTAATTTCAGTGGTTCATTATCAGCAGGTAATTACAGAATTAAAGTGTATATGGATATTAATCAGGATGGTATATTTGCAGACCAGATAGGTGATGAGCAGGAGTTATTCTGTTATGATGATTCATTAAAGAATAAGAGTGAATCTGCTATTACAAGAGATATGAATGGTCGTGTTTATGGAAAGTATGTTTCTCTGAGTTCAGATGGAACTTATAGCATGAGCGTTAGTCTGCCAGCTTCTGCAAAGGGATATTTTTCATGGAAAACAGAGGTTATCGAAGTAGATGATGCTAATTCTAATCCGGCCTATTATCCAAAGTCTGTTAATACGGGTGCATTTGCAATTAAGGGAACAGAATCAACTGTCCGAGTATTGCAGATAACAGGTACTACAAGCTCAGCTGGTTCATTGGATCTTAAGAACGATGAGGCATTTATTGAGAAGTTTAATTCGGTTAATGATATAACAGGATTAAATCTGCATGTAACACAGATGTCACAGGATGACCTTAATAAGAAATATAATAAACGTGATAGTGCAGGTAATATACAGACTAAAGCGGAAATTGCTGATATTGTTAAGGATCTTGAAACATATTCAATGATTGTTTTAGGATTTGAGGGTAATTATGGAACTAAGTCAATACTTGATGACAACATATCGGATGCTATTAATAAGTATATAGATGATGGTTATTCAATTATGTTTACATTTGATACGGTTTCTCCTTTATCAACAGTATCAGATAATAATTATGCTGGAAAATCTGTTAAGGATTATTCGTACCTTAGAACGGATACAGTTAAGTATCTTAGCAGACTTGATCTTAAGAGACAGTTTACAGATCCTTTCCTGTTTAAGCTGGCAAGAACAGATGGTGCAGGAAAGACAGCAGGTAAATTGGAAGCATCTCCATATGGATTGAATACAGAAGTTGATGAAAGCTTATTATCCAAATATGGATATAATGGAACAATTCGTAACTTGTTAAAGAAAAATATGTATATAAAAACAACTACAACTGATATTGAGTCTAATAAGGCTTCTGAGTTAAATGCAGGTCAGGTAACAAGTTATCCATATAAGATAAGTGAGAATATTCCATATCTTGCGGGTAATTCTATAACAATAGCTGAGACACATGCACAGTACTTTGCTCTTAATTTAGAGAAAGACAGCAGCCTTTATGATGAGAATGGAATACTTAATCCACAGCCTGTTGTATGGTATACATTTGCTAAATCATTTGATAATAATTATTGTGGAGCATCAAATGATGGTCAGCCAGATACTAATGCAGCCAGAAACCTTTATTATTCAGTAACTGATAAAGATGCTATGAATAATTACTATATCTATTCATATGGCAACGTAACTTATACTGCTGCCGGACATGATAAGATTACATCTGATTCAGAGCTTGAGTTATTTGTTAATACATTTACTAAAGCTATATTATCAGGTAAGCATGCACCTACAGTAACTTATACAGATGCTAAGATTGATGATACTGTTACTGAATATACATCATACATTAAGACAATGTACAGTAAGTTTGTTTCAAACTCTCTGGAATTTAAGTTCAGAATAGATTATCTTTCTAACTTCTATAGGATTAAGGATGTTTATATGTATATTGATCTTAATAACAATGGTGCATATGATGAAGAAAGTGATGTTGGATTGGGTTATATTGACGCCAAGAGAAGCTCAACGGGAACTGATATCAAATTAAAAGATAGTTCTATTGAAGTTGCTACGAAGATAGTGCCAGGAGTTGAGTATACAATTGATGATTTCTGGACATTGATTGATAATGACAATATTAGACCGAAGTTAACAGCTAAAGGTACTGATATTGATGCATTAAAGCGTGCGCTTAAGAATGGTACACTTAATATTGGTATTAAGGCTACATCTGATC
>ERZ1035041.571-NODE-571-length-16154-cov-6.800112_pt1 | contig 16154 bp, 26 predicted proteins | sample MGYA00520684_ERZ1035041 | MGnify/ENA primary metagenome ERZ1035041 (study PRJEB33766, sample SAMN09781699) | gut metagenome | biome: gut microbiome | host: Homo sapiens | place: Madagascar | study: EMG produced TPA metagenomics assembly of the PRJNA485056 data set... | reverse complement strand
ATGAGTAGAATAAATATATTTGTTTCCACCAAAGAAATCTATAAACAATTTATCTTCAAACATTCCAACATTACAAGTTATTTGGCGTTCATACTGAAGACCATTTATGTATGAGAGTGTAATATAAAATTTATTGTTAGTTAAAAACTTTGCAGCCTTTTTTAAAGATTTTAGGTCTTTCTTATCTATAAGCATATAAAGCACCCCCTCCTTTTAATGTTTAATCCATGTTGTGTGCATATATTTCAATCATGTTAATATCTTTGCACTGTCTGTCGTAATCTCCATTTTCAATGTGTGTTAATTCATGATGATATGATTTAAGATGTTGTTCCCGGTTTAGCCGAGAATTAAGCACGATTGTAAAAGAATCATCATTATTATTAACAGTGTATGCCTTTATTGTAGGAGGCATATCTGCATAAATAACATTAGTAGTAATATTAATCATCCCCTTTATTTGACATTCTATCTATCATCTGTTTAACAAAGTCGATATCTTCTTTCTTAACCTTGCGAGAAGCGTCAAAGAGAACTTTGTATTCAGGATTCTCATACATAAACTGTGCCATATCTCTGGCATCATCATCAAGGTAGTAGGTATCTTCATTCCTGTTATCTTCGATTAAATCTCCGACATTTACATGTAAGTAGTTTGCTATATCTATAATAACATCAACCTTGGGAACCCTTAATCCAGCACACCAATTTGATACTGTGGATTTGTCAAAACCAAGGTCATTAACTAAATCAGATTGTGTTTTGTTATTCATCATTAAATAGTATTTAAGCATTTCTGCAAATTTATTGGTTCCCATTTAGTTCAGCTCCTTTCTATAGCATTATTATATCAAAAAGAAAACTTAAAGCAAGCAAAAAGCAAAAAAAGTTTTCAAAATGTATTGACAGTTTTCAAAAAGGGGAGTAGTATAGTCGTGAAAGGAGGATATGAATGTTGGAAAAAGTAGCAGAACCAATTAAAATATCACTGGCAGCAGCTAGAGTAAATGCACGAAAGACGCAGGCACAGCTTGCAGAAGAAATGGAAATATCAAGAATGACACTGGCAAATCTGGAAAATGGAAAAACACAAATAAGCAAGGCACAATTACATCTTTTTTGTGAGTTATGTAACATACCAGTTGCTAATATTTTTTTACCTTATAAGTTTTCAGAATGAAAACATTTACCTATTCGAGGAGGTGAGAGAGTAATTGAGCATAAAACCTACAAATATATAATTCGCAGTTATGAACCATTTATGGAAGAGAGAACAAAGACATTTATTCAGGCGTTATCAGCTATAAAGAAAATGAAAGTATCAGGTATTAAGCATTATGAAGTTATAAGGATACCATTCAGAGAGAGACATCCTAACTTCCCAATATATTTTTCAATAGCTGTGCTAGTAATGGTAATGCTTTAAATACCAAGAAAGGAGCAGGCAATGATTATAAGAACTGAACATGCCAATTTTGGCAGACCGGAAGATTTACTCCGGTATATGCAGGAAGAAAATATTGAGGTTGTAACAGTAGAGTCGGAATACTGGGGAGCTAAGCTTGCTCCTATGAAGATGACACAGAAAGATGTAGAAGACTGGGTGAAGATGAAGGAGAAGTAAATGAATTATACAGCAATAGCAATAACAGCAATTATCTGCATAACAATACTGATGTTATGCCATGAACCTAAAGACCGTAAGTAGCATATAAAACATAAAAGGGCATGAGGTGGATTGATGAATATAGTTATAAAAATTATTGAGGGAGAGAAAGTAATTAATTTTTCAGAGCTTGATAAAAATACAAAAAAAGAATACGGACAGCGCCTCAATGAGCAGGCTCTTAGTGCAATGGGGTATGTCCGTAGCAAGGAGGCAAGATGAGAGACATAGGTTTAATAATTGCATACAACAGGCGCATTAATGCGGCGGTAGACGATAGACGCATTAATGATGCGGCCAAGTGGATGTGCAGATTGCATAAGTTAGAAAATAGAAACAGAGTTCCAATGGGGAGTTATAGACTCAGGGAGGCGTAAATGACAAAAAGTACATATTTGGGAAAGTGCATGTATTGCGGGCAGCAGGCAATGCTTGAGATTAATGATGATATTGCAGCTTCATTTGAAGACAAACCAGATGATTGGGATACATACATTTCAGAGGAAGCGACTAAGATTTGCAAATGTGAAGGTGCAAGAGCATGGTGGAATGTAGAAAGGCGAGTGCGTAAGGCAGAAGACGAGTGCCTGAAGCTTGCTAACAGTGAACAGATAGGAGAGGTACTGAAAGCTGCAGTAAGACCTGTTATGAGAAGTGAGTTTGATAAGCTCACAATTAAAGATGGGGGGGTTACCTACAGTGTGTATCTTGATAGTGATGAACGCCTTCATGTCCGTAGAGAACACAAGGTTACAGAAGATAAGACAGAGTAAATAAAAAGAGCCGCTTGGAGAAGCGGCTCAAACCAAATCGACAAGTTGCGTAACAACTTGAATACATAATAAATCATTTTAAGAATAAAGTCAATATTTGATGTGAATATCAAGAAAAATAATGGGGAGAAATCCCCATAAAAACTTGATTGTATTAATTAAGTTAAGAACCAAGGAGACAATTTTTAATGCCATACATAAAGGAAATATGTATAGCAGGTAGCGTAATAACAATAAGACGATATCACACCCTTAGATATAACTGTCGAGGGGAAAGAAGGGAGAGCCGGGAGAAGGTAACAACAGCGAAACAGGAAACCATAAACCGGAGACTGGCAGAAAGGAAGCTGGCGGCAAAGATGAATACCAATTTTACAGATGAGACAGGAATGTTGGTTACATGGACTTATGCCAGGGAGAGTCGACCTCCCACACCTGATGATATGACAGTAGATATTCGCAATCTGCTAAAAGCTTTGAGGAGAGAATTTGAGAACATTGGTCCTCTAAAGTACATCTATGTTAAAGAGATAGGAAGCAAGGGAGCGCATCATATTCACATGATCATGAGTGTATGTGATGTGCGTGTATTAAAGAGATGTTGGAACAAAGGGTTTGTCCATGTAAAGCCGCTGGACAGTGACAATGACTACACAAGAATTGCTCAGTATTTTGTTAAGTATGCGAATAAGACAGAGGAGACTCTTGGCAGAAGAATAGGTAAGCGATGGAATTCTTCAAGAAATTTAAAAGAGCCAGTGATTGTAAAACAGGTAGTTAATGCAAATACGTTTGCAGATAAAACAAGGAGAAGCACAATACGCAAGTACGAGAAACAAGGATATTACATGGTTAAGGATTCTGAGAGAACCGGAATATCTGAGATGGGCTTTAGATACTATGAAGCCAAGTTCCGACGACATAAAGGAAGGGAGTGTGGTTAGTGCAGAAAGTAGATGTTTATATAAAAACAAGTGCAAGAGGACCAGCGATCCGTAAGCATGTCGCATACATGTATGTCTTAAAGATAATTATTAATGGCAAGGAATTTGTCCGTAATGGCAAAGGCGTGCTGGAGAATGTAACAGAGAACCAGGCAACACTGCAGGCAATAATACATGCACTTATGCGTTTCCATGAAAACTGTGAAATCCGCATAAATACAGAATGTGAGCATGTGTTAAACAGTTGCCGTAATGCTTGGCCACAGCAATGGGAAAAGGACGGTTGGATAAAAAAGACAGGCAAGCCAGTAAAGAACGCAGACCTGTGGCAGCAGTACCTTAATGTAAGCCGAGGGCATGTTATAAGTTGGTCGGATAAGCCACACGATTTTACAAAGTGGATGGAATATGAGCTTAAGAAGATGGAGGCAGAATGGACGAATCAAAGATAAAAAAGGAGCTGGAACGGCTTAAGTGGTTAAGAAAAGCCGCGTACATGATGCCGCCCTGTAAAACAGCGGATGAAACAAGCATCAAGGTTACTAATCTTACCCTTCTTGGAGGACAGATTGCAAAGCTTGAGAGGGAATTGTATATCTGCCGGCATCCAGAGGCAGACAATTAAGAAACAAGAACGGTGCAAAGTCGCATAAATACAGAATGGGAGTGACATTTTACTCCAAATATATCTACACGGTACTTATTCACGCACAGATTAAGAATATATCACAGTTTTATTATCTGGCAGGTTAATCCTCCCGGTCATGCTGGGAGGGGAAAGGAGAATTATGGAAAGTATAATGCAGGACATTAAAGAATGCTTCCTGTGCAGAGAAGCAATGATTAAAAACAATAATTTTAAGAGACTTCCATCGAATGATTTAGAGTGCCATCACATTATGCACGGTATGGCCAACAGGAAGATATCAGAACATTATGGGCTTAAGGTATGGCTTTGTGAGGAGCATCACAGGACGGGCAAAGAGGCGGTACATAAATGTAGGGAAACAGACCTGAAACTTATAAGAGCAGGTCAGAAGAGGTTCGAGCAGTTATTCAGTCACGAGGAGTGGATGAATTTATTTATGAAAAACTATTTGTAGGAGGCAATATGACACAGGAAAAATTATTGCAGATAGGCAAATTGGGACTTGCAATTGAAGATGGTGCAAATATGGTACTGGATATGTACCGCGTCAAGGAAGAACTTACAGGAGCAGATTTGTTTAAGGGAGAACCGAGCAAAGACAGAAGCCATTATGCAGGGTATACAGAGCTGTACAAGCTTCCCGGCATGAAAGATATAGCAGATGATGCGGCAGAATATATCAAGAATCGCTTAGGAGAAGTTATTGAAGAACACTGTAAGTCTCTGGAAGCTTGTATTTCTGCATTAAATAATGCTGTAACAACGAAAATTGATAAGCCAGACAGAAAGGCGAAGAGACCCAGTTAAGAAACAGAATGACAAAAATGGATTCTATTGTGCAAAATGCGGCAGATATATTTCTACACTTACGATAGATAGGAGTATGTGGGGATATAAGAAAGGCAGTAAGTATTACTGTTCGTATAAGTGCATGCGGGAATCATGTAAATAATGGGAGAATAATAGGAGGAATATTATGTTTGATACATTCGGGGAATTTGATAACGCTGAAGAAATAAACAAGGCGGCGGCAGGACAACTGGCACAGGGAGATACACAGGCTATAAAGGAAATTGCAAGAGAGAATGGCCTTGATCCGGCTGATGCAGAGGATTATATAGACGGAGAGGTATCGGAACTGTGCAACCCACTTATGGCGGCACTGGGCAAAATAAAGATTGAAGAAGAAGAACTTAAGCCGGTTGAGATAGTACAGGATTGGATAAATTACATTAAAGCACAGGTTACAGAGCATCCTGATATGGCTGTAGCGGTACGTAGAAAGGGAAAGACGATAAAAGGCTGCATAGCTGAGCTTCTTAAGTGGAGCTTTAAGAATTGTTATCCGGTAGATAAGGATATTGTTAAGGCAGCAGGCGTAGGTGCTTCTGTTAAGATGGGAATCCCTGGAATGGGAAGAGCGTATGAAATTATAAAGGCTTATTACCTTGGAGGCACGAAATGAAAAGAAAACAGATTATTGCCTACGAAGGGAAAAAGCCCTCAGGTAAACGAAAACTGACGCTTATAGCTGATATCGTAAGTCTTGATGATGATAAGTATCTTATTGCAGACCTGTATGGCAAGAAGGAACTCATATATCGCGAAGTATATTGTAGCACTGGAAGATTCAATTATGACTATGAAAGTCAAAAAGCAGATACAAAAACTTACTGGAACAATCCCAAAAGGAGAATGTTGAAAGAGGCATATATTACAGAGCAGACAGCTGCAAATGTAAAGAAATATGCAAAGCTAATAGACACAAAATATTATAGCGAAGATGCTGTTGATATGCTTGAGTCAATTGAATCAAAGATAGATGGTATGTCAGATCTTAGAAAGAAGCAGCGGGAGAATGACGAAAAAGAGAAATTATTTGAATTACTCCCGGAAGAGCCTAGAATTCTTCAAATGCGTATAGAAAGCAAAGTGAATCAGGGGAATATTATATATTACAAAAGACATGGAATATATGCTGATTATCATTGTTGTCAGTGCGGAGAAGATTATACGCTAAGAACAGAACCATACGAAGGAATTGAACCGATACTGACATATCCCAAGCCGGAAAGATTAAAAGCTTTTGAATGCCCTAAATGTGGAGACAGTGCATTGCTTTATCCAATGGGGCATGCCAAGTGTACATACCAGAATTTCACAACATTTTTATATCAGGTGGCAGCAGACGGAACCCTGATTACAAGAATGTATGATGTGTTTGTAACAAGAACACCAGAAGGGGCAAGGAACATCAAAACAACAGAGTATGAGCGTGTATTTATGCGTCCCGGATATTGTAGAGAATATTATAGATACAATTCAGAAGACAAATGGCGTAAAGATAGAAATGCGGCACTTAGCAATGTAATAGATCTTATTGAGGTCAACTATGACTGCATAAAGGACAGCCAGATGAAGTATCTTCCACAAGATATGTATAAAACAATATACAGTACACCAGAAAGAATAGAACGAAAGTATCTGGCCCGGTATGAGACTGTGGAAAGCTTCGCGAGATGTCCACAACTGGAGACATTATTTAAAAATGATTTTAGAAATATATGTAAGAGAATTATATGGCAGAGAGGCAGCACAAACCAGATCAATAAGCATGTAAAGGAACTGCATGAGATATTAAGAATGACTAGGACACAATTAAAGTACTTAAAAGAAAGTGGGAAAACGGAAACTATTGGATTGCAAGAACTCGAAGCGTTCAGACAGATTGCTGATAAATACAGAACAAAAGAACAGAATTATGACATGTTATTTAAAATGTATATGAGCTCTAGCCAGACAACACTAGAATATTTGCTAAGATTTCAGAGCATTACAAAATTATGGAATATAGCACATAAGTATTTAGAAGATGACCATTTTGAAAATCTCAGGCAGGTACTTACAGAATATAAAGATTATCTTCGAGAACGCGAAGAAAATGGAGATGACCTAAGTAACACTGTTTATCTTAAGCCAAGAAACCTGTATGAAACATATACACGAATACGTCTGGAAGCTGAACAGAGAAAAAATGAGAAGTATATCACTGAGATGCAGCAGAAATATCCGAATATAAAGAGCAGATCAATGAAAATACCTAAGAAATATACATTTAAGCATGAAGGATTAGTAATAAGGCCAGCCATAGATGCTAAAGAAATAGTATTAGAAGGGAGAATGCTTCACCACTGTGTCGGGAGTGATAATCAGCACTATCTAAAGGACTTTAATGCAGGGAAAGGCTGGATAATGGTAATCCGGGATATAAAGGCTCCTGATACTCCATACATTACGGTGGAACTAAAAAATGACAAGATAATGCAGTGGTATGGAGAACATGATACTAAGCCGGATAAGGAGATTATAGAGGAATTCTTAAAAGAATACAAAAAGCACATAGATAAGAAAGTGAGGAAAACAGCATGAATGAAGTGTTATACACAAAAACATTTAGTGAGTGGCAGCAGGAATTAGATACAGAGCTTGTAAAGAGTGCGGAAAGCTTTGTGAAGATAGGATATCTTCTTAAGGTTGCCAGAGATACAGAAATACTTGCAAATACTGGATATGCAAATGTTGTGGAATTTGCAAAAGCCCGCTATGGCCTTGATAAGACGCAGGTATCAAGGTTTATACATATTAACGACAGATTCAGCGAGGGTGGAAACAGTGCAGAGCTGCAGGACAGATATAAAGGTATGGGATATGCAAAGCTGACAATTATGCTGCAGCTTCCTGATGAAATCAATGAAGAGATAAGCACAGATTTTTCCAAGGCTGAGATAGAAGATATCAAAAAGGAAATTGATGAGGAAAATAAGATATCTGACATTGAAGTATGGATGGAAGGTACACAGGAAGAGGCAGAAAAATATAACGAGCTTGGACAGGTTATGTATCAGCTTTTGCATGATATGCCTGAACTATTTACCAAGATTGCACAGTCTTCTATAGAAACAGAAGAGCTGATGAACATATTAGCTCCATCAGGAGAGATGATATATTCAGTGCGTATTCCGGGAACAGGCCGACTAATGTTAAGTATTAAGGTTAATACCGGAAGAATAACGATAACTAATGTGCGAAGCATGGAAAAGACAGAGTGGAACATAGAGGACCTTGCAGATTTTGTGGTAGACATACTTAGCAGAGCTGATACAGAAGATCCGGTTAAGGCGTGGACGAACATCTATGAAGAGGAATATCCGAAAAAAGCAGAAATTGCACCGGTGCAACAGGAAAAGCCAGTGCAGAGGAAAGAAAAGAAGGTGCAGAAAGCCAAGATTGAGAAACCTAAGCCCCAGCCGGTAGAAGAGAATACGGAAGAGGAGCAGATACCAGGGCAGGACAGCGTGCTTAATCATCCGGAGTATTTACCGGAAAACACAGAAAAACCGAATTTTGAAAAAGATATGTCGAAAATGGTGGAAGAAACACATGATTTTAAAGAAGCACCTGAAGAGAAAGAAAAAACAGAGCCAGAAATGCCAATAAATGCGATAAATACAGAATGTGAGGATGAATCAGACACACTTGGAAATTATATGAATTGTTGGGAAGCAATATGTGATGCACACCGCAAGATTGCCCTGTTTATCGAGGATTACAGCACATCTGGTATAACACCAGATAATATGCGAATAGAAGCAGCACGTATAAATGCGGTTACATTGGCAAAAGAACTGGAGCACCTAAAAGCTCTGTAGACCGCATAAATACAGAATATGGAGGTAAATATGACAACAGGAATAATATGTTTTATAGCTGGCTTTATAACGGCATGGGTAATATCGGCATTATGTAATGCAGGAAGGGGGAACTGGGATGAATAGAGATTGTATTATGATTAATTTGGAGCAGAGAGATTGTAAGGGGCTTATTGAATTATATTGCGCCAAGGAGGATAAGTCTTGCCCATTCTATAAGCCGGCTGATAAATACAATAGAGATGGCAGCAGAAAGGATGGTTATGCGAAGCAGAAGCAAAACTGAAAGAATTGAGAGGTAATCAGAATGGAAAAGTATAAATGCATTAAAGAATTTTATATTCCAAAATATGACGAGAACGACAGCCCTACTGACGAATACATAACAATTCATAAAGGGAGCATATATGAGCATACGGATGGCTACATAGGTGAATCAGATGTACGATTGTACTTAGAAGATGGGGATGATGACTATGGTTATCTCGATATTACATACAAAAGATTGAATGAGCATTTTGAAAGAATTGCATAAATCAAAAAGAATTGAGAGGTGCGAAGATGTCAAGAAGACGACATAAACACTTATGTGAGTATACCTGCTGTGAGCAATGTTCTAAGAGTGTGGCAGCAGACGGAACATATACATGTAATAACAAGACGGTTATAGAGAACTACATGCCGGCGGAAGATTACTTCTGGTGTGATGGAGAGATGTTTATCAGGAGGGAACATGAGACTAATTGATGCAGAAATTTTTAAAGAATATGTTATGAAAGGCTTTCGAGACAATGAGAGCCGTCTTAAAACAGAAGAATATAGGGATTTTGCGAGGCAAATAGCAGAATCTTTCTGCCGCGATATAGACGAACAGCCAACAGCCTATGACGTTAATGAAGTTTTGCGACAGTTAGATGAGGAGAAAAAGCTTTCGTATGCAGATCTTGACACATGTTCAGAGCTTGGTCCACTACAAGAACCTGAAGATGATGATTATTTTATCATAGGGTTTAAAAAGGCAACCAAGATAGTAAAGGCAGGTGGTTTATAATGCTAATATTGCCAATCAAGAAAAAATGGTTTGACATGATTCTTTCAGGGGAGAAGAAAGAAGAATATCGAGAAATAAAAGGATATTACGAAACAAGATTCCAGAATCTGTTTGGAGCTATAACCATATATCAATCAAGCGTTTTCCCAGATAAAAACACATATGTGTTATTGCAAGGTGATGCAGTACCAGAGGAGATAAGGAAAGACGGCGTTCAGGAGATTGTTTTTCGTAATGGTTATTCCAAGAATTCTAAATCAATAAAAGCAAGGTGTAGATTAAGGATTGGAAAAGGGAGACCAGAGTGGGGAGCTTCGCCGGATAAGCAGTATTATATTTTGGAGATCCTAGATAAGGAAGAACTGGCAGCAGATAAGAATATTTTACATAAGGTAGGTGATGAATAACTTGAAAAATGACAATATAAAAGATCTTCTTAAGCAGTACAATGATTTGGTTAAGGAGAAACAGGAAATACAGGCTGCAATTGATAAAATACAAAGAGAACTTGATAAAATGGAAGCTGAAGGCTATACGGAAAAGGATAGTGTTACCGGTGGAAATGGGGGTAAGCAGCATTTTGTTGTAGAAGGCTTCCCTTATCCGGCATATTCACAGAAAAGAACGCTTCTTTTAGTACGACAGCAACAGCAGATAGACATTAAAGGGAAGATAGATACGCAGATAAACCTCATAGAACAATGCATTAATCAAATTGACAACAGCAGAATGAGGCGACTTATAACATTAAGATACATAGAAGGTTTATCCTGGGTACAGGTAGCAAGAAAGATGGGAAAACACCACACAGCAGATGGTTGTAGGATGGCCGTAGAAAGATTCTTATCAAAAATTTAAAGTTTGTTCGCTCTGTTCGTTTTGTCTGTGGTAATATCTAAGATGACCAAGGTGGACATGATGAACAGCATGATTTCCCCATTATTAAATATTAAATACCCCCGGTAAGGCACTAGCTTAAGGCTGGTGCCTTTTTTGTATGTCAAGAAAGGAGCTGATTGTGTGGGATTAACAGACAAACAACGGAAATTCTGTGATGAATACCTTATAGACCTTAATGCCACACAAGCGGCTATTAGAGCGGGGTATACAGAAAAGTATGCAAATACAAATGCATCAAAATTACTACAAAATACTACAATTTCACAGTATATAGGAGAAAGACAAAAAGAACTATCGCGTAAGACAGAGATTACTCAAGAGCGAGTAATAAGGGAACTGGCGCTGATAGCTTTTTCTAATGCTACTGATTATGCGCGTGTTGTAGAAAAGAAAATGAAAATAGAGGTTGATGGCGTACTTGTAGATGTACTTGATGAAGATGGCAATCCTATTATGTATAGAACAGTAGAGCCAGTGCTGACAGAAGAGCTCACGGACGACCAGAAAAGAGCGTTAGCAGTTATTAAAAAGGGGCGGGATGGATTAGAGGTTAGACCTTGTAGTAAGGAAAAAGCTTTAGAGCTTCTTGGTAGACATCTTGGTATGTTTACAGACAAGATAGAAGCTAATATTAATGATTCTGTAAAGAATGAGCTTGCAGAGCTTCTTGCTCAGCGTAAGGCAAGGGGTGAGCCTGATGCTTCTAAGTGATAAGTATTGGGATTACATAGATACACCGGCAAGAGCAGAATTCCTTGAAGGTTCTACTGCATCAGGTAAGACAACAACGGTTGCTGTGAAGTTTATCATGAATGTAGCAGAATCAGATATGAAGCTGCATGTTATATCTGGTAATACAACAGGTGTTATTGAAAAGAATATAATCAATGCAGATATGGGATTACTTCAGATATTCCCTAATTTGGAATACTGTGGAAACGGTGATAAAGAAAATAAACTTCCACACATTAAATTTAAAACTGGCAGCAGTACCAAGATAATATATATTCTTGGCTATGATAATGCCAGCAAGTGGAAGAATGCCTTAGGTTCACAGTTTGGATGTGTATGGGTAGATGAGTGCAACACAGCTAATATAGACTTCATACGAGAGATATTCGGACGAAGTGAATATTTTGTTGGCACTCTTAATCCAGATGCACCTACATTACCCATATACAGCGAATATATTAATCACGCAAGACCAATTGATAAGTACAAGGCAGATGTGCCGGAAGAGATATGGAAGGACCTTAACGGCTGTGAGCCTATTAAAGACTGGGTATATTGGTTCTTTACATTTGAAGATAATATATCCATGACACCAGAGAAGATAGAACAGAAAAAAATGAGCTATCCTCCTGGCACTAAGATATATAAGAACAAGATATTAGGATTAAGAGGCAAGGCTACAGGCCTTGTCTTTTCTAATTTCTGCAGACGGCATGTTATTACTAAGGAACAGGCTAAGGCATTTATTAAGCGAGAACATGACAACACACAGACAGAATGGTTTGTAATATATACAAGCGGTCTTGATACGGCATATTCAACGAAGAGTCCTGATACTATCGCTATGTCCTTTATGGGAATAACCAACAAAGGCAAGTTGATAGTGCTGAATGAAAAGGTATATAACAATGCGGCTCTTGATATACCAATAGCTCCAAGTGATACAGTTAAGAATTATATAGATTTCCTTGAAAGAAACCGTAAGGAATGGGGTGGCATGGCAAAGAACACCTTTGTTGATAATGCTGATCAGGCGACAATAACAGAATTTGCCAAGTATAAGAGAGAACATCACGAATGCCTGTATATATTCAATAATGCGTACAAGAAAGTAACAATAATAGACAGAATAAACCTGCAGCTTGGTTGGATGTCCTTTAACGATGAAAAGGGCAAAGAGCCAAGCTATTATGTTGTAGATACATGCACGAACTACACAGGGGAACTGCAGGTATACAGTTGGCTGGAAGATAAAGACTGTGAGCCGGAAGATGGAAATGACCACATGGTAAACAGTACACAATATGGCTGGATACCATACAGAGACAAAGTTGGAGTAGAGAATAGATAGGAGAGTGAGAGAGGTGAGCATATTTAATACTATGGCTGATAAGATAAGAGATGGAATAAGGACATGGTTGCGTGTGCAGCCGGCACAGAGAGGTGTAATTAATATACAGGAAATCTTCGACTTTGAAGGTAATGCCATTAAGAATCAGATATGGTACAGAGGTGTAAGTGAAGAGCTGTCACAGCTGTATGATCAGGTGGATGGAGATAAGACAAGATTCTGGGCTGCAAAATGCTCTCCTGGATTAGCGATAAGAAAGATACATGTAGGATTACCTGCAATGATAGTTGATATGCTTGCGAGTATTGTTGTTGCAGATATGAATGAGGTAGATGTTGGCAGCAGGCAGTCAGACTGGGATAAGATAGCAGAAGAGAACGATTTTACAGAACTTGTAAAACAGGCAATCTCAGATGCCCTTATTGTTGGAGATGGAGCATTTAAGTTATCTATAGATACAAACCTAAGCCAGTATCCAATAATAGAGTTTTATCCCGGCGACAGGATAGAGATAATAAGAGAGCGCGGCAGAGTGAAAGAGATTGTATTTAAGACAGTATATACAGTTAAGAATCAGGAATATATTTTGCTTGAAACATACGGTAAAGGCTATATTACATATATGCTCACAAGAGACAATAAAGAATGTGATATCAGTGCTGTACCGGAGCTTGCAGGTTTAAGACCTGTAACATGGGAAGATAAAAGCTTTATGATGGCCATACCTCTTATGTTCTATAAATCAGCAAAGTTCAAGGGTAGAGGTAAGAGCATATACGACAGCAAAATAGATGAATTTGACGCGCTGGATGAAGCATGGAGCCAGTGGATGGATGCCTTAAGACACAACCGTACAAAGGAATATATCCCGGAGAGTTTACTTCCTAGAAATCCGTACGATGGAGAGGTTATGTTGCCGAATCCATTTGATAATGCTTATATGCAGTATTCAGCTCCTATGGCAGAAGGTGCAAATTATAAGATTGAAAGAGAACAGAGTGAAATACCACATGAAGGGTATCTTGCTACATATATCACGGCATTGGACCTTTGCTTACAGGGAATCATGAGCCCTTCTACATTAGGAATAGATGTAAAGAAGCTTGATAATGCAGAAGCACAGAGGGAGAAGGAAAAAGCAACGCTGTACAGTAGGAATAATATTGTAAATCAGCTCCAAAAGGTTCTTCCGAAGCTTGTAAAAATGACATTGCAGGCAATAGATACACTTAATAATTCAACAACACAGGATATTGATGTTGATGTGACATTTGGTGAGTATGCGAACCCTAGCTTTGAGAGCCAGGTTGAGACAGTGAGCAAAGCCAAGCAGGGCGGTATTATGAGCGTTGAAGCATCTGTTGATGAACTGTATGGTGACACTAAAGATGATGACTGGAAACAGGAAGAGGTTGCAAGGCTTAAGGCTGAACAGGGGATATCTGATATGGAAGAGCCGGCACTTAATATGCAGGCAGATGGCTTTACAGTTTGATGGCTATGATAACGATTTTATGGTTTTTGAAACGATTTTAAGGGGTTTGAAACGATTTTACAGTTTTTGATAACAAGTGAGGTAGCTTATGGCACTTAATACAGAATATGACATAGAGAAAGCCTTTAAAGCCATAGAAGATGAGCTGATTGCTTCCATGATGCGCAATCTTGCTAGCCACAGAGCAGAAGAGACAGATATGGGGTTTAACTGGTCACAGTGGCAGGTAGAGCAGCTTAAAGCTCTGGAAAGGTATAAAGCACAGAATAAAAAGAAGTTCACGAAGTCGTTTAGCAACATAAATGACTCTATTGATGCAATGATATTTGCGGCCAGACAGGAAGGCGGTACAGAACAGGAACAGAAGATATTAAGAGCCTTGAAGAAAGGTTTGAAAGCATCTAAGGTGTCACAGGGCGCTGAAGGTGCTTTTTTCAGGCTTAATACCAGGAAGCTGGAAGCTCTGATAAAGGCCACAAAGAATGATTTTGGTACAGCAGAGAAGGCAATGCTCAGGATGTCCGAAGACAAATACAGACAGATAATATTTAATGCACAGGTATATGCAAATACAGGCGCAGGAACATATGAGAAGGCTGTAGATATGGCCACAAAGGATTTTCTTAAGGCTGGTATTAACTGCATAGAATATTCTAATGGTGCAAGGCATACAGTAAAGGATTATGCCAAGATGGCAATTCAGACAGCCAGCAAGCGTGCCTATCTGACCGGAGAAGGCGAAATGAGACAATCATGGGGAATTAGTACAGTTATTATGAATAAGCGTGCTAATGCCTGTCCTAAGTGCCTTCCGTTTGTTGGAAAGATTCTCATAGATGATGTGTGGAGTGGAGGTAAGGCGTCAGATGGTCCTTATCCGCTTATGTCTTCTGCTATGGCAGCAGGGCTTTACCATCCCAATTGCAAAGATGTACATACAACATACTTCCCTGAACTTGATGATGAGCCTGATAGCAAGTTTTCCAAGAAAGAACTTGAGCAGGTTAAGGAAGATTATAAGCAGGACCAGAAACAGCAGTATGCAGGCAGAATGGCGGAGCAGTATGGTAGACTGTCGGAGTATTCACTGGATCCGGATAATAAGAAGATGTATGCGGTTAGAAAGGAACAGTGGGAAAATGAAGTATTAAAACAGAAAAATAGAGGCAAAAAGGTTATAATAACGGAGCAGGCAATAGATAAAGTAAATGAAATTAATCCTAAGGGCTTTACTTCTGATAATAATAAATTTATAAAAGAGGTACATAAGGACTTACTTAAAGTTGCGAGAGATGAAAATAACAGTAATGAAGTTGCATGTGTAGTAGATTTAATAACAAATAAAAAAACTAAATTTATAAAAGGTGGAAGGCATGATGTAGATGTATATTCTGATTCAGATATGTTTCATTTATTGCATTCGGCAAAAGATAAGTCTTTGGTATTATGTCACAACCATCCTGGATTAACAGATTTTTCAGCAAATGATATTGGAGTATTTATGAGACACGACACAATAAAAACTATGACCATTGTGACAAATCAAGGAGATGTACGATATATTTCAAAAGGCGAACATTTTGATTATAATGGAGCAGTTGAATTGATGAGAGAGTGTCAGGAAAAATATAGTGATAATATTAATAAGTGTATTGATTTGTTTTTAAAAAAATGCTATTCTGTTGGCATACAGAGAGGGTAATATTGAGGCAGGAGGTGTTTCAATGGATGGTATATTAGATGGAAAACCGGGAATGACAATTGATGAATTGATTGCATTATTGGAAAAAGGACCAATAAAGGCAGAAAGCAATAATGAAGATAAAGCAGAAATAAAAGAAAACAAGTAACAGCCACCAGTCGAGAGATTGGTGGTATTTTTAT